>Ga0265338_10001070_pt1 | contig 45452 bp, 41 predicted proteins | sample 42126metaG_FD_193579 | JGI IMG/M metagenome (GOLD analysis project Ga0265338, IMG submission 193579) | Rhizosphere microbial communities from Carex aquatilis grown in University of Washington, Seatle, WA, United States - 4-21-26 metaG | ecosystem: Host-associated > Plants > Roots > Rhizosphere... | reverse complement strand
AGGGTGGAGGTTGAGGGTAGAGGGTTGAGGGTTGAGGGTTGAGGGTAGAGGGTAGGGGGGATGGGCCTTGGGCTTTGGGCATTGGGGTGAGAGGGTAGAGGGTAGAGGGTAGAGGGTCGAGGGTAGAGGGGATGGGCCTTGGGCTTTGGGCATTGGGGTGAGAGGGTAGAGGGTTGAGGGTAGTATCGCCCGTTCAGGGCTTCGGAAGAAGCGGTGGCGAACCCAGGGCTGCGCTTCTCCACCTTCGCTGCGCTCAGGCTTATTTGCTGACCCTGGGCCAAGGGCCTTTGGCCATTCGGAGATTGTCCCGGTCAATTCGGTACGGCGGCATTTCATGAAATCTGGGAGTTCTCAGGCTCGGAAACGTTCCTTGATCTTCGCTAATTTCCGGAACGCCGTCAAGCCGCCACGATACAAAGCGCGGTCCCTTCGACTGCGCTCAGGGCTTCGCAAGCTCCGCGCACTCTACATGTTCTGGCGCCGTACGAGAGATAACATCCCATTGGTGAGGGCGCGCTAATTCAACGGGCGTTCTCCGCATATGGGGGCGGCGGGGAGAACTTGAGGATGGCTGGTTTTGCTTGCGATTCGAGCAAGATTTCGGTGGGGCCGATGTCGGCGGGAAGGGCTCGGACGGTTGTTCCCAGCGCCACTTGACGGGCGGAGATCGTCAACACGTTCTTGCCCCGGTCGACGTGGAATGGCTCGTTCCAATGCACGACGACTTCTTTGGGGGTGGCCTCCTGGCTGAGCCAGGAAATGGCCACGCCTGCGAGCGCCGCGCGGCCGGATACTGGGTAGTCGGCGAAGACCCAAAGGGGGCTCTCCAGAGCTTCGATGAACGGCGTGGTAGGCGGCGCGCCTTCCAGGAAGAGCCATTTGCGAAGGTCATCCAACGGCTCGGTCATGGGCGCAGGGGCTTCGTGGTCGGCTTTAGATCTCCAAATCTGCAGCCCACGCTCAGCGGCCAGACCTGCTTCAAGCATCCCCGCGTCAGACCTCAGCCGCCCGTCGCCGCCGAGAGCGCAGGCGACTGCGGCGAGGGCGGACGATCTCCTGGCAGTGGCCTCGCCTGTACACCATATCTTCCAGTCTTGCCAGTCGCGTTTGAGCAGCAGCGAGAGGGCGAGGGGGTTTGCGCGGACATCTTGCCCGGCGGTCGAAAGGGAGCTGGCGAGAAGGAGGGCGTACGCGGCGGCAACGTCGGCGCCGGTTCCATCTTGCTCGAAGGGCAGTTGCTGACCGGTGATCGGCTCGCGATAGTTCTTAACTTGACCGATGAACCGGGCGCCCAACCGTGCGCCAGTGTCCCGAGTTCTGGGTCCGCACGCGGATTCCAGGTTGGATAGAGCCACGTCCACAATGCCGGCGACGTCCTCGACGCTGGAAACGTCCGACGGAACCGTCTGTGCGCCGTCGACCACCGCGCGGCCAAGATTCAGGCGCCGAATCGGAAAGCGCACAACTAAATCTTCAGAGAGGCAAACCTCAAGGGGCCCATCTTCGGTGGCCAGGCCGAGATCCCTGACGGGAGAAAGGATCTGGACTGGGTAGCCACCGAAGGCTGCCAAGAGGGGCGCCGCAGGTATGACGGCCAAAGCATGTTCGAAATGCCAGGAGACGGTGGCGGACTCGTCGTCGCTTTGTACCTCGGTTTGCCTGAGAACGGGCTCTGGGGCCGTCCACAAATCGAGGTTTGGCAACACCTTTTGGACGAGGGCTCCCAGCTCGCGCGCGTTGGCGGTCGCCACATTCGCCGAGCCTAAGGGGGGTACGACGCGGACCCATTGGGAAGTAAGGTCGACGCTGCGGAGCACCCAGGCCCCTGGCGCACCGTCGACTCGCATCGCGCAACGCTCGCCGGGAAAGTAGAACAGCACAGGTGGTTGAGCCCTTTGGAAGGAGACCAATACCCAACTCGTGGGAGGCGTCGGCACGCCAGCGCCAACGCTCCCTTCGGACCACGTGAGATAGGGACACGCTTCCGAATCCACCACGAAAGAAGATCCCGACTCGAAATACAGCGAGAACCCGGGGGTTAGCAGGTTCATGTGGATCTTACGGGGAGCGCGGCCGGCTGTGCTCACAATGGCCGATTTGCCCATGTCGGAGATTTCGGTGGTTCGCCAGTCGCCGGTTGGCTCCATGTAACGAAAAAAGGAGGCCTTGGGCGAGTTGACCCGAAATCCATGCTTTTCAAGCACGAAGCCGGGCAAAGTCCCGCCATCCTCGTAGCCGAATCGGCCAAACGGCTGTCCGACTGCAAATACTGTGAGGAGAAGCGCCGCGAAGCTAGTTAATCGTCGTACCAAGGAGTTGGAACCCGATCCTACGTAGTTTTTGGGACCACACGAGCCCGAACTCCTTGTAGCCGATCCGGTAGCCGAGAATGACGTCGAAGTCCGAGTAGTTGGCCCCGAAATAGCGGTCCTGCTGGTATGCGTAGCCAAGCCTCCAAATGTGAGTTACCTGGTACGAGGCCTCCAACTGGTAGGAATCTCGGTCGGCATCGAGGCCCTGAACCCCGAAGAAATCAAGCCGGAATTTTCCGGGATGAAATGAGGTCTGCAGGCTTACCTGCTGACGGCCCAGCAACGTGCTTTCGAAACCGTCTTCGGTATAGCCGTAGGAGATGAGCCCGGTGAGGTTCTTGGCGAGGGCGCTATTGAGGGTGAGGGAACCGTTGTAGGTAAGCCCTTCCAGGGCATTGTGGCCGTACAGCTTGGCCAAAGAGAAGGAAGCGTCGAGGGTAGATTTTGGCCCCATCGACCAAGTCTGCGACTGAGCCCTTAGACGCGGGCCAACCGCGGTTTGGCTATCCGTGATCTTCTGCTCGAGGAGGGGCGCCAGTTCGTTGGTCGGATCGGAGAACCAACCAACGGATTCGGTTGTGTCGCTGTACGCTTCCATGCCCACATAGAGGTTCACCGGGAGATTGCCGATGCGGAACGGGTCCTTTTCAAGGGTCGCGGTGTAGTTTTGTGAGTTGAACGGGGTGCCGGTGAGGGTATGGCCGGCCGACGCATCGAGGCTCGCCTGATAACCTTTGAACGGCTGCTCCGCATTGATGGACCCATACAGGCTCTGGTGGGCGGGAAACTCGAGCATTGTCGAAAGCGATCCGCCATTTCCGAAGTGCCACGACTGCGTGCCCTGCAAGCCCCAGTCGTTTCGGCCGATGCCCTGAATACCAACCCCGCCCTGCATCGCGTCGCCCCGGTCCCAGTTGTACTCGTAGTTCAGAAAGACGCCGCGGTTCGCCACGATGCCGGATGTGTCGGTAGCCCCGGTTTGAAGCCTCAGCAGTTGGGTTACCCCGGGCTTGAGGGTGAGATAGTATGGATAGTCCAAAGAGAGTTGGCTATTGTTGACGTTGAAAATCGTGTCCGAGAACAAGTGCTGGGAGCCGGTCAGGTCCAACTGATAGAGGGGCACTTTCATGACGCGGGCGGTTCCCATATAGACGGTTGCCGATTCAAAGAGAAGCTTTTTCTGCGGAAAGGCCGTGATTTTGCGCGCGGAGATCGTCGTCGAGGACGTCAGGTCGTCAAATCGGAACAATCCTGGGTCGACGATCGAATCGGGCGGAGTCACACCGGTTCCCTTGATGTGGGCGACCCCATAGATCTCCTGCTCTTTGTCGGTCAGCAGGAACTTCATGAAACGACCGCTGGGTTCGACCGCCTCCACTTTCTTCATGTAGTTGGTGGTTCCGTAGCCCTCGTGCTGATTCAGCGTGTAGTTGAGGAAGCCGAACTTTCTTTGTTCTTTACCAACTTTCAAGACGCCGTTCCTCGCGACCACTGCGGTCGATGCGACGTTGACCTGGATCCTATCGGCGTGGATCTCGACGTCGCGATATCGGAGGAATACCGTCTTCTTGGCCGCGGAGGCCATGATCATCTTTTGATCGTAGCTGTACGAGGCGGTGGCGTCGCCGACGACCTCGATGTACTCCTTGGCCTTGGACAGCATTGAGGCGTCGGACACAAAGCTCAAATCGAGGGTCGCCGAAGCTCCGTAAAGAACGACGCTCGCGGTGATCTTCGCGGTACCGGCGATCGAACCGGACATAAGCCGGGCCCGTGCCACACCGTTCTGAGTGGTGACGACTGGGTTTTGGAACGTTCCCAGGCTCGTGCTCATCATCACGGGCGTTCCATCGGGCACCGGTCTGCCGTTGCTGTCGCGAACGTCAGCTTCTATTTGAACGGTGCTGCGCCCATCGGCGACGGCTGCATTGGGAAAGCTCGTGAGCTGAATAACACCGGTGTTAGGCGCGCAGAATCCGAGCGCGACAAACATCAGCACCATTAAGACCGCTACGAGACGCATTACCACCTTTTTCGGAGCCGATACTACTGCGCGGACCTATCCTTCAAAGTCCGCGCATCTATGTTCACCCAGGGGCTCAAGCCCTCGACTACTGGATGGTGATGACAGCCGATTTGGTCTGCTCCTGTCCCGTCGGAGTCACTGCACTGATTTCAACGGTGTATTTTCCTGGGGCCACCTTTGCGCCGGTCGACGTCTTGAGATCCCAAAGATCCACGTTCTCGCCGGTCCGGTCGACTCTCTGGCCATGGAGCACCGCCACGAGGCCGCCTTTTTCATTTAGGACGGTCACCGAAGTGGTCGCGGAATCCGCCATGACGTAAGAGACCTTCTCATCGGTCGCGGCGCCTAGTTTAAGAGGCGCAGCCGCGATGGCGCCGATCAGGTTCGTGGAAATGACCGTCGGGCTTGCGACAACCTTGAACTGATGAAGCCCCGGTTGCAGAGCGACATAACCGACGGATGTCTCACGCCGCATATCGACGGTGACGCCGGAGGTTAGGTCTTGCAAGAAGAACCCAAGAGTTTTTGGCGCGGACGCGATAGTGGGCCAAGTGAGCGACACCGCTCCTTCCTTCTCTGTGGACACTTGCGCGGTCCAAGAGTAAGACGAGGCAGGGGTTGCCAGCGCCTGGTTCAGGTTTACGGTCTTCGTTCCCAGTTTTCCGAGAATAGCGAGGCTAAGGACCTGCGTCGGCGCGGGCGGCGCCTTGAAGACGGTGCCCATTCTCACGGCCTGAGCAGATGCTGCGGTGCCCACGGTGACGTCCCGATCCGCCTGAAGACCCTGGGTCGCGGTGAGGCCTAGCCTCCACATTCCCGGGCCAAGAGTTGGCGCCTTGTTGTAAGACCCAGGCGTTCCCTCCGTATAGAGAGTGGGGAACGACAAGGTGATTTCGCCGGGTAGTAAAACGTCGATCCAATATCCCACGTTCGGTTGGAGAAGCCCGCTCGTTCCATCGACGTAGGTATAGCCGCCGTGCCCACTGTTCATGGTTGGATCGTACGAGGCGACGAAGCCACTGATGTAGCCAAGCCCGACCATCTCATCATAGGTATACACCTTGTTCGTGTCGCCCTGTGCTACGCCGTTAATCTCGTTTAGCTGGTACACGATGTTGAATGGGTTTGCGATCATATTCCAACCGGACTTGAGCTCGATCTGATAGGTGGCCGAGCTATATCCTGGCGGAAGCGAAGGGGTTCCTTCCAGGCGTGCAAACACAGACGTAGGGTTGTTGTAGACGACCCAAACAGAGCCGGTTCGAGTTGCGTTAAGCGAAATGTCGTAGGTTTGCCGCGCGGGGTCCCAAACGTAGGTCGTAAAACTGGCGTTGGGAGATACGCCTGCTCCCGGGTTGGCGCCGGTAGGGAGATAATCCTGGAGGATCGTGAGCCAAGAGTTGTCCTGGAACACGAACGGCGCGGTGATCATGTTCGCACCCGGATAAAGCCTGTTTTGGGGCCGTCCGGCAACGTTGATTACGCCATTGATAACCTTGTGGTTAATCGGAACAGTGTCGATGGTGACGGTGTACGGAATGTTTCCGATCACTTCTTGGCCGACGGTGCACTGAAACTCCACAAAGTTGTCGGTTCGCGGCTCGATCTTCGGGATGATCTTTGTCGCTGGGGTCAGGAGAGTGATGCCCGGGGCCCCAAAGCTCAACTTGATTTGGACGTTATCTAGTTCGAATTCCTTGTCGTTGACGCCATAGCCACTCGTCACATTTCCGCCGACGTTATCGACCCAGACTCTGATCCTCATGGGCTTGGCAGCCGTATTGTTGACCAGCCAGCTAGGAGCAGCGGTGCCGTCAAAGTTCACCGTGCCCGCTTGAACGATCGAGGGGGCATCGACGACGGCGCCGAACGGCAGCTTATAATCGCCATTCCCCCAAGTGGTGCGGATGTAATTCAACATCTGATAGGTCGTTCCGCCGGGAACCGTATGGGGCACGTATTGAATAACGAACGCAGGCTCCGAGAGAAATCCTGTATCAGGGAGTAGGTCGTTCGGCGTAAAGTTGTTGGCGCCGCCCACGTCACCCATGATGAAAAAGGCCTTTCCAACCGTCAGTTCGTTGGCGTAGAGCGGCACGTTTGTCGGGTTTGTGTCCATGGTGGAGCTGCTGGGCTTTGTCTCCATCCGTATTCCGAAAGGATCGCTTTCGTCGAACACAAAGTCCGCGTAATCAGGAAATAGAGCTGGATCGGGCCCGAGAACGTATTGGGTGTCCTGGTCCGGCGGTCTCTGATTCGGGATATAAATAAATGGGCCAAGAAAGCCATTGATCGTTTGGCCGACAAGGGACGGCACGGCGGCGCGCGATACCCTTTGGAAATTTGTAAAGCCGTCGAAGAATGGTGGCCCACCGGATAGATCGGGGCCGTAGCCCTGGCCATTTGCGATATAGGGTTGACCGAAGTTTCCGACCGCATAGCCCCCAATTGGCCAATACTTTGCGTTCTGATCGGTCAGCATGTCGATGCCGGAGCCGAACCATAGCGCTATCGAGTGAGGGTTGACATCGTTGTTGACGCAAGTCCAACGCAATCTAACCGCGTCGGCCACCAACTCCAGTTGAAGGTCAATAGTGAACGCTCCGATGCTCGAGATCGCGGTGACGTAGCGGTTGCTCTGACCGGTATAAAACTCCTCAAAACTGCTTCCGAAAAAATTCTGCGAGCCATCGATGACGATATTCGCGCAACAGTAAGCTGGGGTGTAAGGCGCGCCTAAAGTGAGCGCCATCCCGGCGTTGCGAAAATTCGGCGTGTACTGCTGGATCGAGCCAACGGCCTGAGGAGCGGGGACTTGCAATCCCAGTTGGCCGCCCTGATAGCTCCCATAAGAAAGCGCAAACTGTCCCGCGTTGTTCGTTGATTTTGTAGCTCCGCCGGTCGTGGTAGCAAAGCACAAACCGCCGGTGCTTCCCGCGGCCCATGACCCACCTGCGCCCAACGCGCACCACATCAGCTCGTTATAAACGCCATTTACGAAATAGGGGGTTGAAATCGGCGATTTGTTCGTGGGGTCTGTACATTCCTCGAACCAGTCTGGCGGCGCGCCTTCTTCGCCGGTGACCACCGGCACAGTGCCAACGCCTGCGCCCTGGGCTGCGGCCAGCCGACACAGGAGGAGGGCCGCGCTGAGAATACCGATTTGTTTAGTCAATCCTTTCATATGGCAAAAATGATCTCCTGGGCTTGTCCCCGTGCTTTATGGACGGGAGCAAGCCCTGGTAATCGTTCGATCTAGGTCGTCAGTTGCCCTTACCATTTCCGTTCGCTTGGGGCTTTCCCTTGGAGCCCGAAGGGATAGTAGAAATGTGCTTCACGACCTTGACGGTTGTGGCTTTCTTGGTTTGCGCCTTGATGGCGGTTTTCTTTGGCACAGCCGTGTTGGCAACGGTGAATTGGGACGGGGAGCAGAAAATATATCGGTAGCCAGTAGCGGGATCAGGCAACGGGCCCGGATAGTCGTCCACGTTTCTGGCCCCCACTCGCCAGTAGACCTGACCACCGGTGAAGCTCGCTCCAAAGTGGGATTGAAGGAACGCGAAGAACGTGTCGGTGCTCGACCTCGGGGTGAAGCTAACGCTCTGGTCCGTCGTATCCTGGGTCACCTTTTCGGCTGAGGTCACGGTTTTGGACGCCGGGAACTGCGGACTAGTGGAGACCTGAATGACGTATCCGATAGGAATCGTCGCTACCGCAGTTTCAAGAGACGTGAACGTGAACGGTCCGAAGGTTGTCACGCTGGAATCCGGAAGGGGCGTCTCCAGCGTAGGGGCTCCGAGCGCGGTTGCGAACCCACTTGCGCTACTCGCCGAGGAACTGAAGTAGCAATAGGTTCCGGAAGGCGCTACTCCGGGTGGGAGATCAATTCCCAAAACCCTGTAAACACCGGACACCGAATACAGATAGGGAGCGCCAAGCTGAAGTCCCAGGGTCGTAACCCCTCCTCCTACTAAGCCAACGCAGGTGATGGCGGGGCTGATTTGGGGTTCGCCTGTATCGGCGGTGAACGTCTTTGGATTGGGATCGTCAAAAACGCTTGTGCTGTTCGGATTCTGCTGAACCTGAACGGGGGTAGCTCCCTGGTCCGAACGGAAGATCAGCCATTGGACGTTGTTGCTGTTGCGATAAAAAGAATCTAGCCGCCAACTGATCTGAATCACGGCGTTGTTGGAAAACGGTGGGAATGTGGTCGCCTGCGCTTGAACGGCTTCGGCAGCAATATTGTTGTTCGATCGACCGCCGCTTAGAAGGAACGCTACCACCCCAAGGACCAGTCCGGCCGAGATAATGGCCGACGAATCCGCCGGTTTTGGCGGCTTATGGACTCTAAGATCTTGGCCGCCTCGGCCCACGGAAATCTCAGAGGTGGTGAAGACCACTCGAACTCGATCTCCAGGCTGAATGCCCTTCGTCTGGCTCACAATCTTGATACTGGCGCTATCTGGCTCGACGTCGAAGACTTTCGCTGTGGCGACCTGCTCGCGCCCACGAGTCACAATAACGAACTGACCATCGAGGAAGCCATCTCGGGCGCCTCGGTTGATGAGGCCTTCGAAGTTCCGCGTATTCAAAACGGTCGCTTCGGGGAGAACTTGACTCTGGATCTTCTGAACCGCCTGCGCGGCCGCTTGGGCCAGGGCTTCGCTGACAAGGGTGTCCTGGTCGGTGTTTGAGGCGCGAACCGACGAAGTCGCGATGACGGCGGCGCCGTTCACAGCCAGACCGGAGGCGACATCTTCAACGATAACCTGAATGCCAGCCTTCGCCTGCTTGCCGCCGGCGACGGTGTCGACTTCCCAACCCGCAAGCTTGCCAGTGACCAGCGTGGTGACGTTAAGGTCCTGGGCAATACGGAGCAGACTGGTGGGGTCCGTAACAGGAGACTGGAGGCCGAGCGACTCTATGGAGCGCCTCACGGAGTCCAAAGGTTGGACGTCATAGGCTTGAGTCTTCGTCAGCTCGTCAAACACGGCTTGCGACGCTATGTCGCTGTATTTGGCCCCTCCGTTCACCGGAAGTTGGTTGACGAACGGGACGACGGCCCATTGCGGCTTTACCTGAACCTGCGCCTCAGCACGCGACGCCAGCATAAAGCTGAGGAAGGGCAATACCAACGTGGTAGCCACCAAGTGACAGATAGCCCGACAAGTTCTCGTTTTTAAGAAACGCCTCACTCTTTCAGAGTCCTCCTACTTATAACCACAGACCAATGACGGTTTGCGCCCTCTCCGGGAAGCTCCGTAATGGTCATGTTTCGGGCCCACACAGGGACGCCGACGAAAAAACTTCAGGCTCACTCCAGCCCGCAGGAGTATAGCACGAAGCCCCCAAATATCATCTAGTTGTAGATTCGATTCCCAGTAAATCGAACACATTACGCTTGACGGAGTTTTCCGGCTCGTTAGTTCGGATAAGAGCGTCTGCGAAGGGAGCTTTTGCCGCGGTCGGCAACTGTATCCGCATGAGGGCCATGGCCTGTTCTTCTCCGATGCGCTCGGCGAGCCTTCGGCGCTGTTCTTCGATGCCGCACGTTACGACCCATATGCGATCAAACTCCCCCATGAGGCAGGTTTCGATGAGAAGAGGCACTTCGATGATCGACGCGGTGCTTGCGCGAAGAGCGGCCAAGAGTCGCGGATGCATCAGTCGGTTGAGTCCCCTACGTAGCCGAGGGTCCTCCGCTATCGCCTGCCGGACGTCGGCGCGGCCAAATTGATTTTGGGGCTTTCCAAAGAGGACTCCGAGGCCAGCCTGAATTTCTTGGCCGCCGAACAAGGACTTTGCGAGATCGTCCATGGAGCAGACCGAATACCCCGCTTCCCGGCAATAGCCAAGCACGGTGGACTTACCTTCGGCGATACCGCCGGTAATTCCTATCTTGCGCGCGAGAGTAGGCAACTCAAATCACCGCTGGAGACAAGTGAGGGACGGGAGATCTACTCCTCTCCGGCTTCTTCTTCCACCACAACGGCCTCGGTTGCTTCCTCTTCGTCTTCTTCGCGTCCAAGATCGAAGCCTTTGAGAAGGCCCAGCCGCTCGCCGATTGTGGCCCCACCGGTAGCGAAACCGCGCCGGCCGACCATATCGTCCATATCGTCTTCGCCCCCACGACGACCGCCTTTGCCTTTCTTTCCGCCCTTCTTTCCGCGCTTGAGTCCTCGATCGTCGTCGTCGTATGAAGGCGCGGCGGCAGGAGCGCTTGTGCGGCCCGGATCGATGTTGCTTCCGGTCGCCCGCATGCTGAGAACCATGCGGCGATCCTCTGTTCGGAGGTCGATGATTTGAACCTCGATATCTTGCCCTTCCTCGGCCACGTCTTCTGGCTTTCGGATTCTACGGGTGGACATCTCGCTCAACGGAATGAACGCCTCGGCGCCTTCCGGCAGCTTGACGAACGCGCCGCTCATCACGAGACGGCTAATCTTAGTATTGAATCTCTGGCCAACCGTATAGTTGTCCTTGATGAGGTTCCATGGGTCGGGCAATACCTGCCGGTGACCCAGGCTGATTTTTCCTGCCTCGGCATCGAGCCTTAGGACCATCACCTTAATCTTCTGGCCTTCGCGGAACATCTCTTTGGGGTGGTTGATCCGCATCCAGCTCATTTCACTGATGTGAAGCAAGCCGTCCACGCCTCCGAGATCGACGAAGGCGCCATAGTCGGTCAATCGCCGAACGGTGCCCTCGAGAATTTCGCCAGGACTGACGTTCTTGAAAATTTCGTCTTTAGCGCTTGCCCGTTTCTCCTCTTCTGCCTGGCGGTTTGAAAGGACGACCTTCTTGCGCTCGCGGTCTATCTCAATGATCTTTAAGTTCATCGTCTGACCGACAAACTTTTCGATGTTTCTGAGTTTTCCGCCGCCGACGTGAGTTGCGGGCACGAAGCCTCGCACGCCTATATCGACTACCAATCCGCCCTTTACGCGGTCGATGACTTGCGCCACGAGCGTTTTGCCTTCGGTAAAGGAGCTTTCAATTCGGTCCCAGGCGTCTTCGAAGTCCGCGCGCCGCTTGGAGACGAGAGGATTACCCTCCGCGCCTTCCGGCCGCATTACGACTACCTGGATGACGTCGCCAACTTTTACATGGTCGACGGCAGATTCGATGTTCTCCTCGGTGAGTTCACCAAGGGGGACAATCCCTTCCGACTTCGTACCAAGATCGACGAAAACGCGATCCCGATCGACCTGAATGACCGTTGCCTCGACCCGGTCGCCCCTGGAGAGCTTTTTGTATTGCCCCTCATGAACGGGGCCTTCCCCTTCGAGAGCCTCCATAGCGGCCTCGAACAAACGTTCGTTTTCGCTTATGTTTCGCTCGTTGGAAACAGCGGGCGCTTCAACCGGCTTCGGTTTGACGGGCTCGGCTTCCGCCTTAACTGGCTCGGGCTCTTTGCTTTGGGCAGGGTCGGGTTCTGCCGGCGAATCCTCCGCAGCAGAAAAATCGGACACGGCGGCGTGAGCAAGTTGCTCAGCAGCGGGTTGGGTCTCGGGCGCCTTTCCGGCTTCCTCGGCCGGCTCGGAAGCAACCAGGGCTTCCGTTGGCGTCAACGTATCGTCAGTCATCATCTCTAGAATACTACTCTCAGGAATGTGGATAGAAGATAATCTTACCAGAATCGGGCGGGAATACCAAGGCATTCGTTGAGACCGCACGATGTACACTCGCTTTCAATGGTGAAGGCGGTTATCGACGTAGGTTCAAACTCCGTCCTCCTCTTAGTCGCAGAAAAGCGCGGCGAGGACTGGAATCCTCTTTTCGAGACGACTGCGGTCACAGCCTTGGGAGAGGGAACGCGGACCACAGGGAAGCTGAGCGAACGTGGAATCAACGACACGCTGGCCGCCCTGGAGCAAGCCTACGCCCACGCAAAGGGGCAGGGTGCGGAAGAAATTATCGCAGCGATCACTATGGCGGGCCGCTTAGCCGCAAATACAGGCGATTTTCTGCGCCAAGCGCGTGAGCAGGGCACGCCGGTGGCGGTTTTATCCGCCGAGGACGAGGCGGAGCTTGGGTTTCGCGCAGTCGCAGAAGATCCTCTTTTCGCCAACCTCAACCGGGTTTCCGTCATAGACGTCGGCGGCCACAGCACGGAACTGGTGACGGGAGTCGCTCATAACGGAGGTTGGAACCTTGAATCCCGCGATAGTTTTGCGATCGGAACCCTCGGGTTGAGAGAAACGGTGATGGCGGACGAAGCGGCGGGCCATGGAGCGGTCGTTCGCGCCTCCCGCATGATCGACGACGCGATTGGCCTTAACTACCTTCCGGGCCGTGCGGGCGAGGCAGTTTCGCTTGGAGCGACGGGGGTAAACCTGGCAAGCATTCGGGCGGGCATGGAATGGGACGCAACTCGGTGGCATGGCGCAGAACTAGAATTCGAGGAAGTGTCGCGCGCCACCGGTTGGCTCTGCGCGATGACGGACGAGCAGCGTGCCGCCGTTCCTGGGATCGAGCCGGGGCGCGAACGGACTCTGCATCTGGGCGCGCTCATCCTCGAACGATTCATGCATGCGCTTATGGTGGACCGCTGCCTGGTCAGCGCCCGCGGGTGGCGATACGCGCTCTTGAGCCATCCCGCCAAAAGTCTGGAGGCTTTGTCAAGGTAGGCACGTGTTTTTTCAGTTGAGTCCGAGGGAGCGCGCAGGTTATATCGCGCTGGCGGTTATCCTTCTGGCGATCGCCGGAGTGATCGGCTATCGGTCGGGTACGAAGAAGTCCCAGATAGGAAGTGAGCGCATCTTCGATTCGAGGTCGGCTGGGAGCCGGTCCTTCGCACATTCCAATCCAAAGAAGACCATCGAACCCGTTCAAGCACCCAGTCCGGAAGAGACTGTGGTCCACGTGGTGGGAGCGGTTCGCAGTCCCGGAGTCTATAAGCTAAAGTCGAATTCGCGGGTTCAGGACGCGGTGCATGCGGCGGGCGGTCCGACCAGCCAAGCCGATCTCGCCGGGATCGACCTTGCCGCTAAATTAGTCGACGGGGAGCAGGTGCGGGTTCCTGCCGAATCGCAAGGTGGCGCGCCTGCTTCCTCAGGGGGAATAGAGGAGGCTGGGACAGATGCGGGGGGACAAGCGTTGCCTCAAGCCAGAGGGCAAAAGAAAGGCAAGATAAAAGGCGGGACGGTTTCCATCAACTCCGGCGCCATCGAGGATCTCGAATCCTTGCCCGGTGTTGGCCCCGCGACCGCAAGGCGGATACTGGATTGGCGCTCCGCGAACGGGCCTTTTTCGAGTGTCGACCAGCTTCGCGAAGTGGGCGGCATCGGCCCGAAAAAGTTTGCGCAACTCGCTCCTTACGTCCGACTTTAGGCAGGAATTTATTTTATGAAGAAATTCCCAACCGTCCGGACGTTGGGATAGACTATTAGGGGCCGGCAGTCGCCGGCGCAACAAAGGAGCCATCTTAGAAATGAACAATATGAAACGGATGATCGTAGGAGTTCTCGCAATCTCTATGCTCGCAACGGTAGCTTTCGGAGCGCAGAAGAACGCCCCCACCTGCCCCGTTTGCAAAATGACGCTCTCCAAGAAGAAGACGAAGATGAATACGGTCGCGGTCAAGATTCATGGCAAGACGTACTACTGCTGCGCGGCCTGCAAGATGGACGCCAAAAAGAAGTAAGTTTCGCGATGGGATCTAAAAAGGGAGCGGCGGATTATCCGCCGCTCCCTTTTTGTGTCATTAACTATGAGCTAGAGGGCCCCCTCGAAACTCTAAATAGCAGATACTTCGGGCTCGTAGAAAGGGGCTCTTGCTCTTGGAGCGAAAAGCCATTCTTGCTAAGAGAGATCAAGTCTGAGGGCGAGAGCCTTGCAGGACGGGTGAGGACGAACACGTCTCCAGAGGCGCCGACCAGGTCCGCCTTCAGCTCCTGCATATTGGAGGTGTCGGTAAAAGTCAGGCGGTTTTGATCCAAATAAAAGCCTAGGGACGGATTGCTTGTATCGTTCAGGGAGAGCCCTTTGGCGTTTGCGACCCTCGCAAGTTGGTACGTCAACACCGTTCCCCGGCCTTTAACCATTTGGTTTATCAGTTTCGCGTCGCCGTGCACCTCGGCAAAACCGCTCTTTTGGTACCAGAAGACGAATACTCCGTTTGCCAACAGGCAGAAGACTACGGATAGAGCGCCCCATAGTCTCCACGCAGCCGGCTGAGTCTTGGCCCGGTCCAATGCGGCGATCATGATCAGGGGTGGGACGGCGGGCAAAATATAGTGCGGCAATTTCGTTCCGCTGATGGTGAAGAAAACAAGGACTACCGCCGCCCAACGGGCAAGGTAGCGGGCAAAGGGATCGGCGTCCGGCTTGAACGCAGCCCTCCACTGCTTCGGAAGCCATATGGACCAAGGAAGGAGGCCGGCAAACAGAATCGCCGGATAGTAGATCGGCCAGAGTAGAAGAGGGACCTTATGCGCTTCGTCCCCGCCTCCAAAGCGCTGAAGATTCTGCTCGACGAAGAACTTCTGGACGAACACATGCCCATTCTCCAGATAGGCTGGCACGTACCACATGCACACGGTGGCGGCAAGGATCACGATGCCGAGAAGCCACCAGCGGACTGAGGAAATAGGGAATAGGAAATTGGAAATAGGCTTTCTGTCGCTAGCTTTGTTAATAGGCATCGAGTCGTTGAATGAGGACCTCAGGTCGCTCTCGGAGAGGTATGTCCAAATGGCAACTGCCAAGAATAGGGGCAGGGAAACCGGGCCTTTGGCAAGCACGGCCAGGCCAAGGCAAAAAGCTGTGAGCAGCCGCCAGGCCCGCTTGCCAACCAGGGATTCATAGAAGGAGAGAAAGGCGCCGCAGACGCAAAGATCGAGCAAGGCGTCGGTTATCATCATGCGACCGATGGCGATGACGATGAGGCTGGTTCCAAGCATCGCCATAACCCAAAGCCCGGCCTGAGGCGTGGCCCGCTTTCGCAGATAGAATCCGCACATCGCTAGCAAGCCCATGGTCGCGAGCACGGATGGCAGCCGGGGGCCTATGGCCTCACCAAATAGTGAAACGGAGGGCTTGGCGAACCAGTAGAGCAGGATCGGTTTCTCAAACCAGGGCTTTCCGTTGAAATAGGGGGTAATCCACTCTCCCCGGCGATTCATCTCCGCGACGACGGCGCCGTAATACCCCTCGTCAAGGTCGAAAAGACCGTAAAGCCAGAAGCCCAGGAGCGGCAAGACGCCCAGGGTTAAGGCCAGGGAGAACGACCTTCTTGGGTGGACCTCTTCGAAGCAGTTCATGGAGTCGGTCTTGGGCCTTGAGCCTTGGGCCTTGGGTGTTGGGTGTTGGGCGTTAGGGTCGTGGTGGAGTTAAGCAATACCAAGCTTGCGAAGCGTCGCTTGCGGCGCTCTTCGGGTTGGATGGGCATTCGCCTTGATCGCATCGCTTACAGTCTATCCCTCGTGCTCATTTGAATCGGCGGTAGAATCACGCCCAAGTGGCCGCCGTCGCCGACCTGAGATACGATCACAACGGACCGATCGATCCGGCCTTTTTTAACGGCTTTCTTCGAGTCTCCGCTAAACGCCTGAAACGCACTGGGGTGGCGCCGTAAACGAAGTCGCTTTTATCGAGTCGCGCACGCCCGACTGGCAACGGCTCAGCCAATTGGCGGAGAAAGCGGATGTTAGCCCCAAGAACCTGACTCCCGACGAACTACAGGAGATTATTCGGCTGTACCGGAGTTGCTCGAGCGACCTTGCGCTGGTTCGCACGCGCTCGAATAACTTGCAGGTTATTTCCTTTCTGAACGACCTCGTCGCTCGGAGCTACTCGACCTTATACCGACCAAAACGAAAACCGCTTTGGGAAGCGATTGGTAACTTCATTGCAACGGCTGCGCAAACGGTGCGCCGAATGAAGTTTTTCGTCCTGGCGAGCGCGGCCACGTTTGTGCTTGCGATCGCTTTTTCCTTCGTCGCCTGTGGGGCCAACACCGATTTGAGAAACGCCTTGGAGCCTCAGGAGGTCAGGCCATTATTTGACGGTTGGAAGACGGGTAAACCGCCGGATCGGGACGTATCGACGTCCACCTTTGCTTCCGCCTTCTATGCGAGCCATAACCCGTTCGTCTCGATCATCATGGCTTCCATAGGCGCCGGAACCTTTGGGGTTGGATCGGCCTACCAGATTTGGCAAAACGGGCAGATGGTGGGAACCCTGGCTTACGAAATGAACACGGTTCACAAGCTGCCCTTTCTCCTCGGCAGCATTTTGCCTCACGGAGTGACCGAGATCAGTGGCATGGTTCTGGCAGGATCGGCCGGTTATCAGCTCGGGTGGGCTTTGATCGTTCCTGGGCGACGCAAGCGGCGCGACGCCTTGCGCGACGCGGGAAAGGACGCGCTCGTCGTCCTAGGGACCTCGATCGTGTTGATGTTCATGGCGGCGCCGGTCGAGGGGTTTATCAGCTTCAATCCGCGGGTGCCGATGTATTTCAAGCTTGGGTTCGCTGTCTTCGCGGCCCTTGCCTGGACCACGTTCTGGCTCGGCTACGCGCGCGAACCGGCCGAGGATCCTAGCTGAGGGCCACGGCGATTATCAGCGAGGCCAAGTTGTGGACCGCGTGCATCACCACGGATGGCACGAGCGACTTTGTTTGGTAGCTTAGGACCGCGCTGACGGCGCCGATACTGGCGAGCGGAAGCCACTGGGGTGGCCCGGTTGGGTGCATGGCGGCGAAGAGGAAGCTTGAGAGTAATACGCCGACGACCATGCTTTTGAAGCGAGTGGACATCGCAGGAAAAAGCATGCCTCGGAACAGGCTTTCCTCAAAAATCGGGGCTCCGATCGAGGCCGCGAACGCGATGAGAAAGAAGGTGGTCAGGCTATGAGGGAGCATGATCTCGGTGGAAATGGGATGGGGATGAACCGGAAGCCATCCGAAAAGAAGACTCGAAAGCAACCCGGTTATCACAAGCAGCGGGACGTTCGCGACCGCACCACCGAGGCCCCACAGGATGTTGCGGCCCAAATTCTTCGTCGTCCAGCCGATGGAGCCGAGGGAGATTCTGCGACCGTTTAGTAGGGTCTTGGAGAACAAGACGAGCATAAGAACGCACAGCACAGTCATCACCACGTCACCCCAGTCCTCGCTAAAAACTTTCCGCATGAACGGCATCGATGCAGTGAACGCGATGAGGATAAATCCGAAGAGCAGCAAAAATGCCCGGCCCGCGAACGCATCGGCCATGCCTTCGGACATCGGGAGGGCTGGGTGGCCGAGGGGCCGCGCGAGGCCCTGCGACCGCATAGAGAGAAACACCACCCAGAGCACCACGCCCGCGCCAAGCAAAAGAAGGATGACTCCTCCGGCCAACGACCTCGTAAGAACCTTTGCACGAGTGATAACTTCGAGATAGGGTTTGAGGACTCCCGCCTTCTTCAGGGCATGGACCTTCGCGAGGTTCTCTACCTCAGGACTCGAAGGCAACTGCGAGACTAAGTTTCTCGCATCGGCGAGCGTTAACGACTTCGCGACATAGATCTTCGAAAAACTCGGATCATCCAACTTGGCCAGCGAGGCCAAGTCAGTAACCGGAATGGGGCGGCCAAGCTCGAACTGAACCGCGATAAAGAGCTTCTCCGCTTCGCGGAGTTCGTCCAACTTCGCTCGGGTAAAACTCATTGACGCCCCTTTGGGGCTCGCCCATTCGAGAAAAGTCGACCGTGCGGCAAGGACCTTCTTAGGGAGTTCGATTGCGCGCCCTTCGCGAGCGGTTGTGAACAACTCACCCGCTCCAATAGCATCTATGTGGGCTCTGACGTCGTTCTCACCTTGCCCAAGACCGTCCTTCAATGAGGCGCTGCTCGCGGCATAGCCCATGAAGGTAACGACACCCAATAGGCCGAACAGCGCGAACAGCATGGCCCACGCTATAGGGTTCGTTTGTTCGGGCGGCACGATCGGTGGCGGCTCGATGATCGGGGCGATGGATTCCTGCAAGTCAGGGTGAATTATGAACGGTATGCCATATGGGGGAATGGGTACCCTCCCCATCAATGAAAGTGTCCCTCGTGCTGCGGCCCGGCAGCAACCTCGTTCGAGGGGGAACCGAGGTGCTTGCAGACAAGACTATCGAGCACTTGCAGGCCCTGGGGGTTGAGGCCGAATACGTCACCCCTTTAACTCGCAAGCTGGGCGACGTCGTTCATTTTTTCGGGTGCTTTGAGGCCCATTGGTCCATCGCGGAGTTCGCCGCTCAGAACAACATTCCCATTGTCTGGTCGCCCATCTACGGCACTCACCGCTCGGTGCTCGGAGAAGGCTTTCGGGCGGTACGCAAGCGGATGACGCGAACTTACCCACGGCTTCTAACGAGGCTTATGAGGCATACGGACCGAGTCATCGCAACGTCGGTCAAGGACCAAGCTTTGATTCAGGCTTTCTTCGGAATCGACGGCAGCCGTATTCGGCTAGTACCGCACGGGGTTGAAACCCGTTTCGCGGAAGGACGAGCCGATCTGTTTCGAGGACGATATGGAATCGAGGGCGAGTTCGTTCTCCACTGCGGCATGTTCAACCGGCGCAAGAACCAGCTCAATCTGATCCTTGCGTGCGAAGAGGCAAGGATTCCGCTTGTTTGCATCGGTGCGCCGCAGGAAAACGACTACTACGACCAATGCAAGCGCCACGAAAGCGGATCGGTACGGATCCTCGATCCGATCGAATACGAAGACCCTCTCTTCCCGGCTGCGTACGCGGCGGCCACAACCTTCTGCTTCCCTTCTCTGGCGGAAGTTTTTGGCTTGGTCGCGCTGGAAGCACTTGCGGCGGGATGCTCGCTCGTGGTCAGCAACACTTGGGGGGCGGAAGACATCTATGGAGAATACGCGCTCTATGTAGACCCGAGAAACGTTAGCGAGATTAGCGCCGGAGTGACGCAAGCCTTCCGATCTGGGCGCAACCTGCCGGAAGTTTCCGAGACGTTTCTCGCGCGGTACTCCTGGCCTGCGGTGACCAAGCAAATTAAAGACGTTTACGAGGAAGCGATCGCAGAGCGGGGGTCGAAGGCTACAATCCCAGCCCTAGCCTGAGCTTCATTCTCATCTTTCTTCTCCATGGCAGGCGGTGGCCAGGAGACTCGAGCGTGAGGGCCTCCTCAAACAGAGCCTTGGCCCGCTCCTTCTCGCCCGTGCGGCGAAGATTGTTCGCGAGATCGTAGAGCCGGTCCGCCTTCCCGAACTTGGCGTTGGCTTTCGCCTGTTCTGGAATCAAATCCATTAGCCGATCGTAATAGGCGAGTTCTTTTTCGAGCCGGTTGCGCTCGTCGAGCCTCGAATACATGTTGGTGGCGTGAACGCGGTAGACGGCCATCGTCTCATCGATGAATCCCGCGGTGCCACCTTCGAGCAGCACAAGGGTGGCCAACACCCAATCGTAGGTGTGGATTTCCGCATACCAGTCGGGAAACTGCGGCAAACGGTCGCGGCGGTACATCGTGGCGCAGCTTGCCAATAGGTTTGAAAAGACGATATCGTTGAGGCCTGACACGGGCTTGGCGTTGGGCGGGATGTTGAGATTTCGCTCCGGCTGACCCTCGAAAAGCACGTCCACACGGTGAAACGAAATCGCGTGCCCGGGGTTTTCTTCCATGAAGCGGACTTGCTTAGCAAGCTTTTGCCCCGAAGTCCAGTAGTCGTCGCTATCTAGGACGGCGACATACTCCCCTTCGCAGGCTTCGAGGGTGCGGGCAAAGTTCCACTGCATTCCCAGGTTTTGCTCCCTGAGGATCAACCGAATCTTATCCGGGTGCTCCTTTTGAATCTGTTGGAGGAGCTCTCGGGTGCCGTCGGTGGAGCAATCGTCGCTGACCACGATCTCATAGGGGAAATCCACCTTTTGATTCAGGGCGCTCTCGATCGACTCGCGCACAAGACCCACGTGGTTGTAGGCGATGGTTGCTACGCTGACCTTGGGTTTCATTGAACCGCCTCGACTGCGGAACGTATTTGGGCCGCATGAATTGGGAAGGAATAGCGCTTCAAAGCCGATTCACGGCCAGCTTGGCCGTGGAGGGACAGGAGACTTGGGTCTGCCACGTAACGGAGGAGAGCCTCTTTGACTGCGGATTGATCGGAGCGGTCGATCACGTACCCGCTTCCGCCGTCTACGACAACCTCGCTCGTCCCTCCGATGTTTCTAATGACCACGGCCAAGCCGCACGCTTGGCTTTCGATCGCGGCGAGGGAAAGCATGTCCGACGTGGTGGGAGCGACGAGGACGTCACAGGACCGGATCCTCGCGATAAGCTCGTCGGTATCGGGCTTCAACTGATGAAATGAGGCGTTGGGCGGCGCCGGCCTGGTTTCGGGAGTTACGAAGTGCCATTCGACTTGGGACAGCTCTGGGGCTTTACAAAGACTCAGCAGCACCTCTCCGCCCTTCACCTTGAACCTTGAGCCGATGAACAGAGCCCGAATCGGCGGGTTTTTATGGACTGGCCCAGGGACAAACCGTTCGGTGTCAACCGGAGGTGGGACGATTCGAATCCGTTCAAACTTTGCCCCATATTCTTCCGCCGCGCCGTGGGCGGCAAAGCGGGACATGCATAGGAACATATGCCCTTCCTGAACCAGCTTTTTCATCTTCTCCACGCGCAGCTTCAAACGCAGTTTCGGCGGGCTACGGAAAGAGATCCACTGGGTTTGGAAATGGGTGGCGTCCATGTAGATGAAGTAGCGCGCACCCGACTTGCGCGGAAGCAGCGTGGCATCGGTGTTAGTGGCAACCAGCAAATCCTTGGCGCCGGCGGCGATGGCCGCCTTGGCTGCGGCCCGCGTGTTCAGCATTTCGCGGAGCGAACGCGAGCCAAACGCTTTGCTCTTCCTCTCAAAACTTTCCGGGTTGACGAATCGCACATCCTCGAATTCGAGGGGAAGAAGCTTCTCCCATCGCAGACGCACGGTGCGCCAGCCCAGTTCTGTCGTGCAAACCACTCCCAGAGGCTTTGGAAAGCGCATGGAAAAAACTTTGGGGCGGATAGTGGGATTTGAACCCACGACTTTCTCAGCCACAGTGAGACGCTCTGCCCCTGAGCTATACCCGCCGTTTCAGCCTGTTATTCTACTCGAATCGTGTTAGAACGGCGCCGCGCGGGTAAACAGTAGCGGTATGACGCGCGCGGCGATTGGTCTTGGATCGAACCTTGGCAACCGGTTGGATAATTTGCGAATGGCGGTAAGCCGCATTGAATGCGAAGCAACCATCGTAAAGGTGAGCAACCTCTATGAAACGGCGCCCATGTACGTGGAAGACCAACCTAGTTTTCTGAATGCGGCCCTTTTGGTCGAGACCTCGTTAGGCCCGATGTCGCTGCTCGCTCTGCTTAAATGCATCGAACGCTCGCTAGGAAGAACGGAGTCGCCACGCTACGGCCCTAGGGAGATCGACTTGGATTTGCTCACCTACGGAGTCGCCCGGTACACCTATCGAACTGGGGGCGTTGAAGTGCTTGTGTTGCCCCATCCACGAATTCCGGAAAGGCGATTTGTTTTGCAGCCGCTATGCGACCTCGACCCGCGCTTGAATCTGCCTGGCCTTGGGCAAGCAGAATCGCTCCTGCACTCGACCGAAGTGCAATCCCAATCCGTCCTTGTAACGTCGAATGCCCTACTACCAGTTCTCCGCGATTGATCCCAGCGGCCGCCAGCGCGAAGGCCAAATTCAGGCACAAAGCGCCAACGAGGCGCTTCAAGCCCTGATGAGCCAGGGACTTCGCTCGCCCCGGATATTGGCGGAGGGACCGGCTGGGCAGTCGGCGGCGGTTCGGCGAACGCAAGCGCCTCAACAGGTTATTCAGCAGACGCCGGCGCGGCCGGCGGTTGGTCTACAGGCGGCGTCGCAACCGGCGCCGGGGAAGATCCAGATCAACGTTCCCGCCGCACCTGCCGCGCCCCAGATTCATTACACGAAAAAGAGCTCAGAGAAGGACCTGTATTTCCTTTTCTCGCAGATAGCCGAGCAACTTCGCGCGGGAGTTGGCCCGATGCAACTGTTTTCCGAGCTTTCGCAGATGTACAAGGATCCCAAGTTCAGAGATTCTTTGGGCATGATCGCGATCGCGGCGTCTGAGGGAAGGCCGATTAGCAACGTGATGGAGCTTTGGCCCGACCTGTACCCGGAGCACGTGGTTGGTTTGATTCGGGCGGGCGAGGCGGGAGGCTTTTTGCCCGATGCTGCGGCGACCGCGTCAGAACAGGCGTTCAACGCGCATAAGTTCAAGCGATTTCACGTTTGGTGGGTCTGGATTCTTGCGATTAACCTGCTGTCTATTCCAATCGTCTTCATGTTTCGACAATCGGTGGTGTCGTACATGAACGAGCAGGAGCAGAGGCCCACCCCCGGAGACATGTTCGCGGTGTTCAAGGTTATGGGCCATTTTCTCGTATGGCCATGGGGGCCGGTAATGATCCTCTTAACCGGCCTATCGCTGCTTCTGCGGCACTACCTATCGAGCCGCCCAATGAAGCGCTTCCGACACCAAGTGGCGCTCAACACGCCCGTTTTGGGCCGGCGCGCCCGCGACGAAAGCTCGACCATTTTCAGTTGGGTTCTTTCCCGGTTGGCCCGTAGCGGAATCCCGCCAAACAGGGCTTGGGAAATGGCGATGAACTCTGTACCCAACCTTGGCATGCGCGACAAGCTGCAAACGGCGGGCGGAATCATGAACGAAGGATCCAAGCTGTCGGACGTGATCTTCAAATCCAACTTGTTCCCTCAGGAATATGCCCCAATGGTGGCCACTGGCGAAATGACCGGCGACATACCGGGTTCGTTAGAAAAGCTGTCCATGGTGAGCCGTGCCGAATATGACACGGGAACGGTGAAATCCAAGGCCTTTACGAGCACGTTGGGATGCACCGCGCTGATAATCACAACGGGCATCGTAACCATCGTGATCGCCTGGGTTCTAGAACGCGACATCACGGGCCACTTCATGGACCAAGCCAATGGAGTAGAAACTCCGACCACGACCACGACGACTCCGGGCAATGGCAGCGTAACTGGCAACAGTTCTTCAGACGACCTCGCGAACCCAGAAAAATAATTAACTTATATGCCAGTTTTTGAATACAAGGCAGTCGACGGAAGCGGAAAGAACGTCACAGGGACGCTGTTTAGCTCGTCGCTGTCGTCGGCGGCGGACGAGCTTTCCAAAAAGGGACTTAACGTTCAACACGTTGCGGTGGCGTCATCCTCGGGGGACCCGATTCCGCAGAGTTTTACGCGCGCCACTCCGGTGGAGAAGCCTAAAGCGCCCGAACCCAAACATGAGCCCATAGCGCCCCAGGCCCCGCCTCCAACTACCCCACGGCCGGCGATTATCACGGAAGTTATTTCGCCGCTCATTTACCAAGTCCCTTTGAGCCAACTCCTATTCCTGTTCAGGCAGTTGGCGACGATGATCGGGGCCGGCGTGCCGATCGTGTCGAGTTTGGACACCCTGGCGCGTCAGACCCGCGACCCGAAGCTGAGACCGGTAGTGGTCGAGTTGTTGGGTCATGTGCGGGAAGGGCGGGAGCTGAGCGTCGGCATGCAGCGCTACCCGGACGTGTTCACCCCTCTAATGCTCAGCCTGATTCGAACGGGAGAGCGTAGCGGCATGCTGGACAAGTCTCTGTTGCAGATGGCGAACTACGTCGAGCAGGAGATCGTGCTCAGAAACGTGATTCGAAAGGCGACTTTGTACCCGAAGATCGTCATCGCCACTTCGATCGCGGTGATTATCGGCGCGAACTACATCATTCACGAAATGACGGGAAAGCCGGGCACCCTTACTTCGCCCCTTACCGAACCGGCGACATGGGTTTTTCTCTTACCGATGCTGGCGTTTCTCTTCCTCTTCTTTCGCGTCGGCGTGAACAACAGCCGCGTGCGGGAGAGCTACGACCGGATTCTTCTTATGATTCCGGCTATTGGAGGGACGGTTCACCAGATGGCGATGGCGAAGTTCTCGCGAGCGTTTTCGACCCTATATCAAGGGGGCGTCTCTATGGGACAGTCGGTGCTTCTCTCGGCGGACGCTTGCGGCAGTTCCCACTTGAGGAGCCGAATCTATCCCGCCGCAAAATGGCTTGAAGAGGGCATGGGAATCACCGATGCGCTGCGGCGCACGGGCGCGTTCACCCCCCAGGTTTTGGACATGACGCAAACGGGTGAAACGACGGGCCGCATCGACGAGATGCTGGAGAAGGTTGCGGATTATTACGAGGACGATTCAACCCAGAAAGCCCACCAACTGGCGATGATCTTAGGCGTAGTTTGCTTCCTCGCGGTCGCCATTTACGTCGGATATCTGGTCATCACCTTCTATTCCAAGGACGCAAGCTCATTGAGCTCGATTTCGGCATAACCGATGGCGCAAGACTTTTATGAGCTTCTCGGGGTGCGACAGACCAGTTCCCAAGCGGAAATACGGTCCGCTTACCGGAAGATGGTGCTCAAGCACCACCCGGACCATTCGCGAGACCCGGGCTCTCCGGAGATTCTGAGATCGATCGTGGAAGCCTACGAGCTTTTGAGCGACAGGGAGAAGCGCAAGAACTACGACGCGGGACTCGCCCTGGCGGGCGAAAGGCGCGAAGCGCGCGCCAAAGACGAGAAGACTAAGCAAGCCCGGGCAGCGGCCACGCAACCGCGGCAGAAACCAACTGCAACCGCGGTTCGCGAGCCCAAGATCGACGACTTGGCCCGTCTGGCGAATCTATTTAACAAGGGGCGCTTTGACGAGGCCGAGCGCCTTGCAAACGTTTTGCTGGCACGAAACCGGCGGGAGGCGATTCCTTACGTCGTTTTGGGAGACATTGCTCGAGCCCGAGGAGACGCAGGCGAAGCGGTCAACATGTACGCGCGGGCGGTTCAGGCCGATCCTCGCAATGCGGTCTACCAGAAACGGTATGAAGAGCTTGTCAACGCCTCCGCGGGGGGCGACGCGCCTGGGCAGGTCTCGTCTCCCGCCCAGTGGTCGGCTCTGTTCGCGCTTGTTTCCGTTTGTGTTTGCGCTTGCGCCTATATTTCCCTCAGCAAGGAAAGCCCGATCTTGCCCGGCATAGGATTGATTTCATCCTGGACTTTAGGATTGATGGTGATGCTGTTTCTGAGCGGGGTCACCGCGGGGGTGTCTTTGAGCATCGGGGGGTTGGTCGACCGGTTCAATTCGGTTTCAACGACCTCCTTGGGGAAGATCTCGCCCGCCATGGCCCTTGGCACGATCGCGATCGTGAATTTTTGGGCGGCCGCGGCAATTTACGCGATGCTTGGGGTTTCGCAAAAGTCGTTCAACTTTTCGATCACGCGCTTGGTAGTCGCGGTTATGGCGATCGTCGGCCTTTCTGCCCTTTCTGCCGAGTATTCGTCGAGTCACGACGGATTACAGGTTCTTCTTTGGGGCGGCAATTTATCGTACATTGGCGCCATGTGCGGCTGGATGGTTTCGGACTCCTTAAAGAACGCCTAGCAGTTTATTCGGGGGAACACGGTCATCCCGCCCCGCTCCAACGCCAGGTGCCATAATCCGTGAAGGGACATTCCCGTAACGGAGAAGAACGAATTATATGAAAGTTAGCATCATTGGGGGCGGTGGGCGCGTTGGAGCCGACGCGGCATTTGCACTCCAGATCGGCGGCATTGTGCGCGAGATCGCGCTTGTCGACATGAATCAAGAGACGGCCGCCGGCGAGGCGTTGGACCTGCGGCATGGCGCCGCACTGACCGCGAGCCAAAAGTTCACGAGCGGAAGCTATGATACGGTGGAGGGCAGCGACTGCGTCGTCATCACCGCCGGACTTCGGCGCAAACCCGACGAGAGCCGATTGGAGTTGGTCAACCGCAACGTAGACCTATTCAAGGGCATCCTAGACGAACTGAAGAAGGTCAAGCTGCCCTCGCACGCGACAATTTTGGTCGTTTCCAACCCGGTTGATATCCTGACACAGCTTGCCGTTCACAGTGGGGTCGTTGCGAAGAGCCAGGTTATTGGACTCGGCACCGTATTGGACACATGCCGGTTCCGATCCCTGCTGGCCGACCACTTCGGCGTGGGCGCCCTCGACGTTAAGGCTCTGATCCTTGGCGAGCACGGCGACTCGATGGTTCCGATTTGGTCTTCGGCGACGATCAACGGCGTTTCCCTCCACAGCATCCCGGGCTATACGGACGAGGCGGCGCAGGGAGTCTTTGAGTTCACGAAGAAGTCCGGCGCGGAGGTCATCCGGCTAAAAGGCGGCGCGGGCCGCGCGGTGGGCATTTCGATAAAGGAAGTGGTCGAGCAGATCGCTTTGGATTCCGGCGCGGTGTTGCCGGTCAGCAGCATGCACAATGGAACTTCGGGAATCAAGGACATGTGCCTTTCGCTTCCGACGCGGGTTGGGAGGAAGGGCGTTCAGAGCGTTCTCGAGCCAGCGGTCAGCGACTCCGAAAGGGAGGGACTGCTCAAATCCGCCGAGGCACTCAGAACGATCTGGTCGCAAATTAGCTAACGTTCGAAGCGAGCAAAAGCCCCGGCTAAAAGGCGCCGCAAGGGGAAAGAGAAAAGAAAATATGGCTGACTTGGAACTGCGGAAGCTCTGGAAGTTGCATCTCGTCGACCATCAACTTGCGGACATCCGCCAGCGGGCGGCGGCGCTTGATCCGGGGCGTAAGATTCTTGCCGAGCTTGCTTCGCTTAACACCAAACTCGAGGCTCAATCAGCTCACGTCAAAACCTTGGTTGGCAATCAAACCGACATCGAACTCGAGCAGAAGTCACTCGACGACAAGCTGAAAAGGATCGACAAGGAACTTTACGGCGGTAAGGTCGTGAACACGAAGGAAGTTGCCCTGCTCGAGAAGGAGATCGCTCACCTCAAGTCGATGAAAGGGGACTTGGACGTCAAGCTCCTCGAAATTTGGGAGGCGCTCCCCGCCGCAAAGAAAGAGCTCGCCGCCGTTCAGGCCTTGGTTGCGACGAAGAACGGAGAACTCGCCGAGTTTCAGAAGAAAGTTCTCGTCGTCAAAGCCCAACTCGAAAAGGAGTTCAAGGAACGCGCCGAGCTTCGGCCCCGGCTCGCGAGGGAGGTGGCTGCGTCCATGCTCGACCGTTATGAGGCGATTCGCCAAAAGCATGGCGGTATCGGCATGGCAGGTGTGAGCCGGAAGTCTTCTTGCGAGGCGTGTGGCACCAACGTGCCAGTCAAGTCGGTTGAAAACTCAAAGGAGGGAAAAATCGTCACGTGCGAGGCATGCCACCGCATTCTTTACGCGTCTGATGGATTGATATGAAACGGGGTTCACTGCTGGCATTGGCGCTCGTGCTTTCGGGATGCGCGAAGCTCCCACCCGGCGGCTCAGCCGCGAACGGCACGATCATCACGCTATCGATGACTATGCAGCAACCGATCAATCAGGGGTTCACCTATGTGATGGCGCTCAACCCCAGCACGGTACTTAACCCAACGACTCAAGGTCCGATTCCGGTGATCGCACCTCCTTGGGGAAACGGGATCGTTGGCGGGGTCTGCCAGTATTTGATCATTTGGAATTTCAACGCCCCAGCAGGTCAGCAGGCGCAGATATATTCCCTTCCCACGCCAACTTCAGAGCCGGTTCCAACCGCTTACGTGCCCATCAATTTCAGCCTGAGCAGCGATGGGCTGACCCTTTCTGCGGAGATTCTCACCAGCGAAATCGCCCCATCGGCCGCAGTCGCGCAAACCTATCAGAGCCTTCAGATCAACTTCCTCACCATGAGCACCGTCCCCACGCCGCAATACACTGGGACCCGGATCGAGGACGCGCTGGGCAATCAGAACAACCCAGGAACGATCAACTCGTGGATCACCGTCCCGCTCAACACCAGCGGCGCCTATAACAACGCGCGCTATGGCGGTGATTTGACGTCGCCTAACTGGGTGTCTGACCCGACGCTCGACATGGTGAATTTCTCCGTTCAGGTTACGCCGGCGGGCTAAATGCCGAAAGTTTCGATTCTGCTCACCTGCTATAACCACTTGGCGTACTTGCCCGCGGCGCTTGACGGAATCCTCAACCAGACATTTCGCGATTACGAAATCATTGCGATCGATGACGGGTCGACCGATGGGACACGCGAATGGCTTTCTTCGCGGCCTGAGCCTATGGTGCGCATGTTCAACGAGAAGAACCTGGGAACCTACGGCTCTCTCAATGTGGCTCTGGGGAAAGCATCTGGCGACTACGTGGCGATTTTAAACGACGATGACCTTTGGGCGCCCGAGAAGCTGGAGCGCCAACTCGCGCTCTTCGAATCCCACCCAAAAGTGGGCCTTGTGCATACCGATGGGAAATTTATCGACGGGGACTGCGCGACGGTGGAGGGTTCGCCCCTCGGCTTCGAGTTCCCCAGGACCGAAACCGGCGACGTGCTTCTGAGCCTTATTTACGCCAACAAGATCATCGCAAGCGCGGTGCTGGTGAAGCGGGAATGCTTCGATAGATTAGGCGGATTCAACGAGAATTATTTCGGCTCGGGCGACTGGGAGATGTGGATGCGCATCGCAGAGGTGTACGACGTTGGCTTTGTGCCGGAGCCTCTGACGTACTACCGGGTTCACGGCGCGAATGCCAGCCACAAGCTCGACCGCATTTGGAGGGACGACGAGATGCTGCGGGAGTGGATCGCCTCTCGGGCGACTGAATATGAGGCGAAAAGCTATGATCGGCGCCAACTTCTTTGCGCGCTCGCTCACAATCAGGCGTGCCTTGGCACGGTGAAGACACTGAACGGCGATTCGGGCGCGGGGCGCGCGGCGTATGCTCGCTCAATCAAGCTCGAGCCCGGTCGTGTGAAAAGCTACCTCCGTTACGCGGCGACCTTTTTGCCGCCTGGTTTGTTTCGTAAGCTATTGTAAGAACTTAGGGGTGCGCTGGATCCAAATGCAGACAACCAAGCCAGCCTGTTTGGGCTCGGCTAGTCGCCGATACCGTCCAATCCGATGCGGAAACGATTGAAGCGCCCCAAGAGATCGTCGATGTAGATGCCCCGCACGTTGATCTCCCCATTTGTGATGCCTTCCTCGCAAAGTTTATCCCCAAGAAACTCGTCGATCAGGAAGGCCAAGGCCGGACCGCTGGAATCGCGTAGGTCGCCTAGGGCTTCAGCTTTTGCCAAACCGCCGGAGAGGCTCAGATCGCCGCGGATTTCGTCGAGTAACTTGCGCCATTCCTACCGTCGTGCTTCATCCATTCGACCTCTGCGTACGCCTAGGCGCCGGGGTGACTACCGGAGTCATGCCTGTAAATCGACACGAGCGTTGCAGCCGTGGCGATTCCGATGACCGCATGGTTTTGACACATCCACTCCTCAACCGGGGCCCAAGACTCTAAGAAACGCGCACCTGTCCTTGTTCTTGGGAAGCTTCCCTCATTTTCAGCCGCCCAGTAAGTAGAGAAAGTCGGAGGCTCGACTCCATCGCCGTTTCCCGAAATCACCCAGATCGCGTCATAATTCGGGAAAATTCTGTCGTCGTTGAAGTTCAATGAGGATGCGATCTCGGAGGAGATCACGGGCCGGGTTGACTCGGACCCTAGAACATCAACGTGTTTGAGAGCCCACAGGACGCCTTCTAAACTGTAGTTGCCATCGATGCACTCGACGTAAACGGACCAGCGGGACGGGAAGAGTGGCCTAAGCTCGTCGAAGGCTTCCTGAATCTGCATCCAATCTTCCGTTCGCCAAACAATCTCGAGCGTTCCTGATGTGATCATTCCGCGACACCCATGCGCCTAGTCTAGCTGGTCCCGGTCCTCCACTCCCGTCAATACTTCCTTCAGAAGATCGGAGGCAGGCGAGCTAATCCACGGGTCCGCTTCTTCCGCCAGTAGTTTCAATTCCTCGAGCGCGACCGGGTCGCCGCACGCGGCGAATACAAAGGCATACCCGCACCTAACGATTCTATTCTTGTCCCTTATGGCGGCTAGGCGAACCGGTTCCAGGGCTTTGCAACCGGCCAGATCGTACGCAGCCACAACGGCATAGCGTCGAACCGGCGCGTACCGATCTTTCAACCCTTGTAGCACATAGGGCAGGTCGTTCACCCGGCCGACACTTGCAATGGCGGAGTATGCCGATGCGCGGACCATCCACGCCCGGTCCCGAGTCAGTTCGATCAGGGCCGGAAGGTCGGCGCGTGACCCGATGTCGCCGATGGCCTCGGTCGCTCTATTCCTTACGGAATAGTTCCTGTCTGCCAAGCCTGCCCGAACCACCCTCAATATGCCCTTCCGCAAGGGACTCCGGCTCGAGAGGCTCCAGAACATCTCCCACAGGTCATCGATCGCTCCTTGGCGCAGGCTGGGGTCCCTCGACTGGTGTGATCGGCAGGCTAGGTCGTACTTACCTCGAAACTTACTGGCTGCTTTGCTTTTCGTCACGGCTTTTGATCTTTGGGCGGCAGCGGCGGCGCCGAGTGACCCAACCAGGCGACGCCGTTCTCGACATGAGCCGGCAATGGCTCGCGCCTCTTTGGCTCGCCTTTGAGCTTCCGTCCAGCTTCGATGTCGCGGGCAAAAGAACCCAGTGTGCCTGGAAGCGTTCCCCCAAGTTCATCCCAATATTTATCTGAGGCCGTGTAGGCTCGAATATTCGCCGCCATACAGAGGTTTTCGACGAAGGTGAGCTTTCTCATTGCAAGGCCGAGGTTGTCGGTGGTGAGCGTCCGGAAAAACGCCTCCCCCCTCATGAAGGTCCCCATGTCGACAATGTCCATGCTGTTTTCGCGGAGGATGGCTGCTGTGTTGTCGACCGGAAGCATAGTTCGGAACGTCTTCGCGAAAGAGGAACTGACGTGATAAACCCCTCGCTCCTTCAGTAAGTCCCATTCGGCGTCGTCCTCTGAATCAGGTGGCTCCAGGCACAATAACTCCTGGAATAGGCTGTGCTTCTTGCGGCTGTATATAGCCTGGAAGGTTCTATTCGCGAAGACTCTGTAGGCGCCGACGTCGCGAGGAAGTGTTGGGAAGTTGCGCCACTCGCCGTCGATCAGCTCGCTCGCAAGATTCCGGTAGATCTGGCGAACGTGCTCTTCATTCCAAGGGCACTGCTCGTACATGACTTCCATTGACACTGAAGTTACCTTGCGAGAGGCAGCAAAGCCCTTTACGCCTCTGTCGCAGCCCTTCGCCGATCAGCGTGTCCACGTGCTTCCACGGCCCGCTCGTCGAGTCCCTCATCTCACCGATTCCTCGGCGTTGCGGGCCGAGGCTTGTTAGGTCGAATTCGGGGCAAATGCCGGACGGCCTTGCCCAGGTATGCAAGGAAGTAAACTTTCAAGCAAAGGACTTGTGAGCGCGTCCCATCGGAGACTGGTGAGCGCCGGATGGTGACGACACTCTTCGCACTGTCCCACAAAACCGTGCATCCGAGATGTTCCAGAGCCAAAACAACATTGGGCAGGTCGTAGGCGGACATATCGTCAAGCTCAAACTCGGGGAGTGTTGCGAAATCCTTCAAGAGAGCTTCGGCGAAATGATCGGCCGCAATAGTTTAGCAGCCGCCGGCCGTGACGGCTCTGGACTACCCACTGGTTTGGCGATACCTGTCCCTTCGGATGCTTCTTCACCTGTCGGCTGAGCCATGTTATATATATCGGTCGCTGGCAGTAACCAGGGCAACGATCCGTTGCGGAGAGTGTCGCAAGTTAAGCGCCTCACATGGTCCGATGCGGCCAATCTTTGCGAAGCGGCAATGAGAGAGCGCCCGGCGCGTAGGCGGATGAATTTTCGAGCGCCGGGAGCCACGATTTAGGAGATCAATGGCGAAGCAGCTCTCCGATCTAATTCTTGGCATACTCCGAGTTGATCATGGCTGGCCCGGCGGTCAATGCTCGAACTACCGCAAGATAGGCAAAATAGGCAGGCTGTCCTAACTCCCTTTCGCCGTTGCCGGGCTTTCTTTGGATCAGTCCGACGTCGGATTGATACCACGAGCCAGAAGGGCGACTTGAACCCTATTTTTCACCTTCATCTTTCGCATGATCGCGCAGTTCAAATTCTTGATTGATTGCTCGGCCAGTCCGATCTGTGCCGCAATCTCCCGATTGGCCAATCCCTTAGCAATACCAACGGCGACGTCTTGCTCTCTCGGCGTTAGTTGCGGGTAATCCACCGTCAAGCGTTCACGAGTGGTCATTGAAGATTCTGAATATACCTGTGAATCATGGTTCTCCGCGAAGCCCAGATCCTAGTGAATCGGCCCGATTACGACGCCCACCGTACGAATCGAAGACGTTCGGCCTAACCGCTTCACAACTCTTGATATAGGGTGCGGCGGTAACGCGATCAGACGGAACCGAGATCGTCCTTTCCTGGGTGAGGTAGTTTTGTCGATTCTTCCGGATCCGATGTCATATTCTGGAATGCCGATTGAACCTTGATTTCCTGCGAAGCCTCAATGCGCTGGGTTTGGTTCCATTTGACGCTCAGACCTGCCGTGCATCCATCGTTTCAACCTACATTCTCTGCTGCCTGGCACGGCTAACTCCTCGAAAGAGCACTGACAAGATTTATCGGTCCCGATGAGTGGCCTGGTCATATCTGATCTTTCCAGGACCAAAATGTTTAGCTTTCGTGACTTCATCGCTTGGACTACTCATCAAGGCACTGGGCACCAGAAGCGCTGACCACGATGACGTGATCTTTCCCTGGCTGGAAATCCGGAATCTGGATGACGGTGCCTCGTGCCAGCCGACTGGTGCCGATCCGTCCAACAAATCTGACATCTGTCAGCGGGTGCGGGTCATTCAAGCTGACAATGGGCATTTGAAACGAGTACGTCGCGAGCACTCGCGGATCGTAGGTTACGACAAAAGGGCCCGTGCTGTCGGGCGTGGGCCTATGGCGAATCGTCAACCGATAGTCGCGATTGTTGATCTGGGTGCCATCCATCTGATCCCCCTCCTGGGAGTTGAGGGTGACAAATAGCGGCACGATTTGCACCGTCTGGTCATTGTCGAGATCGGCGGCCATGTTGGACAATCCGTTTCCAAACAGGTAAGCGCCGCCGATGTCCCCGGGTGCGGCCAACACGTAAATCTTTCGCGCCGGCAACAAGCTTCTCACCAGAGCGGCGGTTTTGTTCGATATGTCACCCGTCAGCCGCCACACCGCCACACCGCCAGGACTGGCCACAGTGCCCAAATGATGACTAATAATCCTGCGGCTACCAGCCTGATCCGCCATAGCTCCTGGCTGACGAAGTACAGCAGAAATGCTCCAGCTGCCATGACCGAGAAGACCGTCGCCCCGTACGTCCACCGGAACATGTTGGCAAAGCCCGTCGGAAGGTTGGCGAGCTGAGCTGGCAGGAGCATTACTACCGAAGCAATACCCGCCGTCAGACCAATCTGCAAATATCGAGACTGTTCGGGCGATCCCTGCCCCAACGGTCTGGTGACCGTAATGGCCCAAAGAAGGCCACCGAACACCATCAGTATTCCGGGTCGAAATAGATAGTTGTTACAACAGATCAAAGTCGTCAGGATTAGGAGCGCTGCCGGTAGCGCCCCGGGCCGAACATCTAGATCAAACCAATCGAATACTCCCTTGACTCGTCCAAGGGCCTGACGCGTTCTTCCACCACGCCCTAGGAAGAGATAGAGTAAGACCAAGACGAGGACAGGTGGGATCCAAGCCAAAGGCGTCAAGGCTTCCACTTCGACAATAAAAAAATATGCCAGTTGCAACTGCGGGAAGAAAGCAGTGTATATCCATATCCCCAGCCACAGCCCGAGCATCAGTTTGAGGGCGATCTCGACCCGCTCGCTAACCGGACGCGCTCTCCGCAGTGAGCGGGCTAAGCAGAGGAGCCCAATAGCCACGAGGAGATGAACAAAGCGGATTACCGAGTCAGTACCTAGCCAAGCAGCTAGTTGGACGTCAAATGGCAGGTAGGTGTGGGCAAGGTTGATCGTCAATGCCGGCCCGAGCATCGACGAGACAAACCCTTCGGTGCTGTTGGAGTAACCGCCGATGACTTGGCCGGTCACCTGGCCGCGAATCAGCACATAGGAGACGGTCAAACCACCAATCAGGCCAGCATTGAGAACAGCCAACCGTGTGTGCGCCTTTCCCCACGGCACTAGAACGAAGGCAAAGCCAAAACAAAGGAGCGGGAACGGCACCGCTGATTCCTTGCTGGTGAGAGCCGCCGCCAAGAGAACGACGCACAGCACGAGATAACGAGACTTCCCGTCTTGCCGATAGATGATGTAACACCAAAGAGCCGATGTTCCAAGGGCAATTGCCAAGCCATCGGTCAGGCCCGCGATCCAAGCCACCGTTTCGGCGTGCGTCGGCCAAAGAATGAACGCCAACCCAAGGATTATCGAAGACCACAGGGCCGTTTTAGGTTCCGGACAGACCCGGAGCCAGATGCTGCGGATGGCGTATGCGGTCATCGAGGTCAAGAAGACGTTGAGCAATCGGAACGCAGCCGGCCAAATCCCGAAGCATTTCCAGACCGCCCAAAACACGATGCTGACGGTTGGTCGCCAGAAATGCAGGCCGACATAGTCGGTTGCCAAAGCACCCCTGGCGCGGGTCATCTCAAACCAGTTGATATCGTCCATCTTGAGGCCGCCTGAGAGCAGTGCCCCATAGGCCGCAAGGCTGGTGGCCATGAAGAGGCCAAAGGTCAAAAGGTTGTTCCTTTGAGAGGGGCTCCAGAAACCTCGCTGGGGTTCCGTCGTCACTGGGGTTGTGTCGGCAAGTGGCTCTGACGGTATCGGTGGGACACTAGCTCTCATCTGGACGAAGCTCCGGGCTGCCTCCCAGCGAAGACGAGAGACACTTAATGATAACGCATTCGAGCATAAGTTATGCTCGTCAATTCGTGCCAGTTTTGGCTGTTGGGCAAGAACTCACGAAAATCACTTCAACGAAGCGAGCAGGATCGACTCCGGCAAGTAATAGCCGATACCCGCGTGGCCGCCGGTTTGTCCCAGCGCGAACTCTCACGGCGGCTAGACATGCCGTTCACTTATATAGCCCGGATCGAACGAGGTGAGAGAATGCTCGATGTCATCGAGTTCATCGACGTTGCTAAGGCTCTCGGGGCAAATCCGGTCGAAGTGCTTGCACAAATTACGAAGCCTAACCCCTAGGATGATTCGAGCCAAGTGTCAAGCGACTATTGGGTTGCTGGGGAAACGGCTACATCACCGAGCGGTGGTTTCCGATAGTTCTCCAGTTGATCCCGGTTCTCTTGAAGGCGGTCCCTCACGCGTACGGCCGGCACATGGCGGGCAGGATTGTAAGGGTGCTAGTAGTCGTCGGGCAAGAGAACGGTTGTCGAGCTTCGATCTGCCTCCGTAATCACCCAGAACTTGATCTTGTTTCGGTCGAGATAGCTCGATAGGATTCGAAAGCCCTCTCTTACGGACAGCTCGTTCTCAGCTTTGTCCTCTTCGCAGAGTTCGCCCCAATCACCGTGCTGATGCCGGATCAGGGCTTTGGTGACATCGGCTTGGTGCAGCAGACTCTGGGCATGCGTCGTGATGAGCAGACGGCCGAGCGGAAATTTGCCAGCCATCAGCTGAGAATCACCTGACCGAGCGCTTCCGCGTCCGGTAAGTTCTCGCTCATGAACTCCTCCGGCCCGATCCCGCTATCGTAGGCATCGCGAAAGAGCATGTCCGGCAACTCGTGAATACTTAGGCCGAAGTCGAGCTGACAGACTTGGTCAACCCGCTCCATCCATTGATCGAACGTCAAAATCATTTGAACCTCCAAGGGGTTAGATTTGAAGGTGCGTTTTGCGGGGTCCACCGCCTAGGCCACCTCCCGCCAGCGCCCGCTAATCCGGATAAGCAGGTCGCTGGAGGCAGGCGGCGTACCGCCATTGTCTGGATTGTTCGCCTCTTTCGTCAAAAAGAGATAGCTAGAGAGCCCAGGTACCCCGTTTCGGAAGGTGGGTGGAGAGTAACCTCAACATTGGTATTGTGGCAGCTACGGCAACGTCCTGCTCTCTCGGAGTTGGGCCAGCAAAGTCTTGGGAAAAGACGTCGAGGGAGTCATTAGCTTGCCGCGTCAATAGGCCGAGAGCTTGCCGAATAGGGCAGCTAGGAAGATTGCGGACACCCGGCTCGGATTGAAGAAGGAGCGTCGAATAGGAACGAGGTGTGTGCACCCGGATTTTGGGGCGTGCGCTCTATAGATTCTGGCACTTGTTGACCGGGCCATTAGCTAGTCGTTGCTAATGTATTCGCAACTATCCAGGCAATCCTCCAGTGATTGACTGGGATTGGCGGAAATAAAACTAGGGTCAGTCCACTTTAGCGAGCGAGATTCACCGATTTAAGGTCATATCTCGATCATTTAGCCGGAGGGACTAGACCACCAGTGGCCGGGACCCGGGCAAATCATTTTTTGGGGTCATTTGGAGGCTCCCAATGAAGGGGGTGACGCTGCCAGGGCTCGCTGAGCCGGCCCTGGGGCCGCCATTCCGTGAGTATCCGGCAGCATCAACTGGCCACTGACCAAGTCAAGGGCGTGGGAGCCAGGGTCCTAGTGGTCCTGCACCGATACTTGTAGATCGCCGTAGACCTAGGTGACCCCCTTAGGGATCAGATCGTTTATCTCTCCTTGGTTCGAGTCTTAGACCTGTCGGCGCTGTAACGCGCTTGGCCTCACGAACCGGGACGGGAAGGATCGAAAGAATACTGTATCTCACGAACATAGACCACGGCGCTGCCGAGGCCATGACCAAGTTGATGACCGACAATGGCTACCAGACGATAGTCAGACTAGCGGAGAGCGAGGGGGATGAGGACTCACCGGACGGGCAGATTAGTCTGGTGATCATCAACCAAGAACCGCCAGTCGATTATCTCGAAACGACCCGGCTGATCCGGAACCGGTCAAACGTTCCGATCATTATTCTCAATCAGAAATCTGACACCGTCGACATGATTGTCGCCCTGGAAATGGGCGCGGACGACTACATGACCCTGCCGTACGAGCGACTGGCCCTCATGGCTCGGATTCGGGCTCTCCTGCGCCGCACTCAAATCGATGGTGATGGCAACCCACCCAATCGGTCGGTATCGCCCCACGATCTGATCGTCATTGGACCACTCAAGATCGACTGCAACTTCCGGGACGCGTTCGTCCAAGAAGCACCCGTCGGGCTGACCAACCTCGAGTTCAAGTTGCTGTATCACTTTGTCACCCATCAGGAAGAGTTATTTTCCAAGGAAGAGATCTTCACGGAGATTTGGGGTTACGATATCGCCACCAACTCCCATAGCCTGGCCACTTATATTCATTCGTTGAAAAAGAAGCTTCGTTCGCTCGGTGTCTGGCTCCCCCTCACCAACTATCCGGGCTTAGGATATAAACTCGGCCCGACCACGATCATCACCTTGTTCCCGGCGGCAGAAACCGGGACGGCGTAAGCGGGTCAAGCAGTCGAAGCGATACGACAATTTGACGGGGACGAGGTCCGCATCCTGGGGTCTCGTTCACTGGGGTTCACATGAGAACGCTCCCGACTACGAAGTGTCCGGGAGCTCAGAGTTTCAGGATTTCGACAGCGAGCAGGCTCTACGGTCCACGCCTTCCGCGCCAATAGAATCCGCCGCCGCCTAAAAGGAAGAGGATCAGAACAACGATAAGAATGGTGCTCATGTACCTCCTGCTACGCCCGGAAGCCAAGGTCTTTAGGAGCTGGAGGCAAAGGCCGGATCATATCCCAATCATATGACTTCGTTTCCCTGACGATAAAGGCGAATGCAAAGGGGCTCTAACAAACTGCCTGCCAAATTTTCTTCATATAGTTCGGCTAGCACCTCCCACATCCCGGGATCGCCGACACCGCACAAGGCGGCGTTTTCGTATGCGGTAATGGACTCTTTCGTGCGACCCAGGAGGTCCAGCACTTGGCCGAGGTTCCGATTTAGATCGGGGTCGTTGGGCCAATGGGTTAGTCCGGTTCGAAGAACTTCCTCCGCTTCGTCAAATCGATCGAGATCCGAAAGGGTCAGTCCCAGGTTATTGATTGCGTTCAAGCTCGTGGGCTCCAAACGAAGGCTGGCCTCGTATTTGATCACGGCATCCTCAAAGCGGCCGAGGCTTCGCAAGATGTTTCCATTCAAATAAAGGGCTTCGACCGTGTCCCCCTCCAACCGCAGAACCGTCTCGACGCAGCGAAGTGCCTTCTCGTATTCTCCCGTCGCCCTGTGGGCTACGGCCAAATTGTAGTAGGCCGTCCCTGATTCAGGGCTGTCGTCCGCGGCTCGCTCAAGGACGGCGAGTCCCTCTCTAGGGTTCCCCGAGGCTATAAGGGCGCCACCCAGAAGCACCTTCAAAGTGGGGTGGGACGCATAACGCGGGATGCCCCGGAGGGCTCTAATGGCAGCCGCTGGGTTTCCGTATTGGGTCTCTACGCGCACCAGCATCAAATACGCGTCGAGTTTGAAGATTGACGGCTTGCGTGATGCGTGTCTAAGGGCAAGCGCCGCGTCTCTCTCCCTGCCTGCCAGAAACAGCAAGGAGGCCAGCACCGAGTCGCCATCGCGTTCGGTTGTTCGGCAGCTTCTCAGCCCGGCAACGGCTATTCTCCTGGCGCGAGTGCGTTCTCGAAGACACACCGACGCATAGGCGGCAAAAAGTGCCTCTCGCGGGTCCCGCGGGCAAACAGTGGTTTTCGCAAAGCTGGCTGGAGCATCCGTTCCTGCGTCAAGGAACAGCCGCAGGCGCGCTTCGTAGGAGCCCTGTTTGGCGCCGCGGTCATACGCGTGCGTAACGGCGTCCTGGTCGCCAAAGAAGATGTCGAGTACCCGCCCTTCGAGTAGTGTCGCTGTGAGGTTTCGCGGAAGCTGCTTCCGCACGGCCCCTAGGATCGCCAGGGAATGATTTGCACGCCGAAGCTCGGCAAGGAGGGAGGCTAATCGGAGTTTGAGCAGGGGGACGAGTTCGCGCCTTCGCACGGCGATTCGGACAACCATGGAATGGTTATCCCGACTCAGAGGGCATGCTCCAAGTCACCGGCTAGCCTACACCTGTTTGCGGGACACTGGGTAATGCATGCGTGGTTGGGGCGGGTATCCAACGCTCTTCGGAACTGTTCGATAGGCAAAGAAGAAGTTGCTCGCCTTGAACTCGCGAGGGGTGTTGCCGAGAGCGCTAGAAACCGTTGTCTGAAGGCCATTCCTCCCTTTTTTACATGACGGCCGCTCCATTGCGCCCTCCCCTTTGCCCAAACCAGGACATCGCCAGCACCTGCACAGGTATGGACAGGTTTCTCGAAGTTCATTTAGGAGTCGTAACTAGATTACGGTTCGATCACTTGCGTGACGTTACAAAGTTTGCTTCCGCTACGCCAAGTAGCACACCCTCATCGGAGTAGCGCTGTTCTTCAAACATAGCGTTCGGATTGAGCCTTGAAATCATCCCTGGCTGAATGGGCTCAGGAGATAGATGGCACCGAAAGGTTAGACCCTGAGGAGCTTTCCCCTTTGTCAGCAGCATGTTTGAGATAGCTGGTTTATAGCCATTGCTGTAAATCCTGAGCGGCTCAGATAGAAGCTGGGCTTGGAGAGTGAATGTCTCTCGACGGTTTACTCCGTCCGCATGAATCTCGATCTGCGGCCAAACGGACGGCTCGCCAATGGCCTGCACGACAACACAGGATCCGGCGCGAGAGCCCTGGAACAGGTAGCCCGTCGGGCCCCACATCACATCGATCACTCGCAAAGGCTTTGGTAGTGCAATGGTGGAGGGTGCGGGGCCGGCAAGGAATATGCGGAGTATCGTGACCGGTCGGTCCCGAGTCGCAGGAGGCAATAGCGGCACACCCGATGCCGCAAGCTCCTTGGCTCCTTTGAGGGACCGGCCGCTTTCTTTGGGCATCGCCAGAGACCACGACGCAACATAATACCCTTCGCTCTGCAAGCCACAGCCGAGCGTAAATATTAGAGCGAAAAATGGTCCTAGCCGTAAAAGCTTACAGATAAATTCCACCAGTTTCCCATCACGTCGCCTGCGTCACCCACTGAAGGAGCGCTATTTGACCTAATCAAGTCAATGCGCTGCTCTTCACTTATCCCCTTCGCCTTCAGGTAGGTCTCATTCATTCGTATCCTCTCATCTGAGCCTTTAGCAGCAACCCAAAGCGCGGCGAAGAATGATACTGTGGGCTTTACTAAGGTGATGACACCAATTACGACGACCGCCCCTCTAGCCCCGCTGCCGGCTTTGTCCACGATCCAATCCCACGTGCGAGAATACCAGGTGTCCAAACCGCTAGGGTCCGAGTAGCGCTGTGGGTCATTAGTGCAATAATCGTACCAATTCCGTCCGTCCTTCGCTCGGTCTCTTGACAAGAATCGCCCCGTGCTGGGATCGTAATATCGATGGCCCAGCAACATTAGCCCCGTGTCCGGGTCTTGCTGATAGCCGCCCTTCGCCACGAAACCGAACGGGGTCGGGTTCGAGCCAGTCGACGAAAGCAACATTCCGAACGCGTCGTAGACGCGGGTGTCAGTCACGGTCTGCGACGTGTTGGAGATCTTCGTCGTCGAGCCAACGCGGTCGCCGTGGTAGAACTCGCTCGTTCCCGATCTTCGCTCGGACACGCCTGGCTTGATATCGTTAATGAATGACCCCGGCGATTTTGGAAGCACCCTGAAGGCCATCCTAATATTCATCTAAAGCCTTATAGGCTTTAGTCTTGGCCGCCATGCAAAGGCTTTCAACGAAGTGACCTTTCTCCCGGCGAGGCCGAGATTTTCGGTGGTGAGAAGTTTAAGGACGCTTTCTTCTCCAGCAGCGGCCCACGCCCACTATGTTCATTGGGTGTCCGCTAAGGATGACGGCTATCCTGGCACCGAGCGTTGACCCTTTCAAGGAACTAAAGCGATGTTCATGGCCCTGCTTGAACATCCTTGTCGAGGAGGCCCTTCCCAAGCTTCTCAGGTCTGCTCACATATTTTTTTTCCGGAGGCCCTCCGTGGTAATCACGATTACGTAGGGATCGCCGTAAATATAGACCATATCGGGGTCGCAACTGCCAGCCGGAGTGGTGCCTGGCAGCACATCCAGGACAAATCCGCCCGCAAGTCTGAAGCTAAAATTCCCATTCTCTAGAACGCTGACGCCCTCGACCAAAATGCCCTCATTCATGAGGGCATAAAACCATTTGGCATGGTTATCTCGACGGGCAGAGAACGGACCGAAGTCGCCCGAGTTTAGGTTGAACTCACATCCCTTCATTATGGACCAGTCACACTCGACGGAGAGGGAGGCAGCCCTACGTCGACCGCCGGGTCGAGTGGGGGCCAAATCTCCAAAATAGAAGTACTGCCATCCAAAGGCCCGCCTCATATAATTCAGCTTCCTTCCCTTGAACCAGGCGAGCTGAGCGCTTAGGGCGTCCTTCTCCTTTTTAGTTAGGCGCAAAAACTTTTTACCCATACATTAGAGTTAACTTACGAGTTCAGGGACCAAGAGCCTTGGTCGGATATTCAGCACACCTCGACTGCTACACGCCATCGCCGCTCTCGGCAAACTCAAAGGCTTAATCGGGCCCAACGGTTCATTCTTCTCCCCTCAACTTCTTCGATGGTCTGAGTTGAATGGCTCTAACCGCGGTTGTCACGATCAGGGGCGCCATTGCCGCAAGCGACCAGAGCACCCCCTGAAGGCTCAGCTGCGCCGCGGAAAACACAAGGCCAACAACTGAGAGTTCGAACAGTACGTCGGATATCCCGGCCCAAATCCGCGCGAGAGTGCTATGAGCCATTTTGGAGGAGAATCCAGATGAGATGAAAAATGCGGGCTTGCTCAAGTAGAACAAGGCGCCAACTCCCGCCAACGCGGTGGGAACGGACAGCCATCGCCTGACGCCGCTCGGACCGACGTGCGTCAGGGACATCCCGATCGCTATGGCAGCAAGACACGCCCAGCGACCGAACGGCAGCCGAAGTGAAGCCAAATAGACCCTCAACAACCCCCATTGAACTGAAGCCTGGCCTAAGGTCCGTTTCGCCATCGACCGGGCCGTTTTGTTAGACGGATCGATTTCCAACGTCTCAAGTATTGCGTTGAAATCTGCCCTCTGGACACCCGTGGCGTCCGACCGCGTCCCGCTCCCCATGCCACCCGCTAGACGCGCCTGGTGTCTCGCAGCCCGCGCCATTTCGGAAGCGCTTTTGACCCGAACAGGTTGACTAGCTCGGCTTGCAATATCCCGAGCGGATTCAGATTTCGGATCAAGGAGGACGGCCTCCATGGCCAGCCTTGCAGCCTCTTTGTCCTCCCCCAGAGCTAGCCGACATTCTGCCAACTCAATCAAATACATTGGGTTATGCGGGTTCAACTCTAGCGCACGTGCCAGGGGAGCCACTGCATCTGAAACTCTTCCAGTGCACCGGAGCAAATAGCCTAACATATAATTCGGAAATTGGTCCTCTCTTCCACTTTCGGCGGCTAGCTTTGCATCGGAGATCGCGTTTTCAACTGAACCAAGGCGAAAATTACAGAAGGCCCTGTAAGCTCGGGCGTGTGCGCTCTCGGGGCGAATCGAAAGCGCGACGTCGAACCGAGCCAAGGCCTCGGCATACTGCTTTCCCTTACACAGCTCGATACCGGCTCGACTATTTTGCTCGAAAGCATCCATGCCCTGATCTCATCCTGTGAGTATGACGACGACGAATTCGAAGACGACCTCACCCTCCTCAATATCTTCGACGGTTTCTGCTGCTTCTTCGCAGTTCTCAAAGCCCTGCTCGTATTCTTTTTCGACAGCCTCGAACTTTGCCTCCCTCTCCGCTTCTTTCATTTGCTCGCCGGTCTCATTCCACTTTTCAAACTCGGGAAGCTCTGGCTCTTTCACTTCAATCGGCCGGATTTCAGGAGCTGGCGGGGGCATTTCCGGATGCAGTTCCTGGCCCATTTTCGCAACATACGAATTGATGAATAAGGCAACGTATAAGACATATAATGGGTTGTGTCCGTCAGGGTCCACCCTGCCCTGCGGATCATTAGAACAATAATCGTACCAATTCCGTCCGCCCTTCGCTCGGTCTCTTGACAAGAATCGCCCCGTGCTGGGATCGTAATAACGATGGCCCAGCAGCATCAGACCGGTATCCGAATCCTGTTGATAGCCGCCCTTCGCGACGAAACCAAACGGCGTCGGATTCGACCCAGTCGACGAAAGCAACATTCCGAACGCGTCGTAAACTCGCGTGTCGGTTACCGTCTGGGACGAGTTCGAGATTTTCGTGGTTGAACCAAGACGATCCCCATGATAGAACTCGCTCGTTCCCGATCTTCGCTCAGACACTCCTGGCGTGTACGCCGCCGCGGAGTCGCTCAAGACCGGCGAAGTCACCGTTGCGCCGTTTCTCTTGAACGAATAAGTTCCGGTCGAATCGACCTTGCCGGTTCTCGCGTCGAGCCCGTTGTAGGTGAACGTATCGGTCGTCCCAGATGGCAGGGAAATAGAAGTCACCCGATCTTCATAGTCATAGCTCAGCGTCGTCGTGCCGCCCGAGGTGGTGACGCTCGTTGTTCGGCCCGCGCCGTCGTAGCCGTAGGTTTTGAAGCTTGTGGACTGGAGTTTGTCGGCGTGGTCGTAGGAGTAGGTGTCGGTGACGCCGCCGGTGGTCTTGCTTAGGCGGTTGCCGTTGTCGTCGTAGGTGTAGCTCGCCGAGTAGCCGGAATTGGATTCGCTCGTTAGCTCGTCCGCGTTGTCATAGCCGTAGGTCGTCGTTGTGCCGTCGACCGTCTTGCTCGACAGGTTGCCGACTCCGCCGTAAACATAGCTCTCGGCCGAGATCGTGCCCCCGCTCGAGGTGTAGTGGGTGAGGGAGGTTAGGCGGCTCCGGCTATCGTAGCCGTAAGTGGTGTACGCGCCGGAGGCGAAGGTTTGCTGGGTCTGGCGCCCGTCCGAATCGAAGGTCCAGGTTGTGGTCTCGCTGTAAGGGTTTGTTAGCGAGGTCAGGTGGGCGTCGTTATCGTAATAGTAGTTCGTCGTGCCGACGCCTTCGGTCATGCTCGTTTTGCGGCCGTCGCTGTCGAACCCGTAGCTCATGTTGCCTTCCGGCGTGGCTAGGGCGGTGGTCTCGTTTCCGGCGTCGAGGGTCCAGGTTGTGGTTCCGGTCGAATCGACCATGCTCGTTTCCCGGTTGGCGTTGTCGTAGTTGAAGGTGACGCCGGTTCCGGTCGGATATGAGATCCCCGTCTCCCGCGAGGCGTTGTCGAACGCGTAAGAGATGGTTTGGCTTAGCGGGTTCGTGTAGCCGGTGGTGTCGCCGTTGCCGTCGTAGCTCCAGGTCTCGACCGCGCCGTCGGGCATGGTGAGCGTGTAAACCTCGCCCCTTGCGGTGAACGTGTAGTTCCGGGTGTAACCGTTGCCGTTCTGAACCGACGTTCGCCGGTTGTTCGAATCGTAGCCGTAGTTCTCGGTGTCGCCTTTGCCGTTGATGGCCGAAGTGAGGCGGCCAGCCGCGTCGAACGTGGAATAGCTGGTGTGGCTGTTCTCGTCGGTGACCGACGTGACGTGGCCAACGGCGTCGTAATCCTTGGTCAGAGTCGTGCTGTCGGCGTGGGTATAGGTGACCGGGCGCTCCCAGACGTCGTAGGCGACCTTCTCCACGTTGGTTTCCGGGTCGGTGGTCTGCGTCGGCCTGCCAAGCGTGTCGTACACGATCTGGGTGGCGTTGGAAAGGGGATCGGTAACGGTTTTGAGGTTGCCGTTTGTGTCGTAAGCGAAGTTCGTCGTGTTGCCAAGCGGGGTCTTCGAGGTCAGCTTCTCGCCGTGAGAATCGTAGGTGTAAGTCGTGGTCTGGGACAGCGGGTTCTGCACGGTCAGGCAGTTCCCGTAGCCGTCGTAGGTCATCGTGGTGGTGTGGCTAAGGGGGTCCTTTACGGTTAGCGGCTCGTTGAACGGGCTGTTATAGGTCCAAGTCGTCGTGTTCGAGTTGGGGTCTTCGGCGGTGAGGCGGTTGGCGTTCGAGTCCCAGGTGTAAGTGGAAACCTTGCCCCGTTTGTCGGTGTGGGTGAGAACGTTGAAGTTGGAATCGTAGGTCTGCGAATCGCTGTAACCCGATTCGTCCACCTGGCTTGCGAGAAG
>Ga0265338_10001069_pt1 | contig 45514 bp, 42 predicted proteins | sample 42126metaG_FD_193579 | JGI IMG/M metagenome (GOLD analysis project Ga0265338, IMG submission 193579) | Rhizosphere microbial communities from Carex aquatilis grown in University of Washington, Seatle, WA, United States - 4-21-26 metaG | ecosystem: Host-associated > Plants > Roots > Rhizosphere... | reverse complement strand
GGATTGCCGCAAATCGCCGGTGTGCTGGCCGGGGACGAACCGCCCGAATGGCTGCTGGTAGACGAAGACGGCGTCCGTTATCAGATCGATGTACGGCGGGGGCACAAGACGGGGTTCTACATCGATCAGCGTGACAATCGCCGTCTGATTGCACGTCATGCTGCGGGACGCGAGGTTCTGAACTGCTTCTGCTACACCGGCGGATTCTCGCTGGCCGCCCTCAAAGGCGGTGCCCGACGCGTGGTATCGATCGATTCATCGGGCGAGGCGCTCATGCACGCGCAGGCGAACGTCGTCGCGAACGGTTTCGATCCGGCGCTGGCACGTTGGCTCGACGCGGACGCATTCAAGGCCTTGCGAACGTTGCACGACGAAGGCGAGCGCTTCGATCTCGTGGTACTCGATCCGCCGAAGTTTGCGTCGTCGCGGCAGCATATCGAGCGCGCGGCGCGAGCTTACAAAGACATCAACCTGTCCGGGCTCAAGCTGCTGCGCCCGGGCGGCCTGCTGGCCACATATTCATGCTCGGGCGCGATCGACGCGTCGCTGTTTCAGAAGATCGTCGCGGGCGCTGCCGCCGACGCGGGCGTGGACGTGCGCATCCTCGCTCGGCTCGGCCCCGGTGCCGATCATCCGCTGCTCACGGGATTCCCAGAAGGCGAGTACCTTAAAGGGCTGTGGCTGCAACGCATTTAAAAGAACAGCCCGCTGAGGATCGCCCCGCTCATTGCGCCTTCGCTTCCTTGCCGCTCGAATGCTCCTGCTGCACCGCATCGATTCGAGCATAGCTCTGGTACTGCGGCGTCCAAACCTTCGCGCGTATCAAACCCTCGATCTCGTCCGTCTCAATGCCTTTGGTCAAACCCTCCTTGTGGGCCTGCAACGCCACCGCAAGAGCGACTTCCACCGAAACCTCCCGCAGCGAAGTGACCGGGGGCAGCAGATTGGCGGCGGGATTGACCCGGGCCGGCGACACCTGGGCCAGCGCCTTGGCCGCGGCGAGAAACATCGCGTCGGTGACGCGCCGGGCCTGCACCGCGATCGTGCCGAGGCCGACGCCGGGGAAGATGTAGGAATTGTTGGTCTGGTCGACTTTGAACTTGCTGCCGTTGCGTACCAGCGGCGGGAACGGACTACCCGTTCCGATAACCGCTCGTCCCTCACTCCAGGCTTCGAGATCTTCCGGTGTTGCCTCGGCCCGCGAGGTAGGATTCGACAACGGGAAGATGACCGGCCGCTTGTTGCATTCAGCCATGGCGCGCACGACGGTTTCGGAAAACGCACCGGGCTGCCCCGAGACGCCGATCAACACAGTGGGTTTCGCGTTGCGCACCACATCGAGCAGAGCGATCTTGTCGGGATGATCGATGGTCCAATCCGCGGTGGAAGACTTGTCTTGCAGGAACGGCTGCTGGAACGGCGCGATATCGGCCATTCCATCGACCAGCAGGCCGTCGCGATCCACCATCCAGAAGCGCTTCGCCGCTTCGCCCTGCGCCAAGCCTGCCTCGACCATCGCCTTGAGGATCAGGCTGGCGATGCCGCAGCCGGCCGAGCCGGCGCCAAGAACGACGATACGCTGCTGCGTCAACGGCACGCCAGTGACATTGATCGCGCACAGCAGTGTCCCGGTTGCAACCGCAGCCGTACCCTGGACATCGTCATTGAAGGTGCACAGCCGGTCACGGTAACGCTCCAGCAGCCTGGTCGCGTTATTCTTGGCGAAGTCCTCCCACTGCAAGAGAACATGCGGCCAACGCTTGGCGATCGCCTCCACGACCGCCTCGACGAAGTCGTCGTATTCCTGGCCGCGCACGCGCTCGTGACGCCAGCCGATATAGAGCGGGTCTGCCAGGCGTTCAGGATTGTCGGTGCCGACATCGAGATAGATCGGCAGGGTCGTTGCGGGGTTGAGGCCGCCGCAACCGGTGTACAGGGCGAGCTTGCCGATCGGAATACCCATGCCGCCCGCTCCCTGGTCACCCAAGCCAAGGATGCGCTCGCCGTCGGTCATCACGATCGCCTCGACGTTGTCGAAGCGTGGATTGGCGAGAATCTGCTTGAGACGCTTTTTATGCGTGAGCGCCAGGAACAAGCCGCGCGGTTTGCGATAAAGCCGGCTGAATTGCTCGCATCCAGCGCCGACCGTCGGCGTATAGACGATGGGTAGAAATTCCTCGATATTCTGGACCAGCAAGGCGAAGAACAGCGTTTCGTTGGTGTCTTGCAGATCTCTCAGAAACGCGTAGCGATCGAGATCGGTCTCAAAGCCGCGCAGCACCTGCAGTCGGCGCGAAACCTGCTCGTCGAGCGTGCCGATATTCGGCGGTAGCAGACCGTGCAGCTCGAAAACATCACGCTCCGCTTCCGTAAAAGCCGTTCCCTTGTTAAGTAGCGGATCAGCCAGCAGTTGATATCCGGAAAGCGGCGTAGACAGGATTGCGGCTTCGGCAGCGGTGCTTTTCTTGGCTTTCGTCATGACAGTACTCCGGAAGATAGAACGGACGGCTTCATGACTTGCTCCGGGCCATACCGATCTTGGTGAAGTCTCGTGGGCGACGTACCGTGCTTACCGCACTACCTCGGCCTTAAAGACGTTGCAGCTTCATTGCGGCCCTTGTCCGGCTAGCGGCCGCGAAGCCAGGTTAGATATTAGCGCCATCGAGCGCACCGAGATGCGCACAGCGTTTTTTTTGGCATTTCCTTAGCCGGTACGTTCAAAATGAGCGGCGTTTCACGAGGTAAACGTTCGAGTTGAATCGACTCATTGGTTTTATTAATAATCGGCGATCGCCGATATCGCATCGCGCGGCGTCGAATCCACGCCCGTAGCTACCGAGCGCACGCCACGCATTTGCGAGTATTCTGTCAACGATGATCGTCACCCCTATCTTTCAACCGCGCGGTTCGCGCCCGTCAGGAAAACAAAAATGGCTACGATAGAAATCAAAGTTCCCCAGCTTTCGGAGTCCGTTTCAGAGGGCACGTTGCTGCAGTGGAAAAAGAAAGTCGGCGACTCGGTTACGCGCGATGAGATCTTGGTCGAAATCGAAACCGACAAGGTTGTCCTTGAAGTGCCCGCGCCTTCTTCCGGAACGTTGGCAACGCTGGTGCGAAACGATGGCGACACGGTCCTCGCGGAAGAGGTCATTGGGACCATCGACAGCACGGGCAACGCCGTCGCGGCCTCGCCAGCAGTCGCAGCTGCACCGCCGGCAGCGGCTGCCCCTGCTGCTGCCCCTGCCGCCGCAACTCCTGCCCCCGCGGCTGCCGCACCTGCCGCCCCCGCGGCCCTTGCCACGAAGAGCCCGGCGCAACAGTCGGGTGCGCCCGCCGACTTCGACGTCATCGTGATCGGTTCAGGTCCTGGCGGCTACATTGCAGCCATCCGCGCGGCCCAACTTGGGAAGTCGGTCGCCTGTATCGAAGAATGGAAAAACCCGCTGGGAAAACTCAAGCTCGGTGGCACCTGCCTCAACGTAGGGTGCATCCCCTCAAAAGCCCTGCTGGCTTCGTCCGAGGAATATGAAAACGCCTTGCACCATCTCAGCGACCATGGGGTGGGCGTCGAAAATGTGACGCTCGACCTGACCAAGATGATAGGCCGCAAGGAAGCCATCGTCGAAAAGATAACCGGCGGAGTCGAGTTCTTGTTTCGCAAGAACAAGATCACCTGGCTCAAAGGTCATGGCAAATTTGTCGGCAAAGGTGAAGGCAATATCCGCATCGAGGTGAGCGGCGAAGGCGACACCAAAACCTATACGGCAAAGCACGCGATCATCGCCACGGGATCCAAGGCTCGCCATCTCCCAGGCGTGCCGGTAGACAACAAGATCGTGTCCGACAATGAGGGAGCACTCTCATTCGACTCGGCACCGAAGAAGCTCGCGGTGATAGGTGCCGGGGTGATCGGCCTTGAACTGGGTTCGGTGTGGCGTCGCCTTGGAGCGGAGGTCACCTTGCTGGAAGCGTTGCCGGCTTTCCTTGGCGCCACCGACGATGCGATCGCGAAGGAAGCCGCGAAGCAGTTCAAAAAGCAGGGCTTGATTATCCACTTGAGCGTCAAGATTGGTGAAGTCAAGACCACCGATCACGGCGTGTCGATTGCCTACACCGATAAAGACGGCGCCGCCCAGACACTGGAGGCCGACCGATTGATCGTATCGATCGGCCGCGTGCCCAACACGGACAACCTCGCCTTGGACGCGATAGGCCTGAAGGTGGACGAGCGCGGTTTCATCCCCGTGGACGAGCACTGCGCGACCAGCGTTCCCAACGTCTATGCAATCGGCGATGTGGTGCGCGGTCCGATGCTCGCCCATAAAGCGGAAGACGAAGGCGTGATGGTTGCGGAAATCATCGACGGTCAAAAGCCGCACATCGACTACAACTGCATTCCATGGGTGATTTACACCGAGCCCGAAATCGCTTGGGTCGGCAAAAACGAGCAGCAATTGAAGGCTGAAGGCCGCGCGATCAAGACCGGGCAATTTCCCATGATGGCCAACGGCCGCGCGATGGGGATCGGCAAGACGGATGGTTTCGTCAAAATGATTGCCGATGCCACGACCGATGAGTTGCTGGGCATCCATATCATCTCCGCTAACGCATCGGACCTCATTGCCGAAGCGGTGGTCGCCATGGAGTTCAAGGCTTCGTCGGAAGACATCGGAATGATCAGTCACCCGCATCCGTCGCTCTCGGAAGTGATGCGCGAGGCAGCGCTCGCTGTGCAGAAGCGGGCATTGAATATTTAGTTTTTCTTGCTACCTCGCCCTCGCACTGTAGTATCGGCGCACGCGGATACCACAGCGTTGGGGGCTGGCCAAAGCCAGATCGACCGCAAGGCCGAAGCCGGGCTCGCTGAAACCGCCCGCGAGCAACGCCAGCCCGGCTGGGGAGTCAGGCCCAGTGCCCTCAATACGTCTTGTAGCCCAGGAATTTACCCGACAGCACCACATTGACGCGGTCGCCCTTCGGATCCGGCTCGCGCTGGATATCCATCGAGAAATCGATCGCGCTCATGATCCCGTCGCCGAATTCTTCGCTGATCAATTCCTTGATTGTCGTGCCATACACATTGACGATCTCATACCAGCGATAGATCAAGGGATCGGTCGGCACGGCGCTTTCCAGCGAGCCCTTATACGGCACGATCTGCAGCCACGCGACCGCTTCGTCGGGCAACGCGAAAAGCCGCCCCACCACCTCGGCCTGGCCTTTGTCGAACGTCATTTGTCCGAGGCAGGCAGCCGTGGTCCATTCCTTGCTTTGGCCAACGGCCTTGGCGACTTCCGCCCATTTGATGCCCTTGGCCACCTTCGCAGCGACAATCATCTGCGTTACTTCGTTGCGGCTTGAAATCATAAATGCTCCCGGATAGGTCCAGTGTAAAAGGGATTGAGTGAGCCGTCTCGATCGGTGCGATTTGCGCCGTCGCCACAGCTCCGGATTGGTATCCGCGTGCCCCGCTGTTGCGTTGACACGAATTTTGCCACTCCAAAAATGGCAGCGGCTGTTTCCCTCCGATTCACTAATCTCCATTCCTATTGCCGCGGAATCCCGGATCCGTGCTGCCCTGGAGTACAGGCGCAACGAAGATGCAGCGGTGTGTGCAGACCTTCATGCAAACGAGTGGCATTTATCGGCGGTTCGCGAAGCTCAGCGTGATTGACTCACGAAACCCACCTGTACGCGTTCCGAGCGAAAATTTCCAGCCTTGATGTTCTGACCGCCAAGCCCGGTGAAACGTCCACCCTCGGACGAGCAGGCCAGGATCTCTTCGGGTATGGAGTTTGCAAGGGCGTAAGTAGACAAGGCCCCTGCTCCGATCAACGTCAACGCCGTCGTTAGAATGTCCATCTTTCGCTCCGGTTCCTAGGTTCATTGACGTAACGATGACCCAGGGCGGCGAACGGGTCCAAGACCCATTCGTTATTAAGCTGATAACTATTGCTTATAGTTGGAAATGGAACCGCAGGTAGTTACAGCCCGAGGTATGGCAAGCCGGGATGAGAGAGATACGAGGAATACGCGGCAACCTGGCCCTCCCACACCCTGCGCAGAAGCAACGTCGATTTAATGGCGACGCGCTGATCAGCGCGCGGATCTCCTTGGCCGAAGTCGACGAACGTTGCGCCAGGTTGCGCACCTCGCTCGCCACCACGGCAAACCCGCGCCCCGACTCGCCGGCTCTGGCCGCTTCCACCGCGGCGTTCAATGCGAGGATATTGGTCTGAAAGCCCAGGTCCTCGATCACGCCGATGATGTCAGTAATTTTTTCCGCACTTTTACTGATGCGCTCCATTGTGCTCACGACCTGCCCCACCGCGTCATTGCCGTCCTGGACGATCTTTGCGGCGTCGACCCATTTGACAGCCTGCCTTCCACCCTGGCTGGCAGGCCATTATCGAGCAGGCTCGCGACACTTTGCCACGCGTGCCCGGCAAGCACGTGATCGCAACCAGCACTGGACATCAGCAGCGCAGCGCAAACATCGCAGCCCTGTCTTGAGCGGATGCTGGAACCCTGCACCGGCGTGCGCCGCGATGCTGTCACCAAGCTGACTTCATGCACCGGGCTCTCTCCGTCCCACGGCGCGTTATTCGCCCGCACTTGACCTAGATCAATCGGCGGGGAACGGCACACGATTAAAGTCCTCTCAATCGCCGAGTTTCAGGTAAGTCAAAAGAATCTCGAACCCTTTGGCTTGCCATCGAAAGCTCACACGCCAACATCATTTCTCCCTAGCTCTGGTCGTTTCGAATCGTGAAGACTCGCGCGTCGGCTCGCCCACACTGCTGCAAGACAAGCATGACTTAAAGGAACCTCATGGACACGCGCTCGCGAACCATTTCGACCGATCATCCCACGCTTGCACCGCAACCGGTTGCCATCTCTCCCACCAACCCCTTTCGTGCGCTCGATTACAGGAAGGAGGCGGCAATCGCTCGCTACACCGGTGGCCTCTCCCCGGCCTCGCTATCGCTGGCCTTTGCCGACTGGTTCATCCATCTTGCGTCGGCGCCGGGTAAACGGGCGGAACTGGCATCGCTATGGGCCGCGAACGCGGGCCGAATTAACGACTACTTGCTGCGCGGCCTGGCTGGCGACACTACCAGGACGATCGCGGCGCCCACGCCCGCAGACCATCGATTTCGTGCCGACGCCTGGCAGACCGAGCCGTTCAAAATGTGGTCCCAGATGTTTCTGCTCACCGAACAATGGTGGAACGCTGCCACCCACGACGTGCCGGGTGCGACAAAACATCACGAAGCCGTCGTGGGGTTTGGCGTGCGCCAGTTGCTCGACATGACCTCGCCAGGAAATTTGCCGTTCACCAACCCTGAGGTCGTACAGCGTACCCAGGCCACGCTCGGCGGCAATCTGTTGCAGGGCGCCTGCAACATGGTGGAAGACGCGCGACGCCAGGCAAACGGCGAGCCGGTCGCGGGGGTCGACGCGTTCAAGGTCGGTGTCACGCTTGGCGTGACTCCCGGCAAGGTCGTCTTTCGCAATCGACTGATCGAACTGATCCAGTACAGCCCCACTACCGAAAAGGTCTACGCCGAGCCGATCCTGATCGTGCCTGCATGGATCATGAAGTACTACATCCTCGACCTCTCGCCGCACAACTCGCTGATCCGCTTCCTGGTCGGCCAGGGCCACACGGTGTTCTGCATTTCGTGGCGCAACGTCGATGCGCAAGACCGTGAACTGAGCCTGGAGGACTACCGCCTGCTCGGCGTCATGGCCGCGCTCGATACAATAGGCGAGATCGTACCGGACCAGAGAATCCACGCGACGGGCTATTGCCTCGGCGGCACGCTGCTGTCGATCGCGGCCGCGGCGATGGCGGGCGTCGGCGACGAGCGGCTTGCAACGGTGTCGCTGCTCGCGACTCAGACGGATTTCACCGAACCGGGCGAACTGCAGCTCTTTATTGACGAAAGCGAGGTCTACTTCATCGAAAGCATGATGTGGGCGAAGGGTTATCTCGATGCCAGCCAAATGTCGGGCGCGTTCCAGATGCTGGAGTCGAACGACCTGGTCTGGTCGCATGTGATCCATGACTACATGCTGGGCGAGCGCACGCCGATGTTCGACCTGATGGCGTGGGACGCCGATTCGACGCGCATGCCGTATCGCATGCATTCGGAGTATCTGCGCCAGTTGTTCCTCGGCAACGATCTGGCCGCCAGCCGGTATCGCGTCGACGGGCGGCCCATCTCGCTGCGTAACATCCGTGCGCCGATGTTCGTGGTCGGCACGGAGCGCGACCATATCGCGCCGTGGCGCTCAGTCTACAAGATCCACTACCTGTCGAGTACCGACATCACGTTTGTGCTGACGAGCGGTGGCCACAACGCCGGCATCGTCAGCGAGCCGGGGCACGCGAACCGCCAGTTCAGGATCGAATACAGCGCGGGCGCGGACCTTCGCGTCGGGCCCGATGAATGGCTCGCCGCAGTCGAACCGCGCGACGGTTCGTGGTGGCTGGCCTGGGCCGACTGGCTCGCCGGCCGTTGCGCCCAAGATCTCGTCGCGCCACCTCACATGGGACCCGCTGCGCAAGCGCTGGCTACCCTCGTTGATGCACCCGGCACCTATGTGCTTCAAGACTGAGAGCAACCCATGGACGACAACCTGCTTCACAACCGTACCTTCGATGAACTCGCGATCGGCGAGTCGGCCTCCCTTGTGCGCACCGCGGGACTCGACGATATCGCACTGTACGCCGCGATGTCCGGCGACGTGAATCCTGCCCACGTCGATGCCGCTTTCGCTGCGCACGACATGTTCGGCCACGTCGTCGTGCAGGGCATGTGGACGGCCGGGCTTATTTCCGCGCTGCTGGGCACGCGGCTACCGGGGCCGGGCACGATCTATCTCGATCAGGACTTGCAGTTCCGTCATCCGGTCGCGCCCGGCGATATCGTGACGGCAACAGTCACCGTCAAGGAAAAGCGCGCCGACAAGCATATCGTCATACTCGATACCCGTTGCACCAACCAGCGAGGCGAAACAGTCCTGGTCGGCGTGGCAACGGTGATCGCACCGGCCGAAGCGATCGTCTGGCCACGGATCGCACGCCCGGATGTCTCGGTGCGCAGGCACGATCGCTACGACGCGTTTATCCGCGAAGCCCGCGCGCTGCCCGTCTTGCGCACGGCGATCGTACATCCCTGCTCCGCTGACGCGATCAAGGCCGCGATCGACGCCCGCGACCAGGGCATGCTCGATCCCGTCTTGATCGGACCGGAGGCGAAGATCCGCGCAGCGGCCGAACTGGCGCAGGTAAGCCTTGCCGGGGTGACGATCGTGGCGGTCGAGCATAGTCATGCGGCGGCCGCATGCGCCGTCGAAATGGGTGCCGCGGGCAAGGTCGCCGCACTGATGAAAGGCAGCCTGGAAACGAACGAATTGCTCGCGGCGATCGTGAGCCCGGCGTCGGGGTTGCGGACCGGGCGGCGTATCAGCCACGTCTACGCGATGGATGTGCCCGCCTATTCCAAGCCCTTGTTCATCACTGACGCCGCCGTCAACGTCACACCCTCCCTCGAGCAGAAACGCGATATCTGCCAGAACACGATAGACCTGCTGCATCTGCTTGGCATCGAACAGCCGCGAGTGGCGGTGCTCGCTGCCGTGGAAACCGTCAATCCGCGCATGCCGACCACGATCGACGCCGCCGCGCTCACGGTGATGGCCGCACGCGGCCAGATCCGCGGCGCACTGGTCGACGGTCCGCTCGCATTCGATAACGCGATCAGCCTGGCGGCGGCAAAAACGAAAGGCATCGTCTCGACCGTCGCGGGCCAGGCTGACATCCTGCTGGTGCCTGACCTTGAAGCGGGCAATATCCTCGCAAAACAACTGATGTACTTCGGCGGTGCCGACGCCGCAGGCCTGGTGCTCGGCGCACGCCTGCCTATCATCGTGACCAGCCGTGCGGACAGCCTCAGGGTGCGGCTGGCTTCGGTCGCGTTGGCGAGCATCGTCGCGCAGCGCACGCTACGCGCGGCGGCGTTGCAATCATGAGCGTCCCGCTGCTGTTGACCTTCAATCCCGGCTCATCGACCGTCAAGATCGGCCTGTTCAGCGTCGCCGCCGGTGGCGCGCAGCGTATCGGCATGGGCTCGATCGACTTCCGGCACACGCCGTTGTCGCTGCATCTCGTCGACGGCGACAGGGTTCGTGACATCACGCTGCAAGCGGTGGTTACCGAGGATTTGCACGAAGTGCTGGACGAAACGCTGAACTGGTTCGCGACACACTTTACCTTGACGGATCTTGTCTCGGTCGGACATCGCGTGGTGCATGGCGGCGACCGGTTCTCCGGGGCGGTCGCGATCACCGACGAAACGCTCGCGGCCATCGTCGAGCTGATCCCGCTCGCACCGCTGCATCAGCCGCAAAGCGTGCGGCTGATTCGCGCGCTTCGACACCTGCGCCCTGACCTCGCGCAATCGGCCTCATTCGATACGGCCTTCCATCGCACGCAAACGGACCTCGTACGCCGCTTCGCGCTGCCACGCCGTCTCTTTGACAGCGGCGTCAAGCGATATGGCTTCCATGGTCTCTCGTATCGATTTATCGCCGGCGCGCTCGCGCGCCAATTTCCTTTGTTTGCGCGCAGCAAGGTCATTGCCGCACACCTCGGCAGCGGTGCCAGCTTATGTGCACTGAGCGAGGGTGCGAGCCGCGACACCAGCACGGGTTTCTCGACCCTTGACGGCATTCCCATGGCTACGCGTTGCGGCGCGCTCGATGCGGGCGTGCTTCTCTACCTGATCGAGCAGCAAGGCATGAGCACAGGCGCCGTCGAAAAACTCCTGTACGAGCAGTCCGGTTTGCTCGGTGTTTCCGGTATCAGCGCGGATAGCCGCGAGCTTGCCGCCAGTGCGCGACCGGAAGCACGCGAAGCGCTCGAACTCTTTGCGTTTCGAATCGCTGGGGAAGCAGCGCGGCTCGCGACCACGCTTGGCGGCCTCGATTGCCTCGTGTTCACCGCCGGGATAGGCGAGCACCAGCCTCAGGTTCGGGCGGCGGTGTGCGAACGTCTCGCCTGGCTTGGTGTCAAACTCGACGGCCAAGCCAACGCCGCGAATGCGAGCGTCATCAGCTCGGCGGCCAGTCGCGTCGCTGTGCTGATCCTCGCGACCGACGAGGAGCAGGTCATCGCCGACGAAGCCAATTCGATTCTTCACCGCCAGGGAGCAACGGCATGAGCGGCATCATTGATCTATCCGGGAAGCGAGGTCTGATCGTGGGCATCGCCAACGAGCACAGCATCGCCGCGGGGTGCGCACACATGTTCCGCGCCGCCGGCGCCGAACTGGCGATCACCTATCTGAACGACAAAGCCGAACCCTATGTGCGCGCGGTCGCGCAGACGCTGCCGGGGGCCCTCGTCATGGCTTGCGACGTGACCGTGCCGGGCCAGCTCGAAGCCGTCTTCGAGCAGATCAGAGGGCAATGGGGCAAGCTCGACTTCCTGCTCCATTCGATCGCGTTCGCGCCCGCCGCCGATTTGCACGCGAGCCTCATCGATTGCTCGGCCGAGGGCTTCGCGCTCGCGATGGACGTGTCATGTCATTCGTTTATCCGCATGGCAAAGCTCGCTGCGCCGCTGATGGCCGATGGCGGCAGCCTGATGACCGTGAGTTTCTACGGCGCCGAGCGAGCGGTCGATCATTACAACCTGATGGGCCCGGTGAAGGCGGCACTCGAATCGAGCGTGCGTTATCTCGCTGTCGATCTCGCGCCGCGCCGGATTCATGTGCACGCCATCTCCGCGGGGGCGGTGAAAACACGCGCCGCCTCCGGGCTGGATCATTTCGATGTGCTCCTCGACGAGGTTCGCGCCCGCACGCCCGCGCAACACCTGGTCACCATCGAGGAAATCGGACGCGTCGCGGCCATGCTTGCAAGCGACGTTGGCATGACGCTGACTGGCTCGACCCTCTACGCCGATGCCGGCTTTCACGTGGCAGCCTGACGCATATGGATAAGCCCATGGAAACGCCCATGGATACGCGCACGAATACGATCGCGCCCAACCCAGCCACCCCGCTTCCTCATGCCGAGTCGGACGGACCGCGTGGCAGGGTGACCGCGGTGCGCGGCGCGGTCGTCGACGTTGCTTTCGATGCAGGCACTCTGCCGATGATCGAAGAAGCGCTCGTCATCATGACGGACGACGGTCCACCGATTATCGCCGAAGTGCAGGCTCATCTGGACGAAAGCACCGTGCGCGCGCTTGCCTTGCGTTCAACGAACGGACTTCGGCGCGGCGCCCCGGTGCGGGCGTCGGGTGGTCCGATCGAAGTGCCGGTCGGTGAAGCCATGCTTGGCCGCCTGATCGATGTGACAGGCGTGCCCGGTGACAACGGCGCACCGCTGCCGGCCGACGTGCCACGCCGGGCGATTCATCGCAAGCCGCCGCCGCTCGCGGCGCAAGGCGCGGAAACGAAGATTTTCGCGACCGGCATCAAAGTGATCGATCTGCTCACACCGCTTGCTCAAGGTGGGAAGGCCGCGATGTTCGGCGGGGCAGGCGTCGGCAAGACCGTACTCGTGATGGAGCTGATCCACGCGATGGTCGAGCGTTACCAGGGAATTTCAGTCTTCGCGGGAGTCGGCGAGCGTTGCCGCGAGGGCCACGAGATGCTCACGGACATGCGCGATTCCGGTGTGCTGCCCCGCACGGTGCTTGTCTACGGCCAGATGAACGAGCCGCCCGGCGCGAGATGGCGCGTGCCGTTGACCGCGCTCACGATCGCCGAATATTTCCGCGACGAACGCCATCAGAACGTGCTGCTCCTGATGGACAACGTGTTTCGCTTCGTACAGGCCGGTGCAGAGGTGTCTGGCCTGCTTGGCCGGCTGCCGTCGCGGGTCGGTTATCAGCCCACGCTCGCCACCGAGGTGGCAGCGTTGCAGGAGCGGATCGTGTCGGTGGGCGATGTGTCGGTGACCGCGATCGAGGCAGTCTACGTGCCCGCCGACGACTTCACCGATCCGGCCGTGACTGCAATCGCCGCGCACGTCGATAGCATGGTAGTACTGTCCCGGGCGATGGCCGCCGAGGGCATGTATCCCGCCATCGACCCGATTGCATCGTCGTCGGTGCTGCTCGATCCGCTTGTGATCGGCGAAGAGCATGCGCAGATCGCCACGGAAGTACGGCGCGCGGTCGAACATTACCGTGAGTTGCAGGACGTGATATCGCTTTTGGGCGTGGAAGAACTGGGCGCGGACGATCGGCGCATTGTCGGCCGCGCGCGGCGCTTGCAGCGATTTCTGACGCAACCGTTCGCGGTGACCGAAGCGTTCACCGGCGTGCCTGGCCGATCGGTCGCGCTCGCCGATACGCTCGCCGGCTGCAAGGCGATTCTCGATGGCGAGTGCGACGACTGGCAGGAAAGCTCGCTATACATGATCGGCAAGCTGGACGAAGCGCGCGAGAGGGAACAGGCGACGCAGCAGGCAACGCCGGCCGCAGAGGGTGTAAAGACATGAGCCCGACGCTGCGCTTAACCCTCAGCACACCCGCGAGCATCCTCGTCGAAGCCGAAGCGATCGTCTCGCTGCGCGCCGAAGACGAGAGCGGCAGCTTCGGCATTCTGCCCGGGCACGCCGACTTCCTGACTGTGCTGACACCATCGGTGCTGCGCTGGCATGATGCAGAAAACGTCGAGCGCTTTTGTGCCGTCGAAGAAGGTGTGCTCAGAGTGTCCGAAGGGTGCCGCGTGAACATCGCGTGCCGGCACGGCGTGCTTGGCAATTCGCTCGCGGCGCTTGAAGCGCAGATCGCAGCGGCGCATGCAAGCCAGATCGATACGGTCCGCATCGCGCGTGTCGAACAGACCCGCCTGCATGCGCAAGCCGTGCGCCAGTTGTTGCATTATTTGCGCCCCAACCGGAGCGACGCATGAACGAGCCCGAGGAACCGAACGATAGCGAGCGCATCGCGCGTGCCGCTCGGCAAGCCAGCTTGCGCGAGCGCCAGGGCCGCGACGAACCTGAGCCCTCGCTCGGCAATCGTCTTGGACAGATCGGTATTCTCGGCTGGTCTATCGTTATTCCGACCTTGCTCGGACTGGTCATCGGCCACTGGCTCGACCGGCACTTCGGCACCGGGGTGTTCTTTTCCGCGCCGCTTTTGATGGTCGGCGCCGCGTTTGGCCTGTGGTCGGCGTGGAAATGGATGCATCGGCAGACAGGGAGCAAGAATCATGATTGAACACCTGACGTGGGTCGCACAAGTGCCCACCGGCTTGATCGCCGGTTTCGCTGCGGGCCTGGTTCATTTTTCGACGCTGCGCCGCAACGTTCAGTTGCTGGCATTCGGCTCAGCGAGCAAAGCGTTGGCGATGCAGCTCGCACGCCTCGCCCTGATGCTTATGGTCCTTTTCGTGTTGGCGAAGCTCGGGCCCTGGACCTTGCTATGCGGCGCGCTCGGCGTGCTGGTTGCCCGGTCGGTCGTACTGCGCCGGTTCCGCGTGGCGACACCATGATCCACTCCCCGCTTCTCACCACGCCGCTGTTTCATGCCGGCCCGATTCCGGTCACGGCTGCGGTCGTCACGACGTGGACGATCATGGCGATCCTCGTCATTGGTGCCGCGCTCGCCACGCGCCGATTGTCGCTCACGCCATCGAAATTTCAGACTGTGCTCGAACTGTTGGTTACCACCATCGACGCACAAATTCTCGACACCATGCAGACCGAACCGCAAAAGTATCGGTCGCTCATTGGTACATTGTTCCTGTTCATCCTGATCAGCAATTGCTCGTCGCTGATCCCTAACGTGGAACCGCCGACCGCACACCTGGAAACCGATGCCGCGCTGGCGCTCGTCGTCTTCTGCGCGACCATCTTCTATGGCATACGCACGCGCGGCGTGCTGCGTTATCTCGCCGCTTTCGCCGAACCCACCTGGATCATGATCCCGCTCAACGTGGTCGAGCAGATCACGCGTACCTTCTCGCTCACCGTGCGGCTCTTCGGCAACGTGATGAGCGGGGTGTTCGTGGTGGGCATCGTCCTGTCGCTCGCGGGGCTGCTGGTGCCGATTCCGCTGATGGCGCTCGACCTGCTCACCGGGGCGGTCCAGGCTTATATTTTCACGGTGCTGGCGATGGTCTTCATCGGTGCAGCACTTGCTGATACGTCGAGTTCAGACAAACCCACGATACGACAAGGAACCCCATGACCAATCTTATCCAGGCGATCAGCATACTCGCCGCTGCCATCGCCGTCTCGTTCGGTGCGATCGGCCCGGCGCTGGGCGAAGGCCGGGCCGTCGCCGCGGCGATGGACGCCATTGCCCGTCAGCCCGAATCGGCCGGCACCATCTCGCGCACGCTCTTCGTCGGCCTCGCGATGATCGAGACGATGGCGATCTACTGCCTCGTGATCGCGCTGCTGGTGCTGTTCGCGAACCCGTTCGTCAAGTAAGACCGGAACGATCATGCACATAGACTGGTGGACACTCGGGCTGCAAACGATCAACGCGCTCGTGCTCATCTGGCTATTGGCGCGCTTCCTGTTTCGCCCGGTCGCGAAGATTGTCGCGCAGCGGCAGCAAGCGGCCGCCGCGCTCATGGCCGACGCGGTCCAGGCAAAGGCTGCGGCGCTTGCCGAACAAAGCCATGCGGCCGACGAAGCCGCCCGCATTGCCCAGCAGCGCGGCGATCTGCTCGCCGCAGCCGCGGCGGAAGCGGAAAAATTAAAGGCGTCACTCGAAAGCGCCGCTCACGCCGATGCTGAGCGTCTGCGCGCGGCGGCCAAGGCAGACATTGCCAGCGCGCAGCAAGCCGCGGCAGCGGCCGACGCCGACCGCGCTTCACGGCTCGCGGTTGACATTGCGGCGAAGCTGCTCGATCGCTTGCCGCAACAAACACGAATCATGGGCTTTATCGACGGCCTTGCGGACGAACTCGCCAAGCTGCCCGACTCAACTCGAGCGGAGATCGGCCACGATGGCGCGACGGGACGCCTGATAGCACCACGCGCGCTCGAGGACGATGAACTCGCCGCCTGCCGAGCCGCGTTCGCACATGTGCTTGGCCGTGAGGTGCCGCTGCAGGTCAGCGTGGACCCCACGCTGCTCGCGGGCGTGGAATTCGAAACGCCACACGCGATCGTGCGCAACAGTTTTCGCGCCGATCTGGCCTATCTCCAAACCAAACTCCTCGCCCATGATACCGACCACGCTTGATCCCGCCGCAGACGCCTGGCTCGAACGCGGCCGCGCCGCGCTGACCAAAGCCCAACCTGGAGCGCATGCCAACGCAGTGGGCCGTGTCGAGCATGTCGCCGATGGTATCGCGCTCGTCTCGGGGCTGCCCGACGTTCGTTTGAACGAATTGCTGCGCTTCGACGGCAAGTGCTTCGGCTTCGCCCTCACGCTGGACGCCGACACCATTGGCGCGGTGTTGCTCGACGATGGCGACGCGATCGCCGCCGGCTCGATCGTCACCGGCACGGGACAGGTCGTCCAGGTGCCAGTAGGGCCGGGTTTGCTCGGACGCGTGGTCGATCCGCTGGGCCGGCCGCTCGATGAGGGCGGGCCCGTGCGAGAAGAGTTGCGCATGCCGATCGAACGGCCTGCGCCGAGCATTATCGAACGCGAGCTGGTAACCGAGCCGATTGCCACCGGCATCCTGCTGATCGATGCCTTGTTTGCGATCGGACGCGGCCAGCGCGAGTTGATCATCGGCGACCGGGCGACGGGTAAAACGGCGATTGCGATCGACACGATCGTCAATCAAAAGCACAGTGATGTCATCTGCGTGTATGTGGCGATCGGCCAGCGTGCGTCGGCCGTGGAGCGCGTCATCGCGGCCGTGCGTGAGCACGGGGCGCCCGAGCGCTGCGTGTTCGTGTTTGCTTCGGGCGCGGCATCGGCCGGGCTGCAATGGATCGCGCCGTTTAGCGCGATGACGATTGCCGAATATTTCCGCGATCGTGGGCAGCACGCGCTCGTCGTGATTGACGACCTGACCAAGCACGCGGCCACTCACCGCGAACTGGCGTTGCTTACGCGCGAGCCGCCGGGACGCGAAGCCTATCCCGGGGACATCTTCTACCTGCATGCGCGCCTGCTCGAACGAGCGGCGAAGCTTTCTGCGCAGAGCGGCGGCGGTTCGTTGACTGCATTACCCATCGCGGAAACCGACGCCGGCAATCTGTCCGCGTATATCCCGACCAACTTGATTTCGATCACCGATGGGCAGATCGTCTTGAACATGGGCCTGTTCGCTGCGAACCAGCGACCCGCGGTCGATGTCGGCCTGAGCGTGAGCCGTGTCGGCGGCAAAGCGCAGATGCCAGCCCTACGCAACGTGTCGGGGCGCTTGCGTCTGGACTATTCGCAGTTCCTTGAGCTGGAGATGTTTTCGCGTTTCGGTGGCCTGAGCGACGCACGCGTCAAAGCCCAAGTCGTGCGCGGCGAGCATATCCGTGCGTTGATCACGCAGCCTCGCTTTACCGCTCTACGTCCCGTCGATGAAGTGGCACTGCTTGCAGCGTTGGCGGAGGGCGTGTTCGATGGGCTTCCGATCGAAAGCATCGCCACGATACGCAGCCGTCTCGCGGCACACCTCGACGCGCATGGCGGCAATGCGGCGGCGAGCTTGAAGGACTCCGGTACGCTGGACGATTCCGCTCAGGCGACACTGGTGGCGGCCGTGCGCGATCTCGCGCAGACCTGCGCGATCGTAGTGCCTGGTTTGGCGCGCGCGGCGCAAACCTCGGCGCCTTCACCATCGCCCGCGGCGAGTGCGCCCACTGCCGCAAGCGGTCCGAAATCATCATGAGCAACAAGCTTAGCGAGGTTCAGGGCCGGATTTCGAGCGTGCATCAGCTCGAATCGGTGGTAAGCGCGATGCGCGGTATCGCCGCGGCTCGCTCGCGTGAAGCACAAAGCCGCATCGCCGGCATCCGCGCATGCGCCAGCATGATCGCCGGCGCGATCGGCGACGCCCTGACGCTCGATCAGAGCGAGCAAGCGACAGTAACGCTGAGGGATACCCTCGATGCCGAGGTCGTCATCATTCTCTGTGCCGAGCAGGGATTCGTTGGCACGTTCAATGAACATGTGATCGAGATCGCAGCGCGACGCGCTCCCTTGCACTCGCCCGAATACTTTCTGATCGGCGATCGCGGTGCACCCGTCGCCGTTGACCGCGGTTTGACGATCGGCTGGTCTGCGCCCATGGTGGCGCATGCCGATGAGGTCTCGGCGCTGGCGGATCGCATCACCGAAGCCCTTTACGTACGCCTGAACGCGGGCAAAGCCACACGGGTGACGTTGCTGCATGCGGTGCCGAACCCCTCGGAGACGATCGAGGTGATCGAAAGTGCGTTGTGGCCGTTCGACTTCATGCACTTTAGACAGGCGCCTCTTGCGAATCCGCCGCTCATCACGCTGGCGCCAAAGAAGCTGCTTGCGAAACTCGCCGAAGAATACATTTACACCCAGTTATGCGAAGCGATCATGCTGTCGTTCGCGGCCGAGAATGAGGCCCGCATGCGCGCGATGATCGCCGCGCGAACCAACGTTCACAATACGCTCGACGGGTTGATCCAGGAGTCTCGCCGCCTGAGGCAGGATGAAATTACGTCGGAGATCGTCGAATTGTCATCGGTCACGCTGGCTGCCGCCACGCCTCGGCGAAAACGACAAGGGGAACATAAGAGTCGGTGAATTCAGATTGCCTAAGGTTTCGTTATCGTCACCATTTTTGACACTTTGCGATGCTTGTCCACAACAGAGGAGAAAAGCCATACCGCGGTCCCCAGGATGCCCATGCAAAGCGAAAGAGCCACAATCACGACACCGGTCTGATTCGGACCAGAGAACAATCCGACTAACAAGCCCGCCAAGGGCTGCGTCATGTTATTGAGCAAGATAATCACGCCGGTCGTTTTCCCATAGTCTTGCGGCGGAATGATCTGTTGTCGCGCGCTTCGGATATACACGTTGAACATCTTATCGAATCCGACGATCAACAAAAAACCAATGGCATAACCCCAATACACGGGACTGAGGCCGGCGATCAGCCCGCCTAGAAATATCGCCGAGAACGAGAATGTACCGAGTGTCTTTCTCGATAACGAAATGTGGGCAATTCCCAGCAAGATAACGATGGTGGCGATGGCTCCGGCGGTCTGAAGGACAGCGTAGTATCTTCCCGTTTGGTGGTGCAGTCCCGTGACCATCGCAGCAGATGTAGCAAGCGTGACACCGATGACCAGATTTTCTCCAGCAGCCAGGGCGATCACCTTTTTCAGTCCGGGCAGATGCAACACATGGGTCAATGCGATCCGCATCGGCACCGTCCAATGGCTCGATGCCGGTTCGGGATCGATCAGCTGAATCTGGTTGTTGCGACGCCAAACCGCCATGGCCATGTCGGCGGCAAGGAACAGGATGGCCGCAGCCGCGACCACGAATTGCCAGCGCCACCATCCAAGCAATATCGCGGCCAGCATCGGCCCCAGGACCATCCCCATTTGATCCGCAAGCTGGGAGTAAGAGAGGACTTTCTCGAATTTGTGTTGCTTGAATATCTGGGGCAACAGAACTTCGCGAGCCACTAGACCCTGACTAGTCAGAACTCCGCAGCACGCGGACAGGGCAATCAACCAGCCGATCCCACCAAAGACCACGTAGGCCGTGACGCCAGCGACGCATGCAACAGCGCGATACAACTGGCTGACGCGCATCAATCTGAGTGGGGAGATCCTGTCGCACAGCGCACCCAGGATTGGGAAAAACAAATACCGTGGCAGGGTTTCGCCGGTAAAGGCAAAGCCTGACCACGAAACCTTCTTGGTGGTTTGATAAACCACCAGGGGAACTAGGAACAGCAGGATCTGGTCCGCCAGCCTAGCGAGAAAAAGCGATGAAAAAAACGCCTGAGAATGAGCGCGCACCAGACCTCCTTCTTTAATATCCTGAGCCGTTCGGATCTTCGGAGCTATTGAAACCTTGGCGACGCAAACAAAGACCCGCGTTTGCTCAGAAACCAGACAAATCTTGATCATGTCGATTGAGGCGATGCTCCAGAGCAATACCCCCCGTCGTACACCTATCGCAGACAATTTTTTATAAGTAGAATTTTCATTTCCAGCTAATTCATTGTAAACCACTATGAATGTGAATATCCGCCAACTCGAGGGTTTCATCCAGGTCGCCCGCCTAGGCGGCTTCTCCCACGCCGCAAATCGCCTGCATTTGACCCAAGCCGGCTTGAGCATCCTGATCCGCAAGCTCGAGGAAAGCCTCGATATGCGACTGTTCGAGCGCACTACGCGCAGCGTAGTGCTGACAGCGGCCGGCCGCGAAATCCTACCGGCGGTCGAGCGGATACTGGCCGATGTTCAATCGCTAGAAACCACTGCTCGCGACATCGGCGCATACCATACCGCACGCGTTACGCTGGCGCTGCCGCCAAGGTTGGCCGCCACGCGCCTGCCCCGCGTACTCGCGCGATTCAGTATCGATTACCCCCACGTAGCTGTCACTTTTCGCGAATGCATAGACGAGGAACTGATCAGCCGTGTGTACACGCGCGATGTTGACTTTGGCCTGACATTCGGCATCGAGCCCAATGACATGCTAGATTGCGAAGTGTTGGGCGAGGACGCGCTGGTTGCGGTGTGTAGGCCTGATCATCCGCTAGCGCGCAAGCGCTCGCTGCGATGGCTCGACCTGGTGGGCTATCCGATCATCACGCTGCCGACTGCCAGCGCGGCGCGGACCCTGATAGAACAACAATTCGCCGCGATTGGTCACCAACTCAGGCCCGTCTATGAGGCCAATTCGCTCGTCGCCATGGAATTCGCCAAGGAAGGACTAGGCGTTGCCATCGTGTCCGCGACGACGCCAGTGCGCCAGCCGGACGGCGACCTCGTCCAACACATGTTGCGTGGACCGATCGTCAAGCGGCAGCTGCTCGCCGTGACACGACGGAAATCGACGTTATCCGAACCGGCACGTGCCCTGATCGATTTGTTCGCAACGGCCGCGGCGAGAAACGTTAAATCGGCCGCCGCGCCGCGCCGCGCTCGCAGGAATGGCGAAGCACCCGAATAGCAATCGCCATTTGCGCTCGATGAATTGAAGAAGCACCGCTCAGGCGAGATAGACCGGTTTTGGCACCGTAAAGAAACTGTGCAGCAAGTGATAAACCGTCATGTAGTTCTTCTGCTGGAAACTCGCATGCGAGATCCCGGCCATCACGCTGAATTGCTTGTCCATATTGGGCAAACCACGGAAGAAGGCTAACAGATCGTCAACGCTAGCGATGCCATCGTATTCGCCACGCAAGATCATCGACGGCACCGTGATCTTTTGCGGATCGACCAGCGGCAATTTCGAGCACATGTCGACGTAGGTGCCTGTGGGCATCGAGTCATCGAGCGTCAAGATCGCGTCAGCAAACGCGTTCACCGTCGCGGCATCCGCGCATTCAGCATGGTCGCGGCTGAATATGCTTTCCACGAACGCGCGATCGATCGGGCGTCGATTGTTCGCTTTGAAGTCAGCCAGCTTCTTCGTGCGCTCCCGCAACGTCGGGCTGCCCTCGCCTGTCCATACAAAGGCGTCGAGCGCCAGTCTCGCAACGCGTTCCGGGTGGCGCTGCGCGAACAACGCGGCTTTGAGCGCGCCGGACGAGATGCCATAGACCAACAGCTTTCCGCCACCGCTGCGTTCAAGAATGTATTCACTGCCAGCCGCCAGATCGTCGGCCCCATTGCTGATATCGAAATTGATGGGACGCGATTTATCCGAGCGGCCATAACCTTCGTTATCCATGCACCAGGTATTGAAGCCCCGCTCGGCAAACCAGTCCATCGCCGACGAATGCGGCCGGCCGGGCACATCAAGATCGAAGGTCGGCTGCCCTGCCATCGACGAGCCGTGCACGAAAAGAATCGTGCCCACCGGCTTGACCGCCGGCACGGCAGGCTTTTCCCATAGAAACAAGCTAACGTCACCCTTCTTGATCCAGTGCTCGTTGCCACCGCTCCACCTCACATCCGCCATGTCTATCTCCGTTAAAGAATGCCCGCATCGGGCTCGTGATTAGTGCGTCGAACTTCGGCCGTCAGGGGCAAGGCGTTCCGCGTCCTGTGGGACGGGGAACGCTTCAGAACCACGTTGCACCCCACGAGCGTGTTTCGCGCGAAAGAAGAATTGAAAAACAATCAACAGTGCGCTGGCCGCGATAAAGACCGCGCTGATCGGGTGATCCAGGAAGACCATCATGTCGCCGTGCGACTGCAGCAGCGCGCGCCGGAAATATTCCTCTACCATCGGCCCGAGCACATAGCCGAGCAGAACCGGCGCGACGTGGAAGTCCAGCGCGGCGAAGATTGCCCCGGCGATACCGAAGACCAACACCTCGCCGACTTCGAATAAGCTGTTGTTCGTGCTGTACACGCCCACCGCAATAAAGAACAAGGCGGATGGGTACAGGTAGCGATACGGAACCCGGAGGAGCTTCACCCACACCCCGATCAGCGGGACATTGAGAATCACCAGCAGCACATTGCCGATCCAGAAGCTGGCGATCAAACCCCAGAACAGATCTGCATGCTCGCTGATCAGTTGCGTGCCCGGCTGGATTCCCTGGATCAACAGCGCCCCGAGGATCAACGCCATCACCGGGTCTCCCGGAATCCCGAGGCTCATGGTCGGGATGAAGTCGACCTGCGTCTTCGAATGCGATGAGGCTTCCGGTGCCGCGACACCCGCAAGGGCACCGTGCCCAAACCGTTCGGGGTTCTTGGATATTCTTTTTTCTATGGCATAGGCGATAAACGTCGTAATGGTGGGACCGGTGCCAGGCATCGCACCAAACACCGTGCCAACCAAGGTCCCGCGCACCATCGGCAAGAACGATTGCTTCAGTTCCGCGGCGCTCGGGCGCATGTCGCGCAGGCGTACCTTGGTGCCCCCACCAATGACCTGCATCCGATTGACGTTTTGCAAGAATTCCGCGACGCCAAATAGACCGAGCGCCAGCGCAACGAGTTCGACCTTGTCCGAGAGCTCCGGAAAACCCAAGGTGAAGCGCATGACGCCGCTGCTGACATCGGTGCCGACGATGCCCAGCAGCAGGCCCATGGCCGTCATGGCGACGCCCTTCAAGGCTGACCCTTTCGATAGCGTGGCACCGGCCAGCAAACCGAGCAACATGATCGAAAATAATTCCGCCGGACCGAAGCTGAATGCCGCGCGCACCAACAGCGGCGACGCAAAAATCATGACGACGATGCCGACCGACGCCGCGAAAAACGACGAGATCATCGCGATGCCTAGCGCTGTGCCACCGTTGCCCGCCCGGGTCATGGGATAACCGTCCAGGCAGGTCACAGCATGCGGTGGGTGGCAAGGCAGATTCAGCAGGATTGCGCCTATCGCCCCGCCATACTGCGAGCCGTAAAAAATACCGGCCAGCATCAATATCGCCGGTATCGGATGCATCGTGTACGTCAATGGCAGCAGCAGGGAAATCGCCGATAACGCTCCCATGCCCGGCAATACCCCGATAAGATTGCCGATCAGTACGCCAAAGAACGACCACATCAGGTTATGCGGCTGCAGCGCAACGCCGAAGCCTTGCATCAGGTTAAGTAGCGATTGCCCGATCACGATCGGCCTCGCGCACGCATCGATGCAGATGAACCGCGCCTCATTGCAGCTCAATCCCGTAGGTGTGGCCTAGCGTTCTCACATTCGCGATGTATTGCTTGAGCATGGCGTCGAACTCATCGGGCGTGCTCGACACGGCCTCTCCTCCGATCGCAGTCAGGCTTGTGCGTACCTCAGGCAGCGTCAAAATGTGCGCGATCTCGCTGCTCAATTTGATGCGGATATCCTTCGGCGTCTTGGCCGGCACGAGTGCGCCGTACCAATCGTCGCCCGGGTCGCCCTTGACACCGGCCTGTTCGAGCGTCTGAATGCCGGGGGCGAACGTGTCGCCTAAGGTCGAGGTGGTTGCGATGATGGTGAGCTTGCCGTCCTTGGCGAACGGCAACGCGTTCGGCCCCGGCGAGAAGGCATAATCGATGCGGCCTGCAACGACGTCGTTGACCGCCTCGGGCGTGCCGCGATACGGCGCGTGCTCACCCTTGAAACCGGCCCCGGTCGCCACCAGCAGTGCATGCAAATGACCAGTGCTGCCGGTCCCCGCAGACCCGTAGACCAATCCGGCTGGCTTCGTCTTGGCATAGGCCTGCAACTGCGCAATGGTCTTTATGCCACGAGCCGATGGCGTCACCAGGAAGCTCGGAGTACGCGCCATCAAACTGACGCCCGCGAAGTCGCGCAGCGAATCGTAAGGCAGGCTATTGCTAAGGCCTGACAGCACGCCAAATGCGCTAGGCGCCACCAACACCGTTTGCCCGTCCGGTTTCGCCGCCGCAACATAGGCCGCACCGATTTCGCCGCCAGCTCCCGCACGATTTACGACCACGACCGGAACACCCCATGCCTTGCTCAATTGTTGGCCGACCACGCGCGCCACAATATCGGTCGCACCGCCCGGCGTCGCGCCGACGACAAAGGTGATGACGCCGCTCGGATACGTCGCGGCGGACGGCTGCGCTGCCGACGACAGTCCGACGGACAATCCCAGCAGCACGATAGACACCGCGACGCGGCGAAGTATAGAGATCGGCATGGCGCTTCGGAACCTTTCCTTCAAGGGGTTAAGCAACGCTGGACTGCTGTCCATGTCTGACCGCGCTTATGCAGCGCACGTGTTTTCAAGCTTGCTGCCTGGCACCCACGGTCTGCCACCAGCTCGCCAACCAACCTTTGTTGCCACCCTTGGCGATCAGCTCGCGCAGTTCTTCGGGCACCGGCGGAAAATCGTGGGTCTGCTTGCGCGTGTGATTGGTAAAACGACCGGTCAGGAAATTGCATTCGATGTCGTCGCCGGTATCGCATAGCGTCGTGATGCCCGTGCAATGGGTCAGAACGCGCAAGCCGTTGCAAATGGCGGCGCGGTACGACTGCACCGAAGTCGATTCGCACAACAAGCCGAGACCAAGCGCCTGCATCGCGACATAGCCATTGCCCTTGGGGCCCATGCCGAAATTTCGGCCGGTCACGATCAAGTCGCCTGGACGGCAACGTGTATGAAAGCCGGGATCGATGCGCTCGAAGAGGTGCGGGATCAGCACATCTGGGTTCATTTCCCTGCCGGTCACGAAGCTGGCGGGAATGACGTCGCCCGCATGGGGAACGTCGTTGCCCAGCTTGTAGCAACGTCCTCGCAAGACCCAATTGAATTCAGACATAAGCACTCTCCATTCTGTCGCGCAAAGCGGCGTCGGCTGGCATCGTACGGGGGTCGGTAATTTTTCCGGTGAGCGCGGAAGCGGCTACGGTCGCGGGACTTCCGAGGAACAGGCGTGCGTCGAGCGGACCAAACCGTCCATGATTGTTGTTGGTCGCGGTCGACAGCGACACCTCACCCCTTGCGACCGGGCCAACCACGGCGTCGTTGCATGGACCGCACCCAGCCGGCAACAGCATTGCGCCTGCATCGAGGAATATTTGCATCAAGCCCTCCTCGACGATGCGTCGAGTCGAGCGTTCGGAGCCCGGTACGATGAACAGCCGCACACCGGACGCTATCCGCCGGCCTTTTAAGAAGCTGGCCGCGCATAGCAGGTCTTCGTACATGCCGGAGCCGCAAGAACCAATAAATGCATGATCGATGGCGGTACCTGTAGCCTCGCCGACATCCACGGCATTTCCGACGTTACCGGGCAGCGACACCTGCGGCGCAATCGCACTCAGGTCGAATGAAAACCGCGCTTCGTACGTGGCATCCGTATCGCTGAACACCGGCGTGAACGCACGTTTGGCATGCTCGTTGCAGTATTTCAGTACCGCGGCGGAAGGCGGCACGAAAACGCCGGCCGCACGCATCTCCGTAGGCGTGCTACACAAGGCGACTCTGGCGCCCAGTCCGAATTGATCGAGGTCGCCCGCGTATTCGAGCACGCGATAGTCGAGATCCACCGATACCTTGCCGAACTTGACCTGCCGCGCGAGATAGAAACCGACGTCGCGCGCCTGAACGCCGTCGGGCAATTTGCCATTTAGCTCAAGCTGTACAGTCTTGGGCACTTCAACCCAAGTGGTGCCCGTAGCCAACACGCGCGAAATCTCGTTGCCCACGCGCAGCCCGAATGCACCGACAGCACCCGCATTTGTCGCGTGCGTGTCGTTGTCGAAATAAAACATGCCGGGCAACACAGAGCCTTGCTCCATCGGGAAGATGTGGCCGTGGCCGCCGCGACCTGCATCGTAGAAAGCTTCGATGCCCCACTGCGCCGCCGCCTTGCGGTTAAACGCACCGCGCTCCGCGGCGCGATCGCTGCCGTACAGCACATCGTGGTCGCTGACCATCATGACTTTCTTCGGAGCCGCGACTTGCTTGATCCCGATGGCGTCGAGTTCGCCCTTGGCTTCGCGCACGAGGCCGTCGTGAATCATGACCATGTCGGGATCGGGGTACACGATGTCTCCCGCCTGCACATGCTCCCGCCCACTGGTTCGCGCCAAAACCTTTTCTATTGCTGTAAATCCCATGAAGCTCTCCGGCTAGGTGGTCTCATCCAAGTAGCCAATTATCGAGAGATTCATTTGATAATAAAAACAACAATTATTTATCGATTAATAACCGCTTGTATTTAATTTGGCGTGACTGCGCCGAGCGCGATTGATGCCCCCAATGTCACCGCGAATTGATGTGCTTCCCCTGGATGGCCGGCATCGAGGACGCGTATTGGATGCAGATCAGTGTGGCCGCCTCGCGTCAGCGCTCGGGGATGAAACCCCATAGATCGAGAATCAGCGTCGTGCCTGGAACGAACAGCCGCTCGTTGACCTGGATCGCGCTAAACGGTAGTCCGATATCGCCGATGAGCTTTTCCCATTCCCGATAGGTGTCGTAGAAATCGGCAAGATCGGTATGGAAATGCAGCGCCCGCGCGACCTGGGTAAGATCGCTGCCCGCCGCCTCGAAAATCGCTTTTGCCTTGCCAAGGATATCGGCCATTTCAGCGGCCGCGTTCGACTGGTAGAACGGCATCGACGCATCGCTGCGCGCGGCAGCGACCACGCCCGTGCTATCGATAGCCATCAAGCCCGACACGAACAGCAAACCGTCGAAAGCCCGGGCCGGGACCATCCCCGGGCAGACCAGCTCGACGTCGCACTCGATCTGCTTGATCCGATCGCGTGCGCTTTCGTTCGCGGCGATCACGTTGACCTCGATTATCGCGTCCTGCGTGCCGAAGCCCGGATGCTTGACAGGGACGATCGTCGTCGGCGGCACATTGCCGTCGAATGCCTCGCTCCAGGCTTGCCAGAACGCTGGCAGATCGTCGACCCGACTCAGATAGACCTGCGCCTTGAGCACCAGGTCCAGATCGCTGCCCGATGCCTGCAGCGCAGGTTGCAAGCGCTGCCGCACCAGATAGCTGGTTTCCAGCTTGATGCGAGTGCCCTTCCACAACTGCCCGGCAGGCACCTGGGCCTCGGGCGCCAGCCCGCCGCTTTCATCACGCGCCAATTGCCCGGCCACGAATACCAGGTCGCCCACCCGCAGCGACGCGCTATAGCCGGACTCTTTCGGCGCGCCTACTCGGGCTACGTTGATCGGCTCAGGTGTGAGCCCGCTGTCCTGCGTCACCGCCAGCACCTGGAGGTCCATCTGGGCATCCAGATTGAGCAAGCGCTCTACGAGTATGGACGTGCTCGGCGCGACGACTTTACCGAGCGCATTCTTGCGAGCGACGTGATACGGATCGACCGCACTCCAATGCGGGTAGTACTGATCCACGCGCACGACATGGCCAAGACTGCTACCGGCTTGCGCGAGATCGTGACGCAAACGATCGAAGATGAATTCCGCCTCGCGTTGCGCGCGGGGTGGCACCGATAACGGGTGTGCGTCGCGCCGTACCCCGGCGTCGATGCCGCCACTCTCGTCGCTAGCCCGCAGCCCGGTGCCAAATATCCATTTGCCGGCACGAATCACGGCCGCGTGGCGTACTCTGCCGCCCGCATAGGAACGGACTCCAAATCGTTGAATTCCCATCGTGAATCCACTCTCCAAAACGTAGGTTCGAGACGAGAAATGATCAACCAATGTTGTTGAAGATGTCAACCAAGAATATAATGGCCAAACAATTCGTCAGACAAAAATACGCGTTCCACGCGCCAGGAAATCCGCCATGCCAGGCCATTCCGTCGCTCTAACCGTTTCCGATGTCCGCGAGCGCATCCTCGCGTTCATCCACGAAGCTTGCGTCGAACCGGGCGGTCGCATGCCCACCGAACGAGTGCTGCAGGAACAGCTCGGCATATCCCGCAGCCGGATCCGTGACGCCCTCGCGGCGCTTGAAGTCGAAGGCGCCATCAATCGCCGCGTCGGCGATGGCACCTACCTTGCCGAAGTGCCACAACGCCCACTGCTCGACCCTGCGCTCACCGCGATGTATAGCCCGGCACAGTTGATCGAGGCGCGCATGACATTCGAAACGGCATTGCCTCCCTTGATCGCCGCCAAGGCGACTGGCGCCGATTTCGAAGCCATGGAGAAAATCCTGGTGAGCGCCGACCGCGCGTCCTCACTCGAGGATTACGAGCAATGCGACATGGATTTTCATTTGGCGCTGGCGCGCGCCTCGCACAACGATTTGCTCGTGCATTTCGCCGAAATCCTTGGCCGTGAGCGCGGCATGGAATGGGGTGACTTGAAAGCCAAGACCACGACGCTTGAACGTCGGATCGCTTATCAAGTGCAGCATTGGGCGATCCTCAAGGCGCTGCGTCGGCGCGCGGCAACCGAGGCCGAGGCTGCGCTGCGTGACCATGTGTTGTATATACGTAGCGCACTGATCGACTGAACTGTGCGACTGAACCGCATGACCAAACAGCGACCGACCGTGCCGTGCGCCCCTAGCCTGATATTTTTGATTGATTGACACGAATCCCGTCAATGGTCGATCATTTTTGTAGCGGATATTTGACTTGCATTGCGTTTTTGCTCAAAGAACCTATACGGAAGTGAATATGGCGACAGCTCGTTTCAAGCGTCTTTTCCAACGATGTATCCTTCCCGCGATCGCCACCGTGTGCTTGCAAACGCTCTCGCCATTGGCAGACGCGCAAGCTGCACCGCCGCAATCGGGTCCCGCGGTCTGGACTTACCTGGCCACGCTTCCCCCCGCGCAACGCATGACCGTTTTGAAGCAGGAGGCAGCGCGGGAGGGCAAGCTCGTGCTGTATGGCGCCATTGCGATAGAACGCGCGCAGATCCTCATCGATCTGTTCCACAAGGATTATCCCAACATCGACGTGCAGTTCGTCAGGCTCACGACGACCGACCTGCCGCAGCGCTTGATGATCGAGCAGCGCGCCAATCGCGTGAACGCCGACGCGGCCATCATCACCTCGGACCGGTTGGACATCATGTCCGCGGCGCTTGCGCCGTACGAGCCGACGAGCTGGCCGGATTTCGATCCACGCTTCCTGAACGGCGGCAAGGACAAGGGCTGGGCCGCTGTGAATTACGAAGTGATGGTCGAGGCGATCGCATGGCGGACCGACCGGATCTCCAAAAGCCAGGCGCCCAAGACGCTCGATGAGGTTGCCGATCCGAAGTGGAAGGGACGCACCGGTACGGTGACTTCGCTGGAACATCTGGTTGATAGTTACGGAACGCTCTACGGCCAAGCGGTGGCAACTGCGAAAGTCGGCAAGCTTGCCGCCCTGGATAATCACCTCTACCCATCGATCGCCGGATTGTCAGAGGGTCTCGGGTCCGGTCAGATCGACCTCGCATGGGGTGTATCCGCCATGCGCATCATACGGTTGCAGAAAGCCGGCGCCCCCGTGGACTTTGTGTACGAGTCCCCCGCGTTCGGCGTGCCCGACGCCATCGCCGTCACGACGCAGGCCAAGAACCCCTATGCAGGGGCACTGTTCATGGAATTCCTCACGTCGGCCAAGACCCTCGAAGCCGTCGACAAGGGCGAACCCGGCCTGGTGTTCGGCAATCGCAAAGGTACTTACAGCAAACCTGTGGCAAGCCTGCAGGGCCTGACGATCTTCGGCCCGATCTCCGAATCCAACTATCGCACTGAAAATCGCGAAGTGCAGAGCTTGTTCATTCGCCGAAACTAAACCGTCCAGGCCTGAAGGAATCTCGTCATGTCTGCGCCAGGCATCGAATCCACGATCGCATCGAAAGCACCGGCGAGTTTGCCTCGCCGACACTACCTCCCAGTGCTCGCGCGCAACCTCGCGCTCGCCGCGCTGATTCTTGTCGTCGGCTATTTGATCGTTCCACCCATCGGTGCGCTGCTGCTTGGCAGTGCTACCGATACGCCGCCAGGCGTTGCACCCCATTTCACGTCCAGCTCGCTGGTGTACGCGTACACGCAACGCGACCACTACGCTTCGATGCTGTTGTCGGTTGAGTTCGCGGCCTGCACGGCAACATTGGTGCTGTTGGTCGGCGGCGCGCTGGCGTGGATTGTCGCGCGCACGGATTCGCCGCTGGGGCGGATGGCCGACATCTTCACGCTAGTGCCTATCCTCGTGCCGGCGATACTGTTTGCGACGGGATGGTTGCTGTTGCTCGGACCGCGCGGTGGCATGCTGAACCTGTGGGCCATGCAGATCTTCGGGCTCAAGTCCGCACCGCTGAACCTGTACTCGTTCTGGGGCATGGTATGGGTGGGCGCATTGCAGGAAATCCCGCTCGCCTTCCTGTGGTTTTGGCCCGCGTTCAAATCGATGAACTCGGATCTCGAAGACGCGGCACTCATGTCGGGCGCATCGGCATTTACGGTGATCAGGCGCATCACGATCCCGTTGTTGCGTCCCGCCGTCGTCTCGGGCTGGATCATGTTCTTCATCTATGGTCTCGGTGCTCTCGCGGTGCCACTGATGATCGGCATCCCGGCGGGCTACGTCATGTATTCGACAGAGATCTACCTGGCCGTGCAGCGCATTCCATCCGACCTCAACCTGGCCAGCGCATATAGCCTTGCGCTGCTCGCAGCCAGCTTGCTTGGCGTGTATGTTTATCACCGCGCCACACGCGATCTCTCGCGCTTCACTACGGTCACCGGCAAAGCGTTTAATCCCCGCATACAGCGCCTGGGACGGTGGCGCCCGGTGGCTACCGCATTCGGCATCCTGATGCTGTTCCTGGTGGCATTGCTGCCCATGCTGGTTTTGCTGTGGAACGCGTTCATTCCATTTTCCCAGCTCCCTTCGATCGCGGCGTTCAAGCTGATGAGCCTGAAAAATTTCCGGGCGGCTCTCGAATATGGCGAGGCGATCCAGGCGCTGATCAATAGCGTCGTACTGGGAATCGCCGCCGGCTTCATTACGACCGTGCTCGGTTGCACGATCGCGTGGTGCACGCTGCGGCTCAAAGGTCCCAAGTTCCTGCTGGCTACCCTGGATCAGATGGCGACGCTGCCAGTTGCCATGCCCGGGCTTATCGTTGGCGTGAGCGTCCTGTGGTTCTATTTGCTGCTGCCGCTGCCCATTTACGGATCGTCCTGGATCCTGCTGATCGCCTACATTACGCTGCATCTGCCGTATGCCGTGCGCATCTGCGGCTCGGGGCTCGCACAGTTGCATCACGAGCTCGAAGAAGCCGCCGCCATGTGCGGCGCGCACTGGTTCACCGTCTTTCGCCGCATCGTGCTGGCACTGCTTGCCCCTAGCCTGCTGACCTCGGTGATCTATGTCGGGCTGCGTTCGTTCCGCGAATATTCGGCGTCTATCCTGCTCGCCAGCCCGGGCAACCAGGTATTTTCCGTCATGGTGCTGGACATGTGGGACGGCGGCAATCTGAACATCCTGTGCGCTTACGTCACTATGGTCACGGCTGTGCTGGGCGTGCTAGTCGCACTGCTCTCGTGGGCTGCCAGGCGTTTTGGCGTGAAAGTGGCCTGATGCAGTGACCTGGTGCGGTGCGCGATCGAATCGCGGCTATCGTGTTGAGGCGCTGGATTCAGGTAGCCGAGTGAGCCAGCTAAGTGACCCAACCAAGTGACCCAACCAAGTGACCCAACCAAAGGGCATGCAAACGTGATTACCATCAAGCATCTGGTCAAGCGCTTCGATTCGGCCTCGGGCGCGACATTGGCGCTGGACAACTTGTCGATCGATATCGAGCCGAATACGTTCTTCACCCTGCTCGGCCCGAGCGGATGCGGCAAGAGCACGCTGCTGCGTTGCCTCGCGGGGCTCGAACATCCTGATGAAGGCGAGATCACGATTGGCGATGCGGCCGTATTTTCTTCGGCGGCGAATATATTGGTGCCGTCCAACCGCCGCAATATCGGCATGGTGTTCCAGTCCTACGCGATCTGGCCACACATGACAGTGGGCCAGAACGTCTCGTTCCCGCTGGAAGTGCAAGGCCAGAAGGACATACGCCGGCGCACGCTGGAAGCGCTCGATCTGGTCGGCCTGAGCGGCCTGGACACACGCTATGCGTCCAAACTCAGCGGTGGCCAGCAACAGCGTGTAGCGCTCGCGCGGGCCATCGTAGGCAAGCCGAAAGTGCTGCTGCTCGACGAGCCGCTCAGCAATCTCGACGCCGCGTTGCGCGACCAGATGCGCGCTGAGCTGCTCAAGATCCAGCGGGCGTTGAACGTGACCACAATATACGTCACGCACGATCAGACCGAGGCTTTGTCGATGTCGGACCGGGTGGCCGTGATGTCCAAGGGGCGTTTTATCGAGGTTGCCACGCCGCAGGAATTGTACAGCCGACCGCGCACGGCTTTCTCGGCACGCTTCGTGGGTGGCGCAAACATCCTTGAAGGCAAGGCGACCCGCGATGGCGGCCGAACTCTAATCGATACCGGCCTGGGACGATTGATGTCGGCCGAACCGGCACAAGAGGGGCCGATCACGCTGTTTATCCGGCTTGAAAAGATCGTCTGGCTCGACGAACGCAATGGCCAAGGCGCGGCGCACGACGGCATGAATCGCTTCGCTTGCCGGATCGTCGGACGTCGTTACGCGGGCGACACGTCGGAGTTCGATCTGTCGCCGCTGGACGGCGATCCGCAGACCGTGCTGCGTTGCAGATTCTCTGCCGAGATCGGCGCGGCGCCAGGGGACACCATCAGCATCGGCATAGAACCCGAGCATGTCCACCTGCTTGCTCAGGAGTGAGGTTCGAGCGCACATGCGGCGAGCATCGATCGCTTAACTAACTTTGCACCGGCGCGCGACGACGACGCGCTGGATGCCTGACGTCGGCGCACTCGGCTTCAGGTTACCGTACCAGGGGGGCGAATCGGAATTCGGCCGGATCCGTCTCTTTGTCGCCCAGTTCACGCAACATCTTGCGCGAGCGGTCCAATATCTTGTCGAATACCTTCACGGTATCTCTGTGATATTCGATCCAGAAATCCAGACTCTTGATATCTTTTGACACCACGTTCAACCAGTTGAAACGTGCGATCAAATGCCGGCCACCGGCGGACAAGTGCAGATAGCGGGTGCTTTTTTCACCGAGATCCGATAGCGATAGAGGGTCGCGACACGAAATTAGAAAACAACTGTCATCCAGACTTCTTCTGAATAGGTCAGGAAACTGCCCGTGCTCTTTCGCTTTTCTCAGCACGTCCAAATGGTTTTTCAACTCTGGGTAGATTTCTCCGGCGTTGTTCAACCGGTCCCAGAACGTGAGGATTTCCGCTATGCAGGCATCACGAACGGCGGCTTTTCTTTCGGCGCTTGGCATGCCGCCTGACAGGTCGTCAGAAAAGGGGATTGCGAGCATGGCGGCTTCCTTATGCGAGTCCTTCGCGAGTCCTTGGTGTACGGCGCTTCGGTTGTCCGAGAGATCTGCGCCCCAAGTGGCCGATTTTACGCAACATTGACGCCGGGTGTACACGAGGATGTCAGACAGCCGGCTATCTCGTGCGTAGCCACCCGACGAAACGCATCCAGCGTGCCCTTAGCAGTTTCCTCAACAGTACGCCCATGCTCAATGGCGCAGCGGCTTGAAATGCCAGCGCGACCGGCGCTGGCGCAGTCGGGTCCGCCAATGCAGCCGGTTGCGCCGAAGCACATGCCGCATCGTCATCTCCGACCTGCATCGCCGGCGTCAGCGTTTGCAATGTGTGCTGCGGTTGCAGACGTTGGCTGAGGTTGAACGCAAACTGCTCGGTCAGCAGCGCCGCCAGTTCGCGCACGATTCCGGCGCGACTGAACTGCGCCAATGCTCCGCTCAACGCGTAGTCGACATTGACTTCGATGGATGATCCGGCGGCGCAAGCGCCGAGCGCGAATTCGGCACAGCCTTTCACACGCGAGCTCGTGCGCCGGTCGATCGCCGTGCCCTCAAACCGCCCTGTGGAGCGCGCCTCGTCGAACGACGCCTGGCCCTTGCCGACGAAGGCAGCCACGATCGGGCCCAATTTAACCTCGAACCGCAAGGGTGTCATGCCGGCCTCGATGGGGCCGTCTAGAGAGGCACCCGGCAAGCAATCGACAAGCAGTGTGATGTCGTGCAGAATCGGCCACACGTCAGTCGGCGGGCACGGCAGTTCGAAGGATTCGGTAATCTGCACCTGTTGGCTCCTGAGTTGGATTGCCTGACGCCCAGGCAAAGCCGCTGCCTTGAACGCTGAAAGCATGGGTCTTGCCTCAACTCAACGTCTCACATGACATTGGCTTTGTTGATGAGCTCAAGCAGACGCAACGGCGTAATCGGGACTTCGTCGATACGAATGCCATAGCCCGCCAGCGCGTCCTCGATCGCCGAAGCAATCGACGACGCGACCGGCAGCACGCCGCTTTCGCCGGCGCCCTTGACGCCGAGCGGATTGACTGGCGAAGGGCTTTCATGAAGCAGCACCTCGATGTGGGGAATATCGGTGGCGGTGGGCAGCAAATAGTCGGCGAGCGTCGTCGTGGTCGGCTGTCCGTACTCGTCATAGCGCATGTATTCGAACAGCGCATTGCCGATGCCGTGCACGATGCCGCCGTGGATCTGCCCTTCCACCAGCATCGGGTTGATCAGCGTTCCGCTATCGTGAATTGCGATATAGCGCATCAGGCGGATAAAACCCGTCTCGACGTCCACCTCGACTTCGCAGACATGAAACGCATTGCTGTAGGCCAACTGATCGACCCGAAAATGAAAGGTCGCTTCGAGACCGGCTTCGGCGCCTTCCGGGAATGCGTAACCGGGCAAGCCTCTCAAACGCATTGCCACATCGGCCAGTGGCACTCCCGAACCGGCGTTGCCCGGCGTGTGAATCAACCCGTTTTCGATTGTCAGCTTCGCCGGCAGTTCGTCTAGCATCTGCGCCGCCACCTTGATCGCCTTTTCGCGCACCGCCAACGCGGCGAGGTGCACCGACGAACCCGCCGTCACCGTTTGCCGGCTGGCAAATCCGCCCATGCCCAGGCTGACGAACGATGTGTCGCCGCAGATCACGTCGACATCCTCGATCCCGACGCCGAGGCCCTGCGCACAAATTTGCCCCAACGCGGTCGCCAAGCCCTGCCCCATAGCCAAGGCGCCCGTGAATACACTGACTCGCCCGTCGTGAGAGACTCGCACCGTCCCCGATTCGAACGGGCCGCGACCGGTTCCTTTGACGGCCGCGGCGAACCCGATGCCGAGATACTGTCCGCGGCTTCTGGCTTGCGCCTGGCGACGCCGAAAACCGGGCAGGTCCGCTTCGGCCAGCGCTTTTTCGTGGCAATACGCGTAGTCGCCACTGTCGTAGATGATCGGCGCACCGGCGCGATTGACCATGGGTGTCGGGTAAGGCATCCGATCGCGGGGGATATAGTTGCGCAATCTCACTTCGCCTCGATCGAGCTTCAGCGCATCGGCGACGCGGTCAAGCAGCCTTTCCATCGTAAAGCAGCCCTGCGGATAGCCCGCGCCACGAATCGGAATCACCGGCACTTTGTTGGTTCGGGCGACCGCGACATCGAGGTCGTAGGCGGGCAGTATGTAAGGCCCGGGCAACGAGGTGGCCGAGTTGTACGGCACATTGATGCTGTGCGGCGCAAAAGCTCCCTGGTCGTGCACCATCTGGCCGCGCACACCGAGCAACCTGCCTTGCGAGTCGACAGCGGCCTCGACGCTCCAATACTGTTCGCGCTCCTGAATCGCAGACAAGAAATGCTCGCGTCGATCCTCGATCCATTTCACCGGGCGCCTCAAGGCATGCGCCGCTGCGGCTATCGCAACGTCTTCGGGATAAACCAGATATTTGGAACCGAACGCACCGCCGACATCGGGCGCGATCACGCGCACGCGCGTTTCCGGCAAGCCCAGCATCTTGCACAGCGTATGGGCTAGCTCGTGCGACATCTGAGTCGAGGCCCAGACGGTCAGCGTTCCAGTGGCTTGATCGGGGTTGACCAGGATGCCGCGGCCTTCGATCGGGTGCGCCGCGCCGCGATGTTGACGCAGCTCGACCTTCACCACTGTGTGTGCGTCCTTGAACGCTTGCGCCGCATCGCCGTAGGCAATCTTGAATCGCTTGAAAAGCTGAATGGGATCGGCGACGCAGGCAAGCGGCGATTGAGGATCAAGCGCCTCGCGACAATCGATCAAGGCCGGCAACTCCTCGTAATCGATGTCGACCAGCGCGGCGGCATCCTCGGCGATCGAGCGCGAATGCGCGACGATCATGACAAGCGCTTCGCCGACATAGCAGGTTTCCGACCCCGGCAAAACGAAGGGCATCGCCTCCGGTCCGAGCTGCCCTTGCGGAAACGCAATCGGCAACCTCGGCTGAGTGAGCAGCCCCCCCATCGTGCTTGCCGTGTAGCATGCGACCACGCCGGGCAGCGCGAGCGCCGCGTCGATATCGATCGCGCCGAGCCGCGCGTGCGCCAGTGGGCTGCGCACGAAGGCGGCATGCAGTGCGCCCGGCATTGGAATGTCGTCGACAAAACGACCAGCGCCTTGAAGCAGCGCCGGGTCTTCCTGACGGCGCGCCCGGCGGCCTACGATCTGCGCTGGGTGCGTCATGGTGCCGGTCCCCGCATCTGTGCAGCGGCCTCGAGCGCCGCGGCTACAATATTCTGATAGCCGGTGCATCGGCACAGATGACCGGAAAGCACCTCGCGGATCTGCGCCTCGCTCGGTTGTGCATCGGCCTGAAGCAACTCCACCAGCGAGATCAGTATGCCCGGCGTACAAAAACCGCATTGCAGGCCGTGTTTGTCCCAAAACGCTTGTTGCAGCGGATGCAGCGCGCCGTTGCACGCCAAGCCTTCGACTGTCGTGATCTTCGTGCTGTCGGCCTGCGCTGCCAACATCAGGCAAGCGCGAGCGGAGATGCCGTCGACCAGCACCGTGCAGGAACCGCACACACCCTGCTCGCACCCGACATGAGTGCCAGTCAGCGACAAGTTCTCACGCAGGAAATCCGCCAGCGTCTGACGATGCTCCACTTCGCGGTCGTATAGCTTGCCATTGATTTCGACTCGCACCGCAATGTGCGAAAGCGATATGCTCATAAGGGGGCTCCGGCTAATCGAGCGGCATCCACCAACGCCCGCCGTGTCAGGACTCGCGCGAGTTGCCGCCGGTACCAGGCTGGCGCGTTGGCATCGTCGAGGACCTCGATATCGTCGACCATGGCCGCGGCCGCATCGAGCCGATCCAACTGCGGCGCTGCACCCAACAGTTGCGCTTCGGCGAGCGGCCTGCGCAATGGCGTAGACGCGATGCCACCCAATGCGATCGCGACGCGATCGACTTTCCCCGCTGCGTCGAGCGTCATCAGCACGCCGACCGAGACTACCGCCCAATCGCCCTTGCGTCGCGCGAACTCATGAAAGCCATAGCCATGAGACTTCGGCCAGGGCGTGAGCCGTACCGCGCTCAACAGTTCGCCCGCCGCCAGCGCGGTAGACATGAATCCGACTGCGAACTCGCTCATCGTCACGCATCGGCTGCGCCCGACTCTATCGACGACCATCACGCCATCGTAGAGACACGTTACCAGCGCGAGTTCCGCTGCTGGATCCAAATTGCAAAGACTTCCGCCGATGGTGCCGCGGTTGCGCGTCTGCCGATGCCCGACGTGGCGTATCGCCAGTGCAAGCAAAGGCAGCTTCGCGGCGACAAGATCGGAAAATTCGATGGTGCGCTGACGTGTCATCGCACCCATCGAAATAAAATCGCCTTCCTCGCGAATATGATCGAGTTCCACCAATCGATTGATGTCGATCAAATGCGCGGGCGCCGCCAGCCTCAGGTTGAGCATCGGCATCAAGGACTGCCCGCCGGCCAGCACCATGGCATCCGGCGTGTCGGACAGCAAATGCAGCGCTTCGTCGAGAGCGTTTGCGCGGTGGTAGGTAACGGGAGCGAGTTTCATCGCACGTTCGCCGGGCGCGCGGGCCTGTCGGCGCCGCGGACGTCGCACTTGGTATCGCGCATCACATCGCGCCTCACATCGGCTCGGCCGTTATTTCGCAGCATATTCGAGCGGGTTGTAAGGCTTGTCGAGGAACTTCTTGTTCGCGGCGCTAGGGCGCATGCCCACTTCCAGGATCGCGCTGTCGGGCACCTTCTTCAGCGGGTTGTATTGAGGATGGTGATGCTTGATGACCGGATCGTTCGACCTCGCGTTGTAGCAGGAAATCAACACCCACCGCCGCTTGGGCGAGTCGTTGCGTGCCGAGGTATGCAGCATGTTGCAGTGAAAAAATATCACGTCGCCCGGTTCCATCACACACGGCACCGTTTCGAGTTGCTTCACCAGATACTCGACACGCGCCGGATCCGCTGACACCTGCTTGCCCGACTGCACATGGTCGACGCGGCCCGCGAGGTGCGAGCGTCTGAGTACCTGCAGGCAGCCGTTCTCGACCGTGCAGGGATCGAGCGCCATCAGGCACGACGCCATCATCGGGAACAGGCAGCCGTTGTTGTACCAATAGCCGTAGTCTTGATGCCACTCCCATGCACCGCCCTCGAACGGCTCCTTGGCATTGAGTTTCGAGTTGTAGTGGTACACCTCGTCGCCGATCAGCGACTCCATCGAATCGACAATGCGTTCGCTGCGCGAGAACATGCCGAAGATATCGTCACCCGGATCGCTCCAGACCGTCATGCGTGTCTGGCTGCCGGTCGTGTCACTGCGGATATACGCCGACTTTTGCATCGCCTCGTCGGTTTCGGCGGTTCTCAAGATGAGGTTCGCCTCGTCAGTCGTGAACATCTTCCGGGCGATCACGAAGCCTTCCCGGTGATACTCGGCGATCTGTTGCGGATTCAATGCTAATGCGGACATGTGCGCTCCCGTGCCTTCGTAAGGTGATCAGATGATCAGATGTACACTGCCATCGCGGTGAAAGAACCCGAGCAGTCGACCAGCGTCGCCTTCTTCATCCGCATCTTGAAGTCGCCGCCCTGGCGTAGCAGGTGAAATTCATAACGCCCTGCATACCACCTCGGTTCCGTACGCCGGAACTCGGCGAGCACGAAGCAAGCGTAGACTCGCCATTCGCCTGCGGGCAGCGGATCGGGGTCCAATTCGATATTGGTGACGAGGTGGGTGGTATGGGAGGGCGGAGCCTGGATATGGACATCGGGGTGAGCCAGTCGTTTGATGCGGGCGTGCATGGTGTCGCGCGTGTCATAGAAAATCGACACCGCCTCGTCCGGACTGCTCTGATCATGAAGCGTCGGAACCCAATACACACCGTCTTCGGTGAACAGCTCCGACCACTCCTCGAAACGGCGCTCATCGAGCAGACGCGCCTCGCGATACAGGAACTGCTCGACCTCGCGTAGCTCGGGCGCGTGTTGCGCAACTGCGGCGATGCTATTCATGGCCGGCTCCTTCGCACATGTATGCGAGCCAGTGCTTGTACTGAATCCGGGAGACGAACTCCGAGGTGCCCAGCCCTCGCCAGCCACCCTCCTTCCAGGGCTCTTCGGTACCCATGTGTCCGGCGAACATCACCCATTCATTGGTGCCGGTAGAAAGGCCACGCTGTGCCCTTTCGAAAATTTCCACGTCGTCTGTCTGGATCAGCGAGGCAGCCGAATGCGTCGCGGCGATCGAGCGGATTGCATCGCGGTTCATCTTTTCGGGCGCACCGTCGAGCCACACCGGATAGATGCTGACCTCCGTGCGGTCGACCGCGATTGGACGCACCACGCGAATATGCTGGCCGAAAGCCTGGAACGTGAGGCTCGGATAGATGACACTGTTGAAACGGTCGTATTTGAGGATCGCTTCGGTCTGGGCTTTACCATGCTTGGCTTCGAGCGAGGCGACATACGCTTCGTACACAGGACCGGACGGCAAGGTTTCCACCGGCGGACGCCCTTGATACCCGTGGCCGAAATCGAAACCGACCACGCCGAACGCTTCCCAATCGATCGCGCGGCGCTTGCCTTCCAGCAGTCGTGGGCCGCCGCCGTGCCGCGAGAATTGGCGGCCATCTTCGTCCAATGTGGAAGCATGTGCGTAGCTCGCGTGATGCAGGTCGACGCCGTTATCGATCTGCATTTTCCAGTTGGCACGCACGGTGTACCGGCTCACGCCGCCGCGAAACGAAACGGTGCCGTCCGGCGCGCGATCCACCAGATCGTCCAGGCTGTGCTTGATACCGTTGAGGTAAGTCGCCAAATCCGGACCCTCGGCACTCAAGCTCGCAAATACGAAGCCGCGGTAGCTGTCGACCCGAGGCACACGCCGCATCGACCACTGCGGATCGTCAAAATCGATGTCCGGCGGATAGCTCTTGCGCTGGGGTATTGCTGCCAGCGTGCCAGAGCTACGGTAAGTCCAGCCGTGGTAGGGGCAGCGGAACAGCCGCGCGTTGCCGCTTGCCGCGCTGCAAACCTCGACGCCGCGATGGGCGCAGCGGTTGAATATCACGTGCAGTTGGTTGTCCTCGTCGCGCGTGAGCAGCACCGGCGCGCTGCCGAGCGTGGTTGCCAGGAAGTCGTTGGGCTGGGCCACTTGCGATTCGTGGCCGACGAAAATCCAGGCTTGACCGAAAACACGCTCCATTTCGAGTTCGAAAACGCCCGGATCGACATAAGCGTAGCGATGCACCCGGTCCGGTTGCACCAGCGCATGGAGCTGGTCGTCAGTCCAGAGCGTCTGCGGCCGGCGCTGGATTTGGATAGTACTGAGCATTTCGACTCCTTGAAGTATCGGCAGACAGCGCGGCGGCGGCGCCGAGTTCGGTCGCGTCGCGTTCGAACACAATGGCGTGATCGGGCTTCCAGCAAAGATGAATTTCATCGCCTTGCACCGGGCCGCCAGGGCCGGCACGACTTTCGACCGTGACCCGCAACCCGGCTGCGAGCTCGATCACCAGGTTCACGAAGTTGCCGACGAAAATGCTTTCGACCACTCGGCCGCGCACCCTGTTGTCCCGCGCCGGCGAGGCGTCCGCGCGTAGCACGTGCAGGTGTTCTGGCCGAATCGCGAGCGTCATCGGATGCCCGTGCGAATGAGCCGGGACTCGCTCAGGTGCAGCAACAGGCGCCCCCGCGAGCGCGAGCGCCTGACCCGTACCGGTATGCATCACGGTCACCGGCAGGAAATTGATGCGCCCGACAAACTGCGCGACGAAGCGCGAAGCCGGTCGGAAATAGATGTCCTCGGCACTGCCCGTCTGTTCGACCCGGCCTTGGTTCATCACCACAATACGGTCCGACATGACCATGGCCTCGGTCTGGTCGTGCGTGACGTAAAGCGTCGTGATCCGCAATTTCCGCTGTATCGCCCGCAGTTCATGCTGCATCGATTCGCGCAACTTGAGGTCGAGCGCTCCGAGCGGCTCGTCCATCAGCAATACCTTGGGCGGATGCGCGACCGCGCGGGCAATCGCAACGCGCTGGCGCTGTCCGCCCGATAACTCGGCCGGGTAGCGTTTTTCGGTGCCCTGGAGTTTGACCAGGTCAAGCAGCTCGGCAACACGAGTGCGCTGCTCGCTTTCGGTGGCGCGACGCTGCTTCATGCCGAATGCAATATTCTGGGCCACCGTGAGGTGCGGGAACAGCGCGTAGTTCTGGAACACCATGCCGATTTCGCGTCGGTTCGCAGGGATCCTCGTGACGTCGCTGCCGTCCATCATGATGCGGCCGGCACTGGGCTCGACGAAGCCGGCGATCATGCGCAGGGTTGTCGTCTTGCCGCAACCCGACGGGCCCAGCAGCGTCAGGAACTCACCATCCTCGAGATGCAGGTCGAGCGCTGCCAGTATGGTGGTGTCGCCGTAGCGCTTCTCCACTTTATGCAGCGCGACCTCGGCCGTTGAAATCGCGTCCGCTTGCATCACCGTGCACCTATCTTCCGGTTCCACTTTTGCACGTACGACGCCTGATCGACCTTGGCGTAGTCGATCCGGTACATGCCCGCGATCTCCTGCGGCGAGAGCTTCAGATAGCCCAGCGATTTGTCCTTTTGCAATTGCTCCAAAGCCGCTTTGCTGCTGGGGATCTGTCCGCCTTCGGTGGAAGTGGCAAGTTGCATGGGCAGCGACAAGAATTGATTGACGATCCAGTCGACCGCTGCGGATTGTTTGGTGCCTTTGATCTTGACCAGGTAACCCTGCTTGAGCACACCGACCTTGCCGTTCACGGGCATGTATTCCATGCCGAGTGGTACTTTGCCCGCCAGGCGCTGGATGTTCCCGGCTTGCGCGGCGGCCGCCCACACGTCGCCGTCGGTCAACTCCGTTTGCAGATTCGACGACGACGACCAGTAGCTCGCCGGTGCGATAGCGCCAATAAGGTTCAACGCGGGGTCGATATTGGATTCACTACCGCCCGCTTCCCAGGCCATGCCGACGACGGCTGGAATCGCTCCGCCTGCGCTGATGTCGGGCAGCGAAACCTTGCCCTTCAGTTTGGGATTTTCCAGATCCGCGTATTTGCTCGGAGCCGGGATTCCGGCTGCCTTGAATTTGTCCCGGTTATAAACGATGCCTTCTTCCGTGGCCCATATCATGACTTTGTTCGAGTCGTATTCATCGGTGGGTAGACTGTTTATGTTGGGGATCGCTTTCAAATTCAGCGGTTCGACAAAACCTCCGTCTGCAAGGATGGGTAGAAAGTTGTCCATCGTTTCCATGACGTCGAACGGTGCCGGTTGACCGCGTGCGGCAATCAATTTCGCCATGTTCTGCGCCGGCTGTCCCAACACGTATTCAATTTTTCCGCCCTCGGCCGCGAACGCTTTCCCAACGTGCGCCTCGACAATGTCGCGCCAATTTCCGCCGAACGTCGCGAGCCTGACGGTCACCCCATCGAACTGCCCGGCGAATGCCGGTGCCGATCCCAGCACGAGCACGCTCACCAGCAGCAGCGAAGGCGTCAATCCGGCGATATATGCGCATTTCGGTTTCAAGGTCTGCTCCAGATAAGTTTGAAAAGTTTGCGAGTGGCTACATGGCCAACTAAGCAGGCGGCCGAGCACGCGAATCGTCAGTCGGCTCCGCCGGTTTTGACAAACACGTCGAGTCCCACCATCCGCTGAACCAGCAATACGCAGGCAAGCGATAAAACCGTCACTACGGTAGAGACCGCCAAAATGGTAGGCTCGAAATCGAACTGCATCGCGTTGAAGATCTCGACCGGGAACGTCACGTGGTCTGCCCCGGTCAGGAACACGCCGATCGGCACATCGGTAAAGGAAATCATGAACGCGTAGAGCGCACCGGTGAACAGCCCTGGCTTGAGTACCGGCAAGGTGATCTGCTTGAAGGTTCCCCAGGCGCTCGCGCCGAGCACCAACGCGGCCTCTTCCAGGCTGTCGTCAAAGCGCTGCAGTAGCGCTACGAGCGTGCCGATCACGAAAGGCGTCGCCGCGAACGTGTGGGCAATCGCCAAGCCCCAGAACGTGCCGGTTGCATACCAGCCCGTGGTCGCGCCGATCGCGTAGTAGGCTTGCAGGAAGGCGAGTCCGGCTACCACGCCGGGAATCTGCAGGGGTACTCGCAGCAGTGCCAGCAGAAATGACTTGTAGCGCAAACTCGAGCGCACCAGTCCCAGCGATGCAGGAATGCCGATCAGGCAAGCCATCACCGTGCAAGCGACGGCCACCTTGACTGAAAACCAAAGTGCTTGGTAGTACTTGAATGGGATGTTCCGGTACGCATCCAACGTGAAGTGCTCGGGCGGGAATACCACGTAGGCACGTTGCCCGTAGTCAAATGAGGCCAGCGCCACAAACAGGATCGGCCCGAGCAGGAACAGGTAGGCGAACGTCAATATGCCGCCGTTGATCAGGTTGCGGCTCAGGTGACGACCGAGGTAGTCACCGGCACTGAAACTCTGGCGATGGCGGGTGTCGTGGAAGGGCCTCACAAGATCAGCCCTCGACGAATCCGCGACACCACCGCTACCGACGCGAGGTTGATGACCAGCACCGTGATAAGTAACAGCGCAGCCAGCGCGGCGGCCGTTCCGTAGTTGTTCTCCAGCAGCATGGTTCGTTCGATGACCACCGGTATCGTCAGTACCTTGCCGGCACCGATCAGCGCAGTCGACGTAAACCCGCCCATGCTGACGTTGAAGATCACGAGCGCACCGCCGACCAGTCCGGGCAGACACATCGGCAGGATCACTTGCCGGAACACCCCGGCGCGGCTTGCCCCCATGCCTTGCGCCGCCTCTTCCAGCGAACGCGGCACAGTGATCACCACGCTATAGAAAAGCAATACGGCGAAGCCCAGCGAATAATGCATCAGGCCAAGCACAACCCCTGTCAGCGTGCCAATCAAGGAGACGGGCGCATCGATCACACCCATGGCCAGCAGCAACTTATTGAACGGACCGTTCGCACTGAAGATCAGAATCAACCCTAATACCTTGACGACGATGGATACAAACGAGGACACCACGACGGCCGCCAAGAGCGCCATTCCCCAACGCGACCTCATGCGCGCGATGATGTAAGCGACGGGAAATGCGAGCAACAAGGTCAGTGCAGTCGCGATTGCCGACACCACGATCGAGAGCCTGAGCGTCGCCAAATAGTAGCTATCGGATGCAAGCTGAGTGTAATTGTCCAAGCTCAGCGTGTGGGCCAGGCGGCCCATGCCGAGGTCGCGATGCAGGCTTCCGGTCAGGAAGATGAATTGCGAGGTGCCGAGCAATGCCAGGGAAATCAGCATCGCGGGAAGCAGTACGAGGTCCCAACGCAATTTCATAGTTCTATACCCCGACTACGAAAAGCGGCGCAGATCCGCATTGAACTCGCGGGCATCAAATCGACGCCCGCCGCAGTCGCAGCCAACCCACCACTACGAATAACCAAGTCCAATTCGCCAACCGACATCACGCACCTTCGTGAGAGAGACACCGTTATAAGGCACCTGCTTCTTGGGCAAAACGAAGCGATTGGAATAAGGTTATGACGGAACGCGCTCTAACCTTATGATCGTCGTTGCCAGGTACGTGTCGCAAGC
>Ga0265338_10001068_pt1 | contig 45548 bp, 35 predicted proteins | sample 42126metaG_FD_193579 | JGI IMG/M metagenome (GOLD analysis project Ga0265338, IMG submission 193579) | Rhizosphere microbial communities from Carex aquatilis grown in University of Washington, Seatle, WA, United States - 4-21-26 metaG | ecosystem: Host-associated > Plants > Roots > Rhizosphere... | reverse complement strand
GCGATCGATTCAGATATTCCGCCCAATGCCTTGACGTATTATCTCACGACCAATAGCGACTTTTTGACGAACCTGGTCGAGTTGGTGACCAACCTGACCATCCTCACCAATCCGCCCTCCGCACCCAATGGCATGACCATTGACACCAATGGAATCATCCGGTGGCGGCCCGATACCTCGTTCGTCGGAACCAGCAACCTGATTTATACGATTTGCACCGATACGAATCCGTACGCCATCAACACGCATGTGTTCCTCGTCACGAACAGCTTCTCGGTGGTGGTTGAGGCGGAGCTGTCCCTGACCAATGGCGGGCCCATCACCAATATCATCGCGCCCGGCGGCCTGGACTTCTACACCATCCACGTGCCGTGCGACGCGGATTTCGCCACCAACATCCTGTTCTGGGCCACCAACCTGCCCATCAACGTCTGGTACAGCACGAATGTGCCGCCGAGCATCACGAACACCGGCGACATCCTGTTGTTCCCCAACGCGACCAACGGCATCGCCATCTTCAATCTATCGAACAGCATTCCTCTGCTGGTGCCATGCTCGACCTATTATCTGGGCGTCCAGAACACCAACGCTGAACCGGTCACCTATTCGTTGGGGGTGTTCTTCCACGAGACGGGCATCTTCGTCGGTGGCACCAATATCAACACCGGTTTCAACATCATCCATACGAACATCAACACGACCAACGGCTACCTGTTGACGTGGTATGCGCCCACCAATTATCTGTTCAACGTGCAGTGGACCTCCAATCTGCTGACCACCAACTGGACCACGTTCACCAATCCGCCGGTCATCACCTATGACACGTACATTTCGGACACCAACAGCTTCTTCAAGTTCTTTGACGACGGTTCACAGACCGGCGGCGTGCTGGATCCCATCCGCTTTTACCGGCTCGTCCTGGTGCAGATCATTGTCATCGGAGGTAATAATCATCCACCCGTATTCCTGAACCCATTTTTGACGTTTTACATCAACCCGCTGACACCCTTTGCCTACACGAATACGGCGTTCGACCCGGATCTCGGGCAGACCTTGACCTATACGATGACGTCCACCATCGGCGGCACCAACGCCGCCACCATCAACCCAACCAACGCCCTCATCAACTGGACGCCCTTGCTCTCCGATGCCGGGAACACCAACCTCCTGACCACCACCGCGACGGATAACGGCGCGCCGCCGTTGAGCGGCAACAATCTGATCCTGTTGATCGTCAACCCCGCGCCCAGCATCAGCAGCATCGTGATGGGCACCAACGGCGTCACCCTCCAATGGTTCGGCGTCACCAACCAGCAGTTCCAGGTCGAATGGACGACCAACCTCCTCCCGGTCATCTTCTGGACCACGTTCCCGGACATCATCCAGTCCACCAACGGCACCTTCACCTTTACCGATACGAACCTGCCGCCGCTGCCCAACAAGTTCTATCAACTCCTGTTCTATCCGTAGCCCCGGGGATCCCTTTGGTTGGGCGGGCTGTCCTCAGCCCGCCGCAGATGTAGTGAGCCATCCGTTTGCAGTGCCAGCGAGGGTGTCCCCAGCCCGCCGTCGAAGGTCGCAAAATCCCCCACTTTCTCGAGGATGCCCGCGACGTACGATTGCCTGCAAAACATTCCTTTTTAGCCCTCACTGTTTCAGGGTCACATTATTGTAAATCGACAAAGTGTACCACGGTTCGTGCCTGCGAAACAGGTCCAGCAACTGTTGGCAATATTTTAGCGCTGATTCGTTCCCTGTTTTTGCCTCCAGCGAACACGCATATTCAGCGGTAGCTGTCGCTTTATCATATTGCTCCGTCTCGGCATACGCGGTTGCCAGCGTCATCACGCAGATCGGATCATTTTTGGTTAATTCACACGCGTGCGCTGCCAGTTGGATGGCCTCATTCCCGTTGCGCTCTTCTTCAGACAGGCTCGTGCATAAAAACCACCCCAGATTGTTGTTGGCTTCCGCCCCGTCTGGCTCATTCGCAAGCGCCGCTCGCAATTCGGCATTTTGCTGCTTGGCCTGGGCTTTCATCTCAAGGATCGCCTCGATTTGCGTTAAGGTTGAGATATTTGTTCCAAATTCAAGTGATTTTCGGGAGTAAACCAATGCTTCATTCAATCGACCAAGCTTACAATAGCCCAGCCCATAATTACGCCAGCCTTGGGCATCGTCCGGGGCCAGTTCGAGGCCTTTTTTGAAATGGTTCATCGCTTCGTGATAACGCTGTTCGTTACCCAGAGCGCTGCCTAACATCTTTTGCGCCAGCGCATACTCCGGATTTATTTTTACCGCCTCTTCATAGTGCGCCACCGCCTGGCTCCTGAGGTGCGCCGACCAAAGTGCGAGGCCCAGCTTGTAATGAGCCATAAAATTATCTTCGGTCACCAGTATCGCATGGTTCCATACCGTGACGTCATTCTGCCAGTAACGGATTTCATCCCTCGTCCGGACAATGCAGGCCACCGACAAGCCCGCTGCTCCAATCGATGCCATCACTACCCCCGGCCGCCATCGTTTGGTCAGCTCATACAGTCCCCATACCAGTGCGACCATTATGCCGATGATCGGAATATAGGTGTACCGGTCCGCCATCGATTGTGAGCCCAATTGCACCACCCCGATGACCGGCACGAGCGTGCCCAAATACCATGACCATCCCACAAAAGCATAAGGCGCCCGGCGCCGGCCCGCGAACATCAACACCGAAATGATTGCTATCACCAGCACTGCACCAATCGCCAGGAGCGGCGGCCATTTCCCCGGATGCGGATAACACAGGCACAGATTTACCGGCCAAAATAATTTTCCCAAATACCGGACATACGATACGAACGCATTTTCGATACGATAACCAAAGGGCAGGCCGCTCATCTCCACCGTCATTCCACCCAATTGCTGGGCCTTATACGAAAGGATGCCCACCAAAATGATCGGGAGGAAAAACGGCAGTTTCTCTTTCACCAGTTTCCACGCACTCTCTTTTTCCCACCGGTTCAACGGCCAGTAATCCAGCAACAGAAACACAAACGGCATCGTCACCAGCATGGTTTTGCTCATCAGTCCTAACACCAAAAACAGGAACGTCAGGCCGTAGAAATATTTCGCCTTCTTCTCTCTCCCGTCGGTGGCCTCCGCAAAACAAGCATATGCCCAGATCGTCAACATCCAGAAAAACAGGCTCAGCACATCCTTGCGCTCGGATATCCACGTCACGGATTGGACCCGCAATGGATGTATCCCAAACAACAAAGCCACTAACCAGCTCAACCACATCTTTCCGGTCAATCTCCGCAAAACGAGAAAAACAAGCATCACGTTGCACCCGTGAATGAGGACATTTGTGAAGTGATGCCCTTTGGGATTCAGCCCGTACATCTGGCAATCGAGCATGTGCGATAGCCATGTCACCGGATGCCAATTAGAGTTGCCCAGACTCGTGAAAGCCGCAGCGATATTCGGCCACGTAATGCCATCCTTCACCTGGGCATTTTCGAGCACATAAGGCTGATCATCCGCGATGAGGAACTGGCATTGCAGCGACGGCCAAAACGTCCAGCCCACAATTCCCAGAAGCACCAAACATAGGCAGGGGACCAACCATCCGGTCCTTCGGGCTCGAGTTTTTGCGACGGCCATGCCGGAGCTTAGAAGCCCATAGGATCATTCTCAAGGACGATGCAAAATTATACATCGCTTTCTCCCCCCGGTTGGTTGATTGATCACCAATCATTTTGAGTCGTATAAAGGGCGCGACGCTTTTTCAGTACAGGGATGGAATGCATCCTTGGTGACGCCATACGGTTAAGACCGTAATTGGCGGCTGAACAATGTCAGTTCCGGCAGTTTTGGGGCCACGTATTCGTATCTGCGGGACTCAGATCGGGTCCAGACAACGACCTGCTACATTATCCCGTCCACCAACGGCACCTTCACCTTCACTGATACGAACCTGCCGCCGCTGCCGAACAAGTTCTATCAACTCCTGTTCTATCCTTAGCCGGAATTTTTTCGGTTTGGCCGACTCAAGTTTTGCATTCCGGCAAAACTTCTGGTAGATTTACCGATTCCGTGAATCGGAAATTTGCCTTTTGTGAGTAAAGAATTTATCAAGATCGGTGGCGCCCGGGAGCATAACCTCAAGAACCTGACGCTCCAGATCCCCCGCGACAAGCTCGTGGTCATCACCGGCCTGAGCGGGTCCGGGAAATCCTCGCTCGCCTTCGATACCATCTACGCCGAAGGCCAGCGCAAATACGTCGAATCCCTGTCCGCCTACGCCCGCCAGTTCCTCGACCAGATGCAGAAGCCGGACGTGGATTTCATCGAGGGATTGTCCCCGGCCATCGCCATCGAGCAACGCAGTTCCGGCAGCAGCCCGCGCTCCATCATCGCCACCACCACCGAGGTCTATGATTACCTGCGCCTCCTCTACGCGCACATCGGCCAGGCGCATTGTCCCGATACCGGCGTCCCTATCACCACCCAGACCACCAGCGATATCGTGGATAAAATCCTCGCGCTGCCGCCCAAGACCCGCGTGATGCTGCTCGCCCCCGTCGTGCGCCGCCAAAAAGGCGAATACCGCGATGTCTTTGAACGCCTTGCCCGTGAAGGCTTCGTTCGCGCGCGGGTGGACGGCGAATTCGTCGAACTGGGCGAACCGGATAAACGCATCAAGCTCGATAAAAACAAATTTCACAACATCGAAGCCATCGTCGACCGTCTGGTCATCGACGACAAGATACGCGTCCGCCTGTCCGATTCCATCGAGACGGCCCTGCGCTGGGGCGAGGGCGTCATGTTCACCCTGCATCAATTGCCCGAGGCGGGGGCGAAATCCGAAACGTGGATCGAGACCCTGCACTCGAACAAGATGTGTTCGCCCACCACCGGCAAAAGCTTCGATCCGCCCACGCCCAAACATTTTTCCTTCAACGCTCCGGCGGGCGCGTGTCCGGTCTGTCACGGCCTCGGCCAGAAACTGGTCTTTGACGAAGCGCTCATCGTGCCTGACCCCGAATCGCCGTTGGACAGCGCCATCGCCCCCTGGCGCCGCGCCGGCAAGCGGATGAACATCTACTACAAGAGTATGCTGCGCGCGGTCGCCTCGCATTTCTCCGTGGACATGGCCACCCCGTTCAAGGATTTGGACAAGGACGTGCGCAAGGTGCTGCTCCACGGTTCGGGCGAGGACAACATCAACTTCCATTTCTGGCGCACGGGAAAACTGAACTCCGTCGAACGTCCCTTCGAAGGCATCATCCCCAACCTCGAACGCATGTTCAGCGAGAGCGAAAGCGAATTCATGCGTCACCGCCTCACGCCGTACATGAACTCGCAATTTTGCGACGTCTGCGGCGGTAAACGCCTGAAGCCGGAAATTTTGGCGGTCACCCTGGGCGGTGCTGACGCGAATGCGAGATTCGGTATCGAACATGAACCGCTAAAGATTCCCGGCCTGTCCATCATGGACGTCTGTTCGCTCTCGGTGGAAAAGGCCGACGACTTTTTCGCGACGCTGAAGCTGACGGAATTCGAGGAGAAGATCGCCGCCGAGGTCATCAAAGAGATCCGCGCCCGCCTCGGCTTTTTGAAAAACGTCGGTCTTGGGTATCTCACGCTGGACCGCGAGAGCGGCACCTTGAGCGGCGGTGAAGCGCAACGTATCCGGCTCGCCACACAGATCGGTGCGGCGCTGGTCGGCGTGCTGTACGTACTCGACGAGCCCAGCATCGGCCTGCATCAACGTGACAACGACCGCCTGCTCGCCACGCTCAAAGGCTTGCGCGACCTCGGCAACACCGTCCTCGTCGTCGAGCACGATGCCGACACCATCCGTGCGGCCGATTATATCCTCGATCTTGGCCCCGGCGCCGGCCTGCGTGGTGGCGAACTCGTGGCGGCAGGAACGTTGCCGGAGATTTTGGCGAATAAACATTCGCTCACCGGCCAATACCTGACCGGCGAACTTTCCATCCCCATCCCCAAAACACGGATCAAGCCATCCGCGGAACGCGGCTGGCTCGAATTGATCGGCGCCAAGGAAAATAATTTGAAGAACGTGGATGCGCGCATCCCGCTCGGCACGATGACCTGTATCACCGGTGTCAGCGGTTCGGGCAAGAGCACGCTCGTGGATGACATCCTGCGCCGCGCCCTGTTCCGCAAATTCTACGGTTCCAAAGAACGGCCCGGCGCGCACAAGGCATTGAAAGGCTTTGAATATCTGGACAAGGTCATCGTCATCGACCAAACGCCCATCGGCCGCACGCCGCGCAGCAATCCGGCCACGTACACCGGCATGTTCAACGCCATTCGCGACCTGTTCGCCCGTCTGCCGGCAGCCAAGATTCGCGGTTACGAGCCCGGCCGGTTCAGTTTCAACGTCAAAGGCGGTCGCTGCGAAAAATGTGAGGGCGACGGCCTCATCAAGATCGAGATGAATTTCCTGCCCGCTGTCTATGTGACCTGCGAGGCGTGCAACGGACGCCGTTACAACCGCGAGACGCTCGAAATCTCCTATAAAGGAAAGAATATCGCCGACGTGCTCGACATGACGGTGGATGAAGCCGTCACATTCTTCCGCTCGGTACCAAAGATTTACGACCCGTTGTTGACGCTGACCGAAGTGGGTTTGGGCTACATCCATCTGGGCCAGCAGGCGACGACGTTGAGTGGCGGCGAAGCGCAACGCGTCAAACTGGCCACCGAATTATGCCGCAAAGCGACCGGCAAGACGCTCTACATCCTCGATGAACCTACGACCGGCCTGCATTTCCACGATGTCGCCAAGTTGCTGGAGGTATTGATCCGCTTGCGCAATACTGGGAACACGTTGCTCGTCATCGAACATAATCTCGACGTCATCAAGACTGCGGATTGGCTCATCGATCTGGGTCCGGAAGGCGGTGATGGGGGCGGCCGCATCGTCGCGGAAGGCACGCCCGAGACCATTGCCCGCTGTGCAGAGAGCTTTACCGGGCAATATTTGAAAAGTGTTTTGAACATCGACTCAATTTCCGCACCTGCCCCCGCCCGTGAAACGGGACGCAGGGCCATATCGTGAGTTGCCTTCTTGATCAGTCCCGCTGGCGCGGGAGAAACCCCTCACCCGCATCCCGCTCTGCGGGACGCACCCTCTCCCGCAAGCGGGCGAGGGCATAGCGGCAACTTAAGAAACAATGTTTTGGCTTGAATCGTTGCCGCCAGTGCCAAGAATGACTCTGCTGAGCACCATGCGCCGGTTTATTTTGATCCTCCTCGCCCTCGGGCTCGTGGTGTCGCGCTCGCGCGCCGCCAGTTCGGCGGAGACGCACGCTTATAATAACGCCGCCAATGCCTTTCGCGCCGGCATCTGGGACCGCGCGGATAAAGATTTCGGCACCTTTGTGGCCAAATTTCCCAATTCCACCAATGTGCCCGAAGCGATCCTCCTGCAGGCGCAGGCACGCGTGCAGTTGGGCCGCCTGGCGGAAGCCACGGACCTGCTGACGACCAATTGGCTGTCCTCCGGCGACCTGGCGGATGAATATCTTTTTTGGAAAGCGGAGATCTTTTTTCAACGGACCAATTATTTCGCTGCGGCCACGAATTTTGCCGAGTTGGCCGCGATCTTTCCCCGGTCCGCTCATCGCCTGGACGCCGCGCTCGGCGAAGCGGCGGCGGACGCGGAACTCGCCGAATGGGGGCGCGTGGAGGATTTGCTGAGCAATCCCAAAGGCGTTTTTCAACTGGCGGCGATGACGAATGGCACCAATGAGGTGATCTTTCGCGGCGGTTTGCTTTTAGCCCGCGCGCAATCAGCCCAGAAAAATTACAGCGCGGCGGAATCGACGCTGACCGATATCGCGGATTGGAACGTCAGCCGGTCGTTGAAATGGCAGCGCCTGTATTCATTGTCCCAGGTCCAACTGGCGGACGATCGGGCGGAAGACGCGTTGCGCAGCGCGAATGGATTGCCGGCACTGGCCGATTCGCCGGAGTTGCGCGCCCAAAGCGTGGAGACGCAGGCCGAAATCCTACGGAATCTGCATCGTGAGGATGAGGCCATCGCCGCCTACCGGCAGAACCTTTCCAGTGGCGTTCCCGTGGCACACCAACAACAGGCCTTGTTCAAGATGGCGGAGTTATCGCTCTCGCTGGACAAGGTGACCGATACGACGCAGCAGCTTCAGATGTTTTTGAACCAGAACACCAATTCACCACTGGCGGACGTGGTCGTGTTCACGCTCGGGGACATGCAGTTGAAGCAATATCTGGCGGGCCTCACCACCAATGGAACGCCGGATATCTCCAATAATGCGGCGGGCATCAGCTATTTGAAGGCTGCCATGGCGCGGTTCCAGGCGTTGACGAACCAGTTCCCGTCCAGTTCGCTGGTGGGCCGGGCCTTGCTCAATGAGGGCTGGTGTTATTGGTTCATCGGGAACTGGTCGAATAGCGCGGCTTCGTTCCAGCTGGCGGCGCACCGGTTGCCGTCGTACTCGGAAGACCAGTTGGTCGCGCGGTTCAAGTGGGCGGATGCGCAAAGCCGGCTCAAGGATTTTGTGGGGGCGAAAACCAATTATGATTTCGTGGCGGCCCATGCTTTGGCCAGCGCGGTGCCCGCGATCCACGACCTGGCGGAGCCGGCGTTGTATCAATTATTGGGCGCGAGTTTCGATGCCTCCGACGTGAACTCCGGGGAGCGGGCGCTCTACAATATTTTGAACGGCTATCCCAGCAGCTTCGTGGCGCCGCGCGCGCTGTTGCTGGCGGGCAAGGGCTACTCCTTGATGCCGGACACCGTGCGGGCACGCGATAAATTCATGGAGGTGGAGCAGCGGTATCCAAATTCGCCGTATCTGCCGGAAGCGCGGCTGGCCATCGCCCGCACCTACGAGCAGGAACAGAACTGGACCAACGCCATCGCGCAATACGATGACTGGCTGGCGGCCTTCACCAACAATCCGGCGAAGCCGCGCGTGGAATATTATCGCGGCTGGGCCAATTTCCAGGCGGGTAACGAGACCAACGCGCTCTCGCTGTTCACCAATTTTGTCGCGCAGTTTCCTGCCGACGCGCTCGCGCCCTACGCCCGCTGGTGGATCGCGGATCATTACTTCCGCGAAGGCGATTTTGTGAGCGCCGAAAAGAATTATCAGGTTCTGCACCAGGATTACCCCACGTCAGAACTCGCCTATCAGGCCTGGTTGATGGCGGGACGCTCGGCCATGGCGCGCTCGCGCCCCTATCCGGACGCCGTGTATTATTTCACCAACCTGACCAGCGACCTGAATTGCCCGCCGTCGGTCCGTTCGCAGGCGTTGTTTGCTTATGGGGAGGCCCAGATATTGGTGGATACCACTGGCGCGACGAACAAACAGAACAACCTGCTCTCGGCCGTCAAAATTTTCAGCGAGATTTCCCCGACCAATTCGCTGTCTGCGCCCGCCTTGGGACGCATCGGCGATTGTTATCTCCAACTGGGTGTCTGGAACCCGGTTTATTATGAATCGGCCAGCAACGCTTACGCCCAGGTGGTCGCTTCACCGCAGGCAGACATCGCCACGCGCAGCCAGGCGCGGGTGGGACTGGGCATCGTGGCGGAAAAACAGGCGCAGCAAAAACCGGCTGGCGAGCAAACAGCTTTGCTGGCCGTTGCTTTTAGCGATTACAACGACGTCATCCTTGGCGATATCGTGCGACCTAATGAAAAATCCGATCCCTTCTGGACCAAACGCGCGGGGATCGAGGCCGGCCGGGTGGCGGAATCGCTGGGCTATTGGGTCCAGGCCATCAAGATTTATCAACAGTTGGAACAAATGGCGCCGCCGCTTCAGCCCATGCTGGAAAAGAAGATCGCCGCCGCGAAAAAAAGCCTGGAAGGTTCAACGGAATAAAAATGTTGGCTGGGCATGTTCCGTTAGCAGTTAATCGATGTTCTTACGTAAATCATTTGTTCGTTGGTTTCTGATCGCTTTTGCGATTCAGATGGTGTTTTACGTTTTCTTTCTACTATGGGGCACAGATAGTTTTTCACACGGGCTTAATACATTTGGAAACACGTATCTCTCGATTTATTTTATTCCTCAGATTGTTCAGATAATGGATAGCCTGGGAGCACCAGGAGGTTTGAGAGCGGTCAATGGGGTCATTGAACTCAGTCCGCCCCTGGTAGCTTTGATTTATTCCGTCCTGTTAAGCATTGGAATTTTGGTCTTTAGGCAAGTCAGCCAGAAAAAATAAATTGTTGAATGAAAGCACCGTTTGACACCTTGCGAGTGCGCGTCTAGTTTTAATGCGGAGATTCAAGATGAACACCGAGACCACCCACGAAAAGATTGTCACGCTGACCGATAGCGCGGCGGCAGAAGTGAAGTCGCTGCTCGCGCTGCCGGAGAACGCGGGCAAAACCATGCGGCTCTACGTGGAAAAGGGTGGCTGCTCCGGCATGCAATACGGCCTGGTGTTCGATGAACGCCGTGCCGGTGACCTGGATTCCGGCCAGCCCGGTGTGGATATCGTCATCGACCCGTTCAGCGCGGAATTTTTGAAAGGCGTGTCGGTTGATTTCAGTCATGAGTTGACCGGTGGCGGGTTCAAGATCAAGAACCCGAACGCCAAACAGAGCTGTGGTTGCGGTAAATCCTTTGAAGCCTGAGCGGTCTGATCAATCCGTCACAGGCTTAAAAATGCCGTTCCGTGTGATGCGGAACGGCTTTTTGTTTTTAGATCCAGTTTTTCCGGACCAGCCAGGTCTTGATGATTTGCGTCAAGGCGACGTAGCAAACCAGCGTGACCACCAGCAACGGCCAGAATTGCCATGGCAAAGGCACCAACCCCAGGTATTGCGCCAACGGCGAATAGGGCAGGAATGCGCCAATGCCCATGATGGCGAACGAGGTCAGCGTCAATTGCCAGCTGGCGCGCGATTGGATGAAGGGAATCTGGTTCGTGCGGATGACATGGATGATAAGCGTCTGGGTCATGATGGACTCGACGAACCAGCCGGTGTGGAACAAAGCAGCGGCGTAGGTGTGATCGGCATTGGCAAAATCAGAAAAGCGCGCGGCCAGTTCCGGCGGCGCGGCCAACGTCACGTTGCTGCATTTGAACACGAACCACATCAAGGCGTAGGTGGTGTAATCGAAAACGGAACTGATGGGGCCGATGAACAGGATGAACCGGGAGATTTCCCCCATATGCCAAGGGCGCGGCTTGGAGATGACCGCCGTGCCGACATTATCGGTCGGGATGGGCACCTGCGAAAAATCGTAAAGCAGGTTGTTGGTCAGCAATTGGATCGTTTGCATGGGCAGATAGGGCAGCCACACACTGGCGCCCAGCACGCTGAACATGTTGCCGAAGTTGGAGCTGGCGCCCATGCGGATGTATTTCAAGATGTTCACGAACACCTTCCGGCCTTCGAGCACGCCTTCCTCCAGCACCATCAGGTTTTTTTCCAGCAGGATCATGTCGGCGGATTCCTTGGCGATATCCACCGCGTTGTCCACCGAAAGGCCCACATCGGCGGCGCGCAGCGCGGGTGCGTCATTGATGCCGTCGCCCATGAAACCGACCACGTGCTTGTTGCGCTGGAGCGCCTGCACGACGCGCTTTTTGTGCGCTGGCGAGAGGCGCGCAAAAACGTCCGTGGTCTCCACTTCCCGGGACAGTTCTTCGTCCGTCAATTTTTCTACCTGGATGCCGAGCAGGATTTTTTCCGCGTGAATGCCCACTTCGCTGCAAACCTTGCGCGTGACCAGATCGTTGTCGCCGGTGAGAACTTTTACGGTGATGCCATTCTGCCGCAATGCATCGATCGCCTTGGCCGCCGATTCTTTCGGCGGGTCAAGGAACGCCAGGTAGCCGGTCAAAACCAATCCGCTCTCGTCCGCCTTGGTGAAGGTGGTTTGGGCCCCGAGCTTTTTGGTGGCGACGGCCAGCACGCGAAAACCATCCTCGCACAGGTCGTTGACCTGTTGCACGAGGTCGCCGATCAGGATCGGCTCCATCGGCAGGATTTCGCCCTCGTTCTCGAAATGCGAGCACTTGGCGAACACAGCCTCCGGCGCACCCTTGGTCAACAACTGGCGCTCACCATCGGGACATTCGATGGCGACGGACATCATGCGGCGCGAGAAATCGAACGGGATTTCGTCCACCATCTTGTATTTGTCGATGCCCAGTTCCCCGTGCAATTCCTTGTATTTCAAAACCGCGCGGTCGAGCACGTTCTTCAGGCCGGTTTGAAAATGACTGATGAGATAGGCGTCCCGCAGGACGGCTTCGCTCTCGTTTTTGAAAACATCCACGTGTAGTTCCAGGATGACATGGTCGATGGTGAGCGTGCCGGTTTTGTCCGTGCAGAGCACATCCATGGCGCCGAAGTTCTGGATGGAATTGAGTTTCTTGACGATGACTTGTTTCTTCGACATCGCCAATGCGCCTTTGGAGAGGCAGACCGAGACGATCATCGGCAACATTTCCGGCGTGAGGCCCACGGCCACGGCCATGGCGAAGAAGAACGCGTCTTTCCAGTTGTGTTTGAACAGACCGTTGATGAGGAAAACCATCGGCACCATCACCAGCATGAACGTGAGCATCAACCAGACGTATTTTTTGACGCCCTTGTCAAAGGCGGTCTCGATCTGCTGGCCGGCCACGCTGCTGGCCATCTTGCCGAAATAGGTCAGGGTGCCGGTCGCGACAATGACGGCGGTGGCCGCGCCGCTCTCCACGCTGGTGCCCAGAAAACAGATGTTGGTGTGTTCGATGGACGAAATGTTGGTGCGCAGATCGCGGGCGTCTGATTTTTCGACCGGCAACGATTCGCCGGTGAGGGTCGCCTGGATGATGAACAGATCTTTTGCCGCGATGAGGCGAACGTCTCCGGGAATCATGTCGCCGGCGGAAAGTTTCACGATGTCGCCGGGAACCAGTTGCTGAAGCGGGATTTCCTTTGGCTGGCCATCACGCACGACGGTGGCTGTGACGGTGATCATGGCCTTGAGCTTGGCGGCGGCGCTGTCGGCCTTGGTTTCCTGCACAAAACGCAACGAGACACCCAGAACGACCATCAACATCATCACTGTTCCGGCCCGCAGGTCGCCGGTGGCATAGGAAATCGTCGCCAGCACGGTCAACAGGATCACCAGCGGGTTGCGGACGGCCAACCACAGGCGGTGCAGCCATTCGTGCTTCCGTTCCTGCGCGACTTCGTTCGGGCCGAATTGTTCCAGCCGGGCTTCGGCCTCGGAATCGGTCAAACCGTTCGGCGACGTGCCCAGCTTTTGCAGCACCTCGGCAGTTTCCTGGATGGCTGCCTCATGAATGGCATCGTTCGCCGGTGGGCTCGCTGCGTTTTTTAAAATCGCCATAATTCAAATCAAAAGCGAACGTCAAAATACACCAGCCGCGATCGTTTTGACCAGCAATGGCTGATTTATTAAGAAAACGTAACCTGAAGCGGCTAAAAATTGAGATGGCCGTTTTTTGTTTTGCGCTGGCAATGAAGTTCCGGTTGATTGGTGCGTAATGATCGGGAATTTGCTCGAACCAGAGCTGAAGGAAATGATCCAGCAGCGGAATTTCACGGGTTTGCGTGAGATCCTCTGCGAGTTTCCCGCGCCGGATATCGCGGAAATCTTCTTCGACTTGAAGCCCGATGACGAGGCAGTTCTCCTGCGCATCCTGCCCCATGATCTGGCAGCTGAGGTTTTTGAGTACTTGCCCGTGGACGACCAGGAAAAGATGCTCCACGCGCTCGGCACGGAAGAAGTCTCGCGCATCCTGAACGACCTTCCGCCGGATGACCGTACGGCGCTGTTGGAGGAATTACCCGCGCCCGTCACGCAAAAGTTGCTCGCGTTGCTTTCGCCGGACGAGCGGAAGATCGCCACCGAACTGCTCGGTTACCCGGAAGGCTCCATCGGACGGCGCATGACGCCGGAATATGTCGCCATCAAGCAGAACTGGACCATCGCGGAAGTGCTGGAACATCTCCGGAGCGAACAGCACAAGCGCGAGTCCATCAACCTGCTGTTTGTGGTGGATGAAAAAGGCCGGCTCGTCGACTCCGTCCGACTGCGGAACCTGGTGGTCGCCGACCTTAAGACGCCCGTCACCGAATTGCTGGAGAACCAAAGCGTCTTCCTCAAAGCCACCGACGATCAGGAGACCGCCATCGCCACGTTCAAGAAATATGGTTTCACTATTCTGCCCGTCGTGAACTCGGCCGATGTGCTGGTCGGGGTCGTCACGGTGGACGACATCCTGCATCTGGCGGAAAAAGAGGCGACGGAAGACATCCAGAAAATGGGCGGCGTGGAGGCTTTGGATGCGCCCTATCTGAAGATCGGCTTCATGCAGATGATCCAAAAGCGCGCGCCCTGGCTGATCATCCTGTTCCTGAGCGAAATGTTGACGACCACGGCGATGGGGTTCTTTGAGGACGAAATCTCCAAGGCGGTGGTGCTTGCGCTGTTCCTGCCGCTCATCATTTCCAGCGGCGGCAATTCCGGTTCCCAGGCCACCACCCTCATCATCCGCGCCATGGCCCTGGGCGAGGTGACGCTTGGTTTTTGGTGGCGCGTCATGCGGCGGGAAATTGTCTCGGGCTTCCTGCTGGGATTGATCCTGGGCATCATTGGATTTCTGCGCATCACGCTGTGGCACTTTGCTTTTCACTCCTACGGCCAGCACTGGATACTCATCGCACTCACCATCTTCATTTCGCTTACCGGCGTGGTGTTGTGGGGGTCGCTGTCCGGTTCGATGTTGCCCTTCATCCTGAAACGCTTTGGCCTGGACCCGGCGGCGTCCTCCGCGCCGTTCGTGGCGACGCTGGTGGACGTGACCGGCCTGGTCATCTATTTCTGCGTAGCGTTGCAGGTATTGAGCGGGAGCCTGCTGGCCGCGCCGCCGGCGGGCATCGTGCGATTGGACTACAAGCCGACGCCGGATGCTTTCCAGGAGTTGCTGAACCTGCCCAATTACTGGGAGGTTGAGCAACTGCAGATGAATACGAACACCGGCATAGTGACGATCGAGATCAAGGAAGCCGAGAATTTTGCCAGGGTCGTCAAATCACCTGAATGCGCCGGCAAGCTGGAGATCTACGACCATGCGCCGGTAAAACACTGGCAATATCCCGACCTCTTTGGGATGCACGTGGAGATCGAATGCAGCCTGCCGTTGTTGAAGTGCGAGAGCGGCGTCCTCATCACTAATTTTCCCGTGCCATTGCCATGGGAGGGAAAAGGCAAATTAGTTCAATAGCTATTCTGCACTGGCGTGATTTAATTCCGGTCAGATGGAGCGTTCCCATCACAGTCATGAGATTTACGAATTTCTTCAGCATATTTTTGGCCGCGCTTCTCATGTTTGTGTCAGGCAGCCGGGCAGCGCAGCTCGAGGTCATCAGTTTTTCAGGCAAGGCGCTTAAAAACAATCCGCTGCACGACCCGGTCGAGCGGCGGATTGCTGTGTTTGTGCCGGACCAGATCACCAATGGGATTCCGCTCCCGGTGATCTATTGGCTGCCAGGTTACGGATCCTCATCCGAAAAATTCATCCAAAATGCAGAGGCTTATAAGGCATTCACGCAAAAACTCGCCAATGAAACCACGCCGGTGATTTTCGTGGTGGTGGATTGCCGTAATCGCTGGGGTGGCAGCCAGTATCTGAATTCCCCGGCGCAGGGCAATTATGCGGATTATGTCTGCGATGACATCGTTTCGCAGGTCGAATCACGTTACCAGGTCCCGGAAAAACCACCGCGCCGCATCATCGCCGGCCATTCCAGCGGCGGCTTTGGGGCGTTACGTCTGGCGATGTTGCATCCGAGGCTTTTTGATGGCGTGATAGCCTTAAGTCCGGATTCCGATTTTCAAAATTCTCACCTGCCCCTCGTTAAACGACCCGGTGTCACCAACGTATCGCTGGCGCAGGTTAACTTGTACATGGAACCCGAAATGAAGTCGCCGCGCCCGGCCAACGGGGATTTGACCTACGCACTTGGCCTGTCCGCGGCCTACGCGCCCGTGGGACGAAAGCATCCGGGACAGTTTGAGTGGCTTTATGACGCGCAGGGTAGTTTTCGCGAGAAGGTGTGGCAACGTTGGTTGGACAATGATCCCTTGGCGATTGTACAGCGGGATAAAAACGCCTTTCATCCGAACCAATCGGTGTACCTGGAAGGTGCCGCTGCGGATCAATATGGAGCTAATATTGGAGCGCGGAAGATCTATGACGTGCTGGTGCAACGGCCGGGACGTTGCACATTTTACGAGCCGCCGGGCAAGCATAGTGATCATCTCAATGACCGGGTGCAACGGGCCATTGCCTGGACATTCGGGTTGCCCATATTTGATATCCATTGAACCCGCGGCCACCTCACCGGCCTGGTGACCTGTTTCACCATTGCGACCAGATCATGAGTGGAACGCCGGTGTGACGGCACTTGACCGCATTCACTTATCGCCCTAGAGTTTGCATGTCCATGGGGAGCTGTGTGGAACGGCTGAGAGGCCCGTAAGTGCGGGCGACCCACGAACCTGATCCAGGTAATGCTGGCGTAGGAAGTCCTTGCGGACGGCCACCAGGCCAATCTTCAACTTCCCACCCGATACCTGGAACTGAAACCAGAATAACATTTATGATCGCGACCAAAGACTCGTTCGAACCGCACAGCAGTGAACAACTACCGGCCAGCAAAAAGATTTTCGTCGAAGGGACGTTGCACCAGGGCGTCCGTGTGCCCATGCGCGAGATCGAGGTCACGCCCACCAAATCCTACACCGGCACGGTCACCGGGAATGCGCCGGTGCGCGTGTATGACTGCTCGGGTCCCTGGGGCGACCCGTCGTTCACCGGCACGGCGGAGGAAGGCTTGCCGGCCTTGCGCGCCGAATGGATCCGTGCCCGCGGTGACGTGGAGGAATATGAAGGCCGGGCGCCCAAGCCGCAGGACGACGGTTATCTCTCCGAGAAACATGCGGAGTACGCCAGCAAGGCCGAGAAGAACCGGCTCGTGGAATTTCCGGGCCTGACGGCCCAACGCCGCCGTACGTTGCGCGCGAAGCACGGCAAGGTGGTCACGCAATTGGCTTACGCCAAGGCCGGCATCATCACGCCGGAGATGGAATTCATCGCCATCCGCGAGAACATGGGGCGCGCGAAGATTTCTGACATGGCGAAGGATATCGTGCGAAATGATTTGGACAAACAACACGCCGGTTCTTCGCAACTGGCAAGCAGCCCGTACACGCCGTCGATTTTCAAGCGTTTTCCGCAGCGCATTCCGGCGCAGATCACGCCGGAGTTCGTGCGCAGCGAAGTCGCTTCCGGCCGCGCCATCATTCCCTCGAACATCAATCATCCGGAACTGGAACCGATGATCATCGGGCGCAATTTCCTCGTGAAGATCAATGCGAACATCGGCAACAGCGCGGTGGCGTCGAGCATCGAGGAGGAAGTGGAAAAGATGCGCTGGGCCACGAAGTGGGGCGCGGACACGGTCATGGATCTATCGACCGGCAAGAATATTCATGCGACGCGCGAATGGATTTTGCGCAATTCGCCGGTGCCCATCGGCACGGTACCGATCTACCAGGCGTTGGAAAAAGTAGGCGGCAAGGCCGAGGAACTGACGTGGGAAATTTTCCGCGATACGCTCATCGAGCAGGCAGAGCAGGGGGTGGATTATTTCACCATCCATGCCGGGGTGTTGTTGCGCTTTGTGCCGATGACGGCCTCGCGCATGACGGGCATCGTGTCACGCGGCGGCAGCATCATGGCCAAGTGGTGTCTCTCGCATCACAAGGAAAGTTTTCTCTACACGCATTGGGACGATATTTGCGACATCATGGCGGCGTATGATGTGAGTTTCAGTATCGGCGACGGGCTGCGTCCCGGCTCCATCGCGGACGCGAACGACCAGGCGCAATTCAGCGAGCTGGAAGTGCAGGGTGAATTGACCAAGCGCGCCTGGGCCAAGGGTGTGCAGGTGATGAACGAAGGTCCCGGCCACGTGCCCATGCACATGATCGAGGAAAACATGGCCAAGCAATTGGAGTGGTGCCACGAAGCGCCGTTCTACACGCTCGGGCCGCTCACGACGGACATCGCGCCCGGTTACGACCACATCACCAGCGGCATCGGCGCGGCGATGATCGGCTGGTACGGCTGCGCGATGCTGTGTTACGTGACGCCCAAGGAACATCTCGGCCTGCCCAACAAGAAGGACGTGAAAGACGGCGTCATCGTTTACAAGATCGCCGCCCATGCCGCTGACCTCGCGAAAGGCCATCCGGGCGCGCAATACCGCGACAACGCGCTCAGCAAAGCGCGGTTTGAATTCCGTTGGGAAGACCAGTTCAACCTCAGCCTCGACCCCACCACGGCGCGTGAGTATCACGATGAAACGCTGCCGCAGGAAGGCGCGAAGACGGCGCATTTCTGCAGCATGTGCGGCCCGCATTTCTGTTCGATGAAGATAACCGAAGACGTGCGCAAGTACGCCGAAGAACAGAAGATTTCCGAAGCGGAAGCATTGCAAAAGGGGATGGAAGAGAAGTCGAAGGAGTTTGTGGATAAAGGCGCGGAGCTTTACGCGAAGGCGTGATGCATGCCAGCGCCGCAGCCAACGATTTATCTGATTGCCGGCTGCAACGGCGCGGGCAAGACGACCTTCGCGAAAGAATTTTTGCCGAAGGAGGTCAAATGCTTGCGTTTCCTGAACGCAGACGAAATTGCCCGGGGGCTTTCCCCGTTCGACCCTAGCGCCAGTGCGATGCAGGCAGGCCGTTTGCTGCTCAAGCAAATTAAAGAAAATCTTAGTAAGCGTGAAACGTTTGCGCTGGAAACTACGTTAAGTGGCAAGACCTACATCCGCCTCTTTCGTCAGGCGCGCCGGCTCGGTTATGAGATTGAATTAAATTATCTCTGGCTCTCCAGCCCAACGCATGCCATCGAGCGTGTTCGGCAGCGCGTGAAACAGGGAGGGCATAATGTCCCTGTTGCTGATATCCGCCGCCGCTTTAGGCGCAGTCTTGATCATCTCCTGAACGACTATCTTTCCCTGGCGAACCGATGGGTGATTTGGGATAGCCGGGTACTGCCGGCCAAACGACTCGCTATTTCTTCAACCCATGATATAACATCAATTGGAAAGTTGATTGACGTATGAAAAAAAACGGACACTCCAAGTCTCCGAAAACCCCGGCCTTCGTGATGCGCGCTGAACGCGCTATGCGTCGTGCCGCCCGCAACGTTAAAACTCAAAATCGCGCTCTTAACTTGCCTTTGATTGTCTGGCAAAACGGTAAAGTAGTTGAGAAAGCTGCGTGATCCTCGCAAGGAAATGCCCGACGAAGATTTACGCGAAGGCATGATGCCGCTCTGCCAAAACCATACAAGTGTGCAGGTTGTCCCGGCGTCGGGATTGGGAAAAGCTTTGTCATGCCAGACGTACCGCTATCGAAAGCCCCTACCCCCGAATGAAAATTCTTCGCCTTGATCTACTGCTGGCGGGAATTCTGTTGGTGGGATTGAGCAGCGCGCAGGCGGTTTCCTGGACGAGCGCCGCGACGGGTGGGGCGATCACGGCCACGGTCATCGAGCCGGATCCAGTGGTCAGCACACCGCCGTTGATTATTTATCTCAAAAACCTCAGTTGTGAGCGCATCGGGCAGGAGTCGGACGCATCGATCATCGCGGGCTTCACGACGAATGGTTACCGCGTGGTGACGTTGGACTATGCCGGTGACGCCAAAGCGACGTCGCCGTTCCTGAATTGGGATGTCTTGAAGATCCGCAACGACATCGGCACGGGGGTGTTTCCCGGTTCGACCGGACTGGTCGCCGCGAAAAACAAGTGCTACATCCTTTGCGAAGGCTACCGGCTGATGCGCAACGTGCCGTATTACCTGAATGACCCGGCGGTTTACAGTGGGTCGGATTCCGGCGCGGAACTGCACATGGATATCGCGTATCCATCGCAGCCATCGCGGGCGGTGCCGATCGTCCTGGAATATTCGACCGCGAACAGCTACTTCGGCAACGAGGACGACCGGATGAACAATGGCAAGGCTTTCACGGGCACCACCGACACGATTTTGGAAGGCGCACCGGCGGCGGGGATCGCCTGGGCGATGGCGGACCATCCGAAATATCGCGCCTGGGGATCGCCGACGCTCTACAGCGGGTTCGAGGTGAATCCGGACACCATTAAGAAGGTGCGGTCATCGGTGCGGGTGTTGCGTGAAGTGGGCGCGACGGTGGGGCTCTCGGGCAATATTATGATCCACGGTTTTTCGCGCGGTTCCACGGCGGGTTCCCTGGCCGCGGGCGATCTGGCGTCGGTGCCGATCGATTCGGCAGGATACTCGACCGCGCTTTCGGGTCATGTTCAGGCCGTCCTGCTCGGTTCGGGGATCTATGACTATTCACACGCGGGCGGAACGATGACGGGCGATACGGCAGGGACGCAGGTGGATATCTATAACCGTTTCGTAACGGCATGGGGACCCACGGCCACGAACCTGGCCCAGTGGCAATCGGAGGGCGCGCTCGCTTACATGGCAACGTCCGCGACCGCGCCGGTGTTCCTGAGCTACAACACCGACGATGCCGCGTGGTATGTGTATCAGGCGCAGTTGATGGAGGCAAAACTGACGAGCCTGGGTGTGGCGCATCAAGTCGTGACCGGGCTGGGCCGGCACCATGTGACGACGAACTTCACGACCCTCACGGCGATCTATGATTTCTTCAAGGCCCACACCAACCCGCTGCCGCACAAGCCCGGCCGGACGGCGCTAAGCAACTACAACACCAATGCTCTGACGCTGGACTTGAAGATCGATGCGAACGGCAATGGCGCCGCGGTGAGGTATGCGATCTATACGGACGCAACTCCGCCCCAATGGGTGCAAACGAACGGCACGATGGGAACCAACGCGGTCTGGCGAACGCTGGCCGATTGGGGTTCACCGGTGCGGGTCGGGCCGGTCACCAATTTGGGCAGCGTGAAATTCACGGTCATCGCCTACGATCCGGCCAGACTTACCACGGTGCAAAATACTGAGAGCTGGTAGGGCAAAGCTGCCGCTTTACCCAAATTGAATGGCGGACGTGGAACTCTCGGAACCGGCTCAATATCAGTTTCAGGACCGTGCCCGGGTCGAAGGACGAGATGATGGGGTTGACAAAGGCGGCGTTGATGTAGTGACAGTTGAAGTTGTAAAAGTCCTGCATATTTTTAAGAATCCTAAAGGGATTCCACCATTCAGTCCCGCCCTGCGGGATTGGTTCGCATTACGAACCTACCCTGGGTCCACGTCCCCATAAACCTCAATGCCTGACTGCGCAGTTCACCACGTTTCACGTGGCTTCGCGTAGCGAACAGCTCTTGTTGGCATTGCGGGTGCCGGAGGAAAAATCTGGCGGATTTCGTCGGAAAGGCGCAGATGTATGAATGCTGATGTGCTGCAATTAATACAACGACCATGCATGGGAAAACTCGAAATGCTCTGCTCGGATATGGTCTTGATTCCGAACTGATCGATAAAATTGCGAGTTTTGGTCACACAATTGAGTTATTGAGGGCTTTTTCGAAACGAGAATTACGTAAGCTCTATTCTGAGGAAGAAACCGACAAGATTAAATCGAGGATTCATAGACTTCCTATCCCAGACGATATAATTCAGACTGTTCTCTCAAAATCTGGGGCTGCCTGTTGCTACTGCAACGACGGTAATTCTTCTCGTCCATATCAGATTCATCATGTTGCTCCTTATTCGGAAACTCAGGACAATACTGAAGAGAACCTGCTTCTGGTTTGTCCAACTCATCATTCGGCGATTCACGCAAACAACATCATTCATTCAGAACAAAAAATTGCGCGGAGATGTTGGTATGCAACCATGGTGATTGCTTCCGATTACGCTGCAAAAGGGATTAGCTTTCCGTTTGGCGCATTTCAGCCTCTAGATTACAAATCGTCACCCAAGCCCGCGGAGCTTGTCGAATTTGGGCCATTATCGCCAAGCACATCTTTAATTTGCTACCCTGATGAGTTGGCCAAGCTTGCAATGTTGCGACTGAAAGAGTCATCATTTCTGCTGGTATTAGGCGGAAGTGGAAGTGGAAAATCAACCTACGCCACGGCTTTGGGAGGTTTACTCACAAAGGAAGATTTTAGAATCTTCCGACATCGCTTTGATAAGCACAGTTCCGACGCCCTTAAACAAGTCTCACTATTTATTTCAACATGCGTAAGAAATGCAGTTGTAATAACTGCCTATTGTCGTTTGGATTCGCATCGTGGCTTGGTCCTGGCAAATGAGATGAATATTCAACCCGAAAAAATAAAGGACTCTATTGACCGAACTTTTATAGAGGAGGCACGACAGAAATATCGGGATCTTGATGCAACGGGCAAAGATTATGAAATTAAACTTGGCGATGAGCAGACGGCCCAAGAAGTTGCAAATAAAAGTGAGAAGGAAACGTTGACTGAATGACTCGAAGGGCAACTGAGTATCGAGATGATGTAAAATCCTGCAGTTAGCAAACATTTTGACCTCGCTCCCAATTGTTGGGATTGGGGTTGCCCTGTATTTCGGTCTAATAGACAGCTTCAGTCCCGATACGTGGGGATTTTGGCGATTGCGGAGAAGAAATAGGACGGATAGGTCCAATAGGTCGGATGTGGAGGGTTCAACTGGATGGCTTATGTGTGAAACTTTACCATTTAGTGTGTTTTTATAGTAAAATAAAAACTTGACTAATTGGCCATTTTGGCGTAAAAAGACAAGTAGTTCTTTGAAATGTTAAAACTGCGATGCGGGATACGGGTCGCGGGATGCGTTTCCTTCGCCAAGGCTTATGAAAGATGTAGCATTGGGACGGCTTGTCGGTAGCCTCGCCCCACCGAAAAAAACGGTGAAATTGTTCGAAAATCGCGAAAGCGGCCAAGCTCAAATTAAGGATAATATGGGATAATTAAGGGGATTTTTTGCGCGATGTGGTGATGCGGGATCCATGATGCGGGGAATAGGGAAAAAGGCCATTCTGGATGTTTTTGCAGAACTGACACAAATTCAGTTGGTTATGCAAAAACGGGTTCAGGCAACTCCAGCCAGCGCCAGCCTACTAAAGGGTCAACCATTTCGAATGGTACAAGTGAGTAGTGATAAGCCGGGAACGGCGCGCAGAGGACTGCCCGCCCTCCCAATTCAGGGTAATTCCGACCAATTCAAACCACTTCCTAGGGGTGGCGAGTGGGAAGTGAGGAGTTGGGAGGGGTCGGGGCGGGACGCCCCGACGGACCCGCGAGACGCGGGGTGCTACACGGTAGCGGGGTAAATCCGACTGAATCCGACTGAATCAAACCACTTCTGAGTGATATGTGACGGGTGGCGGGTGATGGGAAAGCGTCAAGTGCGGGTGTCAGGTTGGGAACGGCGCGCAGAGGACTGCCCGCCCCACCAATTCAGGGTAATTCCGACTGATTCCGACCACTTTGTAGGGGTGTGGCGGGTGACGAGTGGCTAGATGGGAAAATTGGATCAACCGCAACGTCACCAGGGCACAAAGAGGTAGGCCAAATCAAGGTAGTTTGAACTGGCTCTTTCCAGGGCGGGATATGCTAAAGCAGGTCGGCTTGACTTAATGATTTGGTTCTTTAATGCTTCGCCTGTCAGACTTACTCATATTCTTGGAGGTGTGCCAGGTTTTCTGGGCGAGCTTGATGTGGTCAACGCAATGAGCCCGGCAAATCGAAACGACTGCAATCTGAAGGAACGATGAAAACTTCGGCCCTAAAGATTTTCGACCTGGCGAAGTTGCTGCCGGTGGTATTGCTGTTGATGCTGCCCGTAGTGGCGCAGGCGAAGATGAATACCTATACGAATAGTTTCGGCATTTGGACTTATTCGCCCAGCAGCGGGCCTGTCACCATCAACGCCTATAGTGGTTCGGTGAGTGCGGTGACGGTGCCGAGCGTGATCAATGGCTTCCCGGTGACGAGCCTCAGTGTGGGTGCGTTTGCGGGTAGCAGCAGTATGACCAGCGTCATTATTCCTGACAGTGTCGGCGGCATTGCGCCCAATGTGTTTAATGGCTGCGCCAGCCTGACGACTGTCACGATGGGCACTAATATCACCACCCTCGGGAATGGAGCTTTTTCCTTTTGCACGAGCTTGAGGGTAGTGTTTTTCCAAGGGAACCCACCCGCAGTAAACAATGATGCCACTGTTTTCTCCGGGGACACGAATGTGGTCGTCTATTTCCTGCCGACCGCCAGCGGCTGGGGCACGACGTTCGACGATTTTCCGACTCAGCTCTGGAATCCGCAGGTGCAAACGAGCGGTGCGAGCTTCGGTGTGCGGAATAACGAATTCGGGTTTAACGTCACCGGTAACAGCAACCTGGTGGTGTTGATAGAAGCCAGCACTAATCTGGCCAGCCCGGCCTGGTCGCCGGTAAGCACGAACTCCCTGGCCGGAGGCACGAATTATTTCGGCGATGCGCACTGGACGAATTTTCCCAATCGTTTCTACCGGATAAATTTTCCGTGAGCGGCCAGTCCGGTTGAACGTGCAGGCGGATGGATTTGTGCTATGGATAAATCCATGAAAATGGAAAAGGGTTATTTTCTCATCAGACCGGAGGACCTTCATTGGCGGCCGTCGAACTTGATGCGCATTCCGAACGCGGATTTTTTGGAGCGAACGGGGAGCCAGAATTTGAGCGCGCGGCTGTGGCGGTTGCCGCCCGGGAGCGCGAGTACACTGCACCGGCATGTGCGGATGGAGGAGTTTTATTTTGTGCTGGATGGCGTGGGGCGGATGCGGGTGGGCGAGGAGACATTGACGGTGCTGCGCCATGGCGGGGTGTGGGTAGCGACGGATCGGGTGCGCCAGGTTTTCAATGACACGGATGCGGAGGTGCTGTGGCTGATTGTGGGTGGGCCGGAGGAATTGGAATTTGTGCCGGGCGCAACGCCGAAGCCGGATATGTCGCTGATCTATCCCACTGACCCGACGCAGTTGCCGAAGGAATTGGCGGGGGTCCAATGGCCGCCGAAGGGGTGAGGGAAGAAAGCAGAAGGCAGGGGAAGGTGATGCGGGATGCGTGAAGCACGATGCGGGATGGTAAGGGACAAGATAGGAGCGGCGCGCAGAGGACTGCACGCCCTGCTACCACATCAAACCGGGCGAGGGCGTAGCGGAGAGGAAGGCTCTTTCCTCATTGGATGAGGGAAGCGGAATCGGCGTAGACCTTGGCGACTTGTTCCATGGAGGGCCGGCGATCGGGATTCTTCTCGAGGCAGGACATGATGATGACGGCGGTGTTGCGGAGCAGTTTCTGTCCGGTTTTCAGGGGAGAAGGCGTGGGCGATTCGCGGATGGCGCGCTCGATCCCGGCGAGGTCGCCATCGAACGGATATTTGCCGGTGCTGGCGTAGAAGGCGGTGACGCCAAACGCGAACACGTCGCCCTTAAAACCTTTGGTGAAATCTCCTTCCCACTTCTCGGGAGCAGAGTACATGGCGGTGCCTTCTGGATTTTGTTTCTTGTCCGTGATGAAGGGCGGGAGGTGGCCCTCAAAGTAGGAATGTGAAAAATCAATGAGCCGTATTTCATCGGGCGCAGCGATGGGCAGGAGCACGTTGCGGCTCTTCAGATCGTTGTGAACGATGGGGCGCCCACAGAAGATGCCGGCGTGCATGTCGGCCACGGTTTCGGCCACGCTTTGCAGGAGACGATGCGTGCGGGCGGGATGTTTGAGTGTGATGCCTTTGCGCACGAGCTCGTCCAGCGTGTCGGCTTCGAGGTACTCGAGGAACAGTTGGTGTGTGGCGGCGTCGAAGGCGAGTTTGCGGCGGATGCGCGGGTGGGTGACCTCGCTGAGAATGTAGGCTTCGTTAGAGATGAAAACCTCGTCCCAGAAATGCGCGGGCTCTTTCAGCAAGGCAGGGTAGGGGTGCCGCTCAAATTCCACGCGGGTCAGTTTGGACACGCGGGAGCCGACCTTGAGCGTCTCCCGTTTTTTGATGGCGCGAATTTTTATGTTCATATCCGGCTGGCCTGGGAGAGCAGTGGCAGAAACGGTTTTGAGCGTCAAGCGATTGTCGTGGGCAGATTGGGCCACCTCTCCTTTTTGAATAGAGCTTCGCTGATAGCCCTCACCCGCGGCTGGGCCGCACCCTCTCCCACTCCGTGGGCGAGGGCATGGCGGAGAGGGGCGAGTAGTGGGGCGGGCTTTGGGTTTGTATAAATGAACGCAGATGTTTACACTGCGCAGGAGCGCAAATTCGGGCCAATGAAACTATTGGCATTTGGGGAGAGGTGCTCATGTTCGAAGTTTAGAATATTTTCATGAGCAAAAGTTTTTTAGCATCGCTGGATGTGGCTGATTGCACCTTTGTGGTGGAATCTCTGTCGAGCCTGCAGGGTCCGGACATGGACCGCTTTCGCCGCATTTTCCTGAAGTATGGTTTTGCCATCATCCAGGAATCTCCGGAGCGACAGAGTGTGGAAAGCTTGCTGTCGCTAAAGGCGCTCTTTGGTTCGGTGCATGGGCATGATCGCGCCACGCCCGACGGGATTGCGCGCATCGAATTCAATGCGGACATGAAAGATTATTTGGGGTGTTCCAATGCCGAACATCTGCCGCATACGGACGGAACGTTTGACCCGGTGCCGCCCCGGATCGTGTGTCTGCAGTGCGTCCGAAACGCGGAGGAGGGCGGAGATTCCATTCTCCTCAGTGGTGCCGCGATGCTGGAGCTGCTTCTCGCTCATGGTGGCAAAGACCTAAAGCCTTTGTTCGATGACGATGCGTTGACCGTCGAGCGGAAAGGAAAGAAATTTACGGGTCCGGTGCTTTCCCGCAGAGGCGGAAATTATTCCATCAGGTTCCGGTCGGATTCGTCGGCTACGCTGCACATCAAATCATCGGCGGTCGCGGGATTCGAGAGCATGAAGAGGTTTGTGCTGAATCCTCACAATCAATTGCGGTTTCGGATGCAACCGGGACAAACGCTGGTGCTGGACAATGCGGCCGTTCTTCATGGCCGGACGGCCTTTAAATTGCCGTCAGCACGATGTCTCAATCGCATCAACTTTGACGGCAACACACCGTTTTGCCAGACGCTGGACCTGGGCTTCATGCCGAACGGACAGAGTTGAAGTTCAGGTCAGCTTTTGGATTTGAGTTGGCGCTCGAGTTCGGCGATGCGCTGTTTCATCGGCGCCACAAGCGCTTCGATCTCCGGCACGGTGTAGCGCGGCGTGATGTATTTCTGGCAGTTCCAGTCGAACGAAACGACGTCGATGAAGAACACGCGCTCGACGAGGCGCTGAACATCCGGCGTGGCGAATTTTTTGACGAGCCCGGGATGTTCGCGCGCATCCTCGACGCGGGCGTGGCCGAGGATCTTCAGCCGGGTGCGATTGGGATAATCCATGAGGAAGAGGCACACGCGGTCATTCGTGGCGAGGTTGCCGGTGGAGACCATCTGGCGATTGCCTTTATAATCGGCGAACGCGAGCGTTGTGGGATTGACGACGTGGAGAAAGCCGGTGGGGCCGCCGCGATGTTGCAGGTAGGGCCAGCCGGATTCGCTGACGGTGGCCAGGTAAAAACTGTCGCGCGCCTGGATGAACTGGATCTCGTCCTCGGTGAGCGGGTCGCGTCGCGCGCCGCCGGGCAGGTGCTGGGAATGTCCATAGTAATGTTCCTGGGCTTTGGCGACGGAGGGCGTCACCAGCAGTTCGAGAAATTTTTCGGCCATAACAATCAGGGGTTAAAACGCTGCCAGCGCACAAGCTAAATGAGGTAAGCGAAATTTGCCAGTGGCAGCCGTTCGCCGATTTTACTCCCGACAGTCGGGCAGCGGGATTACGTTATGGCTGCATGGCTATTCTCGGCAAACGCAACACGCTCTCGATTGTGAGGGCATCGGCTCCCGGCCTCTATCTTGATGGCGGTGAGTTGGGCGAGATTCTTCTGCCGGGCCGCTACATTCCGGCGGACCTCAAGCCGAAGCAGTTGCTCGATGTGTTCGTGTATCGCGATTCGGAAGACCGGCTGGTGGCGACCACGGAAATCCCGCACGTGACGGTCGGCGAGTTTGGGTGCTTGAAAGTGGTGAGCATCAACGACCGGGTGGGCGCGTTTCTGGATTGGGGATTGTCGAAGGATTTGTTGCTGCCGTTCCGCGAACAGGAAAAACCAGTGCGCACCGGCCAGCGCGTGGTGGTGTTTGTGTATCTCGACCCGCGGTCACAACGCATCGTGGCGACGACGCGGTTGCGCCGGCATCTGAGCGCGGAGGTGCCACTGTATCGCAACAGTCAGCCGGTGAACCTGCTTATCACGGGCGCGACGACGCTGGGTTATCCGGCCATCGTTGAGAACCAGCACATGGGATTGCTTTACCGCGACAACGTGATGGTGCCGTTGCAGATCGGGCAGCGCATCCAGGGATTCGTGCGCAATATCCGGCCCGGCGGGCAGGTTGACCTGAGCCTCGACCCGACCGGCTACAAAAAGCGCGTGACGCCGGTCACGGACCAGATCGTCAAAGCGCTGGAAGCCGGCGGTGGGAAACTGGCGTTCGACGATGACAGCTCGCCGGAAGTCATCCGGAAAACGTTTGGCGTGAGCAAGAAGACGTTCAAGCAGGCCATCGGCAAACTCTACAAAGCGCGGCGCATCCAGTTCACCAAACCGGGCATTCAACTGCTGGATAACTCGTCGTGGACACCGGGAAAATAAACGGCAGCGGGGTTACACCCCATAGTGCTATGGGCAACCGATGTGCCATCCTGGAATGTAAAATAATCGTCAAACCAACGTTCCAATCATGAAAATAATATTGTCGCGTAAGATGGTGACCGTGTGATTCTGGGAATTAGCACCACCAGGTCCGCCATCATTATTGCGGAGACGAAGGGCGTCGGCGGCAAATTCATCATCACGGCCATTCGACCGATTCCGTTTCAAGTCCGTTCGGGCGACGACTTGACTGAACTGTTGCATAGTCTCAACACCCTTTTCGCCCGCAAGGGCAAGAGCGCAGCTTCAGCTATTGCATTATTGAAATGTTCCTCGGGCCGGTTTGGTTCGTGCCTGGAAGCAATCAAGGGTGAGGCGATGGTCGAACTCGCGGCAGTTCAACGCGGCCTCCGAATCGTCAAAGTTGCCCCGCAAAGTCTTAAAAAGTCACTTGCTTGTGCATCGGGCCAAAAGTGGCGAGATCGTGCCACACAATTATTCAATCCCGATGGCAAACGCCGGAACTGGTCCAAGGGAGCAGCGGGAGCCGTTGCCGTTGCATTCAAAATCAGGGGCGAGTGAAGGCTGACTATTTGCGGGTGATGCGGACTTCGGGACGGTAGAGGATGCGCACAAGCAGATCGCCGCGGCCACCGCGTGATTTGGGCAGACCTTCACCAGATATTTTAATAATCTCGCCGCGCGAAACTTTCTTCGGAATTTGCACACGGAGCAAATTTCCGGTCGCGCCACGCACAGATTCGGTGCCGCCTTGCGCAGCGCGTTGGAAACTGATCTTCAGGTCGCAGCGCAAGTCTGAGCCGCGCGCTTTGAAGCGAAAATCTGGACGTGCTTTCACGCGCACCAAAACAAATCCACGGTCAAACGGCGCGCTGCGCGGCAGGCGAAAACGGGTTCCGGGCGCGGTATCCGGCGGTACGACGAGTTCATAGGTTTCCGCGCCGTTCGGACTGGAAGGATCGTTCACGCGCACTTCTAATTTTGTACCGCGTAGAAGATCCAGGATGCCGAGCTGGATTTCTTTGGTGATGTTCAGGACGGCTTTTTGCGAACGCGTGGCGGGCTTCATTTTGGCGTCCAATTCGGCATCGTATTCGCTGCGCAGGGTGGGGTCGCTCAATGTTTTATACGCGGCATTGAGTGCTTGAATCTGTGCGGTGGCGGCGGACGAATGCGGATTCACATCCGGATGAAGCTGTTTGGCGAACAGGCGGTAGGCGCTGCGAATCTGCGCGTCGGTACAATGGCGGTCGAGGCCCAGGATCGCGTAATGGTCTGGTGGGGCGGATTGCAACTGCGGCAGGGTAAGAAACCTGGTGCTTTTAGGCCACGGCCAAATTGGTCGTGGGCATAAAAAAACCGTCTCACCTTTTTATAAAAACAAGGAGAGACAGTTATGAAACATTGATCAGCGTTTTTTGCCAGCGGCTGATTTCGCGGCTACGGCAGCGCTTTTCTTTTTAGAAGCGACCGTGGCCTTGGCGGATTTTTGATTGGATTTCTTGTGCGTGGACTTCGGGGATTTATCACCCATAATTTTATCTTTTTTTCTGCGATTTGACCGGCCTGCGGCATGATAATTTTCTCCGAAGGGAATACCAGTATGCCTGCTGGGAGGGTGATGTAAATGATAGATGGCAACAATCGGCGGCAGCAGGCACTCGTCGCGTTGGCATTTTAGGACGTGCTATCAGTCCGCCGCATGGTATGCTGTTTCTTTATGTCATTCAGCGTACTTGGCCTTGATGCCAAAATTTTACTAGCGGTGCAGGAAGCCGGTTACACCGAGCCGACACCGATCCAGGCTGCCACCATTCCGCCCATCATCGCCGGGCAAGATATTATCGGCATCGCCCAGACGGGCACGGGCAAGACGGCGGCGTTCACGCTGCCGATCCTCACGCGGCTCGCCGCGCCGCTCGCTCCGGGGCAACGTCGCGGCACGCGCGTGCTGGTCATCGCGCCCACGCGGGAACTGGTTTTGCAGATTGAAGAAAACGTGCGTGCCTACGCGAAACACATGCCAGTGACCATCGCGACGGTTTTCGGCGGCGTGGGCGAAGTGCCGCAGATCCGCGCATTGCGGGCGAACACGGACATCGTCATCGCGTGCCCCGGGCGCTTGCTGGACCTGATGGGTAGGCGCAATGGCGATTTCTCCGGGCTGCAATTCCTGGTGCTGGATGAAGCGGACCGCATGCTCGACATGGGTTTCCTGCCGTCCATCCGGCAGGTTGTTCGCCAGTTGCCGCAGAAACGGCAGACGCTGATGTTTTCCGCCACGCTCTCACGCGAGATTGAAGGTCTCACGCATGAATTTCAACGAGCGCCGAAGCTGGTGCAGATCGGGCGCCGGTCGAATCCGGCCGAGACGGTCACCCAATTTCTCTACGAAGTGCCGAAGCATCTGAAGCCGGGGTTGCTGTTGCATCTGTTGCGCGACCCGCAGATGGACATGGTGCTGGTTTTCTCGCGCATGAAGCATAGCGCTGATCGCATTGCGCGGAATCTCGCAAGCAAAGGCATCAAGACGGCGGCGTTGCATTCGAATCGCTCGCAGAACCAACGGTTGCAGGCGTTGAAAGATTTTAAATCCGGCGCGGTTCGCGTGTTGGTGGCGACGGACATTGCGGCGCGCGGTATCGACGTGGACGGCATCTCGCACGTGGTGAATTACGATTTTCCGATGCACCCGGAGGATTATGTGCATCGCATCGGGCGCACCGGCCGGGCGCATGCGGTGGGTGATGCGATCAGTTTTGTGACGCCGGAGGACCGTGACGAACTGCGCGCGCTGGAACGTTTCATTGGACGCGGCATCGTGCGCAAACGCGCCGAGGGATTCAATTACGCGATGCCTGCTCCGCAAGGAGTCCAACCGGATGACCGTCAACGCCATCAACAACAGCGGCCGCAAGGCCATTCTTCATCGGGACAAGGCGGCGGCCACGGAAGACAGGGTGGTCAGGGTGGTCACGGGTCGCGTGGCGGACACGGTGGCCCGAGTCGTCAAGGTGGACACGGACCACGGGGCGACCAGGGCGGGCAAGCCGGTCCGAATGGCAATCGCGAAGGTGGAAATGCACGGCCCTTGGGCGGGCAGCGGTATTTTGGCCGGCGGTAAGGGTTCGATGGGGCGGCGTTCTGCCGAGGCTGCGACATGGCCGATGCGCAAATCCTTGACGCGGGTGGACAAAATTTGTTTCTTCGTTGAAGGTATAAACACGTTCAACCACGGAGGAAATCATGAGTTCGATCCGCGTATTGGTAGGCACGAAAAAAGGCGCGTTCATCCTGACCGGCGATGGCAAGCGCAAGAACTGGAAGGTGAGCGGCCCACATTTCGCTGGCTGGGAGATCTATCATCTCAAAGGCTCGCCGGTGGACCCCAACCGCATCTACGCATCGCAAAGCAGCGGCTGGTTTGGGCAGATCATCCAGCGATCCGATGACGGCGGCAAAACCTGGAACACGCCGGGCAGCAGCGCGGAGGAGTTGAAAGGGCCGGAAGGTTTTCCCAAGGGCGAGAGCAATAAATTCGTCTACGAAGGCAAGGTGGGCACGCACATGTGGTACGACGGCACACAGCATCCGTGGGAATTCAAACGCATCTGGCACCTGGAACCGTCGCTCACGGATCCCGATACGGTTTATGCCGGCGCGGAAGATGCGGCGATCTTTAAAACGACCGATGGGGGAAAAACGTGGAAGGAACTTTCGGGATTGCGCGCCGCCAAAAGTGCGCTGTGGCAACCGGGCGCAGGCGGGATGGCAGTGCATACGATTCTGCAAGACCCCAAACATCCGAAACGAATTTACGTGGCCATTTCAGCAGCCGGTGCGTTCCGTACGGATGACGGTGGAAAAACGTGGAAGCCGATCAATCGCGGATTGAAGTCGCAGTTTGAATTGCCGGACCCGGACGCGGAAGTGGGCCATTGCGTGCATCGCATCACGTTGCATCCCTCGAAACCGGATGTGCTGTTCATGCAAAAACATTGGGATGTGTTGCGGACGGACAACGCGGGCGATAAATGGACGGAGGTCAGCGGCAATTTGCCGTCGGATTTTGGTTTTCCCATCGACGTGCACGCGCACGAGCCAGAGACCATCTACGTGGTGCCCATCACGAGTGATTCGTTGCACTATCCGCCAGAAGGGAAGTTGCGGGTGTATCGCAGCAAGAGCGGTGGCGGCGAATGGGAGCCGCTCACCAAGGGCCTGCCGCAAAAAGATTGTTACGTGAATGTGTTGCGCGACGCGATGGCGGTGGATTCATTGCAACCGTGCGGCATTTATTTTGGGACGACGGGCGGGCAGGTTTACGGTTCGGCTGACAATGGCGATACCTGGAACGCCATCGTGCGGGACCTGCCGCCGGTATACTCCGTGGAAGTGCAGATGTTGCCATGATCCGCGTGGTGCTGCCATATCACCTGCGCAACCTCGCGCGGGTCGGCGAAGAAGTGCAGGTGGAGGTCGCCGAACCAATGACGGTGCGCGCGGTGCTCGATGCGCTGGAGGCGAAGTATCCGGCGTTGCGCGGGACGATCCGGGACCACGGAACGCTGAAACGCCGACCGTTCGTGCGGTTTTTTGCGTGCAAGGAGGATTTGTCGCTCGAACCAGAAGACACGCGGTTGCCGGAGGAGGTCGTGAATGGCACCGAACCATTTTTGATCGTGGGTGCGATGGCGGGGGGATGAGATGTAACATTCCGCCCAGCGGTTCGTCTTAAAATCATGCGAAGGTATCTCTGCTTTCTGTTGGCGCTGATGACTCTGCTATGCGCAGGGCGGGGATTTTCGGCAGATGATCTGCAGGAAATGACTTTCACTGTGGATGGCGTGACCCGGACGGCGCTGGTTTATGTTCCCGCATCCGCCAAAACGAACCTCACACCGGTAGTCTTTGTTTTTCACGGGCACGGCGGCACGTCGCGCAACGTGGAGCGCAGTTTCGCGATGGATAAGAACTGGCCGGAGGCAATATCCATCTACATGCAGGGTCTGGACACACCGGGACATTTGACTGACAAGGAGGGCAACGAGACGGGCTGGCAGGCGCAGTTGGGCGATGAGGGAGACCGCGACCTGAAATTTTTCGATGCCGTCCTGGCGCGGATGAAGCACGACTATCAGGTGGACACCAAACGCATCTTCGCCACGGGTCATTCCAATGGCGGGGCATTCACGTTTCTGTTGTGGCTGGCGCGCGGGGATGTCTTGGCGGCCGTGGCGCCTTCCGGTGCGATGGCGCGGTTCGCGCGGCAACTCAAACCAAAGCCGGTGATGCATATCGCCGGCGAGCAGGATCCGCTGGTTAAATTTGCGTGGCAACAGGCGATGATGGATGTCGAACGCAAAATCGATGGCTGTGCGGCGACGGGCGAGCCGTGGGAGAAGGTGTGTACGATGTATCCGTCCAAGAAGGGCACGCCGGTGGTGACGTTCACGTATCCGGGCGGTCACGAAGTGAACCCGGCCGCGCCTGCGCTTATTGTGAAGTTCTTCAAACAGGTTTCGGGCGGCAGCGGGAAATAAAATGATCAGGTAGTATCCTAATTTACCTTTGGAGTCAGTCCCGCTTCGCGGAGAAATCCCTCCCCCGCGGCTGACTGTACTGGAATTATTTCACTTCTCGGGTAAGGTTGTTTTCGTTCTGCAAATCGCATAAAGGAGTTTTTATCATTTTATGAATCTACAACTGGAAAACAAAACAGCCCTGGTCACGGGTTCAACCAAAGGAATCGGATTCGCCATCGCGCGGTTGCTCGCGGCGGAGGGTGCGACAGTCATCGTGAACGGGCGCTCGAAGGATTCAACACACGAAGCGGCGCAGAAGCTCGGCGGCAAGGCGCGCGGCGTGGCGGCGGATGTTTCCACGGCGGCGGGCTGTGCGGAATTGGTCCGGCACGTGCCGACGGTGGACATTCTTGTCAACAACGCGGGGATCTTTGAGCCGAAGCCGTTCACGGAAATTCCGGATGCGGATTGGGAGCGGTTTTACCAGGTGAACGTGATGTCCGGCGTGCGCCTGACGCGGGCGTATCTGCCGCACATGCTCAAACATAATTGGGGGCGCGTGATATTTATGTCGTCCGAGAGCGGTGTGCAGATTCCCGAAGAGATGATCCATTACGGGATGACCAAGGCGGCGGAATTGGCGCTCGTGAATGGCATTTCCCAACTCACGAAAAAAACCGGCGTGACAGTGAATGCGGTGTTGCCCGGACCCACGGCATCCGAAGGTGTGACGGATTTTGTGAATCAACTGGCGTCCAGCGCGAAGCAGACGCCGGAAGAATTTGAGAAAGAATTTTTCCGCAGTGTGCGTCCAACGTCACTGTTGCAACGTTTCGCGACGGTTGATGAGGTCGCGAACATGGTCACGTATTTGTGCTCGCCGCTGGCCAGCGCGACGAATGGCGCGGCGGTGAGGGTGGATGGCGGGGTGGTACGGGGGACGGTTTAAAAGGATTAATGCGTCCACGAGTTGAAAGCCCGAAGAAACGGGTTAGAGTGGTGGGTGAAACGCGCCCGGAATCTGGTGGCAGCGGGTCTGGTCATGCTCGCAGCTTCGGCTGCTGTAGCAACGACTTCTATAACTGTCGTCTCTACGAATGGAGTTCCGCGCAGCACGCCCAGTGTCGCGATCAATTTCTTCACGGACGTTAATGTGACGGGCGCGCAGTTTGACTTTGCTGTTCAACACGAATTACCTGCAATGGGTTCCAGCAATTGTTGGTGGCAGCGCCTTGCCGCCGGGTGAATTGGTGGGCACGAACCTCATCGCGCCGGGGCAGTTTCGGGTGCTGACGATTTCACTTTCCAGGTTGCCGATGACCAATGGGGTGATGGTTTATATGCCTTTCACGATCTCCTCGAATGCACCGGACCATGATGAGCCGCTGACATTCACGAATATGTCGGCGACGGACGAGAATGGGTTAGCGGTGGCATTGTTGGCGACCAATGGCGTGTTGTCAGTGGTGGTGCCGCCGCGGGTGAGCGCCATAACACGGACGAATGTCGGGGTTCGATTGACGCTGGTAGGGAGTGCGGGGCGCAATTATACGTTTCAGGCGGCGACGAACCTGGTGTCGCCGCAGTGGCTGGCGTTCACGAATGTGGTGGGGAGCAACGGGGTGTTTGTGGATGTGACGGCGTCGAATTTTCCGGCGCGGTTTTATCGGGCGGTGGTTTCGCCTTGAAGAACTGCAGCTCTATAGTGTTTCCGTAAAAACTGTAGTCGTCCGGTTGAGAAAGCCTCACCCCTCACCCTTAATCCCTCTCCCCGTTGAGGGGAGAGAGGTGCAAGGAACGGCTGCAGTTTTTCTTCAAGGTTTTGAGGGGACATCAATACTTTTTCTTAAAAAATTCTTGCACGGTGCGCGGCGTTGGTTTAATAGTTAACCATATGGTTAACTATTCATCGCGCCTGTTGGACCGCACATTTGCGGCGTTGGCGGACCCGACCCGGCGTCGGATCCTTGGTCAATTGGCGGGCGGAGACAGTTGCGTGACGGAATTGGCGAAGCCATATTCCATGTCGTTGCCCGCGATATCGAAGCATTTGAAAGTGTTGGAGCGGGCCGGGTTGGTCTGCCGTCGGCGCAACGGGCGGGTGCACCGGATGAAACTAGAGGCTGCTCCCATGAAGGAAGCATCGCAGTGGATCGAGGAATACCGGCGGTTTTGGGAGGAAAGCTTTGACCGGTTGGGGGAATATTTAAAGGAGTTGCAGGCGAAGGATAAAAAACAGGAGAAACCTTAATCAGTTAAGCAGGAGACGAATATCATGACTTCAATAAAAAAAGCTGAACCATTAGTGGTAGAACGAATTTTTGAAGCGCCGGTGGGCCGCGTTTGGAAGGCCATCAGCCACAAAGACGACCTGGTGCGCTGGTTTTTCGACCTAAAAGAATTCAAGGCGAAGACCGGGTTTGAATTCGGATTTGCGGTAGAGCACAAGGGTTTCAATTATGTTCACCATTGTAAGGTGACGGCGGTGGTGCCAAACAAGAAGCTGGCTTTCACGTGGCGTTACGAAGGGATTGAAGGGGATTCGCTGGTCACGATCGAACTGTTTCCCAAAGGCGATGGAACGCGGGTGAAGTTGACGCATGAAGGCCTGGAGACTTTCCCGGCCCGGCCTGAGTTTGCGAGAACCAATTTCGTGGAAGGCTGGACACAACTTATCGGCACTGCGTTGAAGGACTTCGTTGAATTGAGCGATCGTGAGATCCGGATCACGCGCACGTACGACGCCCCACGCGAACTAGTGTGGAAAGCGATGACCGACCCGAAGCATCTGGTGCACTGGTGGGGGCCACGCGGATTTACGGACACGATTGAAGTGCATGATTTTCGCGTGGGCGGCGCATGGGAGCACATCATGCGCGGGCCGGACGGGGTGGAATATCCGAACAAAAGTATTTTTAAAGAAATCGTGCCGTTGCAGAAGATTTCATTCGGCAATGCGGGCGGCAGCAAGGGGAAGGGCGGGACACATTTTGATGCGACATGGTCATTGGAGGAGTTGGCGCCGGGGAAGACACGTCTGACGGCGCGCATGGTGTTTCCGACGGCCGAAGCGCGGAATTTTGTGGTGGAGAAATTCGGGGCGATCGAAGGCGGCAAACAGACGTTGGAGAAGCTCAGCGAGTTCCTGGCGAAGGAGTTGGTTAAACCAATGGTCATCGAACGCACGTTCGATGCGCCGCGTGAACTGGTGTGGAAAGCGTGGACGGAACGCGACCGCTTGATGGAATGGTTTGGGCCGAAAGGTTTCAAGATGACGACGGCAGACCTGGATTTTAAACCGGGAGGCAAATTCCATTACTGTTTGCGCACGCCGGATGGCAAAGAGATGTGGGGCCTGTTTGTTTATCGCGAGATCGTGCCACCATCGCGCATCGTGCTGGTCAATTCGTTTTCGGACGCGCAGGGCGGGTTGACCCGGCATCCGTTCAGTGCGACCTGGCCTTTGGAAATGCTCTCCACAACGACCTTCACCGAGGAACATGGCAAAACGAAACTCACGATCGAATGGGTGCCGTTGAACCCGACGCCGGAAGAACGCGAGACATTTGACACGGCGCGCCCCGGCATGAACCAGGGCTGGGCCGGAACATTTGCGCAATTGGACGAATACCTGGCCAAACAACAGAAATGACTATTATGGAAACTGAAATAACAAAAAAATCCTTTGGCCGTTATGTGCCGGACGTCGTGCGGGTGCTCCTGGGATTGATGTTCACCGTGTTCGGGTTGAACGGGTTTCTCCAATTCATGCCGGCACCGAAAGAAATGCCGCAGCCGGTGATGAATTTCCTGGGCGCGCTCATGAGTACGCACATGATGGGGTTCATCTCAGGGGTGCAATTGCTGGCGGGAGTGCTGTTGTTGTTGAATCTGTTTGTGCCATTGGCGTTGACGCTCCTGGCGCCGTTGCTCGTGGGGATACTCTTCTTTCACGCGTCACTGGCACCGGAGAGTATCGCGCCGGGAATCGTGGTGACGGTGATGGAACTGTATCTGGCGTGGGCGTATCGCGGCGCGTTCCGCCCGATGCTCGCGATGAAAGTGAGGCCCACATGAAACCTGCCGAACCAACGCTGACCATCGAGCGTATCTTTGACGCGCCGCGCGAATTGGTCTGGCGGGTGTGGACCGAGCCAAAACACATCCTGCATTGGTGGGGGCCGAAGGATTTTACCACGCCCTATGCGACAGTAGACTTGCGGGTGGGAGGCAAATTTCATTTCGCTATGCGTTCGCCGGATGGCACCGAATATTGGACGGTGGGTAATTTCCGGGAAATCATAGCGCCGGAAAAAATAGTGTGGGTGATGTATTTCTCGAATGAGAACGGGGACATCCGCAAACCGACGGATTTTGGCATGGGCGCGGATTTCCCCGCGGAACTTCACGATGTCATCACGTTTGATGTGCATGGCGGGAACAAGACCAAGTTGACGTTGCGACGCAGCACGCCGTTGTCCGTCGCGAAAAAATACGGCGAAGACATGGGCTGGAACCAATCGCTTGACCGGGTCGCGGCGGAGGTGGCACGATTGGCGGGGCGTTCTGTGAAAAGATGAAATTGAAGCTGAATAAGCAGGAAGACACGAGTAGTTGAACCCCTCACCCTTTCCCTCTCCCCGCTTGGGCGGGGCGAGGGGACGGCAAGGTGGCGCGCCCGGTATCCCGTGAGGTTTGGGGGCGTCAGTTTTACAAAGCAATTGGCGGAAAAAACCAAATGATTGCAGCGATAACAATAACATTAACAGGAGTTCTCGTCCTGGTGTTGATGGCGATCTGGCTATTGGTGATCATCATTGTGCGGCGGCCCGAGGCTTTTGCCATCACGCGCTCGACGACCATCGCTGCCACGTCCGAGGCGATTTTCCCGCACGTGAACAGCTTGCGGAGTTGGGAAGCATGGTCGCCGTGGGAGAAGCTGGACCCGAACGCCAGGACCACGTACAGCGGGGCGGAATCCGGCGTGGGTTCGGTGATGAATTGGAACGGCAACAAGAAGATAGGCGCGGGGCAGATGACGATTATTGAGAGCAAACCGGTTGAGTTGGTGCGGTTGCGCCTGGAATTTTACCGGCCGATGAAAGCGGTCAACACCGCTGAATTCACGTTCAAGCCGGAGGGCGCTGGAACACTCGTCACGTGGACGATGAATGGAAAAAATAATTTTATGGGCAAGGTGTTTCACATGGTCATGGACATCGATAAAATGGTGGGGAAAGATTTTGAAAAGGGGTTGGCGAGTTTGAAGGGTGTGGTGGAGAAAGGGTCGTAAGTGAGCGTTGGTTTCCCCCTCACCCCGGCCCTCTCCCATCGGATGGGAGAGGGGGAGCAACGGCCGCCGGTAGAATTTCTGGCGGGGTTTGGCATGGCGTCGGGTATTGGTTATGGGGAAGCGGTAGAGGACTACCGCGCTCCAAGACGCATAGCGAGGTGGGGAAGAAGTGTGGCTTTCGGTTGATTCGTTTTGGCGAGAGATGCAGATGACATCGCACATATTTAAGAGTTTTTTGTAGAATTTGAGGGGCCTTTCTGCTGGCGTGGCTTTGCGCGAGGCGACAGAATCAGGGGATGAAGCCTTTGCGTTGTCTTTACGCCCTTGTTGTTTGCGCGTTGGCGTTTTTTCCAATCAGAAGCGTTGCGGAGGCGCGCACTGAACTCGACCTCTCCGGTACCGGCTGGAAGCTGTGGCTGGACAAGGACGCGAAATGGGAGAGTGATGAACTTTTTCTGCCGCCGGTGGAGGTGGCAAAACTGCCGGTGAATCTGCCGACGGGCGGCTGGGATGAACTGAACGCTGCGATGCCGGTTTCGGTGCCGGGAACGGTGGAGCAATACCTGAGCAAAGGTGGGGGGCCCGATGATGATATCAAAGGCGTGAGCTGGTGGGTGCGCAAAATCAAGATTCCCAGGGCGAACGGCGCCCGGCGGTTGTTTTTGCGCTTCGATGCCGTTCGATTGCGTTCGGAGGTTTTCGTGGACCACGCGCTGGTGGGTTATGACGTGATCGGGAATACGCCGTTCGAGGTGGATATCACAGATGCGGCGAAACCGGGCGATGAAGTGGAGTTGGAGGTGCGAGTGACGGACCCTGGCGGGAATTATGACTGGCGTGATAGTTCTTCGTTTAGCTGGGGTAATTACTCGATTCCCATGAGCCATGCGTTTGGCGGCATCATCGGGAAGGTGCGGCTGGTGGCATGCGACCCCGTTTATATCGATGATGTTTATGTGCAGAACACGCCGGCCATCACGAATGTGAATGTCATTGTTACGGTGAAGAATACGAGCGACAAGGCTGAGCGGCAGGATATCGAGCTAACTCTTACAGATAAATCCGAGGTGGATCATTTGGATCACTTGCTTAAGACGGAAAAGCTCGTCGATTACACGATCATGCTTTCGCTCGAGGCTAATACGAATGTCATGCTTGCTCCCGGTGAAAATGTGGTGACGCTAACTGCGTCCGTCCCGAACGCAAAACTATGGGATCTGGAACATCCGAATCTTTACGTTTGTGAAGTCTCGATAGACCGCAAAGGAACTAAGGATAGCGCGCAGCAGACCTTCGGTTTCCGCTGGTTTGCGCCGGAGGATGTGGGGTCGAACGCGGTCTTTCGCTTGAACGGCAAACGCATCGTGTTGCGGACGGCGATCAGTTGGGGGTTCTGGCCGATCAATGGAATTTTTCCGACGCCGGAACTGGCAGCGAAGCAGATTCAATCCGCCAAAGCGCTCGGTTTGAACATGCTGAATTTTCACCGGTGCATCGGGAGTCCGGAAGTTTTGGATGAAGCTGACCAGCAGGGGTTGTTATATTACGAAGAGCCGGGCGCGTACAAAGCTGCGGAGGGTAGTTTTGGCGAAGCGCTGGCGCGCGAGAAATTGTTGCGTATGGTACGGCGCGACCGGAGTCATCCCAGCCTGGTCATCTACAGCATGATCAACGAGCGGAACGGGCAGCGGCTGCAGGAGCGGGAAAGGACGGACATGACGGATGCGCACAAGCTTGACCCGAGCCGCGTGATAACGTTGTCCTCAGCGTGGGCGACGCTGGTGGACCAGCCGCAGGATATCAAGGCGCACATGCGGCCGTTCGACAGCGAAATCCATTTCACGGGCTGGTATGACAATCATCACGCAGGCGGCCCGGAGGTGTGGAAGCAAACCTTGTATCGTTCGCCGATGAGCTATTACAACCGCACGACGAATCGGGCGGAAATCATTTACTGGGGCGAGGAGGGTGCGATTTCGACACCGCCGCGTTTGCAGGAGATCAAGGACGCGCTGGAGGCCTCGCCGACCAAAGGGTGGGACGGCGGGTTGTATCTGGATTGGTACAAGCGCTTTGATGATTTCCTGACGCGGAAGGATTTGCGCGGGGCGTTCAAGAATGTGGAGGCGTTCACGACCTCCATGGGCACAGTGTCGCTGTATCATCAGGGGCGGAAAATTGAGGTGATGCGCATGACCGACGTGGCGGATGGTTACGCGGTGAATGGCTGGGAGGCGGAGAGCGTGGAGAATCATTCGGGCATCGTCGACGATTGGCGCAACCCCAAGGGCGACCCGGCGATCATGGCGTATTACAATCAGCCGCTTTACATCGCGGTGATGCCGCGCAGCCAGTTTGCGCAGATTCCGGGTGAAGTGGTAGTGGATTTTTACGCCATCAATGAAAAGAACCTTCATGGGGCGCATACGTTGATGGTCAAGGTGCGCGACCCGGCGGGGCACACGATTTTCACGAATGAGATTCCGGTAACGTTGAGCGGCGGCGAGGTTTATGGGGAATTACTCGCGAGCGATGTGAAGATACCAGTGGTCGGTGCGACGGGGATGTTCCGCATCGAAGCGGCCCTCACCCTTCGGGGAAAGGCGCATTCGAATGAGGGGGGAAGCAGGGGGGATGCGCTACCCCTCACCCCGGCCCTCTCCCCCGGGGAGAGGGAGAATGGTACGCAGACCTCTGGCAAATCTACGACGCCTGGCGGTTCGGAAATCGCTGCAAATAACGGGAAGGGGTCAATAGTGGCGTCGGGCCACGACGAAGTGCTGGCGGTGGATTGGAAGAGCGACAAGATCGGTGGACAGGGCGCGACGTGGGAAAGTCAGCCGCAAGTGCAGAATTTTCTTGCGAAGGAAAAGGGTGTGACGGCGGATAGTTATCGGGATGACCTCGGGCGGCTGGATTGGGTGGTCGTCACCCGTCCCGCCCACGAGGGTGAGCCGGTGGAGATCCCCGCCGAACGCTTTCAAACGCTGACGGCGACGTTTTGCAGCGATGACGGCTTTCAGAACCAGATCCACCAGCGGTCAGACCGGACGGTGGATTTTTTTGTGGCTGACGGGGCGGTGCCGGATGCGCAGGTCAGCGTGATGGAGAATTACGGCGTGCTTTGGGAAGGAACCATTGTGCCGCCGTCCACCGGCCTTTACACCTTCGCCACCGACAGCACCGATGGCGTGCGCTTGTGGGTGAACGGCCAATTGTTGTTCGACGATTATTACACGCGCGACAACATCATCAATCGGGGGCGGGTCACATTAGAGGCCGGCAAGGCGGTGGCCGTGCGGTTGGAATATTGGCATCGGAAAGGCGCCGCGCGATGCAAGTTGCTCTGGGCGCCGCCGGAAACCGGCGGGCCGGATCTGCAGAAGCTCATCACACGGGTGCGGAACGATGGCACGACCTTGATCATCCTGGATAATGCGGAGACCTGGATGAATCTCATCACGAACAACACCACGGCAACGTATGCGGGGACATTCCAGATCGGCACAGCGTGGCTGGGTGGATTGCATTTCGTGCGGGAACATCCGTTGTTCAAAGGCCTGCCGGTGAATGTGGCGATGGATTGGCCGTATCAGGCCGTGGTGCGGAACGGGAAGACGCGGTCAGGATTGTTGCTGGAGGGCGAGGAGCTCGTGGCCGGTTGCTGGCACTGTTACCCGATGAACCTGGGCACGGCGGTGGGCATCATCCCGTGCGGCAAAGGGAAGATCATCGTGAACACGCTGGATATCGCGAGCCAATTGACGGCGACGGACACGAGCGCGGAGGTCGCGCGAAAGTTGTTGTGTAATTTTGTGGAGTGGGGACATTAACGCAAAGGCGCAGAGGGTTGGGCAATGGGCACATTAGGTTTGCCGGGAAAAAGATCCATGAAAGCAGTCCTGAAGGCTTGTAAAAACGTTATCACGTTAAGCCTGCTGCTCTGGTGTTCTTGCGTGACGGACCATGCGCTTCGTTCGCGGCTGCCAGCATCAGTGGCGATGAACAAGGATGCTGGGCGCTCACAGCTAATATTCGTCACCCTCGAGTTGGAAGACGGCCAGAAGTTGCCCTGCGTAGTGGACACCGGATGTTTTAACACCATTCTTGATCAATCGTTGGAGCCGAAATTAGGAAAGCGTTGCGACACGGGGTCGATCTCGGCGATGGGTGCCGTGCACGAAGTGAGCATCTATGAGACACCCAGGCTTTATCTGGGCGGCGCCCTGCTACAGCACACGGGCACGAACATTTGCACCTGTGATTTCAAGTGGTTGTCCGCCTTTCTTGGCCGTCCAGTGATGGGCATCCTGGGCATGGATGTGCTGGAACAATATTGTGTCCAACTGGATTTCACCACGCGGAGGATACGCTTCCTTGACCCGGACACGCCCGCAACAGAGTTAGGGCAATCGTTCGTGCTGACCGGGCCTCCAGAGGAAGGGATCTATATCAGCAATAACCTGGTTGGCAACCAGGGTGCAGGTTCACTCACAGCGATAGACCTCGGTTGCCTGGGCGACGGCTGGCTGGTGCCTGAGCTGTTCGAGCAATGGACCAATCAGGCGCTGCCGCTCATGGCAGGCCAGGTTCATCAGCCCGAGGCACGACTCGGCGGAGAGACGTATCCTGAGATGTGGTTAGAGAGGGGCAAGCCATGGACGACGGGCGAGCCGGGGCATAACGGCATCGGAATCTACTTCCTGGCAAGGCATTTGGTCACCCTAGATTTTCCCCGGCACACGCTTTATCTCAAACGCACGAGCACCGGTCGATTGCTGGTGGACGTGTCGGCTGCCGCGATGGCGAGTGCAGTGAACTTTTTGAAGGACTTGAAAAACGAGGGCCGGCTGCCCGGCTGGTCAAAAGCTGAGTGCTCTCCACCGAGCGGTGTGACGGTCACTTTGACGGGCAACTCGGCCACGGTTAAAGCCCGGAAAAAGGGCGAGCTGGCGACGTGTCATTACACCGTGATTCGCGCTTCAGCAAAGAGTTCATGGAAGCTGCAAAAAGCGTGGCGAACAGATCAGGACGGCAAGACAATCGAAGAGTTCCCTGTGCCGTGATATTCCGAATAGGCTGCATATGTTAGTCCTGTAGGGTGCCCTTTGGTTTTAGATGAGTAAAACATTTTATTTGACAAATAAAATATTTTCCACTATTCTGCTTTTAGCTCTTTGACATGGGAAAAAGGGATAAGCGATGCGGGATCCACGTTTCGTGTTCCGTGCTCCGCCTGGGCTATGCTTTGGCGCGGCGGGAAAAAGAAGGTTGAAAATAACGAAAAATGGCCGGATTTTGTGAAAATGGCCAAGCACGAATTTAGGTAAATTTAGCCAAATTTAGGCTCTTTTTTTAATGTCATATTTTTGGCTGGGAAGAACGTAAGCGGAACTTTACCGGGTTCTTACCGACTTGTATCGAGTGATACCGGCCTTTTGGCTTCCCAAGCCCGCCACAAGTCAGTGGCTCCATAAGAAAAGTTCGCTTCGCGAATTGTGGTCAGGATGATTCAAACCAATTCAGGGTAGTTTGTAGGGGTAGAAAGCGCCAGAGGGCAGGCGCACACCAGGACGCTTCGGGCGATTCGTTGGTGGTCTTCCAACCGGTTCTTTTCCATGGCGCAGTTATGATGGAATTCCAGCTGGTTTGGCGCAATGGCAGGTGATGATGAATCACCAAAACAGGCAAAAAATGCCGTAAAAGGATGAAAAGAAGGTGGTTTTTCGATGGCATAAAAATTTTTCCCGATAGGGCTTGCAATTGGGGGGAGTTGAGTCAAATTACGCGCGTCTGTTAGATAGCTTGTCGCTTACAAGGCATGGTGAATCTCAAGTGAACTCGGTTCAGTGATGATTTGAAACCCGGTAGTCGGGAACGGTCTGGTCTAAGCAAAGTTTGGTCTAGGGACAAACATCACATGAGTAATA
>Ga0265338_10001067_pt1 | contig 45585 bp, 27 predicted proteins | sample 42126metaG_FD_193579 | JGI IMG/M metagenome (GOLD analysis project Ga0265338, IMG submission 193579) | Rhizosphere microbial communities from Carex aquatilis grown in University of Washington, Seatle, WA, United States - 4-21-26 metaG | ecosystem: Host-associated > Plants > Roots > Rhizosphere... | reverse complement strand
CGCGGCAGTGAGCTCTTGCTGCGCCGGGCCGGGCATGGCGTAGCTCTTCTCCGTCAGCTGGTCGGCTTGTGTGGCCTCGAGAACGCCGGTGTCCTCCGCGAAGCGCGCTAGGTCCACGTAGTTTTTCAGCAACTCCAGTGGCTTGCCGCTGGGACGATCGTCCAGCGTGTTCACGAAGTCCAGGCAGAGCAGGCCGGCGGAAAGTTCAAAGCGGGGTGGCCGCCGTCGTGCGATTTTCTTGTTCGCGTGCGTGTCCGGCATAGGTGGCGCAGATTCTCTTCCCATTATCTAACCATCAAAACGATCTTGACAAGTTAGGGCCGGTCTCTTTATGATTTACCTAACCGCTGAATTGCGTTTTGGAGGTTAGATAATGTTCCTCGATCAGACGGCACAAATTATGGCTCTGATTCGCAGCGGCAAGATGGTAAACATTGGAGGCAGACCTGTGATCGTGCCCAACTCATCCAAATCCGCGAGCAGCCACAGCGACGCTATCAAGATGGCGCTCGCCTTCGCTGCAATCTACATCGTGTGGGGCTCGACGTATCTAGCCATCCGCTACGCAGTCGAGACCATTCCTCCGCTGGTCACGGCAGGCATTCGTCATTCAATCGCGGGTGGAATTCTGCTGGCATGGGCGTGGGCGCGCGGGTATCGACCCACGCGTGCGCATTGGATTTCTGGTTTCATCCTGGGAGGTCTCTTCTTTCTGGTCGGACACGGCACGCTGCATTGGGCCGAGCAGTATGTGGGATCAGGCCTCGCGGCACTGCTGATCGCAACCGAACCCATGTTCATACTGGTGCTTGCCTGGGCCTTGAGCCTGGTAACGACGGGCCGGCAGACCATCAGCCGCATCAGCCTGCTGGGCCTGGGTTTGGGAGTGGCCGGCGTGGCCCTGCTGACGGGCGCCGAATTGACAGTGAAGGGCTCAAGCCTGATTGGATTGCTCGCGGTGCTCCTGGGTTCGCTGGCGTGGTCCGCAGGTGTGGTAATCACTCCGAGGCTCAATCTGCCCACGGATGCGATCGCACGTACTGCAATTCCGGTTGTGTGTGGCGCCGCGATGTTGCTCGCCACTGCGGGCATTACAGGCGAGTTTCAGGCCACACACTGGGCGAGCATTTCGCTCAAGTCTGCTTTAGGTCTGGCGTATCTCGTTATCTTTGGATCGGTAGTCGCGTTCACCGCCTACACGTGGCTATTGCAGCGGTGTCCGCCCGCGCTGGTGGCGACACACACGTATGCGAATCCTGTGGTGGCAGTTTTTCTGGGATGGTTGTTGGCTTCCGAACCGCTCACACTGCGCGTGGTGCTCGCATCGATCGCCATTCTCGGAGCGATCGTGCTCATCCGCAGAGGCGAGCAGGCTGCGACGCGGCACGCTGCGTCCGCAGCCCCTGCAGAGGTGAAGTCGTTCGAGCAGTGCGCTTAGTAGCTGCGCTGCAGCTCGGAGCACACGATCCACAAGTGATCCATGTACTCGCCGCTGTAGGAGCGGAAGCCTGTAACCACAGAGCCCGCTGGACAGTGCGTCTCGGCGGGCCGTCCTCCTGGTCTCGGGCGCACGACGGGTTGTGTCAGTTCCATTCTCATGTTGTCGAAACGCTGACCCATTTCGCGGACGAGACTGCATTCGCCAACGGCTTCATCGATGGAAGCGCCGACGCGTCCCCGAAGGCCGTGCAGTGCGAGGCCGTTGGGGCAGTAGGCATCCGACACGGGACGGCCGCCCGGGCTGCCGGTTCTGGCCGTCATTCTGCGCTCTTCCCCCAGCGAACCATCCGAGCGCATGGGAGCGCAATCGAGCCAGGCCTGGTTGTAGAACTCACCTGTCTGCACGTGGAAGGCAACGGCGACGAAGCCAGGATCGCACTGGGCGTCGGGCGAGGGCCGGCCGCCGTTTCCACCGCCGAAGTCGCGCGCGATGCGCTCGTAGGAGAGGATGAGAATGGTGCCGGCACCGTGATCGCGGCGATCGTCTCTGCGGTCATCTCTGCGGTCGTCCCTACGGTCGTCGCGATCGTGATCACGGTCCTGCGGTGCAGCGAGCGCAGAGAATGCGATCAGAAAGAGAATTGCGAAGACGGGTACGATTCGCGCGCCCTGCCACAGAGTGTTGCGCGTGAGAAATGGTTGACTGCCTTTTGAAGTTGCCATGTGCGCGCCCCTTGGGATCGTCGTACGAGACGGCGATCCGATTTGACCGGATAGTAGAAGTCGGCGAGAGGTGATGTCAATGCAGAGTCGGGTTCGGGCCGTTGTACGTACAGTGTTCCTGCAGGAACACTGTGGAAAAAGACACGAATGATTGTCTCCAAGTCGTTGAATCTTCATGTGGGAGTTTTTGCCGTCGTGAGGAATCAACAGGTTAGGCTGTGGGAAACACATCCACTTTCGTGGGTATTCGAGTCTACGAAAGTAGACTTGACTTATTGGTCGGGGGTTACCTCAGGCGCTGAAGCGGGCGCATGTTTCGGTGGTTTAGCGCACGACTAGAGGTCGTCCTCTTCCCTGTAGCAGCGCTTCGCGGCCTCGTAGTCGCAGCAGAAAAGACGGCGGGGGAGCGCCCGCTCCACACAATCGTTCCACGGAGACGCCTTTCAGTCGTGCCTACGGATCTGACCTGGTGGAGTTAGCGGGGTTGGTCGCGACGGCGAAGGTAGTCGATGAACATTTGTTCTACTGGTTTGTCGTAGGCCATCAGGACGTGGCGGACGGTGTGTCCGCTGACGAAGTGGCAGACTTCTTCGGCTAGATTTTTGGCGTGATCCCCGGCGCGCTCGAGGGACTGGGTCATGAAGATGACCTGCAGGCTGGCCTGGCGTACGAGGTTCTCGGGATTCTCGATGTGACGCAGGAAGATGAGATTGCGCAGGCGGTCCATTTCGGCGTCGGCGCGGAGGACGTCGATGGCCTTGCCCACGTCGCGATCGGAGAATGCGGAGCCACAGTCGGTCAGCATTTTTTCGAGGATGGTCGCCATCTGGGTGAGGTCGCGCGTGTCCTCGGAGTCGATGCGTCCACCAGCGGCTTGTGCGCTGTTGGCGAAGCTGAGGAGCAGGTCGCCGATACGCTCGAGGCCGATCATGACCTTCATGCAGGCGAGGAGTTCGCGAGCCTCGGCGGGGCCGACTTCGGTGATGGCGGTGGTGACGCCGCTGTCGATTTCCATATCGAGCGTGTCGAGTTCGCGCTCGCGCTGGCGCAGCGAGTTCAGCAAGGTGTTCGATCCTGTGGCGATGCCCTCGGCAGCGGCACCGGCAGCTTCCTTGGCCATGCGACAGGCTTCCACGGTGCGGCGCACGATGTGCCGATGAGCCGGTTCGGGATCGGGGAGCTTGACAGCAGTGCTCATGAGGGTATTCCTCCGGAGCGAGGCAGATACACGTCTACTTCTCGCACCAATTCTACTGGTCAATGGGATGGATGGCCAACGGCTAAGGATAACCTCTGTTTGCGGGAGGATGGTTAAAGTGCTGTGAATTTTCTGTGAGTACTTACGAAGACAAAACCGCGAGGAGGGAGTTCGGGTAAATCCGGATGGCTTACATTGGGTTGTATCGGAAGGTGGCGGAGAACGGGGGAGGTGGCTCACTGGACAGCCGAGGCGGCCGTCCCCACCTGGTTCGTCATCATCTAGGCGGTGGGGAGGGTGAAGAGGAAGGTGCTGCCGTGGCCTAGTTCGGCTTCGGCGCGGATCGAGCCTCCGTGAGCCAGCATGATGTGTTTGGCGATGGCGAGGCCGAGTCCGGTGCCGCCGGATTCGCGGGAGCGGGCTTTGTCGACGCGGTAGAAACGTTCGAATAAGCGCGGCAGGTGTTCGGAGGAGATGCCGGCGCCGAAATCTTTTACGTAAAACTCCACTCCGGGCGCTGGGCCGCCGGGCGCGGCCGTCCCCACAGGGCGCGCGCCTAGGAGAATGCGAGCGCCGGAGCGGCCGTACTTCATGGCATTGTCGATGAGGTTCGAAAATACCTGGTGGATGGCCTCGCGATCGGCGAGAACGGACGGCAGGGATTCGACGGCGCCACTGCCTGCTTGCGCGTCGAGAATCTGCAACTCCACGCCCTGACCACGCGCGATCTCGCGAAAACTCTCTTCGGCATCGTGCAGGAGTTCGATGGGCGGGACGGGTTCGGTATCGAAGCGGGTCTCACCAGATTCCACGCGGGCCAGCGTCAGCAAGTCTTCGGTGAGGCGGGCCATGCGAGCGGCGTTCTTGCGGATGATCTCCAGAAATTCGCGGCTGGAGCCGGAAGTCTCGGTGGTGCTATCGAGGAGAGTCTCGGAGTATCCCTGAATGGATGTAAGCGGCGTGCGGAGTTCGTGAGAGACGTTGGCGATGAAATCGCGGCGAGTTTTTTCGACGCGCTCGGTCTCGGTCAGGTCGCGCAGGACGGCGACGGCGCCGCCATCGGGCAGAGGGGCGGCGGTGACGTCGAAGGCGCGTCCCGAGACGATGGAAGTGGCGCGGGCGGTCTTTACTTCTTTGGTTGTGGTGGCGGCTTTGACCGTGGCCAGGAAATCGGGATCGCGGATGGTCTCGACGACGGGCGCGTGCAGGCGAGTGTGCTGGCGGACAAGGCGATCCATGGGCTGGTTAGCCCACTGCACGAGGCCGTCGGAGCTTACGGCGATGACAGCGTCTTGCATGCTGTTGAGCAAAGTCTCGAGCTGGCGCTGGCTGGAGCGGACGGCGGCAAAGCTGCGCTCGACCTGGCCCGCAGTGCGGTCGATGGCAACGGCGACGCGGCCAATCTCGTCGAGAGAAGTGTCATCGACGCGGGCGCGAAGGTCACCGCGCTCGATGCGGGCGGCAACATCGACGATGCGATCGAGGCGGCGGGAGGTCCAGACGGAGGCGATGCCAGCGATGAACATGGCGACGAGCAGCGCGACGGCCGATCCCCAGAGCATGCGGCGGTGCACCTGCGCCTGGACGGCTTCGATATCGGAAAGAGGATAGGCGAGGCGGACAGCCCCTCCGGAAATGGGGACGGCGACATAGAGAAACGGAATGCCGAGGGTGGCGCTGCGGCGCTGATTGCTGCCGGTTTGGCCCGCGAGAGCAGCGATGAATTCTTTGCGGGTAGCGTGATTCTCCATGTTGGCGGGATTGGATTCGGAGTCGGCGAGCACTTTGCCGGAGGAATCGATGACGGTGGCGCGCGCGCCGGCGGCGTGACCCTCCTGGGCAGCAATTTCGGTGAGAGAGTGCGTGCGGTCGATTTCGACGCGGTGGGCGAAGAGTTCGGTCTTCTGAGTAAGGTTGCGCTCGATTTCGCTACGCAGGGAGGCTTCCCAAGCGCTGCCGAGCATGACGTCGAGTATGGCAGCGGTGGCGGCGATGACGATCAGGAAGACGGCCAGGAGCTTGAAGAAAATCCGATTCTTCACCTTCGCCTCATTTGGGGACCTCGAAGCGGTATCCGGCGCCGCGCACGGTTTTGAGGTAGCGCGGGTTTTCGGGATCGGGCTCGATTTTTTCCCGGATACGACGGACGTAGACATCGACCGAGCGCGGAGTTACGTAAGCGGTGTCGCGCCAGACGGAATCGAGGAGATGGTCGCGGGTGAAGACGCGTCCCTTGTGGCGCGCGAAGTAGTCGAGCAGGCGGAATTCGGTGGCGGTGGTTGCGACCACATTTCCGCGCACGGTGAGGGTCATGGCCGAGGGATCGATTTCGATGTCGCCCACCTTCATCGGGCTGGGCGGGAGAGGGCGCTCAAAGCGGCGCAGGACAGCCTTTACACGGGCGACGAGCTCGCGGGGACTGAAAGGCTTGGCGATGTAGTCGTCGGCTCCGAGTTCAAGACCGAGAACGCGGTCCGCTTCGCTGCTCTTGGCGGTGAGGAAAATTACGGGGACGGAGGCGAGACCGAGCGTCTGGCGAATGGTGCGGCAGAGCTCGAGTCCGTCTTTGCCGGGGACCATGATGTCGAGAATGAAGAGCGCCGGGCGCTGGCGTTCGGCGTCGGCGAGGACGTTGGTTCCGGTGGGATAGACGCGCACGACGAAGCCTTCGTTTTCGAGATGGTGGCGGACAAGGCGGGAAATGTCGGGATCGTCTTCTACGACGAAGAGGCTCGGTTTCACGGGATTATTGTAACGAAGTGAGTTGCGAGTACCTAGTACCGAGTACCGAGTTTCAGGGCCGGAGCCGTGGTTTTCATCGGATTGTAACAATCGGGAGGGAAAAGACCTTTTAGCCACCACGGGCACTAGAGTTCAGGAAGGAAACACTATTAAGTTATTGGCCTCGTCGAGGTGAAATTTCTTTCCTGGTGGGACTGCTGTGGTGGCGCTGTATTCGGTGATGATGGCGGGACCTTCGTATTTTCTGGCTGGGTGCAGATCGCCGCGGGAGTAGAGTTTCGTTTCTCGTTTCTTGTCTTCAAACAGGACTGGGACTTTGGGCGGGGAAAGCCTGCCGAGCTTTGCTCGGCTTGGACGGCCGGGGGCGGCCGTCCCCACATGGGCACGGGTGGTCTTAAGGGTTGCGCGGAGGCGGAGAGTTACCAGCTCTATTTCACGAGTGGGGTGGGTATATCCGTAGCGACGTTTGTGTTCTTGCTCGAAACCTTCTAGTAGATTTTTTGTGAATGGGAGATTGAGTTCGTAGCCCTGGCCGCGGTAGCGGAGGTCAACGCTGCGGTTATAGTGGGGAGTTCCCTGCCAGGATTCGCGGCGAAAATCTCTCTCGGCGGTCTTTTCCAGGGCTGCAAATTCCTGATTCAACTTCGCCGCTGGAATTTTCCCGGAGACACGCCAGAGGACGGTTCGCGAATAATCTTTCACTACATCGCTCGCCAGAATTCCCAGCGCGGAGAGCGCGCCGGGGAACGCGGGGATGATCACCGTTGGGATGCTCAAGGCCTCGGCGAGAGCGCAGGCGTGAAGCCCTCCGGCGCCACCGAAGGCGACCAGTGCGAAGTGGCGAGGATCGCGGCCGCGTTCGATGGAGACGACGCGGATGGCTTTCTCCATGGTGGCGTTGACGACTCGGATGACTCCGGCGGCGAATTGATCGAGGGTAAGGCGGCTCTGGTGTTGTTTGAGAAATTCTTGAGCGACGCGACGGGCACGGTCGAGGTCGAGCGTGAAATCTCCGCCGAGAAAGCGCGCGGGCTGGAGACGACCGAGGAGAAGGTTGGCGTCGGTGACGGTGGGCTGGGTGCCGCGTCCGTAGCAGATGGGGCCGGGATCGGCTCCGGCGGATTCGGGGCCGACGCGGAGGACGCCGGCGGCGTCGAAGCGGGCGAGGGAACCTCCGCCAGCACCAACGGTGTGGATGTCGAGCATGGGAACGCTGACAGGAAGTCCGGCGACCTGGGCGTCGGTGGCGGTTTTGATTTCACCTTCGACCAAGGAAACGTCAGTGGAGGTGCCTCCCATATCGAAGGCGATGATGCGATCGAAGCCGCTGGCACGGGCGGTAGCGACGGCGCCGACTACGCCTCCGGCGGGGCCGGAGAGGACGGTGCGGACCGGTTCACGGGCGGCGGTGGAGAGGGCGGTGATGCCGCCGGAGGATTGCATTACGAAAATGCGGGGGGCCGCGGGGGCGAAAGCCCCGGAAGTTTTTCGAGCACTTTTCGCGGCGCTGAAGCGCCGCTCTTGCACGTTCGCGTTCTTCTCAGCGCTGGAGCGCTGCGCCACCTCAACCCCTTCCCCGCCAAGGCTCGTTGCCCAAGCCTGCGGGGGCGACGCGCCCGCGGCCACACGGGACCTGCTCGTGGCTAACAATCTTGCGTCCAGGTTCTCGAGATAACGCTGCATGACTGGCTGCAGATAGGCGTTGATTACTACCGTGGAGGTGCGCTCGTACTCGCGAAATTCGGGGAGGATTTGGTGGGAGATGGAGAGCGGGACGCCGAGTGAAGTGAGTGCTTCGGCGACTGCGAGTTCGTTCTTCGGATTCGCGAACGAGAAGAGGAGCGAGACGGCGATGGATTGCGGCTTGGCTGCGGATAGTTGTCCGGCGAGGAATCCGAGGGTTTCCGGAGTTGGCGAAGTTAGAATCTCGCCGCTGCTGGCGGTGCGTTCGTTGATACCGAAGCGGAGATTCCTGGGGACTAGCGGCTCGATGCGGTCGAAGAAGAAATCGTAAAGCCTGGGGCGGGCCTGGCGCCCGATTTCGATGGCATCTTCGAATCCTTCGGTGGTGACGAGGGCGGTGCGAGCACCTTTGCGCTCGAGGAGCGTGTTGGTGCCGACGGTTGTGCCGTGGAGGAGGATGAGATTCTCCGGCGGAGTGGACTTGCCCGGCGAACGGGTTCCCATGTCTCGCAAAGGCGGCGAGACCCTTCGACCGGGCTCAGGGCAGGCATGGGGCACCCGGCAGATGGCTTCGACGATGGCTTGCGAGGGGTCGGTGGGGGTAGAAAATACTTTCAGCATGCGGAGACTGCGTGTTCTTGGATCGATCCAGACGCAGTCGGTGAAGGTGCCGCCGGTGTCGATGGCGATGCGGAGAGGTTGGGGGCGGCGGGGCATGTGTGCGGAAAGCTAGAGTAACATCAGCCGAGACGAGATACGCATTCTTGGTGGGGCGCGGGTTGCATAGGTCCTTCGCGGCAAAGAACGCCACTCAGGATGACAACTGGAGAATCCAGCATGCGATATGCATTTCTGGTGGAGACGTACGCGACCGAGCGGGTCAAAGTGGTTAGCGTATGGAGTGAGTTTAAGGATGAGGATTTGCCGGTGCGGCCGCGTGACGGCGATCTGCGCGGCCGCAGCGTGCACGAGCAGATGGTGCATCAGTGCGTGAGCGAGGATTTGTGGTTTCGCAACATGTTGGGGATTGACGTGGGGGCGCCTCCGTTGCCGGCTTCGGAAGGAAGATTGGAGTTCATCAAACGGTACGCGGAGGATAGCGGGAAGAGACTGGCGGCGCTGCAAACCAAAGACAACGATTGGTGGGAAGGCGACACATCGTTCTTTGAGGTGCGGCGGTCGCGGGCGTGGGTGATGGTACGGAGGATGACGCACACGTCGCATCATCGCGGGCAGTTGATGGCGATGCTGCGCATGCTGGGGCGCGACGTGCACAGCAACTACGGACCTACGGCGGATACGGGAGGGCTGATGGCGAATCATGCCCCGACGATTTATGCGTATGGGAGTTTGGAGGAGTTGTTGAGCGGCGGGGAGAAGGCAAGGTTGCCAGGGGCTGGCGGGAAGGCGGTTACGGAGCGGCCGGAGTAGGGGCTCTCGTGGCAGTCAACCGTCGCAGATTCAACTTCAAGAGCAAGCGGGCAGGAGGCCCGCTCCACACAGGCTGGCACCAAACGCAGCACGCCTCGCTTCGCTTGGCTGGACAGCCGAGGCGGCTGTCCCCACATGAGTTGATGCAGCCCCTCAGTTCTTTGCTACCGGGGCTTCCGGTTTGGGATGCGGGAGGAGGTCTTGTGCGGGCAGGTTGGCGTCGAAGACCAGGTTAAAGAAGCCGACCATCATTTCGTCGGAATTTTGCTGTCCCCAGACTACGGTCTTGGTGGGATCGGGGTTCTCGGGGTTGTCGGGGGAGTTGTCGAAGTGCGCGGTGCACTCGATCTTTGTCCCTTTGGGAAGAGTGATGGGCTCGGCCAGGTTGTACCAGAGTTGCCAGTGCCAGTTGTAGGCAGGAACTTTCAGCAGCGTCTGGGTTTGACCGCCGGGAAATTTGAGGCGATATTCGAAGTCTTTGCCGCGCGTGTGCATGTGCGGATGGAGCGCGACCAGCTTCACTTCTCTTGGAACTTCGAAGTCGGCGTCGACGCGATAGTTGGGATCACCGGGCGGAATTTTGAAGGTGCCGTTGACGGCGGAGAGCGTCAATACACGCTCTTTCGGCGCTTCTTTGGCGAAAACGATTCCCACGCGGGCGCGGTCGGTGGTCGCTGTGCCGTTGGGCGTGTAGTGTACTTCGAGGACGATGTCGGATCCGGCCTTGATCAGCTTGGCCTGGCCGGGCTGCAGAATTTCCGCGTTCTGCCCGGGAGCGTATCCGACCAGGAAGTCGCTGGGGAGGGAACTGGTGTCGTTCTTATCGTCCTGCTTCGGCGGCGGGGCTTCGAAGAAGACTCCAGGCTTCTGGCCTTTGAAGTAATTCGATCCGGGCTCGCGGACAAAGGCAATGATGTGATGGACCACGGAGCGGTCCGTGGGACGCGCTTCGGCGGCCTGGACCCATGTGTCTTTGGTGAATCCGGTGGGCAGGATCACGTACTGATATTCGACCATGCCGGACGCTGGAACCGGAAATGGTTGCGGCAACTCAAAGATCGCGTCGGGCTTGGGAATACCCCAGCCCTGGGTGAAGGTGGCGGGAGCAGGCATATCCGCGGAATCGCCCTGAGGAGCACCTGCGTTCGCCCAGGCAAGGATGGTGTTGATGTCTTTCTCGGTGAGGGAGCGGTCGTTGGCGAAGTGTGCATAGCCGGGGGCGGCGAACCACGGAGGCATCATCTTCTGCTTCACAACGCGTTTCATGCTGGCCGCCCAGGGGCGCGCTTGCTCGTAGGTGAGCAGCGGGAACGGCGCAGCCTCGCCGGGACGATGGCAGGTCTGGCAGTGGGCTTGAAGAATCGGGGCGACATCTTTGGTGAAGGTGGGGGCGGGGGCCTGAGCGATGGAATAGGTGCCTAGACAGAGGATGAATGCGACTGCGGAAAGCGTTCGACCCATGGGTTGAGTCCCTCGCGGTGCGGGATTGGTCTGGCTTTGAGGAGAGAGTATACCGTGATCTGGTCGGGCAGCTGAGGTACTTTCAACAGGTGAGTTGAGGAGCGGGGACAGGGTCAGGCACAGGCAGAGTCAAAAGCTAGCGGGCATGAGCAAGCATGTGCGCCTCGCTTCGCTTGGCCGGGACAGCCAAGGCGGCTGTCCCTACGTAAATACAACTTCTTATGCCTTCGTCGTGAAGGCCAAGGTTAGCAGCGTCTTTTGTTCTACCTCGTGGGCTTTGGAGCTGCCGGTGGCGGGGCTGGCGCCGGAGCTGCGTTTCACGCTGAGCACCGGGCGGTCGCCGGAAATTCGCTTCAGGCGGGGGAGCATGTTGAACATGGCACCCATATTGGCGGGTTCTTCCTGAACCCACACTACGTCGGCGTTCTTGCCGTGGCGGTCGAATTCGGCGACGACCTCCTGCTCGGGGAACGGGTAGAGCTGTTCCAGGAACACGATTGCTGTGGTGGTGTCTTTTCTCTTCTTGCGTTCGGCCTGAAGTTCGTGGCCGATTTTTCCGGTGCAGATCAGGATGCGGTCGGCTTCTCCGACTTGGGTGTCGGGGATGACGTTCAGGAAATTCTTGTGGGTGAAGTCTTCTATGGGCGAACTGGCGTCGGGATGGCGCAGCATGCTCTTCGGAGTGAACACGACCAGCGGCTTGCGCCAGTGGCGCAGGGCCTGACGGCGCAGGAGATGGAAATACTGCGCGGCGTTGGACGGTTGCGCGATCTGGATGTTGTGTTTGGCGGCGAGCTGAATGAAGCGCTCGATGCGAGCGCTGGAATGTTCCGGTCCCTGGCCTTCGTAGCCGTGGGGCAAGAGCATGACGAGGCCCGAGAGAAGATTCCACTTGGCTTCGCCAGCGCTGATGAACTGGTCGATGATGGCCTGCGCGACGTTGACGAAGTCACCGAACTGGGCTTCCCAGAGAACGAGCGACTCGGGGTAGTCGCGGCTGTAGCCGTATTCGAAGCCGAGGACTCCGGCTTCGGAGAGCGTGGAGTTGTAGATTTCGCAACGCGCCTGATCGGGCGCAATGTTCTCCAGCGGAACGTATTCGTTCTCGTTCTCGATATCGGTGAGGACGGAGTGGCGTTGATTGAAGGTGCCGCGGCGGGAGTCCTGTCCGCTGAACCGCACGTGGATACCCGCCTTCACAAGGCTGGCGAAGGCCAGCGCTTCGGCCATGCCGTAGTCGACGGGACGCTTGCCGTTGCCCATTTCTGCGCGCTGCTCTAGCAGCTTTTTCACTTTGGGATGAATGTTGAAGCTCTCGGGGTAGGTGGTGAGGCGAGTTGTGAGTTCTGATAATTCCGCGGGCGCGAGCCCGGTTTCGACTTCAAATTCGGGCTTGTAGAGGCCGCCGTAGTACTGATTCCAATATCGCGGCAAGTCGCGCATGGTGGGTTTGCGCTTGATGCCGCCGGCCTTCTTCTGAGCAGCATCGAACTCGGCGCGGACGGCATCGGCCTGGGCTTGCGCGCCGACGGCGCCGATATCGTCGGCATAGATCTCCCAGAGAGGGGGGTGGTCTTTGATTTTCTTGTAGAGCAGCGGCTGGGTAATGGTGGGGTCGTCCACTTCGCTGTGACCGTGACGGCGGTAGCCGATGAGATCGATGACGACGTCGGTGCCGAACTTGTAGCGGTATTCGACGGCCATGCGGGCGATGCGGACGACGGCGTCGACGTCTTCGCCATTCACGTGGAAGATGGGGATCGACTGGCGGCGGGCAATGCAGGCGGCGAAGCGCGTCGAGTGTTCTTCGAGATAGCTGGTGGTGAAGCCGATCAGATTGTTGACGACAACATGAATCGTGCCACCGACGGTGTATCCCGGGAGGTCGGCGTAGTTCATGGTCTCGGCGAGAATGCCTTGCCCGGCGAACGCGGCATCCCCATGCACGAGCAGCGGGAGATATTGTTCGCGGCCCCCTTCTCCGGTGCGGTCCTGCTTGGCTCGAGTACGGCCTACCGTGACTGGATCGACGGCTTCGAGGTGGCTGGGATTCGAGACGAGGTGGATGTGGACTTTGCCGCCGCTGCGCGTGGTGTATTCGCCGGTCGCGCCCATGTGGTATTTCACGTCGCCAGATCCGAGAACGCTACGCGGGTCGACGTCTTCGAATCCAGCAAAAATTTCTTCGGGAGCGCGCTTGGCGACGTGGGCGATGACGTTAAGGCGTCCACGATGGCTCATGCCCATGACCAGCTCGATGGCGCCGCGTTGAGCTGCAGCGTCGAGAACTTCGTCGACTAGCGGAATGAGGGCGGTTACGCCTTCGAGAGAAAAGCGCTTGCTGCCGAGATAGCGCTGCTGCATGACTTGCTCGAAGACATCGGCGCGGATGAGCAGGTCGAGAATGCGCTGCTGGACTTCTTCTGTAACCTCGAAACCCTGAGAGGGCGATTCCATCTGCTCGTAGATCCAGCGGCGGCGGTCAGGAGAGTAGATGTGATTGATCTCAACGCCGATGGTGCTGGAGTAGATGGCGCGAGCCTCGCGGGCGTATTCGCCTTCGGTTTCGAGTTCCGGGGTCTCCCGAGGACGGAGAAAGCCGAGAGGATCGAGGTCGCCTTCGAGGTATCCCCATTGGCGATAGGCACTGAAGACGCGCTCGCGTTCAGGGTTGGAGCCGTTGGAAGTTGCGATCGCGGCGCTGGAGCCGCCATTCAAAGTCTTGGATTTGGGGGTCATATGAGTGCAGGTACTAGGATAAAGGATGCGGGGGAAGCCGCGCAGGATTCGGGGTATGGGATGGACTCAAAACAGCAAGGCACTTTACTACAGAAGACACCAGGGACGCAGAGGACGACTCGAAGGCCCGCTGAATTCGAGGAGCGGCCGCCTAGCCGTTAGAAGCTCGATGCGCGGAGAAGAAATATTGAGCTCATGTAATGGACTTTTCACAGCGTGCCAAAACGTCTACTGTGTTTACCTTGGTAAGCGACGATAGCGGAAGTCAGGACTCGACTCGAACTTATGACAATCCTTGGCGTGCCTACACTGCTGGGAATTCCTTTTGATGCCTACTCCTCTTACCTGCGCGGCGCGGGCGATGCTCCGCCGAAAATCCGGGAAGCGATGCGGTGCGAGGCTTCGAATAGTTGGTCGGAGTCAGGCGTGGATCTCGGCATTGCGGGAGTGTACGGCGATGCGGGGGATCTCGCGTTTGCAGAGCGGGATGCATTCGCGGTGATTGAGGCTGGAGTCGGCGCGCAAGTTGAGCAGGGGAAGCGGCCGGTATCGCTGGGTGGGGATCACTCGATCACGTTTCCGATCGTGAAGGCGGTGGCGCGGCGTTATCCAGAGCTAACGATTTTTCATTTTGATGCACATCCAGATCTGTATGAGGAATTTGAGGGGAACCGGCTGTCGCATGCATGTCCGTTCGCACGGATCATGGAAAGCAGGCTGGCAAAACGGCTGGTGCAGGTCGGGATCCGAACGATTAACCGGCACCAGCGGGAGCAAGCGGAGAGATTCGGTGTGGAAGTGATCGAGATGCGGGTGCTCCCGGCGTACGAAAAGTTGAAGGCCGCGGGGCCGGTGTATATCACGTTTGATATGGACGTACTGGATCCAGCGTTTGCGCCGGGAACTTCGCATCGCGAGGCGGGAGGGATGTCTGTGCGGGAGGCGATCGCACATTTGCATGCGATTTCGGGAGAGATTGTCGGGGCGGATCTAGTGGAGTTCAACCCCGTGCACGATATCGCGGGCATAACCGCGAACGTGGCGGCGAAAATCTTGAAAGAGATTTTGGGGAAGATGATTGTGGGCTAGGACAACATCAAGAGCTTTCACCACAGAAAACACAGACGATGCAGAGGTATTGCGCTAGAATCCTCGGTCATGAAGCCCGGGGGATTTGGCGTCGTTTGCGGCTTGTTAGCATTCGCTGCGGGATGCGGCGGAGGCGGGATGGGGTCGAGTTCGGGCGTAACGTTGTTGCTCGAGAACAGCGCGGCTCAGGTGTTTCAGGGGCAGGCTTCAGTCACCGTCAATGCAACCGTGACGCGCAGCGGATCGGCGGGCAACGTGCTACTGCGTGTATCGGGACTGCCGCAGGGTGCGAGCGACACCATTCAATCTCCGGGCTCGGGCGATAGCGGGAGCGTTACGTTTGACGCGGGAACGGCGGCAGTTGGGACTTATCCGGTCACAGTCACGGCCAGCGATGGCTCGGTTTCCAGCAACGAGACATTAAATTTGACGATCGGAGCGGCGACGATCATCTTCAGCGGGACAAATGGGACGTTCAGCGTGGCGATGTCGACGTCGTTTCAGCCAGCGGAGTGGGACTATCAATTCTTCACACTGAATCCCACTGCGACCACCACGCTAGGGAACCTGGGATCGCGGCATATCCGTCTACAGGGAATTTCGCAGGGCATACCGCAGGGGTCAGAGGGAACCAGCTCCGCGACGTGGAACTTCACAATGCTGGACGCGATTACGCAGCCGGTGCTGAGCGTGGGCGATCACAGCCCGGAATTTCAGATCGCGAAGGCGCCTGCGTTCATGTACTCGGGGAACAGCACGGGCAACAGCTTTCTGGATCTCACTTTCACGCAATTTGCCGGGTACACGCAGAATCTGGTGGAGTATTACAACGTTCCCGGGGGCTTCACCGCGGCGGACGGAAATCATGCGTCGCCCAGCGGCCTGCCGATTACCTGGTGGGGCATTTACAACGAACCCAACATCAACAACAACCTGACGCCGCAGCAGTACACGAATATGTATAACAAGGTCGTGCCAGCGATGCAGGCGGTCGATCCGTCGATTAAGCTTGCCGCTCTCGAGTTGGCAGACTTCTACGGTCAGGCATCGGCCTGGGTTCCGACGTTTGTCAACGGAGTGACGGCGCACGTTGACGTGATGGCGACGCACTTCTACTCCACGTGCAATCAGAAGGACCTCGACACGCAAATTTTCGACACAGTTCCGGGATTCGTCACTGACATAGAGTTTTTCTACACACACATGGCAACGAATCCGGCGCTCGCGACCGCGCCGGTTTGGGTTACGGAGAATAACGTCAACGCAGACTACGACAAAGGCGGTGGCATTAGCGCGTGCAATGGCACAACGTTTGTGCCGGACCAACGCGGATCAAGTCCGTTCTTCGCGGCGTGGCGGCCGTATGTGTTCTCACAATTGGGAAAGGCTGGGGTGCAGGCGCTGTATCACTGGGATTTCGACGCGGACGTTGAATTTGGCGAAGTTGACTACAGCACGGGGAAACTGCAACTCAGCTACTGGGTGGACTATGCGCTCGGAAAAATGTTTCCTCCGGCTGCGGGTGCGCACTTGCTGCCTTACCAGGCAACCGACGACGCGGAACTGGAGACACTGCCTGTCGTCAATAGCGACGGCAGTGTGGTGATCATGGTGGCAAATCGCGCGGTGAGTGCAGCGGGCGACAACAACGGCCCTGGAGTACCGCGGAGCGTGCTGATCGACGTCTCGGCGCTGGGGAATTTCTCGACCGGCAGTTTGCTGGTGATCGACAAGAGTACAAGCGTAGCGAACGGGCCGACGGCGGCGGCAGTGACGCCGGCGGCACAGATCCCCATCACGCTGAACGGGTATAGTGTGGCCTTTCTGACGCTGAAGCCGTAGAGTGCGGCTTGCGGCATTCGGCGCTTGGCTTCCGGCCTTCCATCTTGGGGGCGGCACGCGATACAGTACTAGAGACACGAAAGCGGCACTCCCGAATCATGGCAAATCACCTTCATAAAGACGTAGCTAAGAGTCTGTGCATCGCCAGCCTGGTGGCGATCGGAATCACTTTGGGCTGCTCAAGCAGCGCGAAGGAGAATCCCCGGACCGGGGGGATACCTGCGATGCCGGTCAAGGTACTGGAAGCTAGAGCAGTGCCGGTGAGCGATGCGACCGAATATGTTGCCACTCTGAAATCCCGCGACTCGGCGGTGATCATGCCGCAGGTCGAGGGTCAGATTACGCAGATCTCCGTGCACTCGGGGGAACGGGTTGAGGGTGGAGCGGCGTTGATGGAAATCGATCCGCTGAAGCAGCAGGCCACGGTTAAGAGCCAGGAAAGCGCGCGGGCGGCGCAACAGGCAACCCTGAGTTGGACAAAGCAGCAGTATGAGCGTGCGCAAGGTCTGGCGGCCGCGGGCGTGGTGAGCAAGCAGGATCTGGACCAGGCGAAAGCGGCCATGGATGCGGCCCAAGCGCAGATGGGTGCGCTCGACGCGCAGGTGCGAGAGCAGGAAGTACAGCTTCACTATTACAGGGTGGTTGCGCCGCGCGGCGGGATTGTGGGCGACGTTCCGGTGCGGGTTGGCGACCGGGTCACGACATCGACCCAGCTGACGACAGTCGATCAGCCGGGAAGGCTGGAAGCCTACGTCTATGTGCCGATCGAGCACGCGTCGCAGTTGAAGATGAATCTGCCGGTGCAAATCATCGACAGCGAGGGCAAGGTGCTCTCCGAGACGCGAGTGAGCTTTATTTCTCCACAGGTGGATAACACAACGCAGACGGTGCTGGTGAAGGCGCGGATTGCGAATGGGAACGATGCGCTGCGGCAATCGCAATTTGTCAGGGCCCGCGTAGTGTTTGGAACGCACAACAACCCGCAGGTTCCGATTCTCGCTGTGTCGCGGCTGGCTGGCCAGTATTTCGCATTTGTGGCCGAACCCCAGAATGGGGGCGCGTTCGTGGCGCGACAGAAACCTTTGAAGATCGGACAAACCGTGGGCAATGATTACGAAGTGCAGGACGGGATCAAGCCCGGGGACAAGGTGATTATTTCCGGGACGCAGTTTCTGCTGGATGGGGCGCCGGTGGTTCCGCAGAGCTAGCGGCATCCGGTCTCGCCTTCAAGGCTTCCGGAAGTCGATTCAAGCACTTTCAATTTTGTCGTAGTCATATTTGTTTCTTGAGGCTGGACCGGGAGGCGGAGGGCGAGCGCCCGAGGCTGGCCTCACAGGATCCTTCATGGTTGACTTTTTTATCAGGCGTCCGGTGTTTGCCTCGGTTTGCGCGCTGCTGATTATTCTGGCAGGTGCGGCGGTGATTCCCACGTTGCCCATCGCGCAGTTTCCAAACCTTGCTCCGCCCCAGGTGGGCGTTTCGAGCTTCTATATTGGAGCGAGCGCGCAGACGGTCGAGAGCGCGGTGACTATTCCCCTGGAGCAGCAGATCAACGGCGCGGAGGGAATGAAGTACATCACTTCGACCAGCGGGAATGACGGTACCAGCAGCGTGATTGCCACGTTCGATCTGAACCGCGATCCGGATCTGGCAACGGTCGATATTCAGAACCGGGTGAATACGGCCCAGGGAAGGCTGCCTGGGGCCGTGAAGGCGGTGGGCATCACGACCGCGAAGACTTCACAAAACTTCGTTTTCGGCGCTGCGGTCGTTTCCGAGAGCAACAAATACTCCACGTTGTTCATGAGCAACTATCTCGATGTGTACGTGCGGGACTCGCTCAAGCGTGTTCCGGGAGTCGCCGATGTAATCATTTTCGGCGAACGCAAATACTCGATGCGGTTGTGGCTGGATCCGGTGCGAATGGCAGGTCGCGGGCTGACCGCGCCGGACGTGGTAAATGCGCTATCGGAACAAAACGTGGAAGTCGCAGCCGGACAGGTTGGCCAGCAGCCATCCGTCGCGGGGCAACAGTACCAGGTCAGCGTGCGCGCCGTGGGCAGGCTGAGTGAGCCTGCGCAGTTTGACAATATCATTCTGAAAACGAATGCCGATGGAACTCTGGTCCGGCTCAAAGATGTAGGGCATGCGGAACTGGGAGCAGAAAACTACGCCACGGACCTTCAATTCAACGGTCAGGACGCGGTGGGGATCGCGGTCACTCAACTCACGACTGCCAACGCGCTCGACGTCGATCGAAAAGCGATTGCCGAGCTTGAGCGATTGTCGAAGAGTTTTCCGCCTGGAATGCATTACAAACTGGCGTTCGATACGACGGACGCAGTCGGTGAGTCGATTCGCGACGTGACCTACACGGTGGGCGGGGCGATTGCACTGGTCATTCTCGTGATCTTCGTCTTTTTAGGCGACTGGAGAACCACGATGATTCACTTCATCGCCACTCCGGTATCTTTGATCGGCACGTTCGTGTTCGTGAAGTTACTGGGTTTCTCGGTCAATACGCTGACGCTGTTTGGGATAACGCTGGCGACTGGACTGGTGGTCGACGACGCTATCGTGGTGATTGAAAATATCGAGCGCCACATTCAGGCGGGCGAGCACGATTCGCGCAAGGCGGCGTCGGCCGCGACCGGGGAAATTACAGGCGCCGTCATCGCCACCTCACTGGTGCTGGTGGCAGTGTTTGTGCCGGTGGCATTCTTTCCCGGAACGACGGGTATTCTGTTCCGCCAGTTTGCGCTGACGATTGCTTTCTCGATCGCCATTTCGGCGTTCAACGCACTGACGCTGGCGCCTTCGCTTGCGGCGATTTTGTTGCGTGAGCCCCACAAAGAGAAATGGTGGCCGCTGCGAAAGTTTGACGCTGGAGTCCAGTCTCTCACCAATGGCTACCGTCGCGTGCTGCATTCGATATTGGAATATAAGCTGGCGGCCACGCTCGTCTTTCTAGCGGGGCTGGGGCTTACTTACTTCATATTCACGCGGGTGCCGACGGGATTCGTGCCGGATGAAGACCAGGGGTATTTCATCATCGTTATCCAGGCTCCTTCGGGGGCGTCTCTGGAATATACGAAGGCTATTGGGAAACAAGTCTCGGGGCTGGTGGCAGACGTCCCGGAAGCCGAGGGAACATTTTCCATCGCCGGATTCAGTTTTGCAGGCGCCGCAGCGAATCAAGGGCTTATTTTCGTTCCGCTGAAACCGTATGAGCAGCGCAAGGGCGACGCTCATACCGCCTCAGCGATTTTGAACCGCATTCGCCCGCGGATGTTCGGAATTTCTGGTGCAATCGTGTTCCCGACGTTGCCGCCACCGATTCAAGGTCTGGGACAGTTTGGCGGCTTCCAGTTTGTGGTGCAGGACCAAGCGGCTCACAAGTTGGAGGAATTGGCGGGTGCGGCGGGGAGTTTGATGCAGCAAGCAGGACCGCGGAAAGAACTCGTCCGCCTCTTCACCTCGTTTACCGCAAATGATCCGCAGTACCTGGTAACGATTGACCGTGAGAAAGCGAAGAGTCTGCACGTGCCCCTGTCACAGATTACCGACACGCTCGGCGTTTACATGGGCTCGGCGTATGTGAACGACTTCGACTTCAACAACCGATCGTACCGAGTTTATGTGCAAGCGGACAAGCAGTTCCGGGCGCGAGCGCAGGACATGAAACAGTTCTATGTACGCTCAGACAGCGGTGCGATGGTGCCGCTGGATAACCTGATCAACATCACGCAGACTACGACGCCGCAGGTCATCAGCCACTACAACCTGTTCCGGTCGGCGGAAATCGATGGCTCGCCTGCACCCGGATATAGCTCAGGACAGGCGATTGCGGCAATGGAAGATCTGGCGAAGAAACTACCGCAGGGATTTGCGTATAGCTGGACGGGATTGTCGTTGGAGGAATTGGCGTCGGGGGGAACATCGCTGATCCTGTTTGGGTTGGGCACGCTGGTGGTGTACCTAACGCTCTCGGCGCAGTATGAAAGCTTCGTGTTGCCGTTTATTGTGCTGCTGGCAGTGCCCATGGCGCTGCTGGGAGCGCTGGGCGCGCAGTGGATGCGCGGGCTGCAGAACGATGTGTTCTGCCAGGTGGGATTGGTGATGTTGGTGGGATTGTCGAGCAAGAACGCGATTCTGATTGTGGAGTTCGCGGAGCAGTTGCGCGAGCGGGGCGTTCCTCTGGTGGAGTCGGCGATACAGGCGGCAACGATTCGGTTGCGGCCGATTTTGATGACTTCGTTGGCGTTTATTTTGGGCGTCGTGCCTCTCGTGTTGGCCACCGGGGCGGGAGAGAACGGGCGTCATTCGGTGGGCACGACCGTATTCGGCGGGATGATCATGTCGACCGTGTTGAATTTGTTCTTCATCCCGGTGTTGTACTTGATTATTGAAGGATGGCGGGAGCACGGGAAGGGGCCCGTACATCGAAAAGCTGAGCCTGAGTCTTAGACTTCTTTCGTCCCCGAAGTGCTGGTTCCTTCTCTACTCTAACCACCCACAGCTTGCGCTGGGGGCTGCATTCTTTCGCCGCTTCGCGGTTGCTGCGGTTCTGCTTTCTTTGTTGTTTTCGGTTTCAATACGACCACTGATTCGCGTTTCTTCTTTCGTGCTTCACGGCGGCGCATCTTAGCCATCCACTCCGGAGAGTACATGGTGCCGCGGCATTTGGGCGAACCGCAATAGCAGGGAGCAGGATCCTCGTCATCATAGAGGTTGTAGTCCCACAGCAGTTCTTCGCCGGCTGCGATGTCGCGGAGCGCAAAGATCCACACGCGGCCCTTGACCTCGTCGATCTCGCAGTTGGGCTCGCAGGAGTGGTTCAGATACGCACCCAGGCCCTCGCCGTCGATTACGGTCTTGCCGTCTTCCAATCCATACAAATAGGTGCGGGGCGCCCCGTCATAGAGGCGATCGGCTTCTTCGGGAGTAAGGCGCGGTCCGGCGTACTCGACCACGCGAACTCCCTTGCGGACCGGGGTCGTGGTGTATACGCCAACCGAGTGGATGGGTGAAGGACGAACGACTAGAGGCACGCAACTAATGTCGCACGACTGGGCGGTTTTGGGGAATGCAAAAATACCGGGCTTGGTTAAAGGTATTTTCGAATGGACTACGGCGAGGGTGAGTCTGGCTTGGGGTCACATTGAGCCTGGGAAGGAGCGTGGAGTCGGGGGTCTGGGACGGTAGAGATTGAATATTAGTTTGGCTGCGCGGCTTCGTGGTAGACTTTCGCGGCCGGTGGGGCGTAAATCGAGAACAGAGGATAGGAATTCATGAGCGCAATGCGAGCGGTCGTCGGAATTGCAATTCTGGTGTTGTGCGGGACGGGATTCCAGGCAGTGGCGCAAACCAAGAAGGCTAAGAGCGTCAAGCCCGATGACGATGCGAGCGTGGCCTATTGCAAGGCGACGGGTGGCGAGGTGGAGTCCCGGCGGGCAGTGTACGGCACCAATAACGATCCATCCGCATGGCTGTGGTTGGCTGCAAGAGAAGGATTCTGCCAATACACCTCCGCCGATGACGGTTCGCGCATTCACATTTCTCTGGGCACGTTAACCACGACCCGGCCGACACTGGCAGCGCTGGCGTACTACGCGCAGGTTCCGTGGAACGGCAAGGGGAATGGGAATCCAGCTTCGTTCTACTGCACACAACTGGGCGGGGCTGAAATCGGTGCGACGGATTTCGCGGGCGGGGCGTGGGTGTCGAGAGGCGGAATCGACAAGACTCTTGAAGCCTGCATTTTCCCGGATAACTCGACGATTGATTCCTGGGGACTGCTGTACCACTCGGCAAGCATCGTGCGCGGGATTGATTTGACGACGGTGCTGAAGTATCCGAATCCGTATACGGCGAAGGGGGACTAGCAGGTCGCAGGTCGCAGGTCGCAGGTCTCAGGTCTCAGGGGCACGGCTCAGGCCGTGCCTTTCTCTTTACGGATCGTAGACGGCGCTGCCGTAGCCTTGTTTGCGGGCCATTTCCTGCATTTCTTCCAGGCGTTTTTGCTGAAGTTCGAGTTGGGATTTCAGCACTTCCACCTGGTCCTGCTTCTGCTTTTGGCGTTCATTCCACTGCACACAGTTGGCGACGCAATTGGCACCGGCGTATTGAATGGATTCCGTGAGGCTCTTGATTTGGCTCTCGGTCGAAGTGATGGAGTTCTGTAGAGCCTGAATCTGGGCCTTCCAATATTCTGCTGGCACCTTGCCATCGCCGTAGTTTGGTTGTGGGTAGGTAACGCCCGGATTCTGAGAACCAGAAGTTGGGCGGGTTGGCCCGACGTGCTCTGGGATTTCGTCGTTCGTGATGACTTTCTTCGGTCCCTTCGGAGGCTGAGCAGCCGCAGGCGTGTCATTGACTGCGGAGTCTTTGCTGGTCGCGTCTTGTGACTGGGCATCCTTGGGTGGTGTGTTCTTATTGGCCTCCGTGTCTTTCTGCTGCCTTTGCTGCCGAGCTTGGCGGGCAGCGTCGCCGAGCGATTGCGAATCCTGAGCGATTGCCGCCAGCCCGCACAAGCAAGCTGCGGCTGAGAGCAGGAGAAAAAGTGTGCGCACTATTCGCATGGAGACAATCCCCGTAGCAATCCGTGGAGGGAGGAACGGCGTGCTGGAAGAATGGTATCGTCCGCGGAGGTGCGACTGGAGGTTACGTTGGTACAGGCGCTCACGACTCGTCCTAGGCGGCAGCATAGCTGGCAATCAATGCGTCAAGCTTGGCGAGGAGGGCTCCGTTGCCTTGCCGCGAATACCCCGCCAGCGCGTCCCGATAGTGCGGGAGGTTGTAGAGGAAGGCCTCGACGCGCTCCTTGTTTATATCTTCCCAGTAAGCGCCATAGCCTGACTTCTGCAACCAATAGGCGTTGAAGATTTGTTCGAACTGGTGGCTCACGGGCACCGCCATGTAGGGCTTGCCCAGGTGCAATGCTTCAGTGACCAAGGAGAATCCAGAATTGGCTACTACGGCTCGAGCGCTGACCAAGTCGGCGAAGAAGCCGTTCAGAGAAGCCTTCTTGTAAACGATATTCCCTTCTTCGTTCTTGCCTTCGCGGCCGAAGCCGTAGGCAAAGAAGCGACAGCGCACTGAACCCAGGATTTTTGCCAGCGCAGGGGCGGGCGAGGTCACATAGACGAGAACGTGATCACTTTCTGTTGGCCGCGCGTCGAGAATTTCCTGACGAAGTAACGGAGGAAACAGGAACGTGTTGCGCTTGCGGACCGGTGCGTTGAAGAAAGAGATCACGAGATACGCGTTGGCGTGCGGGGTCATGAGGCGCGTGACGAGCTTGGCGGCGGTAGCGTCGCGACGGTACTGGCTGGGATACGACACTGCCACATTCGTCAAGCAGTGCTGGTTGTCGATGGAGATGACAGGCAGCCCCTTTCTGTGGCCAACGTGGCAGGTCAGCGGCTCAAAGTCGGTGATGACGAGGTCAATTTTCCATTCGTCGACCAGATCCTTCAGACGTGACAGGCTCCTGGCGGCCTGGGGAACCGTGATCAGATTCTTGGCAATCGTGCGCTGGTAGCGGACGCGGTTATTCACGTATGCAAAACGAAAACCGTAAATTTCGGTGACGTCGAATTGCTCGCTCAGATTGCGCAGGCCACGATCGAAGGAAGCGACGTGGACCACGTGGCCCTGGGCGACAAGGTGGGAGAGCACTTCTCTTGCCCGGGTTGAGTGGCCCGCGCCTTCGCCGTTCACACCATAGAGGATATTGGCCATGATCGAAGGGCGAGTATACCGCGCCGGGGCGCTATTTACTGCGCGGTCAGCGTCGGGAGCGTTACGGTGTCTACCGTGCCGGGATCGTCGCGCAGCCTGATGTAGAGTGTTTTTGCTTTGGTGGGAGGAATCGTTAATGCGTCGCTCACAAACCCTTCGGGGACAGCAACGGAGTTGACAAAACCGGGATCGGTGCTCACGGAATCGAGTAGGAAGAGTTTTTCGCCGCTGAGGGAACACTGTTTTTCCGGCGCTGTTACACAACGAATTCCCTTGAGTTCCGGAATACGGACCAAGCTCACAAGTGGTTGCCAATCGCCTTCAATGCGGTCAGCCGTGACCGGACGAATCTTGAGGGGGCCGAAGGCGGAGGGACCTAACAATTTCATGGGATCGAGTACGGCAAAAACTGTCTTCGAATCCTGAAGCGTGAGATTGCCGTCTTTGAAGCTGAGCAAGACGCGGAATGACTCATCAGCGGTTGCCACCTCAATCTTTTCCGTGGAAGGAAAGGTATCGGGCACTTGCGTCTTGAGGACAAAGTTGAGACGGCCATCCTGCGGCAGTTCTTCTTGATTGCCGAGACGAACCAGCGGTGAGACGGTGTCATCGAGTTGCACGCTCTTGGCCAGCACGCTGACTTTTGGGCGAGGCGACTCGACTTCGGTTTTGAGGTCAAGGGCGCGGCCATCTTTGAGCGCGACGCGGACCGTAATCGCGTCGCCGGCATGGAGCTTCGTAGCGACCGATGCGTCGTGCGTGGACAGCATGAGTTCGTCCTGTTGATTGGCCCTGGTCAAGGCATCAGGTGCGAAGCGAAGTCCATTCAATTCGAGGCGGTCGACCTGGTCAAGGCGAGTGCCTTTGAGAATTCCGCTGACGTCGCCGGCATGGATGTCGAAACTGTCGAGGCGGCCGGCCTCGGCGTAAGTGTGAAGGGGAATCTCGTCAGCTTCACGCAAACCAAACTTCTTGATCGCCATTGTGACCGAGCCGGCGGTCGCTTTCTGCAAAGAGACCTTCACCTCGAGTTCTTCAGGCTTCACGGCCTTCCATTCGGCTTCGAGGGGCTTGCCTTGCTCGTCTTTGAGATTGACTTCGCTCACGCAGCAAGCGTCGGGGGACTGGAGGCGCAGTGTGTCTTCGCGGCCAACGATCAGAGCGCTCGCGTCTTTGGAGGCGACGATCCACTGCGCGGGCCTCGAGGTTCGAAGACGGTAATGGGGGCCATCGAAGGGGCGGAAACCCCAGGCTCCGCGCAGAACGCCAGTGACTTCGCCGTCCAGATCGGCGGCCTGCAGTTCCTGCATCTCGACGACAAATCCTCCACGCATCGCGTCGACCTTCGCGGGCAGGTCGATGGCTGGACCCGACTTGGCTTCCACGTGCAAAACGAAGTTGTGGGCGAGTTCCGTGCCGAACACTAAAGGAGCACCTTCCGCGGGAAGTAAGAGCGAGGGCTTGCCGGCACAAAAGACTTGGGAGGGATCGACTGCACGCAACGGTGGCACCGGAGCGGGGCGCACAGGCGGCAACCCGATCACGAGCACCGACTTGGGATTGCGAAACGAGGGAGGATTGTTCAGGCGTAGATTCAGTTCGTCCTGCTGAGGCAGCGCCAGTGCCGGAATGTATTGATACTGCGCGGTGTGCGTCGTGCTTAGGATGCGGGCGACATCAACGACCGCGCCAATATAAGGACTGTAGTAACCACTGCGGGCGTTGGGCGTGGAACTGATCTGCGCCAACAAGTCCGTCGAAGGACCCGATGTGAGGGTCGCGACCATAGTCTGGCTATGCGCATCGTCGAGAACGAGTTGATCTGTGTTCTGAGTGAGACATGGCACTTGCTGGGCGCTGGGCTTGTCGAAGCATTGCTGGTCGAGGCGAATATTCAAACTGCGCGCCAGCAGAGTTGTGCGCTGCTTCAGTTTTTCGGGATCGCTGGTGGAGATCTCGCGGACGGCTTCCAGATATTTCTCGAGGCGAGCGCGGTCGAGGCTGGCTTGCACAAGATCCTGCGACGCACGCACAAAGGCGCCGGGCTTGCCCCGGACTGCGGTGCGCAGGGTGCTGAAGGCCCCGCCCGTCTCGGGCGCGAGAAATACAAGCGCTTCCTCGGCCTCGTCGGGAACAATCACGAAGACACCTTCGTCGCGGATTGCCTTGCTCCAAGTTTCAACGCGGGTAAACCAGGAATCCGGCGGAGGGTTCGTGGCGCCGCGCAGAAAAACCACGACCATGAGATAGCGCACGGACTGACTGTCGGGCAGATCGGGATGCACCCAGACCCGATCTACGGCTTGCAGGTTGGGTACTTCTGAAATGGGCAGAGTGACACCCGCACGTTGTACGCGGACTTCCACCTTGGGGCCGACGAGATCGAAGGCTGCGCTTTGCGCGCGAGCCGAGGCGACAAGCGTTAGGGCAAAAAGCGCGCCCAGCACAAGAAGCCGGGAGGGAGCCACAATTTCACGGCGGCGCAGATACGAAGTGAATCCCGTCGAACGCAGAGAGTGGACCGGCACGGAGGAATTTCTATCCTAATTGATTCTTCGAGTGCTTGCCAGCATGTGAGCGTGAGTTGCATGGGCGGAATTCAGTACCACAAGAGTGACCAAGGAGAAATGGCATATTGCAATCGCCTTTTCGACTGACGATAATGGCCACGGCTTCATCGTTTTGAAAGATCACGCCGGTGCGGTACGACTACTTCTTCGCAAATCACTGGAACGAACAAGGGATCGGAGATTCATGGAATCCGCGCCGGTAGCCGCTGTCCTTGGTCTTGATTTCCTTTTGCTCATCGTTGTGCTGATCGGAAGCCGCTCCAGCCAGAATCGCACGCAGTCGGCGTTGGTAGCCGGACTCTTCTTCTGCTCCGGATTTCCAGCTCTGATCTATCAAATCATCTGGCAGCGCGCGCTTTTCGCCATTTACGGCGTCAATGTGCAATCGGTTGCAGTGGTGGTCAGCGCGTTCATGCTGGGCCTGGGAATTGGGAGCCTGGCAGGTGGGAGGCTTTCGGCGCGCTTTCCACGCCACGGGATTGTGATTTTCGGAATTTGTGAGCTCGGGATTGCGGCCTTCGGGCTGGTTTCGTTGCGTCTTTTTCATTGGGCGGCGCAATACACGGCGGGCAGCGGGCTGGCGTCCACCATTCTCTTTAGTTTTCTGCTGCTGATCGTGCCCACGATGCTGATGGGTGCGACGCTGCCACTGCTGGTGGAACAGCTTGTACGAAACTCGCGAAGTGTTGGGTACTCGGTTGCGACGTTGTATTTCGTCAACACGCTTGGCTCCGCTGTCGCCTGCTATGTTTGCGCGGAAGTTCTGCTGCGCAACCTTGGCCAATCTGGCTCGGTCACCATGGCAGCGTGCATCAACACCGTTGTGGGCGCGACGGCTTTTCTCTACGGGCGCAGTGAACGCCGGAAGCAGGAAGCGGACGATGTGGCCACAGTCCCAGCGGGCATGACCTCTACGCAAAGTCTCCCGTTCGGAATGGCTGCCGGCATTGCGGGCGTCGCGGGCTTCATCGCATTGGGTTTTGAGATTGCGTGGTTTCGCGTTTTTGCTCTCGCGACCTTCGATCGCGCGCCCGCATTTGCGTTGCTGCTATCGACCTACCTGGCGGGCGTTGCGGCCGGATCGTTCCTCAGCGAGAAGCTGACCGAGAAAAGGCGCGTGAACGCTGTGACCCTGGCGGGCGTGCTCATACTGATTGCCGGTGCTGTGTCGGTGTATCTGCCGCCGCTCATGGCACAACTCTGCACGAAAGACATATCGGTGATGGCGAGCGCTCCAGTTTTCTTCATTACAGCAGGCTTGCTCGGATCGGTGCTGCCTCTACTTTGCCAGGCAGCGATTTCGGCGGACGAGTCGGCTGGGCGACGCGTGAGCCTTATCTATCTTTCGAACATCATCGGATCGACGCTAGGTAGCCTGATGATCGGCTTCGTGCTGATGCACTACTTTGGTACCGAAGCGATCTCAATGCAGTTGGCGGCGGCCTGCCTGATCACTGGCTCGATTGTGCTGATGTTCCAGAGTGGACGGTTGCTCATGCCGGCCGCGTGGGCTCTAGGACTCATTGCGATTACCGCCGTCGCCATACCGGGATCTCTGCCGGGGTATGCGAATCTTTTCGGCAATCTGATTTTCGGGCCAAAAGCCCCGCAGACTGGGCCGATGAAGCACGTGATTGAAAATCGTAACGGGATTGTTGCGGTTACCGGCGATGATGCAGTTTTCGGGGGAGGAGTGTATGACGGCTTCGTCAATGTCGATCCGGCAAACGACAAGAATCTTGTGATCCGAGCTTACGCGCTCAGCCTGTTTCAGGCCCAGCCGAAGCATGTATTCATGCTGGGGCTGGCATCAGGATCGTGGGCACAGATTGTGGCAAACAATCCGGAGGTGGAAGACGTTGACATCGTCGAGATCAACCCCGGGTATTTTCAGCTGATCAAGGAATATCCCGAGGTGCGTTCGGTTCTGCACAACCCCAAGGTTCACTTCTATGTCGATGACGCGAGGCGATGGCTGCAGGCCCATCCCGACAAGAAATATGACGCGATGGTAGCTAACACTTCGTTCCACTGGCGCGATCACAGCTCGCAAATACTTTCCAGCGACTACCTGCGGATCGTTAAGTCTCATCTGCGACCGGGTGGATCTTATTATTACAACGCCACGGAGTCTCCCGAGGTTCTGGTAACTGGCCTGCATGAGTTCGGCTACGGTCTGCGGGTGATCACCTTTCTGGCGGTGAGCGATTCGCCATTCGTTCTGGATAAAGAACGCTGGTTGTCGGTTCTCAGCCGGTACACGATCGACGGCAAGAGGATGTTCGACCCTGCCGATCCGCGCACACCGAGGATTCTGGCGGCGTACAGCATTTTTGCCGACTCGATAAGTCAACCGCAGAGGATGCTGGGGCTTGAGGCAGGAGACGCGCTGGCGCAGCGACTGGGACCGCGCCACCTTATTACGGACGATAATATGGGAGCCGAATGGACTGAGGCCCCGAAGCCGTCCTGGCGGTAGACAAAGCGGCGGTCACCAAGAAGCTCTGCTGTGACACTCCCGGGCGATCCCTCGTCCTCACGAAAGCCGTATATCATTTTAGGGGACGTACGAGGTGCGGAGATGGAGATGAATGCTGCGCATATCAATACGAAGGTACGGTTTAGCCGTCGGGACTTGCTGCGTGCGGCGGCGCTGGGGACGATCTCGCTTCCACTTTCACGTTTGGCATGGGCACAGAAGCAAAGAGCGTTTCTTGAGCCGAAAGCGATCCCTTACATCGGGTCCGACGACGCCTTGCTGGATGAGATCGAACGAGCCGCATTTGACTTCTTCTGGAACGAAGCGGGTGCGACAGGCCAGGTGAAGGACCGTGCGCTGCTGAATGGCAATGACAAGCAAAAGATTGCCAGCATCGCAGCGACTGGCTTTGGGCTTTCGGGACTTTGCATCGCGGAGGCCCGCGGGTACAAGAAGAGAGACGAGATCGTGGAGCGAGTTCGCGGCACTTTGCGGTTTTTGTGGCAGAAACTTCCGCATGAGCACGGATTCTATTACCACTTCATTGATTTGAATTCCGGCGAGAGACAGTGGAAGTGCGAGATCTCATCGATCGACACCTCCCTTCTGCTGTGCGGTGTTCTGACCGCGCGACAGCATTTTTCGGACGCAGAAATCCAGGACCTGGCGACAAAGATCTACGAGCGTGTGGAGTGGCCATGGATGTTGAACGGGGGCAGCACGCTATCGATGGGCTGGCATCCGGAGTCGGGGTTCCTCGATGCGCGGTGGGAGCACTACTGCGAACTGATGATGATATATCTCCTGGCTATGGGATCGCCGACACATCCGATTCCCGCGGAGGCCTGGAAGGCGTGGACTCGTCCGACCGTCGAGTTTCAGGGCGTGAGGTATATATCGGGCAACGATCCGCTGTTTACGCACCAGTATTCGCAGGCGTGGTTCGACTTTCGTGGGAAGCGCGACGCCTATTCCGACTATTTTGAGAATTCGGTAAAAGCTACGAAGGCGCACAAGCAATTCTGCATTTCCCTTCACGATGAGTTTCCCGATTACAGCGAGCAGCTTTGGGGCATTACGTCGTCGGATTCGGCGGCTGGCTACCAGGCGTGGGGCGGACCGCCGCGATTGGGGAAGGTGGATGGGAGCGTAGTGCCATGCGCGGCGGGAGGCTCGCTTCCCTTCTTATATGCCGACTGCATGCGGGTGATGCGCACAATTCGCGAGCGCTATGGCAAGGCTTGGGGGCGGTATGGGTTTGTCGACGCGTTTAATCCGCTGACCGATTGGTATAACCCAGACGTGCTCGGGATCGATCAAGGAATTACGATGCTGATGGCGGAGAATCAGCGCACTGGTTTTGTATGGAAGACGTTCATGAAGAACAAAGAGGCGCAGCTAGGGATGGAGAAGGCCGGGTTTCAGACGCAACATGCGTAAATTGATTCTCATTCTTGCATGTAGCTTTTTTTTCGCCGATGCCTCGAGCCCTCCGGCTGCTGCGCCCATCACATTTGAAGACACGGCGACGAAGGCCGGATTGCACTTCGTAACCAGGAATTCTCCGACCGCAAACAAAAACCAGGTTGAAACCATGGTCGCCGGGGTCGGGTTGTTGGACTACGACGGCGACGGATATCTGGACATCTACCTGGTGAACGGAGCGGCCATCCCGTCGCTGCGGAAAGAATCGCCGGAGTATTGGAATCGCCTCTATCGCAACAACCACGACGGCACGTTCACCGATGTTACCGAGCGGGCTGGGGTGGCCGGCGCGGGGTACGGAATGGGAATCGCGGTCGGCGACTACGACAATGATGGCCGGCCCGATCTGTTCCTGGCCAACGTCACGGGCAATCAACTCTTCCACAATAATGGTGATGGCACGTTTACGGATGTAACTGCGAAAGCGGGTTTGGCTGGCGCCCAGATGAATGGGAAGAAGATGTGGTCGGTGGGCGCCGGATGGTTCGACTATAACAACGATGGGTTGCTCGATCTGTTTGTGGTCAACTATTGCGTCTGGGAAGTGAACAAAGATCCGTACTGCCCGCTCAAGAGTGGAGAACGCGCTTACTGCCATCCGAAACTCTACACGTCTCTGCAAAGCACGCTGTATCGCAACAATGGCGATGGGACGTTTACCGATGTCTCCAAGGAAACAGGGATTGCGGGGCACATGGGCAAGGGCATGAGCGTTTCGTTCGCGGACTATGACGGCGACGGTTTCATGGACGCGTTCGTGGCCAACGATACGACTCCGGCATTTCTTTTTCACAATCTCGGCGGGAAGAAGTTTGAGGAAGTGGGAGTGTCGGCCGGCATCGCGTATGCGCCAGATGGGTCCACTTTGTCGGGTATGGGTTCGGATTTTCGCGATGTAAATAATGATGGGCGCCCGGACATCTGGTATACGGCGGTCGAGCACCAGAGCTTTCCGTTGCTGATCAATAGTGGACACCGTGATTTCGACGATCTGACGCAGTCCAGCGGACTGCAGGCGACTACAGAAATGTCAGGATGGAGTAACGGGATCTACGATTTTGACAACGACGGAGCGAAAGACTTATTCGTGGCGCGAGCCAACGTGCTCGACAACATCAGCGACTTGACGCCCAATCGAAAATTCCCTGAGCCGAATTCCATCTTCCGCAATCTGGGAAATGGGAAGTTTCAGGAGGTCAGCGCGACGGCGGGGCCGGATTTCCAGTTCCCAGGGGCACACCGAGGTGCGGCGTTTGGCGATCTCGACAACGACGGTCGAGTGGATATGGTCGTCTCCGTGCTGGGCGGACAGGTCAAGCTGTTTCATAACACCTCCGAGACAGGCAACCATTGGATACTGCTGAAACTGGTGGGCACCAAGAGCAATCGGATGGGAATTGGGGCGCAGATTCACATCAAGACGGAAGACGGCCGTTCGCAGTGGAACGAAGTAACAACATCAGTAGGCTACACTTCATCGAGCGACAGCCGGGTGCATTTCGGGCTGGGGAAAAACCAGCATATCAAGGATGTCGAAATCCGCTGGCCTAGTGGTATCCAGCAGACGCTGCATGATCTCGCCGTGGATCGCATTGTGACGATCGAGGAGCCGAGGCAGTAGCTCTACTGCGGAAGGATAGGCATGTCGCCCGACGGAATCGTCCCGGAGTTCGACGGATTGGTCTCAGGCGAGCCGCTGGCGGCTTTCTTTTTTTCTTCCTCCGTCAAACGCGTGAAGGTGGCGCGAGCCTGCGCTGCTTCCTGTTTGCGTCCGGCACGGGAATAGGCAGTTCCGAGTGCGAAATAGACCTTGGACTCCCGCGGCAATCCCTTCTGTGCGATCTCGAGCTCAGGAATAGCTTTCAGATAATCGTCGACATCCAAACGCAAGAGGCCGAGAAGGTAGTGGGCGAATGGTTGCCGCGGAGCAAGTTTCACGGCTTCTTCGGCATAGGGTAACCCCACTGCAGAATCCGTCTTGTACAGGGCCATAGCGATTTGCAGTCGGGAGACAAAATCTGAGGGATCGTTCTTGATCTGTTCTTTGAATTCGTTATTCGCCGCCTCCAGATCGCTAGCTTCCACTAAGAGCATTCCAAAAGCATAATGAATGTTCGGATACGCCGGATTCTCCCTGACGAGAGTGCTCAGTTCGATTCTGCTTTCATCGAATTTCTTCTGCCCGGCAAGACATGCCGCATGGCCGACCCGCGCCACGATTTCCGCGTCCCGCGAACTCAGAGCAGGAGGGATCTTGCTTTGCATGCGGAGCAAGACCATTCCCAGAGTCGCGGTAACCTGATCGCTCTGAACGCCGTTCAGACAGAGTTGTTCCAGGATGTCTTCTGCCTCCTGAAACCGTCCCGAGCGCTGGAGCAGAACAGCTTCGTGGTAGACGGCGACGTGTCGCAGTTGGGGATTCTTATCCACGCCCAGGTTGGCGCCTCTTTCGAGATTCTGCAAGGCCAAGCGATCGCGGCCGAGTTCGAATTCGCAGAGTCCGAGCATGACAAAGCCGTTGCCGTTCTTCGGAAGCAGGGACGTCATCTTCTCAAAATCGTAGGCCGCCTCCTCGTAGGAGTTGCGATCGTAGGCGATGGTCCCGAGCGACCACCATCCTTCCGCCCAGCGAGGACGCAGAGCGAGTGCCTTCTTATAGAGGGATGCCGCCTCGTCAAGGCGGTCGGCATCGCGGGCAGCGTCAGCTCTGGCGGAGAGTACGGTAAAGCTGGAAGTCCCCCGCGACGGCGTCGCACTTCCCTGCTGCGCAACCGCGGAAGATGCAACAATGCTCACTACGGCAGCGAGGCAAACCGTTCTCAACATCCGGCGGGAGTTGCGGGAATGAAAGACAAAACAAGGAATGCAACCGCGGAAGCGGGTCTCGACGCCGTGAGTCTGCACAAGGCCAGTCTAAAGCAGATCTGCTGCCGCAAGGAACTGACGAACGGTTGAGTGATCGATCAGGAAGAAAAGGGCGCGCCCGAAGGCACGCCCCTCCCATCAAGAAAGCTAGAAGCTAAAGCGGGCCTGCATCTCGATCGTACGGGAACCCAAAGCATTCTGGGCTTGACCGAAGTGCGGGTCGTTCAGGTCGACCTGGATATTGGTAAGGTTCAGCTTGTTGAACAAATTGAAGAAGTTAGCGCGGAATTCCAGTCTTGCATTCTCGCCCAGCACCTTCATGTTCGGCAAGCCAAACGATTTGCTCAAAGTGGCATCGATATCCAGATACCGAGGCCCGGTGAACGCGTTGCGCGCGATTCCAGGTAAACCGGGGATGGGACCCGGGGTGGCGCCACCATCGACAATCGCATCGAACGAGGGTCCCGCTGTGAATGAAGGGGCTGTGAAGTACGCGTCCGCCCCATTGGGGAAATCTCCGCCCGACCGCTTAAACGCGTTATTGCTATGATCTCCGGACGCTCCGCCCGCATAGGTTGCCGGACGCAGCGAAGAAGTACCACCTCCCCCACAACCGCCCTGGTAAATCGCGTCACAGAAGCTGTTATAGATAGGATTGTAGGGGAAGCCGGAGTGTGCGTTCAGGATCCCGCTGACGTTCCATCCACCGATGACTTTTTCCATCCAGCTCCGGCTTCCGTGGAAGAAGGTCGGAGACCAGATCCCATAAATCTTCAGGGCGTGCGTGACATCATAGTCAGACTTGCCATAGTCCTGATTCAATGTGAATTGGTAGTTACCGTTAGCATAGTTGTTGGATCCGGTGTCCATGCTCCGGCTCCACCGGTATTGTGAGGTCATCTGGAAGGAGTGACCGAACTGGTGGCGAACTTCAGCCAAAATCGCGTTGAAGTTGGCCCGTCCGCCTTCATCGTACCAGTCGATGTGCTGCACAACCTCATTAAACGCGACACCTTGTGTGGCAAAGGCGAACTGATTCAGGTTGTACTGGCGTGTGAGATTTCGTGTCGCCGTCCCCTGGTAGCCGAGGGTCGCGACCCACTGCCGTCCAAGATCGTACTGGCCTTCGACCGAGTAGCGATAGGAGCGCGTGTCTGCCCAATGCGACGGATAACCTGTCAAATCGATCTTGGAAAAATTCTGCCCTCCAGCCACTGGCAAGTTCGTCGTCGGATCGAAGGTGGCTTCGCCGAAGGGGTTGGATGCGTATCCATAGAACGAGTGCACATCCGACGGGAATGTGTTCGGCCCGTAGACGATCTGGTTGGTGAATGTGTCGCATGTGGGCGGATTGGCACATGCGGTCGCCGACAGATTGAACGCGGGGGACAGGAATGGTGGGTTGTTCCGTCCGTTCAGCGAGGTCGCCTCTTCTTGGCCGCTGAAACCGATTCCGAATCCGCCTCGTACTACAAGTCGGTTCGTAAAGCGGGATGGGCTCCAAGCAAATCCAAGCTGCGGACCGAAGTCGCCCTTACTTGGGCTGTACAGCGTTCCGCCCTTCCGCACGCGAATGCCGGTAAGGAGATCGGCACCGGATCCAAGCTGCACAACTCCAAGATTTCCTCTCTTGTCGGAGATCGCACCGTTATACTCCCAGCGCAAGCCCAGATTGATCGTTAGATTCTTTCGAACCTTGTAGTCATCTTGAACGAAAAATCCGTACAAGGTCGAGCGGGTATCCTTTCTGAAGTCGGCAGGTACACCAGTAATTGGATTGAACGTGGCCTGTTCCTGGGACGGGGCGTCGTTCATGAAATCCCAGAGATTGTGGAAATAGTAATTCGGGCGAGCATTCCAAGGTGCAAGATCAACAAAATCGAGTTTGGTGATCTCTCCGCCGAGCTTGATAGTGTGGCTGCCGTGAACTTTCGTGAGAACATCCTTCACCGCATAGGTCCACTGATCGAAAGTCCCCGGCGTCCCGATGCCCAAATTGCTCACGCTTGCCGTGCCGTAGCCATCTCCATTCGGTGCATTCAGGTCCTGGAAGTATCCATCCGGTAAGCCCCAAGCACCATTGGGGTTGTTCTTCAAGTCTTGCCAACGCCAACCCGCGGCGTTCACCCTCGCTTCATTCAACAGAGTAGGGGAGATCGTACGGTTCCAGAGAAAAGTCTCAGCCTCGTTGATCACTTTGTGGTGGAACAAATTCATTGGAACAAACGACCCGTTGAATGAATCGCTGCTGGTGGGTACGCGGTACATGCTAAACGCGAGGCGGTCTTTGTTGGTCGCGTCGAAGTCCACGCGAAAGTTGTACTGAGTCTCTATAGTGGTATTGGGTCCGTCTACGTTGTAGAAGGCGATGTCGGCGGTATTCGGATCCAAATTAGCAGCAGCTCCGGTACCGTCCCCCCCCAACCCCGGATTGAAGTTGTCAACCCACGCGGGGTCCTGGGCACCCAAGGCCAAAGTCAGCGGTCTGCCGAGGTTAAGGCCTTGCCCTGGAATGAAAAGGCAGTTTGTGCCGTCAACCAGGCCAATGTCAGTGCACGTATGGTTATCAGATGGGTTTTCCAGGATCGATCCACCCTTGACGGAAATCCCTGGAAAAGCTCCGTATTTTGCCGCTGCGCTGCCCGCAGGCGCGAGCGCAAAGAACTGCGCGGTTGGGTACCAAAATTGTGAGTTGGAGGTCCCGTGGTTGCGAATGGCCTCGTAGGAAAAGAATCCAAAGAGTTTATTGTGCAGGATGGGCCCACCCACAGATCCGCCGTAGTCATTGAATCTGGCGTTGTTTCTCTGGGGACTATTGCTGTAGCCATTGTACGACTGGTAAGCATTCAAGCCAGGGCGGTCCGCCTTAAAAAAGGCGCTGCCATGAAACTGGTTGGTGCCGTTTTGAGAAATGACTTTGATCTGCGCCCCAGGATAACGACCGTCTTCGGCGTCGTAGCTATTGGAGACGACTTTCACTTCTTTGACCGAATCTTCGTTTGGCGTCACTACAGCGGTGCCCGCCCAGGACACGCTGGTAATACCGACTCCGTCCAACTGAATGTTATTAAGTTCTCGGCGTCCGCCACCGGCAGAGACTTGGGGTCCATTTTCTGTCGCGAAGATTCCCGTCTCCGCTCCGGGGCCGCCCGGGCCCGCATTGCCTGGCAGAGCATTTGTCCCGCCGCCGTTGCCCTGCGATCCGTCCCCGAAGATTCCCGGAGCCAATTGCGCCAACTGAAATACATCGCGGCCAAACGAAGGAAGGGTCTGAATCTGCTGTGCGGTCACCGTACCGCTGATGGTCGCTGTCTCAGTGTCGATCAGGGGTGCCGCGTCGCCGTTGACCGTGACCGTCTCCGAGGACTGGCCCAACTCCAACTGTATGTTTACAGCGTTCGCCTGCTCGGCGATGATACTGACGTTGTTCAGGACTTTTTGCTTGAACCCGTTCATCTCAACCTTGATGGTGTACCGACTTGGGGGAAGCGCGGTGAAGTTGTAGATGCCAGACTCGTTGGTCTTGGCGATCATTGCCTGATTGGTTTCCTGGTTCGTAAGGGTCAACGTCGCACCTTGCACCAGCGCACCTGCCGGATCAGTGACCACTCCCTGAATGGAGGCGCGATATTGCGCTTGGGCCATGACGGCGGAGAGGACGACACAGACAATCAAAGTTACGACGCGAAGTGCAGAAGAAGTAAACCGGCTCATTGACGCCCCCGTGCTGCTCAGACTTCGTTTTGCCTACACCGCTCTTACTAAAACCGTAGAAAAGCGTTTTAGTAGAGATCAGGCCGCTTATAGCACAGGCGATTTTCTACAGTCAAGCGCATTGTTTTTCGACGTGGCGGGTGCGCCACACAGGGTAGCGCTGGCAGGATTCCAGACTTCAAATGCATTAACGATTTTGTAGAGGAGGTCGACGGCGAATCTCGGACTCAGGTCGCCGGATTGCTTTGGGGGGACCTACATAGAAAACTTTATTACAGGAACGTGCCGGATCGATTTCGCGAGGCACGACCTCATTTGGGACGGAGACCGTTCAAGGCTTTGCAGGTGGTCTCCCGGATGATCAGTTTAGGTTCGACGATCGTCTCGCCGCCTTGGGAATCCGATCCTGAGCGGCGGATACGTCGCAGTAAAGTTTCTGCGGCGATTCTTCCCATCTCGCGCAGCGGCTGACGCACCGTGGTCAATGCCGGATTCTGGTAGGCGGCACTTTGAATGTCATCAAAGCCAACGACTGAAATGTCGTCGGGAACCCGCAAACCTGCCTCGCGAAATGCGCGGATGGCGCCCATCGCCGAAATGTCGTTAAAGGCAAAGAGGGCACTGAATTTCTTGCCGGTGGCCAGAAGCCTTCTTGTGGCCTCATACCCGAGTTCTGGAGACGGAGAATCTCCTTCGAGTTGAGAGATGAGAGCGGGAGAAATGGAAAGGCCCAGCTGGCGCGCTGCCTTTTCAATGTTCGCCCACCGGACTTCGGTGTCGGAGCTGAACTCCTGTCCCTTAATGAAGGCGACTTGACGATGCCCAAGCTGGTAGAGATGCTGGAGCGCGACTTCCGCGGCCAACACGTGGTCGAGGACGATGTTGGTTACGCCCTTCACATGGTTGTGCCCCGACACCGTAACTACCGGTACTGATAGCGAGAGCGTCCAGGGTGTGTCGACCGCGATCAGGCCGTCCACCGAGCGCTCCAGAAAAAGCCGGGGGTATTCTTCGATCAGATCGGCGCGGTGCCGATGGCTGACCACGAAGTAGAAGTAGCCTTCCTGCAGAAGATAATCTTCCACACCACTCATCACCGACGCCGAGTAGCCATCGCTGACTTCGGGAACGATGACGCCAACGGTAAAGCTGCGCTGGGCGCGCAAAGAACGAGCAAAAAAATTCGGGCGGTATTTGTATTTCTGAGCGGCGGCGAAGATTCTGTCTTTCGTATCTTGCGGAATGGAGTCTGCGACGTGCGAGCGATTGATGACCAGAGATACAGTAGCCGGCGAGAGTCCGAGGCGCTCCGCCAGTTCCTTCAGGCTCACCGGCTTTCGCCCCATCCGCACCGTCTGCCCGCCGGGCTTGCCGTTTTTTTTGCTCATCCCCTGCGAAGTCTCGCACAAACCGAATCAGCGTAGCAAGCAAATGTCGCGATGAAATGCGCAATATTTGTTGACAGCGAGACCACAAAGGGTTTTTCATACAATGCGATAATGCTCTACTAACCCGATTTAGTAGCCAGTCAGCCCCAGACCCGACGGAGGAGTGCTCATGCCCTGCCCAGCGCGACATACGTTTGCCCCTCGCTTTCCAGATTCAAAAATCCGCGAGCTGATGGCAAGAGCGGCGCGGGCTGCCATTCTTGCAGGAATCTGCATGGTGATGAGCGTCGCTGTAGCCGCGCAGGAACGAGCCCCAAAAGGCCAGGCCTCCGCCATTGCGGATACAAGTCTTGATGCCCGGGTGGACTCGATTCTGCGCGGCATGACGTTGGAAGAGAAAGTCGGCCAGTTAGTGCAATATTCCGCCGGACAGCCCACGGGGCCGGGAACGGGCCGGACCGATTACGAGGACATGATCGTCCATGGACAGATCGGATCGCTGTTCAATGTGGTCGATCCGCATGAGATCAATAAATATCAGCGAATCGCGATGGAGAAGTCTCGGCTGCACATTCCGATTTTGTTCGGGCTGGATGTGATCCACGGATTCAAGACAGAGTTTCCGATACCCCTGGGACTTGCGTCCACATGGGATCCTTCGATTGTGGAAAAGGCGTCGCATGTAGCGGCAATGGAAGCGGCGGCCGACGGCATTCGATGGACATTTTCGCCGATGGTGGACATTGCGCGCGATGCGCGCTGGGGCCGGATGGCAGAGGGCGCGGGCGAAGACCCATTTCTGGGTTCGGCCATGGCGGCGGCATACGTGAGGGGCTATCAGGGCACGCGTTTAGACGCGCCTGACAGCATCGCTTCTTGCGCCAAGCACTACGTGGGTTACGGTGCGGCTGAAGGCGGGCGCGACTACAACTCCACCGAGATTTCAGAACACACGTTGCGGCAGTATTACCTGCCGCCGTTTCATGCGGCGGTGGAAGCGGGAACCGTGTCGCTCATGAGTGCATTCAACTCACTGAACGGCGTGCCGTCGACTGCCAATCCTTTTACGTTGAAACAAGTCCTGCGCAAAGAGTGGGGCTTCCGGGGATTGGTAGTCAGCGACTGGAATGCCGTCGGCGAGCTGATCCCTCACGGTGTTGCAGCGGATGGCGCGACCGCGGCGCGCAAGGCTTTCCTTGCTGGCGTTGACATGGATATGGTGAGCAGCTTGTACCATGACCACCTGGGGCAAGTTGTGAAGTCAGGCCAGGCAACGCAGTCCGAACTCGATGAAGCCGTGCGGCATTTACTTCGGGTAAAGCTTGCCTTGGGTCTGTTTGAACATCCTTTTGTCGACGAAGGTGCGGCCGCGAAAGCGCTTTATCGTCCGGAAAGCACTGCTCTCGCACAGACGGCGGCCGAGAAATCCTTCGTACTGCTTCAGAATAGGAGTGGCGCCGGCGGCAAAGCGCTGCTTCCGCTGGCGAGTCGAGCCCAGAATTTCGCTGTGATCGGACCGCTGGGGGACGATTCTTCTTATCCTGGCGGAGTGCCGGAAGGTGCCGGACCTCGAGTCTCACTGCCGGCGGCGCTGGCCCAGAGAGTCGGCGAAGACCATGTGTCCCGCTTCAAAGGGGTGGGCATTCTCGACGGCACCGACGAGGAGATTGCCGCGGCGGTGGCGGGTGCTCAAAAAGCTGATCTCGTGATTCTGACGCTCGGAGAGAGCCCCGACATGAGCGGAGAGGCTGCCTCTCGCGCGCATTTGGGACTGCCGGGAAGGCAACAGGAGTTGCTGGAAGCTATCGTAAAAACCGGCAAGCCAGTTGTTCTGATTCTATTCAGCGGACGGCCGTTAACCGTGCCCTGGGCATTTGAACATGTGCCTACGGTGATCGAGGCGTGGCTTCCGGGAATCGCGGCTGGACCGGCGCTGACGCGAACCCTCTTCGGCGATGTGAATCCCAGTGGAAAGCTAGTGGTAAGTTGGCCGCGCAGCGTGGGCCAGGAGCCTCTTTACTACAACGCACTGAATACCGGGCGTCCCACCGGCGACATGGACCTGACGCATCCCCCATCGGACATTAGCGCGCGGTACCTGTCGCGCTACATCGATGAACAGAACATTCCGCAATTTCCATTCGGCTATGGCGGATCGTACACCAGCTACTCGTACGGAGCCACGAAGATCAGCATGCAGCGGTTGAGCGCGGCGACTTTGAACAAGGATTTGCACGCCGGCACAGCATTGACCGCTGAGGCTGACGTGACCAATACGGGTTCACGGTCGGGAGAAGAAGTCGTGCAGCTCTACATCGAATTGCAGGGGACAAGCGTCGCAGAGCCGGTCCGCGCTCTGAAAGGATTTCAAACAGTAGCTATAGCTCCGGGCGAAACACGGAAAGTAAAGTTCGAACTGAAGCCGGAAGCATTTGCGATTTGGAACGACCGTAATCAGTTTGCCGCCGAAACCGCCAAGGTCAATGTTTGGATCAGCCCAGACTCCGCGCACGGTTCACCTGCTCAGGCGGAGATCTTGCCCTAGCAAAACACCGTGATGTTGCAGGCAAATCTTGTCCGCAGGCAACTGCAGTTCGAGGAACAAATTATGAAATGCGTCGCGCGCAGTGTCGTCTCACCCGCAAAAGTAATTCTTCTCTATCTGGGATTGATGTGGCTCGGCGGGCTTGCGTGGGGCAACACCGACTATTACCGACATGTTGTCTTCGACAACAGCCTGACGTCTGATGCTTATTTCTACAGCCGGGGCATGGCCAATGGGTCGAGTACCCTGGAGCTGAACGGATGGCGTCTTCCGGTCGAGACCAAGATATTTCTGACACCGCCCAATGCGCTGCGCCTGCAGTGGCAATCGCAGCCCGGAGGAGGCTGGGAAGCGGAAGTCCACCTCGATGGCCACCGCAATCGCATCCCAGAACTTCAGGGACACAATCTTTATTTCTGGTGTTTCGCTCCGCAGCCGATTGCCGCCGATGACCTTCCGGTGCTTGTTCTTTCAACGGCCCCAGAAGGTCTGCAGGTCGCGGAGTTCCCTGCCGCCTTCACCCAGCCCTTGCCGTTGGGAAGATTCGCCCGCGACATTCCCGCGGGACGCTGGGTGCAGGTACGAATTCCGCTGACTGAATTTCATACCGCATCCATCTACGAATTCCGTCCGCAGTATTTGCAGAACGTTGTCTTTCATCAGCAACGAGCTGACGGCGTGCAGCACACGCTGATTATCGATGAGATTCGGATCGGTGACGATCCCGCGGGTGAGCAGGAATCGCTGCCAGCCCCGGAGAATGTCCGCGCAATCGGCTACGACCGCCACGTTGAGGTGCGCTGGGATCCGGTAGACCGTCCCGGGCTCGGCCGGTACGTGATCTACCGCTCGCTTGACGGCAAAGACTTCGAGCCGGTCGGCATGCAACTTCCGGGGACAACTCGCTACACAGATTTTCTGGGGAAGTCGGGTGTCACGGCGCAGTACAGAGTGGCAGCGTCTGACTCGCAGTATCGACCGTCTGCCAAGTCGAAGGCGGCAAGTGCATCCACTCGTGAATTCAGCGACGATGAACTGCTCACGATGTTGCAGGAGGCTACCTTCCACTATTACTGGGAAGGCGCGGATCCACACTCGGGCATGACTCGCGAAAACATTCCCGGCGATGACCGCATCGTCGCTACCGGCGCGAGCGGAATGGGCATCGCTGCGCTCATCGTAGGTGTGGACCGCGGCTTCATCACGCGCGCTCAGGGGCTCGAGCGCATCACCAAGATTGTGAATTTTCTCGAACATGCGCAGCGTTATCACGGAGCCTTCTCTCACTACATGGACGGAAGCACCGGGAAGACGATGCCTGTGTTTGGCATGTTCGACAACGGCGGAGACCTAGTGGAAACTTCATTCCTCATGGAAGGGCTGCTTGCCGCGCGCCAGTATTTCCGCAAGGACAGCGAAGATATCTACAAACGTATTTCGCGGCTCTGGGAGGCAGTCGAGTGGAATTGGTACCGCGGAGCACAGCCCGGTGATTTCATTTACTGGCATTGGTCGGCTGAGTGGGGATGGCAGATCCAGCATCCGTTGATCGGCTTCAACGAAGTCATGATCACGTATCTGCTGGCGATGTCATCGCCGACTCACGGCGTTCCAGCGGACATGTACTATTCCGGCTGGGCGAGCCAGGCGCAACGCGCGCAGGACTATCGGCAAGGCTGGTCGGGCAGCACCGACGGAAATCACTATGGCAACGCGCAGACATATTACGGAATCAAGCTGGACGTAGCCGTGGGAACCGGAGGGCCGCTGTTCTTCACCCATTACTCCTTCTTCGGCTTCGATCCACACAGCCTGCACGATCGATTCACGTCCTCTTATTTTGAGAACAACCGCAACATCGCCCTGGTGAACCGTGCCTATTGCATTGAAAATCCAAAGCACTTTCAGGGCTACGGAGCTGATGCGTGGGGATTGACGGCGAGTGATGGGCCGGAAGGGTATGTACCCCACGCACCCGATGCGAACAGCGATCGTGGAACGCTCACACCGACGGGCGCGCTCGCGTCGTTCCCATACACCCCCGAAGCTTCGATGGCGGCATTCAAGCACTATTACCGCGACCTGGGCGCGCAACTCTGGGACATCTATGGCCCGCGGGATGCCTACAACCCGGGGCAGAACTGGATTTCACCGATTTACATGGGGTTGAACCAGGCGCCAATTGCGGTCATGATCGAGAACGGTCGCACCGGCTTAGTGTGGAAGAACTTCATGGAGAATCCCGAGGTCGGTGTGATGCTCCAGAAGCTTGATGCGGTCACTGGAAAATAGCGCCGAGCCTTTACGTATTATGTCGCGGTTTCAATCGTTTGCTCACACGTCGCGAAATCTTGCGCTATTCGGGGAAGGCAGCGTTGGCCTTCCCTGCGTTGAACTTGGCCATCGCGACCCTGTCATGCGGTGGAGGATCCTCCTCAACCGATCTCCCACCTCCACCGGTGTCGGATGACGACTTTCTCGATCAGATGCAGCGCGCGATGTTCCTTTTCTTCTGGGAGCAGGCCAGTGCCGCGACAGGGCAGGTGAAGGATCGCGCACTGGCAGGCGGCAACGACACGCGCACAGTATCGAGCATCGCCGCCACCGGATTCGGACTTACGGCTCTGTGCATCGGCCACAAACGGAGCTATGGCGATGCCGCGCAAATTCAAAGTCGCGTCACCAACACACTCAACTTCCTGCTTAACCAGACAAACATCAACGGATTCTTCTATCACTTCGTTGACATGGACTCGGGCGCGCGCGCGTTTAACAGCGAGGTATCTTCGATTGACACTTCTATTCTTCTGTGTGGGGTGCTGACCTGTCGTCAATATTTTCAGGACGCGCAAATCCAAAGCATGGCGTCGCAGATCTACAACCGGGTGAATTGGCCGTGGATGCTCAACGGCGGCTCCTCTTTTTCGATGGGATGGACGCCGGAAGATGGATTTATCACGACGCGCTGGGACACATACAGCGAGTTGATGATGATCTACCTCCTCGCGATAGGATCGACGACGAATCCGGTGCCTGCTTCGGCCTGGGATGCGTTCACTCGGCCGAATTTCACCTACCAGGGGCTCACTTACATCACCAACGTCTACGCCCCCCTTTTCATCCACCAGTATTCGCATGCGTGGTTCGATTTCCGCAATAAGACGGACAAGTACACCAACTACTTCGCCAACTCGGTAACCGCAACACAGGCTCACGAGGAGTTCTGTCTTTCGCTGCAATCGCAATTTAAAGACTACCAAGCGAATGCGTGGGGTATTACTGCTTCAGATCGGCGAGTGGATACACCGCATGGGGCGGCCCTCCTTCGATGGGGAACATTGACGGAAGCATCGTCCCCTGCGCCGCAGGGGGGTCACTCCCCTTTCTGCCGAAAGACTGTATCGCCGTGCTGAGGAATATTCGCTCGCAATATCCGCGAGCATGGCAGCGTTACGGTTTCCTGGATGCTTTCAATCCGCTGACCGGATGGTACGACTCCGATGTTCTGGGAATCGACGCGGGCATCACGATGTTGATGGCGGAAGACCTGCGGAGCAACTTCGTGTGGAACACGTTTCATGACGAACCCGGAAGCGCAGAGCGCATTTTCCGCCGTTGGACTGCAGTGAACCCGCTGCCCCGCGCCGATTCGACGGCCAATGGCCTGGAGCGGAACTGCGGCCAGACGTCAAGGGCCTCGACACCGACAGAACGCGAAGCGCAGATCCAGCAAACTCCCGTGCCGATTTTGTGCCGCCAATAAACATAGTCCTGGTGGGTTCCTTCCCCGGGTATCGGCGCACGAGTTCGCGGCTCGTGCGCCGCCCCAGACACCCTCTCACTGGGCAAACGTCTGTGCAGAGAGTTGCGGCTCTCGCTGCCGCAACCGGCTCGCCCGTTCTCGAGCCTCAGAGATTTGCTCTGGTTTCAGCGCCTTTTCCAGCGAGTGGAGCAGGTCGTTCCCTCGGGGATCCCCGGCCATCGCCGCCGCTGTTATCCAGGAATACCCGGCTTCCGGATCTTTTGTGGTCCCGCGCCCTTCGGCGTACATGTATCCCAGCTTAATGCGTGCACCGGTGTGCCCCTGCGCGGCGGCCTTCTGGAACCAGAGGAACGCCGCCGTGTCGTCTCTCGATACGCCTTCTCCGCGCAAATACATGTCGCCGAGATTGTTCTCACCCAGGGGATTCCCGGCCTCGGCGGCTTTGCGGTACCACGTCACCGCGGTTGCGGCGTCCTTCTGACAACCGAGTCCCTGGTCGTACATGTATCCAAGGTTAGTCTGTGCGCTGCTATCGCCGCCGTCAGCACCCTTCTGGAACCAGCGAAGCGCTTCGCTGTTGTCCTGCCGTACTCCTTTTCCCTCCAGGTAGAGGATGCCGAGGTTGTAATAGGCGCGAGCAAAATGCTGATCGGCTGCGGCGTGTAGCCAATGCAGAGCTGCGGCG
>Ga0265338_10001064_pt1 | contig 45619 bp, 35 predicted proteins | sample 42126metaG_FD_193579 | JGI IMG/M metagenome (GOLD analysis project Ga0265338, IMG submission 193579) | Rhizosphere microbial communities from Carex aquatilis grown in University of Washington, Seatle, WA, United States - 4-21-26 metaG | ecosystem: Host-associated > Plants > Roots > Rhizosphere... | reverse complement strand
TGATACCAGACCGTGTTGTAAACCGTGCCGATGAAACAAGCACAGAGCAAAACCGTCAGGGCGGACGTGACGGAAAAGTGCGTTGCCAAAAACCAGACGAATACCAGGAACGTGGCAAAGTGATAGGTCGCGTACGCGGCCGGGATCAACCGGGTGCGGTCTTTCCAGAAGCTGATGGCGTGGAACCACTCGGCCAGCACCTGCAGGATCGCAGGCGTGTTGGGCGCGGGGCCGGGATGCCCATACGTGGGTTTGTCCAGCATCGTCTGCCGGTAAGTCGGATGGGTATTCCCGCTGCTGCTCGGCTCGGCCATGACGGAATAAGACAATTTATCCAGGCAAATGAGAAGTCAAAAACTCCGCTTGGGCCATGCCGTCGGGCTGGCGGTAACATTTCATCCGCCTTTACGTCTTAACCAGTATGCAAAGGTCATGGTATCTGCTGGTCCCGTTCCTGGTGCTGGCCGGTCCGTTCGCCCGCGGCGCGGAGGCGGATGCTTTTCAGCAAATGTCATTCACCGTCGATGGCGTGGCGCGTACCGCGCTCGTCTATGCTCCGCCCACGGCCAAAACCGCCAGCACGCCGCTGGTGTTCGTGTTTCACGGTCACGGCGGCAACGCCCATCAGGCCGCGCGCGGTTTCGCCATGGATCGTCAATGGCCGGAAGCCATCTCGGTTTACATGCAAGGATTGAACACACCCGGCCAGCTTACCGATCCGCAAGGAAATCGTCCCGGCTGGCAGGCGGCCCTCGGCGATCAAGGGGATCGGGATCTCAAATTCTTCGACGCCGTCCTTACGCGACTCAAGCAGGATTATAACGTGGACGCGAAACGCATTTACTGCACCGGCCATTCCAACGGCGGCGGCTTTACCTATCTGCTGTGGCTGGCGCGGGGTGATATTTTCGCCGCCGTCGCACCGTCGTCCGCAGCAGCCAGGTATGCCGACCAGCTTGCGCCCAAGCCCGCGCTGATTCTTGGCGGACAGATTGATCCGCTGGTCAAATTTGCGTGGCAGGAACGCACGATGACCGCTGTGCGCAAGGTCAACGGCTGCGCCGCGACCGGCGAACCATGGGACAAACCATGCACGCTCTACCCGTCAAAAGGCGGCACGCCGCTGGTCACGTGCGTTTTTCCGGGCAGGCATCAACTCAATCCCGCCGCGCCGGCGTTGATCGTGAAGTTCTTCAAGGAGCATCCGGGTGAAACGGCGGAGTAAGCCGACGCGAGCTGTCGGGGATCGGGTTGAAAAGATAGTTGCCGATAGTGGTTGCTATCCTGCCGGAACCAGTCATGTTATCCGTGTCTGTTAGATAGCTTGTCTCTTTCAAGGCATGGTGAATCCTCAAGTGAACCTGGTTCAGTGATGATTTTAAACCCGATGTTCGGGAACAGTCTGTGGAAAGTACCGGTTTGTCGGACAGTAAAACATCATATGAGCAGTAAATTATTTGTCGGGAATCTTTCCTTTGACATCACTGAAAACGACCTGCAGGACGCCTTCGCGGCGCACGGCACGGTCATGGAAACCAACCTGATGATGGACCGGGAAACCGGCCGTCCGCGCGGTTTTGGTTTTATCACCATGAACTCCCCCGAGGAAGCGCAGAAGGCCATCGCAGCCCTGAACGGCTCGCAACTGGGCGGCCGCGCCCTCACCGTCAATGTGGCCAAACCGCGCGAAGAGCGCACGGGTGGCGGCGGCGGTCGTCGGGAATTCCGGGTAAGTGGCGGCGGTCGCGACCGCTACTGATCCATTTTGGATTTCAGGGCGGAGTCCGGTGAAAACCGGGCTCCGCCTTTTTATTTTTCGGTTCGCCCCCACCGCCCTCGTTTCACCCACGCGCGCTCGACGCGGCGCATCAGGGTTTCACCGGACCGACGATTCCAGTTCCGGCATTACTCCGCCGGCGGAGATTTTTTGCGGGCCGACAACAAATGCGCGCCTTTGAGCAAGCGGCAGAAATCTTTTTTGCTGGTGACGGTTTTTGTGCCGGCTTTGCGGGCAAGACTATCCAGAGATTTGTATTCCACTTCGAGCCGCTCGAGCCGGACGATACGGATGTATTGTCCATCCTTTTTCCAGACCTGACTTTGGCAGAGTTTCATGGCCGCGTGGTTTTGGGGAGTCATCGGTCTTTCCTGATTTTTGTGTCAGGAGAGACAACCCAAGCGGCCGCCTACCTTTTCTTGCCGGCGGCCTGTTTGGCGGCCACGGCCGATTTTTTCTCCTGCTCGGCGGTGCTGGCCCTGGCCTGTTTCTGTGAGGATTTCTTCTGGTTGGACTTCGGGGATCGGTCGCCCATAATTTTGATTTTTTGTTCCGCGGTTGATTCACCTGCGGCATGTCAGTTTCTCCGAAGGCAGAGGCATCATGCTTGCCGGGGTGGCCATTGTAAATGACGGACTCCGTCTCAAGCTGAAGATACGCCCGCAAGATACCGACGACGTGGTCCACCCGGGCAAAATCCAAAACTTGTTCCGGCCTGATTCCTGGATATAATTCACGCCTTTGTGAACATCACGGACGAAATTCAGAAGCGGCGCACGTTCGCCATCATCTCGCATCCGGACGCGGGCAAAACCACGCTCACGGAGAAGCTGTTGCTGTACGGCGGCGCCGTGCAACTCGCCGGTTCGGTCACCGCCCGCAAAAACCAACGCGCCACCACGTCCGACTGGATGGAGCTGGAAAAGAAGCGCGGCATTTCCATCAGCTCCACGGTGCTGCAATTCGACTACAACGGTTACCGCCTCAACCTGCTCGACACACCCGGGCACAAGGATTTTTCCGAGGACACCTACCGCGTGCTCACCGCCGTGGATTCGGTGGTGATGGTGATCGATTCGGCCAAGGGCATCGAGCCCCAGACGCGCAAGCTGTTCGAGGTCTGCCGCCAGCGCGGCGTGCCCATCTTCACGTTCATGAACAAGTGCGACCGCCCCACGAAGGACCCACTCGCCTTGCTCGATGAGCTGGAGCACGTGCTCGGCATCGGTGCCTTTCCGGTGAACTGGCCCATCGGCAACGGTTTCGAGTTCCAGGGCGTCTTTGACCGGCAGACGAAACTGATGCATCTGTTCGAACGCACCGCGGGTGGCCAATATCGCGCGCCGGTGCAGGTCGGCGGACTCGACGATCCGGCGGTCCGCGGCCGGCTGGATGACGCGACGTTTCACCGAACGGTCGAGGAACTCGAAATGCTCGAACACGCCGGGCACGACTGGGATGACGCTGCCGTGCTGGCGGACAAGACCACGCCGGTGTTCTTCGGCAGCGCCAGCAACAATTTCGGCGTCCAGCTTTTGCTCGACGGTTTCCTGAAACACGCGCCCGGACCGAAAGGGAGGCACTCAACTTCCTCCGCAAGAGAGGCTTCCAGCCCGTCTGAAGCTAAAAAGAATCCAGATAATGGAGACCAGACCCATTCGCCTCCTCACGTCGGCGCCTACATCACGCCGGAACATCCCGCGTTTTCCGGTTTCATCTTCAAAATCCAGGCGAACATGGACCCAAAGCATCGCGACCGCATCGCGTTCGTCCGCGTTTGCTCCGGCAAATTCGAACGCGACATGACCGTGTATCATTCGCGTTCCGAGAAAAAGGTGCGCCTTTCCAGTTCGCACAAGCTGTTCGGCAATGAACGCGAGACCGTGGACGAAGCCTGGCCGGGCGACGTCATCGGCCTGGTCGGCCATGACAGTTTCGGCATTGGCGACACGCTGACGACCGATCCGAGCATCACCTACAAGGAAATCCCGCGGTTCACACCCGAAGCCTTCAGCTATCTGCACAATCCGAACACGGCGAAGTTCAAGCAATTCCGCCAGGGGCTGGAGCAGTTGATGCAGGAAGGCGTCATCCAGGCGCTGTACCTGCGCAATTCGTCGGTGAAGACACCGCTGCTCGCCGCGGTCGGCCCGTTGCAGTTCGAAGTCGTTCAATTCCGACTCGAAAACGAATACGGCGCGGTGTCACGCCTCGAAGCCGCGCCGTGGACGGTCGTCCGCTGGCTGCCGGTGGACACGAAGGAAGATGACCTCGACATCCTGTCACTGCCAACCGGCTCCCGGGTCGCGTATGACGTCGGCAATAATCCGGTGGTGCTGTTTGCCAACGAATGGTCGGCGAATTATTTCGGCCAGACGAACCCCAATTGCCCGCTGTCGGCCTTGCCCGTGCCGACGGTGCCGGCGTAAACCGGGACCGCTCGCCCTCGGTAAAGAACGATTCTTTTTCTTTAATGTGGTGAGACGTTGAACTGAAACCGCACGAAGCGCTGGCCGTTGGCGTTCGGAACGGCGGTATCAAAGTATTTGCAGGTGATTCGTCCATCCTCACCGGCGGTGGTTTGGAGCAATTGCAGCGCGGCCGGGTTGTTCGACCAGTTCATCAGGTCGCTCGACATCTGCGGCACCACGACGACATCGCTCGCCCCGCCGGACAGCCGGAGCGCCACCGTAAAGTGCGGATCAGCATTGATCGTTTCCACAGCCGCCACCAACTGAGGAGTGGGGTCGGCGAGCAATGGACTTAATCCGTAGATGTATTCGGACAGATTGTTCAGGCCGTCGCCATCGGGGTTGGCGTACGGACCGGCCACGGCATCGTTGGTGCCAGTGGTGGAGTCCCAGAACAGCGAACGCCACACGGAATAGGTTTCAGGATGAGCCACGCCACCGGGCGTGCCGCCAGGCATGGCGGAGGCCATCCAGTTGGCGCCCAGAGCCGGGTTTGGATTGCTGGCGGGATTCTTCAAAATCAATGACGGACCGTTGCCGTCCGGCGACAAGGGCCAGGGGACATCGTCGTCGAACGTAAAATCACGGATCACCGATGCGTCGGCGGCCACGAACCGGAGTTCCTCACCGCTGTTGGACAGGTTGCCGCCATATGCGCCGGCCACGAGCGCGTCATAGGCGTGGCCGTACCGGGCTTGAAACGCCGAAAGTTTTTTAACCACCAGCACGTTCGCGCCGGGCGAAAGGTAACGGATGGAACCGCTGTTGAAGCTGAACGTGACGCCGACCGTGAACTGCACGCCGGCCAGGTCAACGGGGTTGGTGCTGATGTTGATCAGGCGGATAAACTCCAGGTCTTCAGCGTCAGTCACCCCGGCGGCGGCTTCCGCGGGGGTTTCTTTGGGGGGATGATACATCAACTCGGCGATGACGAGGTTGTTGCTGGAAGCGGGCTGGGCCGAGACGGCAAAGGTAGCCTCGGTAAGCGGACTCCATTCGGCCGTCGTATTGTTGCGCGCGCGTGCCTTGACGGTGAAGATCTGGCTGACGGGAAACGCGTTGGTGTAGGTGATCGCGGCGGGATTCAGAGCTCCACCCATCAAGCGGGGATCGGTTCCATTGAGCGTGTAGTAAAGAGTCGCCGTCTGGCCGGCGGTGGCGACGGTGGAGGTCATGCTGAGCAGATAGTTGGCCGGGACAACGCCGCCGTACTGACTGAACACTGGCGGCTCAGTCAGCGGCCAATAGCCCGCGTCGCGAAGCATCTTCCGCCCGGCGTCCGTTCCCAGGAGATACGATCTCCGCCCGCTGCCGGCGGCGACCCAGCCGTCGAACGCGCTCGTGTTGAGGCTTGATCCGGTGTTGTATTGAACCAGAGGACCAACTTCGGTGACCAATTCGCCCAGGCGCTGGGCAAACCGGCTTTTCAGCGGTCCAAGGCCGTCCGGGTCGCGGTCGTCGAGCACGCCGCCGTTGAACAGGAAGAAATTCACACGATCGGCAAACCGGAGTCTGAATTCCGGGCTGGTGGAGAGACGGCAGAAGATGCGGGGCAGGTAATTCCAGGAATCGGTCACGCTCAACAAGTCGTTACTGATGGTGTTATAGTCCACCGGTTTGTTGTAGTAGCTGTTGACGTTGAAACCGCCTTCGGCATCCCACACGGCGAAGCGGAAGCGGCTGTTCGGACCGGTCGAGCGCTCCCGCGCGATCACAAAGTTGTTGTTGGGCCAGTCCCACATCGCACAGTAGGTGTTGAGCAGGAAGTAGTCGGCGGCATTGTCGATGTCGATCTGGTTGGTGACCGATTGCCAGTTGGCGGCGACGGACAGGTTGTTGTCGAGGGCGGCAATGAACTGGTAGAACGCGACGCTGTCGCCGTCCACCCAATTCCAACTGTAATCAATGTCCCATTCGGCCGTGCTGTTGTAATGCTGTTGAAAGAAAGGCGTGCGGATGCGTTCCGCCAGATTAAAAATACCCTTGTAGGCGGCGTTGACATACAGGGAACAAAAAAGCCCGCGCGATCCCACGTGCCCCATGTCGAGCCACAGCCGCCGCACCAGTTCGTCCGTGATGAATGGATTGTAGTTGTCATTCTTGCCCGCGCGCAGCCGGAGATGCTGGAATTTGTGGACCGGGTAATTGGTGAAGAAGGGATAATCAATCGGATCGGAGCCGTAATCGCCGTTGAAATGCAGATTGAACGAGGGTTTCTCGAATGAATTCCAGGGGTTCCACGGCGAATCGGTGGCCGCACCCTGCAACGTCATGCGCGGACGTTGGTAATCACTGCCGCTGATGCGCAGGCCCATATCGTCGCGTACCGGCGTCTGGTTGGTCGGATAATAGCCGGACGGGAAAAAGTATTCGAGATGGACGGCGCGTTCGAACGGATAGCCATCACCGACCGCCTGGTCATAATCCGCGGATCCGAGAGCCTGCCAGATATTGCCGCTGGAAGTTGCGACATTGGTTCCACCGGCGATCGCCAGGATGCCGCAAGGTTTGTAAAGATCGCGGCCGGCATCCGCGGTGAACAGGATCACCGGCACGTTGGTGAGCGCCGCCGGCTGTCTCAGCAGATAGGTATGGGTGACCACATCCGACGGCAGTGAGCCCGAAAGAAAAGCCCGGGCCCGGACGACGCTCCCCAGCTTGTCATTGGGTTGTGTGATCGTCAGAGCACTCGTGTACACCGATCCGTTTTGCGACGTCGGTTCTGAACCATCCAGCGTGTAGCGGACCGTGCTCCCCGGAGTAGTCGCGAGGACTTGCAACGTCAGGGAAGAAACGCGGTAAATACCACCGGGCAGGCCGGCATTGACGTTATCCTTGAACTGCGGCGGGGCAACCTGGGCCGGATAGAAGGCACCGGCGTTGGTGGCGCCCGGTGTGGCGGATTCGAAATAACCGAAGGCGGAGGGATTCGCCGGGTCGCGCCCGTACGAGCAGTAAAAACGCTGCGACGGAAAGCCGGGCACGAAGCCATCAACGAACGTTTGCGAAGCATCGAACAGTCCCAGATATTCGCCTTCGCGGCCAAGTTTGAAATTGGCGTGCAGGCGCTGGGCCGGGCCCGCCGGCGCGTTCGCCTCGTCACGATCGTCGCAGAGCACCAGTAAAAACCCGTTGGCCGGTAGAATTGTGTTGGTGGGAAAATGCCATTTGGCCGGGGACCCGGAATCATCGGACAACGACCACCCGGTAAGATTCACCGCCAAGGAGCCGTTGTTATACAGTTCGACCCAGTCCACGAAAGCGGCCGGCTGATCGTAATCATCCTCCTCGCCCTGCGGGGTTGTGAAACGGTTGGTGATCAATCCTTCATCCACCACGCCGCCGGAGGGTTCGTAGCGGCCGATAAAATATTTCCAGGCTCCGCCGGAGGCACCGTAGGGAATAAAAATGTCAGGGAGCTCCGTCGTTGTAAGCCACAAGCCGGCGTTGAGCTTGAATTCCGGCGTCGGTACATGCCGCATGATTTGTTCGGGCACGTCAGCGGTTGAAGGTTGCTCGGCATTGTGGGCCTGGATGGCGAGGACGTTGAGGCCTGGGACCAGCCAGCGTGCGGCCGGCCCGAGGTTATAGGAGACCACATCGGTGGCGAAGGCGACGTTGTACGCGGGCTGGCAGGCGTACATAAATTGGTTCGTCGCGCCGCAATTCACCCGGGCCACCTCCCGGCCGTTGAGGTAGGCGACGAAGCCGTCGTTACAGTCAACCGGCAGGTTGAGCGTCTGGGTGGAAGCAGCCTGATCGGCCGTGACCTGGAATTCCTTGCGCAGATAGAGTGACGGCGCGTTGTTTTTCATGGTGGCGGTAAGATCCGTGGCCATGCCGGCAAATCCGTATCCAGCCGGCAGGTTGCCCGAACTCCAGGCGGCATCGGAAAATTCCGGATTCCGCCACGCAACGCCCGTTCCCAATTGCGCGGCATCGTTGGTGGACCACGACAAACGCCGTTCGCTGGAACCTGCCATGATTTCGTTGATCACCACCGCACCTTGAGCTTTGAAGAACAGGCCAACTGTGAAGAATAACAAGAAATACTTCATTTCAATAGTTTACAACGTAGAAATGCTAATGTCCATTCATTCCAGGCAATGAACCTTATGAATAAGTTTCATTCTCCTCCTGTGAATCCCTGCTGAAGAAAAGCCGGAAGGTGTGGACTTCCAGCCTTGTCTTTCCCGGCTTGTTCCCACCCGATTCCCTGCTAGTGTTCATGTTCTGGCATGTCCACCATCCTCACTGCCACCGAAATCACCGTGCACTACGGCGATCGCACCGTGCTCGATCACGCAACGCTGGCCATTGACGAGGGCGACCGCATCGGGCTGGTCGGGCGCAACGGCTGCGGCAAGACGACGTTCCTCCGCCTCCTCGCCGGGCTGCAATCGCCCGACAGCGGCGATGTCACCCGACGGCGCGAACTGGTCGTCAGCTACCTGCCGCAGGATTTCATGCTCGATGCGACGAAGAACGTCCTTGAAAACATCCGCGACGGGGCGAAACCGGTGCTCGAATTGATTGCGGAATTTGAATCGCTGCCGCACGACTCGAAACGCCACGAGGAACTGGAACATCGCATTGCCGCGCTGGAAGGTTGGACGCTGGATCGGCGCATCGAGACCGCGATGTCGCACCTGAACTGTCCCGACGCCAACCGGCGCATTGATACACTTTCCGGCGGTGAGAAACGGCGCGTGGCGATGTGCCGCGCCCTGGTCTCGGATCCCGACCTCCTGATTCTCGATGAGCCGACGAACCATCTGGACCCGGAATCCATCGAGTGGGTCGCGGAGTTTCTCGATGAGTTCCATGGTTCGTTCCTGGTCGTCACGCACGACCGCTATTTCCTTGACCGCGTGGTGAAGCGCATGGTCGAGCTGTCGGATGGCCGGTTTTTCTCGCACGCCGGCAATTACACCGATTACCTGCTGGACAAGGCTGAGCGCCAGGCCGCCGACGCCACCATTGAGCATAAGCGCCAGATGTTTCTGAAAAAGGAACTGGCCTGGGTGCGGCAGGGCCCGCGGGCGCAGCGCAGCAAACAGAAGAACCGGTTCGAGCGTTACTACGACACTGCCGCGCAGGACGGGCCGGTGATCGAGGAAGACGTGGAGCTGTGCATCCCGCCGCCGCCGCAACTGGGCAATCGCGTCGTTGAGTTGAGCAATCTCGGCATGGACCTCGGCGGACGCACATTGTTTCGCGGGTTCAGTTTCACGTTCGAGAACGGCCAGCGCATCGGCGTCGCCGGGCGGAACGGTTTGGGTAAAACCACGTTGCTCAAGATCATCATCGGTCAGCTCGCGCCCACCGAGGGCACGGTGAAGACTGGCCAGCTCACGAAGTTCAACTATGTGGACCAGGGCCGGATTCAACTGCGCGAGGAACGCACGGCGCTGGAGGAGGTCAGCGACGGCACGGAATTCGTCATCTTCGGTGACGCCAAAATTTCGCTGCGTGCCTATCTCAAGCGGTTTCTGTTTGCCGACGACCGCATAACGACGCAGGTGAAATACCTGAGCGGCGGCGAGCGGAGCCGGCTGTTGCTCGCGCGCGTCCTCAAAAACGGCGGCAACTTCCTCATCCTCGACGAGCCGACGAACGATCTCGACCTGCCGACGTTGCGCGTGTTAGAGGAAGCATTGATCGCGTTCCCCGGCACCGTGTTGGTTGTAAGCCACGACCGTTATTTTCTGAACCGCGTCTGCACCGACGTGCTGGCATTCGAGGGCGACAGCAAAATTCATCACAGCGTCGGCGACTACGATTATTACCTGGAGAAGAAGCAGCGCGCGACCGTAGCCGTCCCGCGACGGCGGGATGAGAGCGCGGTCATTCTCGCCACCAACAAGTCTTCCGCACTCTTACGAGATGCGGCTACGAAGGCGACGAAGACAGTGCAACCGGTCAAGCCCCGCAAACTTTCATTCAAGGAAATGCGCGAACTGGAAGGCATGGAGGCACAAATCCACGCGGTGGACGCGGAAATCGCCCGCATCGAAGGCTTGTTCGTGCGACCGGATTTTCATCGCACGCACGCCACGCAAACCCACCAGCTCAACGCCGACCTCGCCGCGGCAAAGGAAAACCTCGCAAAACTCTACGCCCGCTGGGAAGAGTTGGAGGCAATCAAGACCGCGACGGAACGGCCCGGTTAAGCAGTTCATCAAGGCTTCAAGAGGCCGGCGAAATTGGCGCGGTGACGCCAAAGCAGGAACAGCGCGAGGACCGCAACGACCGACGCAACCTGCCATCCTTCGTGATTCATGAAGATGTGAAAGCAGAGGATGTTTACAATCACCGGACCGAGCAGGGTGAGCCCGAGCGGGACGAAGCGGCCAGTCAGGAGAATCAATCCGCCGGCAGCCTGGCAGAACCCGACGACGTACATGTAATGGCTTTCCATGAGTGCGTTGCTGAAGTCTGTCGCGAGTGATGGGTTTTGTGGCGGCATCGGGATAAAATGCAAAAAGATGTTCGAGCCGAAAACGACGAACACGAGCCCGAGCAGGACGCGGGCGATGATTTCAACGATTTTCATGCCGTAATGTTGAACAGGACCGATGATTTATCAACCTTCTTTCAAACACTGAAGCCGGCGGGCGGGGTTGCGCTGAAGCCTCACCCTTTGTTCCGTTCACCAGCGCGTGCTCGATGCGCCGGTTGGGAACTAACCACACAAGAGTGCCGAACCATCACCAGACCGCTTCAGCTGAAATTTGCTGGATTTTGCGGCGTAATCTGTGTTAAGCTTGCGCGAAGCCACGGAACTGGATGCGGTCGGAAAGGCGGCCGCTTTCGTGCCATGACCGTTTGGGTGGAGTCATAACGCCAGAGGCAAAATCCATATGTGTAAACGAATGAGCCTGGTTGCCCGGATTCTGGCAGTTCGCCTTAAAGTCGCGCGCGCTTCTTTTCACTTTAGGCTTCCCCGCCGAACCGGCATTTTCGCCGTCATCCTGACCGTGCTGGTGCTTTGCGCGACAAATGCGGCTAGAGCCACACTCCTGGCTTACGAAGGGTTTAATTATCCCGCCGGCACCGGACTGACCAACGCGTCTGATACGTCCGCCGGAGACAGTTTTGGCTGGGCATGGCGCTGGGCGGGAGCCAATGCGCCGGTCGCCACCAATACCTTGGACAGCCTGGGTTACACGGATCCACAGGGCAATTCCCTGGCGACGGACGGTGGAAGTGTGATCGTCGGGAACCTGGCGGGCAGCACCATCAATGCCCAGCCCAGCCGAAGCCTCGCCGTGGGCACGTTAAGCGGGGGGACTTATAGCGGCCTGCCGGCCGGAACGTATTGGATCAGCTTTACGATGCAGTGGGTCGGCTATCCGAGCAGCCTGAGCACCTCGAATCTCTATTGGCGCAAGGGAGACATGGTCTTCCGGTCCGGCGCGCTGACGAATGCCAACAGCACCGGCACCGAACTGGTCGCCGTGGGCCGGCCCAATGCCAATCAGTTCCCATTCACACCCATTGATACCTGGACTCTCTGGTCCGGCGGCGACAGCGGCGCAGCCGCGTCCGGGTTGGCAACAACCAACGCGCTGAACAGTGCCACATTTATCCTGATGCGCCTCGATGTAGACGGCAGCACGACCACCCCCGACACCGCTTACCTGTGGGTCAATTGGACGAACCTCACGGTCCAGCCGCCAATTGCCACGGCCAATGCGACCAACACCCTCGCCAATCTCACCAGCCTCAATAACATCCGGCTCGACGCGAACAACCAGAATGCGTCGGGCACCAATACCGTCATCCGCTTCGACGAATTCCGCCTCGGAACCACTTTTGCCGATGTAACCCCCCTGGCATCGGTGCCGCAACCACCGTCCATCACCTCCCAACCCGCCAGCGCGACCGTCACGGTCGGCGATCCCGTCACCTTCTCCGTCAGCGCCACCGGTGACTTGCCGTACAACTATCAATGGTATTTCAACACGAATACCCTGTTGCCGGATCAGACCAATGCGTCGTTTACCATCACAAGCGCAAACACGAATGACGCCGGCGGCTATTCCGTGGTCGTCGGCAACCACAACGGCTCGGTCACCAGTGTTGTGGCCACCCTCACCGTTCTCCTGCCGGTCCCGCCCTCCATCACGATCCAACCTCAGGATTGGACCAACGCCGTGGGGTTTGCGGCCACCTTTACTGTGGGCGCCAGCGGCTCGGCGCCGCTCCATTATCAATGGTATTTCAACACGGACACTCGGTTGACGAACCAGACCAATGGCACGTTGCATTTTGCCATTGCCTCGACAAATGACGCCGGCGGCTATTCCGTGATCGTCACCAACAACTTTGGCTCGGTCACCAGCACGGTGGCCATGCTGACCGTCATTCCGGGGAGCCCTCCCTTTTTGCCCGCTTTTCCGGGCGCGGATGGGGCCGGAAAATATGCCACCGGCGGCCGGGGCGGAATTGTTTATCACGTCACCGTCCTGGATAAAAATTTCAATGACGTCCGACCCGGCACCCTGCGCTACGGTGTGACCGATGCCAATTTCCCGGCCGGTGTGCCGCGCACGATCGTTTTTGACGTGGCCGGTGTTTTCTGGCTGGGCAAATACGGGGCGGAAAGCAATTACGACAACGGCTGGAATGCCGGTTCATCCCGGATAACGTTCCCCGGCAACCTCACCGTCGCCGGCGAGACGGCGCCCGGCCCGGTCATCATCATGGGCGGAAACGCCCACTGCGGCGGCGTCAACACGATCGTTCGCAATGTGATGATCGCCCCGGGCTACGGCATGCAGGGTTTTCATGAACCGCCCGCCCCGCCGACCCCCGGCACCTTTCCCGATTCCTACGTTTATGACGCGATGGACGTTGAAGGCCAGAACGTCATGTTGGACCACCTCACGACCGTCTACGCCACGGACGAGGCGATTTCCTGTAATGAGCTGGCCAACAATTTAACGATCGAGAACTGCAATATCTCCCAGGGCCAGAATTATCCGCAGGCGGACGCCGAATCAACCGGGCTCAACTATACCGGACATGCCCTGGCCCATCTGTTGCAGGCCGGGTCCAACGCCAAAATCAGTGTCCTGAACAATCTCTATGCCCACCAAAAGGGCCGCCTGCCCCGCGTCGGCAGCGAAGTCGGAACCGGAGCGTACAATGATTTCCGTAACAACGTGTTTTACAACTGGTTTAACACGCCCGGGACCGGCGCCAGCGGCCAGCCCAGCTTCAACAATTTCATCAATAACTTCTATCTGGCCGGCCCGGGCGGCGACAACCCCGTCGGCGGCGCCAATAGCAACATCGTGTTCACCGCCGGCGGCACGAGCATCTTCAACGGCGATGATCCAACCCTGACCCGCGTGTATCCGGCGGGCAACCTCAAGGACATCAACAAGGACGGCGTCCCGCAGTTTACCACCTCCGCCGACGGCGACTATATCAACGTCGCCGCGCAGCCGACCGCCTATGACGTGAGCATTGGTTTGACCTTGAGCCCCCCGGACGCATTTACGAACGTCCTGCGTTATGTCGGTTCACGGTGGTGGGACCGTCCTTACGATTTCACACTGGGCAATACCAACGACATCACCACCAACAACATCGCTGCCTATGTTGATGAGCGCCTCATTCGCGAGACCATCACGGGCACGGGTAAAATCAGGGCGTGGGCCGACGACCCGTTCGACGACGACCCAAACGAAGGCGTCGAATGGCGGAGTCTCCTCGCGTTGCGCGCCGACCCGGTCACGGGTGCGGCACCGTTCAACCGCCCGGCCAATTGGGACACCGACGGAGACGGCATGCCTGACTGGTGGGAAATCGAACATGGGCTTAATCCGAATGTTCCTGACGGCAACGGCGATTACGACAACAGCGGCTATAGCAACCTGCAGAAATACCTCAATGAGATTGCCGCCTGGCCGGCACCGAATGTCATCGCCTTCACCGGCGCCAACAACAACCGCTACGCGGAAATCTTCAACTGGCAGGTGAGTGGTGTGACGGTCAACATCGGCGGGACCAATATGACGACGTCGTCCTTATGGCAGCCGAGCCGCTTCGACACGGCCGTCATCAACAATACTACCGTGGTGGTGGATGCGGTCGGCCAGCATGCGGGCACTCTCTGCCTCACCAATTATGCCACGCTGAACATTACCAACGGCTGGCTCAAGATCGCCAACCAGCTCAAGATTGGGACCAACTGCACTGTGGCCGTAATCCTCACCGGCGACCTGGAAGTGGACGCCAACCTTGTCAACAACGGCACGCTGCGGCTGACCGGTCAGGCCTCACTCAATGTGTCAGGAACTTTCACCAACAATGGCCTGCTGGATATCATGACGTGGACCGGCACGCTGCCGGCCGGGTTCGTGAACCATGGCACGGTGCTGGATCGCAGCTCTATCCGGGTGACTTCGGCCGCGGCAAACGGGCCGGACATTCAGGTCACCATCCCGGGTTATACGGGCCACAACTACCAGTTGCAGTATCGGGACAGTCTGTCGAATGGAACCTGGCAAAACACCGGCGTGCCCGTGGCGGGAGCGAATACGCCCATCATCCTGACGCACACCGGCGGGGCCACCGCCCAACAGCGGTTCTACCGCGTGGCGGTGGATTAGCAAAAAGCCGAACCGGAAGCCGGTCGCCTTTTGCCACGGTGAAGTTTCATAAGTTGTCATCGACAAAAGCATCTTCACACGTCAACACTTTGCGAGCCGGATACGCCCATGAGAACCGGACAAGAATTGATGATGATAACCAGACCATGCGTCCAGGATTTTAGACCAACAGTTGGCGGCACAAAACCAAGCCCATATGACATCCCTCACAGTTTCCCAAATCGCCGAACGCGTCCGCGGTGAAGTTCTCGGCGACGGGTCAACGCGCCTGACCGGAATTGCCGCGGCCGACAATGCCCGGGCCGGCGACCTCACCTTTGCCGACACCAAGGAACATTTTGTCGCGGCGGAACAAAGCGCCGCAACGGCGATTCTGGTCCCGGGCGGTTTCAGCTCAACGAAGAAGGTCTTGATCCGCGTGCCCAACGCCCGGATCGCGGTGGCCAGGTTGTTGCCCGTTTTTTTTCCGCCGGATCAGTACCCGCAAGGCATTCATCCCAGCGCGAACATTGACCCGTCGGCCCAGGTTGATCCGACGGTGCATATCGGGCCCCATTGTGTGATTGGTGCCCGCGTGCAGATTGGCCCGCGGTCCGTGTTGCTGGGCGGGAATCAGGTCGGGCGCGACTCCCGCCTGGGCGAAGACGTCTGTTTGTTTCCCAACGTGGTAATTTACGCGAAGACGATCATTGGTCATCGCGTGGTGATTCACGCCGGGACAGTGATTGGCTCCGACGGTTATGGTTATGTTTTCGATGAAGGCCGGCATCGCAAGGTGCTGCAGGTCGGCCACGTCATCATTCATGACGATGTCGAGATCGGCGCCAATGCGGCGATCGATCGCGCGGCGTTGGGCGCCACCGTGATCGGCGCGGGAACAAAAATCGATAATCTTGTGCATGTGGCGCACAACGTGGTCATGGGCCGCCATTGCCTGATCATGGGCCAGGTCGGATTCGCGGGCAGCACGCAACTCGGGGATTACGTCATCATCGCGTCGCAGTCCGGCATCGCGGGGCACTTGAAACTCGGCCAGCAAGCCATCATCGGCGCGAAATCGGGGGTCATGCGCGACATTCCGGACGGTGGGAAAGTCCTGGGCATCCCGGCGATGCCCGATAAACAGGCAAAGCGGCAAATGATCGCGGTGCAGCAGTTGCCGGAGATGATTCACCGCCTGCGCGAACTGGAAAAGCAGGTCAGCCAGCTTGCGGCAAAACCGGGCCCTCAGGCTTAACCAGCGCGACGAAAGAGCCGAATCCGTCCCTCCTTGAGCACAAGATTTGTCAGTGCCGTTTGATGCGATGACGGTCCTTCCGTTTCTTCCGTTGACGGTAAGTGTCAACCACCAGAAGGACAAACACAATAAAGCCGGCGACAACGAGAATGATAACGATGGGTTGGTACCGCCATATTTCGCCAACAAAATCGGAATAATCCGGATTCATTTCGCCAGTTTACACCGTTTTTGTTGAATTCGAAACTCAAGACAGAGTGCCGGTCGCATTTCCGCTGGAAAAAATGTTGCGATTGTTGTTGCTATTACGGCAAAACCAGCGATATTGGGCGCGTCTGTTAGATAGCACAGAGCTTCCACGGCATGGTAAATCCTCAAGTGAACTTGGTTCAGTGATGATTTGAAATCCGATTAACGGGAACAGTCTGGTCAAAGCAAAGTTCGGTCTAGGACAGTATAACATCACATGAGCAACAAATTGTTTGTAGGGAATCTATCCTTCGACACCACGGAAAACGACCTGCAGGACGCCTTCGCGGCGCACGGCACCGTCGTCGAAACCAACCTGATGATGGACCGGGCGACCGGCCGTCCCCGCGGTTTTGGTTTCATAACCATGAGCACGCCCGAAGAGGCGCAGAAGGCCATTGAGGCGCTGAACGGCTCGCAACTGGGCGGTCGCGCCCTTACCGTCAATGTGGCGAAACCGCGTGAAGAACGCGCGCCCGGTGGCGGCGGTCGTCGTGAATACGGCGGCGGCGGCGGTGGCGGTCGTGGCTACGGCGGCGGTGGCGGTGGCGGCGGTCGCAGCCGTTACTAAGCCATTGGCAATTTCAGGCGGGGTTCGGGTGAACCGGACTCCGCTTTTTTTGTCTGGCCGCATCCGGTTTGCCGAGGGGCAGGATGTCCTGCCTCATCACAGACTGGCTTTCTTAACCAGCCCATGAAAGAAGAACACATTGAAGTGGAAGGCCGCGTCACCCTCGTGCTGCCCGGCACGATGTTCCGTGTCGAACTCGACAACAAACATCTGGTGCTGGCGACCATCTGCGGAAAGATGCGCAAACGCTGGGTGCGCCTGACCGTCGGCGATCGCGTGAAAATGGAAATGTCGCCCTACGACTTGAACAAGGCGCGCATCACCTGGCGGTTGCGGTAAAATTTCTCCTGCGGCAATTCCCTCAAAACCGCGAATCTGTCTCCTGCTCGCAGCAAGAGCACACAGGTTGACATCAATGCGGTAACGGTCCCAATTCGTCCACCACCCGTTCGATGCGCCGGTCGGGGATGAGCCACATCAACGCGACGAATACATAGATGCAACCGGAAATCCAGGGTTCGAAGAATGCCGTGCCAATGGCCACGGCGTAGAGGACGGGTGACAGCTTGCCCTTGAAATCCCGGCCGATGGACTTCGCCAGTTTGGAATCGGGGCCTTGTTGGGCAACAATGAGGCTTTGCAAGATGTAGTAGGCGATGGCGGCCAGCAACATGACCACGCCATAGAGCGCCGTGGGTACGGTCGTGAAGTGATTTTCGCCCATCCAGCCCGTGACGAACGGAAAGAGCGACAGCCAGAACAGCAGGTGGAGATTCGCCCACATCATGGCGCCGTTAACCTTGTGCGCCACTTTGAGCAGGTGATGATGATTGTTCCAGTAGATGCCGAGATAAATGAAACTCAAGGCGTAGGTCAGAAAGACCGGCAGTAGAGGCTTCAATCCGGAAATGTCCGCGCTCGGAGGCGGCCGTAATTCCAGCACCATGATGGTGATGATGATCGCCAGCACGCCATCGCTGAAGGCTTCCAGCCGGTTCTTTTCCATGGGACAATTTAAATGGAGATCGTGCGCCAACGCAATGCTGGCAGGGCGAGACTGCTGACGAGCCATAGGTAGGGTCATCGCGCTGCGATGACCGGACGCCGCAGCGCGGCGTCCCTACCAAATCTCCGGCTCGCGAGGACTCTCGCCCCACCAAACTTATCCGCCGGGAAAGCTTAAAACCTTCCCGGCGGACTGATACCCGCGCTTAATTCAGATCAAACAACAACACCTGCGCCTTGCCTTTGCCGGCCAGTTCCAGTTTCGGTTCATCGCTCACGGCCACGCCGTCGCCGGCGGCCAGTGGCTTGCCGTTGAGTTCAACCTTGCCTTCGGCCACATGAACCCAGGCATGACGCTTTGGCTTGAGTTCGTGCGTCACCGTCTCGCCGTTGCTGAACCGCGCGAGCCACAGGTCGGCATCCTGGTTGATGCGGAGGCTCCCATCGCGTCCCGATTTGCTGGCGACCAGATTCAACCGCCCCGGCGCCGCGTTCGAATACACCTTTTCCCCGTAGGCGGGTTTGGCCCCGTGTTTGTCCGGCTGGATCCAGATTTGCAACAGATGCACCGCTTCATCCTTGGACGGATTGAACTCGCTGTGCTGCACACCCGTGCCGGCGGCCATGTATTGCACCTCGCCGGTACGGATCACGCGCCCGTTGCCCATCGAATCCTTGTGCTCCAGCGCGCCGCTGAGGATGTAGGTGATGATTTCCATATCGCGATGCGGATGCGTTCCAAAACCCATGCCCGGCATCACGAGATCGTCGTTGATCACGCGCAAATCACGGAACCCCATCCATTGGGGATCGTAATAATCGGCGAATGAGAACGTGTGGTACGTGTTCAGCCAGCCGTGGTCGGCGTGGCCCCTTTCATTGGCTCTTCGAATCGTCATCATATTGCCCTAAGATGCCCTTGTTTGTAATCTTCGCAATCAGGCACTTTTGGGTGCCCATGTTATATGAATCTCAAGAGCGTGGAATGCGAAGTCGAGCGCCTGCTGGCCGTGATTGGCGGGAAGTGGAAGGTGCTGATTTTACGGGAATTATTTAACGGCGCACGGCGGCACGCCCAACTGTGCCGGGCGCTGCCCGGCATCAGCCAGAAGGTGCTCACCGCCCAGCTTCGCGAACTGGAACTGGACGGCGCGGTGCGGCGCAAGAGTTTTGAAGCAAAACGCCCGCACGTCGAGTATTCACTGACGCCCTTCGGCGAACGGCTGCGCGGATTGATCCGGCAAATGCATGATCTCGCCTTGCAGAACTGCGAGGTGCTTAAGCGGCGGCCGCCGGCGGGACGGTTTGAGAGGACGAGCTGAGCCAATCGGCCATCGTCAGTCCGCAACGATGGGAATGTCAAAAGTGCCGAGGTGGTAAATTTCCGAGTTGCCAGCGTTACCGGTTCGAAGAACGGATCTCCAGTTCAACCTCAACCGCGCTCAAACAATGTTCACGCGGGTACCGGGCTTGGCTGCATGGCCAAGACCTTGGCTCCGTTGACGGGAATCGTCGCATCCAGCAAACGCTCCATGACTTCCGCCGCCGTGTAAGAATCACAACCCGGTTTAAGAAACTGCGCGATGTTCGCGACGTCGTCGCCGGCGGTCATCAACGCGAGTTCCTGATCGAGTTCGGAACGCACCTGGGGGAGGCCAACGTTGGCGACGAGTCCATTGCAGAGACATTTGCGGCCCTGGGCGTCGGCGACCGTTCCGCCTTTTTTGATGTAATCATCCACCGGTTCGGCCGGGCAGCGGTAGCCCGGCGTGCCGTCCGGTTTGCGATAGAGATGCCGGAGATAACCCAGGTCGCAGATGCGTGTCCGGGCCGCATATTGGTCGGCATGCGAAAGCGTCCCTTCCATCTGGACCACCTTGAAGGGGAAGCCGGTGGGCGAGGCAATGGGGTCGGTAAAGACACGCGCATTGCCGGCGCGGCTCATTTGCAGAGCCCGTTGTTTGAGTTCGGGGCGCAGGCCGGACTCATTGCAGAAAGCGAACGCCGTTCCCACCTGGATGCCGGCAGCGCCCAGGCGCAAGGCATCGGCCAGCCGGCCCGGCCTCCCATAAGAACCAGCCAGCCAGAACGGCCGGCCCAGCTCGCGGATTTTTCCAAGGTCAACCACATCGCGTTCGCCATAGATCGGTTCGCCAATGGCGTTGAGTTGGAGTGGGCCGCGTGGCGGCGCGTTGTGGCCGCCGGCGGTGTCGCCCTCGACGACGAAGCCGTCCACGCGTCCGTTGGCTTTTTTGGCCAACGTCATGGCGAGCGTGGCCGAGGCGACGATACCAAGGAACTGCGGACGTTTTGAAACCGGGGGCTGGCCGTCGCAAAAGGCGCGCGGGTCGAACGTGGAAAGGAATTCCTCGCCGGGCAACGCGCCGATGACATCAATCTTCAACTGGGCCGGCTCGCCTTCCGCCAGCCGGTCCAGCGCGCCGGGGATGGCGCGCGGTATGCCGGCGCCCATGAGCACATAATCCACATTCGCGAGCATTGCGCCGTAAAGCGATGGCAGGGTAGGCAGCTGGATTTTTTCGAGAAAATTGATGCCGACCAATCCGCCATGGCCTTCCTTGGCCAGGAACACTTCCACGAAGTTTGCGACCACCGTCAGTTCCACCAGGGGCTTGCCGGGGCGGAGCGTCGGCATGGGAGCGGGTTTGAACGGCGTCGTCGGCGACTTTCCGCCGGGAACAAAATATTGCGCCAACACGCGCGCTGCCACGGCGGGAATGGGGAACCGATCCAAGGCATGGCGCAGGCGGCCATTGAGATCACCCAGTTGCAGATTGCGGGCCAGAATGATGGCGAGTCCCGTCCCGGAAACGACGCCGAGCTGGCCCATCCGCGAAATGGTGCGTGCCAAAGTCCACCCGGACACGGCCACGCCCATCCCACCCTGAATAACCTTTGGTTGTGACATAATAAGCTGAACCGCTCTTCCAGCAAGTTTCGCTCCATATGAAGCGAAACTCACGACAGAAAACCAAGAATCACGAGTAGGTGCTCCTTGAAGCACCCGCAAGAATCCGTCGGAAACCGACGCGGTTGAATTTTAAGGCGGTTGCTGGCGGATAGGAAGCACTGTTTTAAGAAATTATTGCCTGCCAATTTTGGGTGCCGGCGGTCACCTGTCGAGACGATTTGATCGTCGCGCCCGCAAGCGGTTTCTACGAAACTGTTTTCCGGTCGGCCAGAATTTCCTGTTCGGCCGCGAGGATCGCGACGCGCATCGTTCCGGCATCGGGTGCCTCACGCAGTTGGTCGAGCAATCTGGTTTTTTGCATGATGAGGCACAGGCGGGCCAGGGTATGCAAATGCAGCCGGTCGTCCTGACAACAAATCAGAAAGAACAGATGCGTTGGCTGCCCATCGGGTGCGCCGAAATGGATTTCCTGAACCGGCCGCCCCACCACGATGAACGACGATTCAAACAGGTAGGGATCATGGGACCGCGGGTGCGGCAGCGCCAATCCGCCCGGCAACGCCGTGGAACACAATTCCTCGCGCGCCTCCAGGCTGGCCAGCAGGGTTTTAGGATCGCAGAGGTTCCCGGTTTTTTCCGCGAGCGTCACCAGATCGCGCAGGACGGACGCCTTGGTCTTGGACGTCATGGCCGAGGCGATGGCTCCCGACTGGAGCATGTCCGGCAGGATCGCGGCTTGCGGCAGAATTTTCCGCGTAAAGCGCGTGGTTTCCTGGTGATAATCAGCCAGCCGCTGGCCCGGCAGGCCCAGGATGCGTTGCGAAGCCCACGCGTCAATTTCAGCCTTACGGAAAACAATCCGGTCACCGCGCTTTTCAAAGGGAATTTCACGGTTCTTCACCCGTTCCTCAATGTCCGCGGGTGTGAGGTGCAGATAATCGGCAACCGCTTCAAGATTGAGCAATCGGAACGGCATACTACGCCTGGCGGTCGAAGAACGGATTCTTGCCGGTCACACTCAACGGAATGCCGAGTGCCTGTTTGACCTTCGGACCGAACAGACCCAGATCCAGGCACGCGCGGCCGATGGAAAACATGATGCGATTGTCCACGTGGAACCGCCCGGCCACTTCCGCCGCCGAGGCCGTGGCGATGCCGAGGTCAAACGAATTGAAAGCGCAAATGCCGTCGGCCTCCTCCAGCGCTTCGCAGGACGGCTTGCCGCAGAACCCGCAGTTCAATCCGGCCGTGTTGCCTTCCACGCCGATGACGACCACCGCCGGCGAGTGCTCGATGTTGCCGGCGTCACGCGCAACGCTGGGCCGGTCTTCCTTTGCGGCGATCTCACGCATCCGGGCGACAAGCTTTCGCCTCATCGGTTCGTCGTCAATCGCGATGGTCTTGATATTATCAATGCCGCGGGTTTTGGGGGCCGTCCGCGCCGCCGCCAACATCAACGCGGTGACCTGGAGCGCCGCCGATTTTTCCAGTTCAATTGAAGTTTTCATTGCCGTAATGGAAGAATACGCCTACCGCCGGCGGACACAAAACTAATAGCGTGAAACCGTTATCTTTTAATTCCGATCATGAATTGAATAGGCGGCGTTAAAACGTGGGAATGGATTGTGTTATTCGCTTATGGAACGGCAAGGGGAATTCGTTTGGTAAAGTCCTGTCTCCGTTTGTAATGCATCCACCAAGCGCTTGTCGGATCGAGCCGTCGCCAATTCCAATGCCCGTCTTGCCGTCTTTAACGCTTCGGGAAATCGTCCTGTTTCCGCATACGCCGCCGCCAGAGCGCGGAGAATTGATGGATCATTGGTCTTGGAAAGTTGGTTGGCCTGTTCGGCCAAGGCGACCGCCTCTTCTCCATTGCGGACCGACGATTCCGGCCACGTCGCCAGCATCCACGCCAACTCTCTCTGCACGAAAATAAACTGAGGCTGAAGTTTAATGGCTGTTCGAAACGAAGCGATGGCTTCCTTCGCCATTCTTTTTTGACGAAAGGCGCAGCCAAGCTTGTAACAGGTGAGCGAATTTTGCTGGCTTTGAAGTGATTTCTGGAAATTAGTAATGGCCTCGTCCACTCGTCCTATCCGGAGAAGACTGTCGCCGAGATTGTATTGGGCCTCCGCAAAATCTGGTTGGATTTCCAAAGCCTTCTGGAACTGAGGAATGGCCTCCGTGACCCGCCCCGTCCGTAAGAAAATGTCTCCCAGAGCGTTACGGGCTGTTGCCAGCTCCGGGGTGATTTCCAAAGCTCTTTGAAACTCGACCACGGCCTCGTTCAGCCGCCCCTTTTTAACAAGACAATAACCAAGATTGTTATGAACCCCTGCGGAGTCAGGTTTGATTTTCAAGGCCTGTTGGCACTCGACCATCGCGTCATCCACCCGCCCTTCCACGAGAAAGGCTGTGCTCAGATACACGTAGGCATCGTCCGATTCAGGCTGGAGCGTCTGAGCTTTTTGATACTGAACAATGGCTTCATCCACCCGCCCTTCGTGGAAGAGGTAGAAGCCAAGCCCATTATGGAAAGTGGCCGACTCCGGCTGAAGTGCCAGAGCCTTTTTATAATATTCCTCCGCTTCGTCCATCATCCCTCGATTGAAAAGAGTATTGCCAATAAAGAAGTTCGCCGCCGCATGTGCTTCCACGCTCGCCAATACATTAAAGGCAATCGAATAAACCAATAACCCACACCAGCCGCAGCGCGCGATTCGCCGCCAAACCGGCCGACTCCTCAGCGCACCCTCCAAAGCAAAAATGCCGGTCACCGCCAGCAACATCAAAGCCGGCAGAAAATCCAACTGATAACGGCAACTGGCCGAAAAAAAGAGACAAAGGGTCAACGCACAAATTGCAAAAAGCAAAAATACCGCCCCCATAAACCAGCGCAAAGCCGACACTGCTTTTTCCGGCCGGCCCCTCCACGCCAGCAGCGAGGCCAACGCCAGCCAGACCACCGGATAGTTACTCAGGGTCCCACTGTAAGGTTCTCCAACACCGTAGTAACCCGAGGGCAAGGGCGACAGAGAGATCGCCTGTAAAAAAGGAAAGTGACCGCTCCACCCCATTGGTTCCAAAAAATAAAACCGAAAGTTAATCCAAAGATAATTCAGGCTGAATTGCTGGGCGGCAACCTGCCGATCGGTTGTCAACTGATAGTGCCAGCCGAATTCAAACGGGTTGTCGAAGCGCAGGTCATTGTAAACCATCAGTCCCAATCCAATCAGCATCACGGGAATAACCGCCGCCAATAATAACCATCCAACCCGCCGATATGGTTTCGGTTTACCCGCCTCATGCCATGCCCGAGCCACCGGCACCAAAAGTATTATGGCTCCAAACAACAACGATGGCCGCGACCCGATCGCCAATCCGTATGCCAGACTCGCCAGCGACAACCAGAAGATTTCCCGTTTCTGCTCATGCAACGCCCCCCAGATCCCTGCTAATGCCAGCATGCTGAACGCAAACCCACTGCTCATCGCCACCTCATAAACATCGCAGCGCGATAAAATTTCCAGCAGGCCGGTGGCCAATCCCAATGCCAGCAGGCCGGCGACCGCAACCCAAACGCTGGCCGCTGGAAAGTAACGCCGCCAGATGGCACGTAACAGACCGGCAGAAACCAGGAATCCCAACGCGAAGAAAATTACGACCGCATTTTTGTGCAGAAGATAGTGGCCGGTCAGGACCACATACGGCCAAAACAGCACCAGGGCAGGCGTAACCCCGAAGTAAAGGTATAACTTCCCTTTGTAATAACTCGACTCATAGGAGAAATAACGCTCATTCCAGACAAAGGACGCATTCCTGGCTGGGTCGTAGGGATCGGCAAGTTGGGCGAGTTCGGGCGCTGCCTCTCGATTCAGGTTGAGTTGCCCCGCGCGAAAACCCTGCACTAAAAGATTGTAATAGCCGCTCGCCGGATTTGAATTTACAAATTCAATCACGCCCGATCTGGCACTCCAGGCGAAGATTCCGATAACCAAGGCGCAGACCACGGCAAAAATGGCGTATCCCATCCATGGTTTATGACTCCTGGGCGCAGTCACCATTGAGGAACGTAATTTCATCCGAGAACAGTTCCGAAATACCATTGGCGCTTGCAGGCGTAAAGCTGAATGGTAATCCCAAATTGCCGCCTCGGCAGAGCGTCCGAAAAAACTGGAAATTTTCCGAAAATGACGGACAAGTATCGAAAAGGATTTTTATGAACTATAAACTTCTCGGCAAATCCGGCTTGCGCGTCTCCGAACTATGCCTCGGCGCGATGACTTTCGGCGAGGATTGGGGCTGGGGCGCGAACAAGGACGAATCCAGGACCATTTTCGACGCCTTCGCCACGGCGGGCGGCAATTTCATCGACACCGCCGACGGTTACACCAACGGCACCAGCGAAAAATTCGTCGGTGAATTCGTCCGCGGCCGGCGCGAACACTTTGTCATCGCCACTAAGTTTTCCTTCAACGCGCATCCGGGCGACCCGAATGCCGGCGGCAACCACCGCAAGCACATGGTTGAGGCGCTGCACGGTTCGCTCAAACGACTCGGCACGGATTACGTGGACCTTTACTGGATGCACGCGTGGGATGAACTGACGCCGGTCGAGGAGGTCATGCGCGCGCTCGACGATCTGGTGCGCGCGGGCAAGGTGCTTTACGTGGGCGTCTCCGACGCGCCGGCCTGGTGGATTGCCCGCGCGAACACGCTGGCTGAGTGGCGCGACTGGTCGCCGTTCGTCGGCCTGCAGATCGAATACAATCTCATCGAGCGCACACCCGAACGCGAACTGTTGCCCATGGCCGACGCGCTGAGCCTGGGCGTCACCGCGTGGTCGCCGTTGGCCAGCGGCTGGCTCACCGGCAAATACGCGGGAAAATCGAAGGAAGCCAAACGGCTCGACCAGACGCCGGCGTTTGTGGAACGCACCGAACACAACATCGCCATCGCAGGCACGGTCGTCAAAATTGCGCGAACCGCCGGCAAAACGCCCGCGCAGGTCGCGCTCAACTGGCTGCGGGCGCGGCGTGGTGTGATTCCCATCCTCGGCGCGCGCAAACTGTCGCAGTTCGAAGACAACCTGCGTTGTCTCAAATGGTCACTGAATGCAAAACAGCTCGCGCAATTGGATGAAGCCAGCCGCATTGAACTGGGTTTCCCGATGGATTTTCTGCGGCTCAAGGGAGTGCATGAATTCCTCCACGGCGGCACGTTTGAACGCATTGAACGCCGCGTGTGGTGAAAATCATGGCCGCGAAGCGGCTGACGTCATCGGTAATCAAGGCTTCCTCGTTTAACAGATTCCATCTCTGGTTAACGGTGTCCGCATCCCGCAAAGGCGAGAGTATGCGGTTAGTTATATCAGTCCAGTTTTGCCAGTTCGGCGCCGAGCAATTCCTTGGTTTTAGCCTGAACATCAGCCAACTGAAGTTCGCCTTTGTCCAGCTTGGCCAATAATGCCTTCTGCGCCTGGTAATCCTTGTTCGGCACTGGGGCTGACCCGGTATTACGCTGAGGTTGTGATCCTGCAGCACTATTGCAGTTTTAAGATGAAGAACTGTTGCGGTTGGACCGAGTCCACAGCATTGGTAAAGTGGAATTGTCCATCACTCTGAATCTGGTTGGTTGCCACCAGCGTCCAATTGGCAATTGGCTCGGTGAGGTTCGTGCCGGTGAGTATCCAGTAGGCTCTTCCCGGTGCGCCATTTGTTCCACTGAAAACCAGGGAGCCGTTCGCTGAAACGGAAGAGGTGAATACCGGAGGGACGTTCATTTGTGTGACCAGCAAGGTAAATGCAGTGGGACCATACGTAGTTTGCCAACCAATCCACGGTGGCAGACTTATGCCCGTGAAATTTCCGGTCTCGGATCCGTAAGTCCATGGCTGGAAAACATTGCCCACGTTGGGTGTATAATTGGAGGCAAGAACGGCGCTGAACGCACCGGTGAGTGTCGCCGCGCCGAAGGTGCTGAATCTGCCGTAATCGTTCGTGCTGTTCAGGCGCACGTTCAAGCTGCTGGAGGGCAGGAGCGTGAAGTGGATTAATTGCAGTAGTCCGCTCTGTACGCTGATGGTGCCGGCATTCGTGAAGCCGGTGATATTGATGGTGGCCGTGTTGCTATAGCTGCCTTTAATTATCCTGCCATTATTGATTAAGGTACTTCCTGGCGTGGAACCCTGAACGGTGAGGTTGCTCAAGATATTGATAACGCCACCAGTCGCGTTTACCAACCTCCCAAGATACATCGGAGCGGACAAGTTGATGGTACTGAAGTTGGTCGTTAGTCCGCTAAGATACGTTGTCCCGGTAACATTAAATGTACCTTGCACCGTCAGCGAACAGTCATTGGCGAACGAACCTGAAGTGCTTGTCACGGTGCCATTGGGGGCCACCGTCAAAACGCCGTGAACGGTGCCAGAAATCAGATTCAGCAAGCCGCCGCTGGCCACGGTCAAATTTCCCAAAATTTCCGCGGTGGACCCCGTCACGGTCATGACGCCCGTCAGCGGCAACGTTGTATTCGTCAGCGACATGCTGGCAAAGGTCAAGTTGGTAATCGCGCCGCCTTGAAAATCCGGTCCCAATTCCAAATAGCCCGAGTTCAATTGTAAAACGGGAATCACATCATTCGTCAGCAGCAAATATCCGGACACGAAGACGAAGCTTCCACTGCCGTAAAAGGGGAGGGCATCCCCTGGAGCCAATGGGGCGGCAGCAGTCCCGCCGCTCAGACCGATGCTTGTGCCGGCGGCGGCGAAAAAAGTTCCGGCGAACACGTTGGTAAATTCTCCCAGGCCCAAGGCTCCCCACCAATTGGTCACCACCCCGCCAGTATTATCGAAAATAGGAACATTGACGGTGCCCGAATTGGTGCAGGTGAGCACGCCTCGGTTGATGAAATATTCCTGACCATAAAGTCCCTGGATACCGTGATAATAGGCGTTGTTAAGGTTGATCGTGCCGCCGGGCAGGTTCACCAGCCCGCCTTGAAGATTTGTTGTTCCGTCGTTCATAATGGAAATTCCATTGCCACCGTAGCTGGTGTTGTCAAACTGGATCGTCCCGGAATTGGTCAGCGGCCCTCCAAGATAAAAGATACCGGAATAGAGGTTGAATTGTCCATTGATGGTCATCACGCCGTACTGATAGGCGCCCCCTGACATGGTCACCGTGGCGCCGGTATTAATGGTCAGGCGCTGAAAAAAAGTATCACTTCCCAAAGTGGCAGTACCGGCGATGCTGACTGGCCCGTAGTAGTTGCCAAGGAGCGTGGTTAATTGGGAAGTGGCTCCGATGGTCACGGGCCCGCGAATCGTCGAGTGAAGATTGTTGAGTACGGCTCCATTGTTGACATCCACACTTGTGGTCTGGAGCGTAGTGCCGTTTTGTATCGCCAGTTGTTGGGATCCCGGCGGGAAACTTCCCAGGGTAATCGAATGGACTCCCCAAAAGTTGGTCGTATCTCCGACATCAAATGTGACCGTGTAACTGCCCCAGTTTGTGATGAGGACATCGTCCGTGTTGTTGGTGGAATTCAACTGGCCCGGAACCTGGTTCGGGCTCCAATTGGTGGGACTGCTCCAGTTGCCACCGGCGATGTTCGTCCAGACAAATGTGGCGCCGCGCGTCGCAGCCCCGGCGGCAAAAATAAGCGCAACCAGGGAACAAAACCGGAGACATCGCCGCAATTCACCGTAATGATTCATACGCTTTAGTCTGATTGATTTTGCCGATTCGGCTTCCGCCTACGCCAGGACTGTAAAAGTCGAACTGTTAATTTAGTTTAGTGAGTTCAGCTTCGAATAGTTCTTTGGTTTTCGACTGAGCTTCAGCAAGTTGGAGTTCGCCCTTGTCAAGTTTTGATAACAGGGCTTTTTGTGCCTGGTAATCTTTATTTGCGACACCGGCCTTACTTTGAAGCATGCGCCAAGCTTTGCGGCGTTCCACGGCGAATAACACCATCTGCCGGCTCACGGCAAAATACTTAATCTGCCCGTTGACGTCGGCCTTGATGTAACAGCCGAAGTTCGGGACGCAGGAACGATGGTTCCGGTCGAATACGCGCCGGTAAATGACATCATCCTGCGTAATCAGCACCAGCATGTCGTCGAGATGAATCAACTCGCGCGCTTCCTCTTCCTTGATGGCCTTGACGTGCTTGCGGAACCGGGTTTCGGTGATGGCCCAGTGCGCCACGGTGAAGTTGTATTCCTCGCCGGTCGCCTTGAATTTCGTGCGCCACCAGTCGCGGTTCAGCGTCGGATTACCCTTGAGGTCGAACGCTTCCTGCGCCGTCTCGCCGTTGCGCGGATTAAACACGAACTCCGGCATGCCGCGCGCGTCGCGGACGAGCTTGGCCTGGTCGGCGCTCATGTTGTCGGGCACGCCGTGCTCGGGCTGGCAGGTGGTGTAGGCCTGGAAAAACGCCGTGCCGCGGTATTCGAGTCCGTCGAGCATCGCCTTGTACAATTTCGCCGCGTTGGCCATCGAAACCTGCGCCACAAACGGCGAGCCGTGCCCGCTGGTGAACGCTTCGGCCACGTTTTTCTTTTCAATCAATTTGCCCTGCGATGCCACGCCGAACTGGTTCATGTCGTAACCGCCCAGCATGGTCGAGGAATCGGAGTTCTGGCCGCCGGTGTTGGAATACACCTGCGTGTCGAGCATGAGGATCTTCACGTTCGGCCGGTTTTGCAGGATCACCTTGGACACGTTCTGGAACCCGATGTCGCCGAGCGCGCCGTCGCCGCCAATGGTCCAGATCTTCGGCAGCTCGCGGATTTCCTGGTCGGTCATCAGCGTGTCGTCGAGATGCGTTAGCAGGAACAAATCGGCGGCGGACATGACACCTTCCGCGCGTTCGAGCAGCGCGTCGGCCAGGCGTTCGGGCACCACCGAGCGGCGGGCGTGGTTGACGATGAGCGATTCGCCGAGCAGCCACGAAATCGTCGCGCCATCCTGAAACAGCGAATTCATCCACGGATACGGATGCGGGTTGGACGGCGGGGTGGAACCATAGACGGTGTTGCAACCGGTGCTGGCGCCCATGAACATGACGCTCATGCCGTTGGCGGGCCGGCCGTCAATGGACTGCAAATCGCGGTGATTGAACGCGTCCTGCCGCATCACAGCCACGATGCCGCCGATGATCTGCTCGTCGGTGATGGCGCCGTGTTTGGCCTCGTAATCGGTGATGCGTTTGGCGGTGTCGTCGTCGTCCTCGCCGCCCAGACCCATGATGATGTGGGCGATGGCCTTTCGGAACAGTTGGTACTCAGCCTCATCGCGTTGCTTCGACGCCTGGAGCTTAGCCAGTCCTTCGGTTTCCAGCCGCGCGGCTTTGGCGCGCAGGCGGTCGGCCTTCTTATGATACAAAGGGCGCATGTAGGCCTCGGTGACGGAGGCTGCCGCGCGCAGCACGCTTTTCTCGCCGCACCCGGCGCACGCGCCGTCGCCGGACACGAGCGCCTCGTAATTGCGGCGGACCATGAGATGATTGCGCAATGCGGCTTCGCGGGAGTTCGCAGCATCGTTGTCGTTGTACAGGCCGAGAAATTTCTGCGGCGTGTCGGGCAGCAGGCGCGAGAAAATCTGCGCGGTGGTCAGGTCGGCGTTCAAATCCTCCGTCTCGCGCATCATGCGGAGCGCGTCGTGGTCGCCGCAAACCTGCACGCATTCGCCGCAACCCTTGCACAGGTCGGAGACAAAGATGGAGAACAACCCGCCGCCGCCGGGTGTTTTGGCTTCCAACGACCGGAAAATGGCGGGCACGTTCGAGTAAGCCAGCGGCAGTTTGTCGATGATGCCGGTGAATTCGGCCTTCGTGTGTTCGCCGACCGTGGTCAGCGCGTTGACTTCGGCGCGGATGATATCTTTGAACGGCACATTGGAGCGGGCCTTGATCGATTCGTTCATCTTCACCCGGGCGCGTTCTTCGATACCTTTCAATTCAGCGGCCAGCTTCGAGCGTTCGGCCGGATCGGTGACGTAGTAATGCACGGCGGTCTTCAGGACCATCGCCACGTCCTGCGCCATGTTGGGCAGGGCCGTGTCCGGGCAGGCGGTGATGCATTCCATGCATTGCGTGCAGTTCTCGGCGATGTACACCGGCGTTTCGCGGCGGGCGACGTACTTGGACTGGGTCGCGCCCGTGCCGGCGCCCATGACGCCCAGCGACGCGAGCGCACTGGCGGGCTGGTGATAGCCAAGGCCGTGGCGAAATTCGGCATCGAACTTGGCCAGGGTCTGGAAGGCGTAGCGCGGCGTCTGTTGCGCGGGCGTGGGAATGCCGGTGCCGCAGACCGAACCGCAACCGGCGGTGGGAATCAACGGTTCATGCTCGTGCGGTCCCACCGGCGGATTGCGCATCGAGGAACGGTCCGGTTCGTTGAATTCGCCGTACTTGATTTCCTGCACTCTAGAGAAACCTTCGGTCATGACGGTCATATTCGACGTGACCACGTCGTCGCCGAAGCGCCCGAATTTCTTCTGGTACTGCTTCTTGACGGTGGCATGGAAGGTCTCATCGGAAATGCGGTTCTGCCGGAGGAACGGCGACACGCGGAAAAACGCGCCCAGGAAGGAGTTGCCCTGCATGCGCAGCTGCAACTCGGTCTTGCCCGTCGCTTTCTTGGCGATGTCGAACCCGGGCAGGATATATACGCGGATGTCGTTGTCCTTGACGTACCGGCGGTGTTGCGACGGGATGCGTTGCCAGGCGGTTTCCGGGGTGTCGCTGGATTCCCAGACGAGGCAGCCGCCGGGCTTGATACCTTCCAGGGGATTCGTATGCGTAAACGCCTTGGGATCACAGCAGAGCACCACGTCCACGTGGTTGAGCTCGCAGTTCACCTTGATGATATCGGGCGCAACCGTGAGATAATAATTTGTCGGGGCGCCCTTCTTCTCCGAGCCGTACTTCGGGTTGGCCATCACGAACAGTTTTTCCTTGAGCCGCCCGTCAGCATCGTATTCGGGCTCGCGTTGTTTGATGAGATCGCCAAATTCGCCGACGATTTCGCCGAGATTTTTGCCGGTGGTGATCATGCCCCAACCACCGATGGAATGGAACCGCACGGCGATGGCACCCTCAGGCAGCAACGACGGCGTTTCCTTGCTGATGACGGCGTAGGGATGGTCAATGCCCAAGGTGAAATAAGTCTCGCCGCCGGCGGCGCCAGCGCCGTCCTGGCGACGGACCTGGCCGATCGCAAATTCGTAGGCGCCCAGCGTGTGTTCGGGCCGGAAATCGCGCGAGCCGATGCCGTAACTGCCCCGGAAAAGGCGGGGTGTTTCCTCGGGCGTCAGGCCCGGCAGCGCGCCGCCGAACTTCGCGGCTTCGTTGGCCTTGCCGAGGGCCACGCGAATGTCGCGCGCGAGCGGATTGTCGCCCGCCATGCCTTCATCGGTGCGTTCGAGGATGATGACGTTTTTCTTGCCGCGCAGAGCGTTGATGACGGCGGCTTCGGGGAACGGGCGAATAACGTTGATGTGGATGGAGCCGGCTTTGGCGTTGCGTTTCTCGCGCAGATAATCGCACGCCGCTTCGATGTTGTCCGCCGCGCAACCGAGCGAAACGAACACCGTGTCAGCGTCGTCGCACTTGTACCGGTGAATCAGTCCATAGACCCGACCGGTCAGCCGGCCGAATTCCGCGTAGGCCTCTTCGAGGAACTTAAGAATGGGTTCATTGAAATTATTGCGGCGCGCGACCACGCCATTCATATGGTGCTCCTGGTTCTGGACCGGGCCGAGCAGGATGGGATTTTTCAGGTCCATCATTTCCGGCACGCGCCGGCGTTTCGAGCCGAACAATTCGCGCTGGGCGGGCGTGGGACATTCGATGGTGTCATCGGCCGCGCCGAGAAATTCACGGAGTAGATCGGCTTCCGGCGCGAGGTAGGTGCGCTCGGAGTGGGTGGTGAGCATGCCGTCCTGGATGTTCATGCCCGGGTTGAGCGACAGTTCGTTGACCTTGCGGAGGATGATGGCCTGATCGGCCGCCTGCTGGGCGTCTTTGCCGACCACCATGGTCCAGCCGGTATCGAGCGCGGCGTAGAAATCGTCGTGCCCGCAATGGACGTTGAGGGCGTGCTTGGTGAGGGCGCGGGCGCCGACTTCGAGCACCATGGTGGAGAACTTGCCGGGCGCGTGATAGTACTGCTCCATGGCATAAGCGATGCCCTGGCCGGAGGTGAAGTTGACCGTGCGCTTGCCGCTGACCGCGTATGCCGTCGCACCGCCCTGAGCGGCATGTTCGCCTTCCGTCTCGACCGCGATTTTCTGATGGCCCCAGACATCCAATTCACCCGCAGCATAAGAGCCCTGGTATATCTCACCGCCCTCGGTAGAGGGCGTGATGGGGTAGAAGACGCCGCCTTCGGTGATGCGCGTCTCGACATGTTCGGCCACCAGGAAATTGCCGTTGCAGGTGACGCGAACGCCGGGATATTTGGGGGCAGTTGGATTGGATTTGGCCGGAGAAGCGCCGGTCTTTTTTGCAGACTCAGATACTTGGCTCATAGGCACACTTTCAAAGGCAGCCACACCGCCTGCCTGTGGGGATTAACTTAGACAAATTAACTCCTTAATCTCCGGGACACAAAACAAAAGTTGTTTTTCTAACACCAATCCAGGATAAGCGCAGGTAACTGCCCCGTGTGGCCCAGAAACCGGCTCGCGAGGACGCTCGCCCCACCATATTTCTTTTACGGACCTACCACTCGGCAGGTGATTAGCCCCACCAAAAACTGGAAGCTGACAACTTAACTGAGCCAGCCTCATTTGACAGATTCCATTTCTGGTTTACTGGTGTTTCCATCCCGCAAAGCGGGAGTGTGGTTATGAGAATTGCAGCCAAAAATTTCGGCGTGTTGCCGGTGACGGATGAACCGGCAGGTTTTCAATTTGGACAAGGCGCTGCCGACGAAACGGCTCGTCAGGAGCCTCGCCCCACCGACCCTGTTTCGGATGGAGCATTGCTGGATGCGTATTCGGACGCCGTCGTCAACGCGGCCGATACGGTCAGCCCATCGGTGGTGAAGATTGACGTGCGTAAAAGCGGGGCACGAGGCGCGAGGCACGAGGCTGGCGGCAGTGGCTCAGGCTTCATCATCACGCCGGACGGGTTCATCCTGACCAACAGTCACGTGGTCCACGGTACGGATAAAATTGAAGTCACCCTGGCTGATGGGCGGCGACCCGATGCGCACCTTATTGGCAAAGATCCGGAGACGGACCTGGCAGTCATCCGGGTTTTTGCGCCGAACCTCAAGCCGGTGCGCCTCGGCGATTCGAATCAGTTGCGGGTCGGCCAGCTCGCCATCGCCATCGGCAATCCATACGGCTTTCAATACACCGTGACGGCGGGCGTGGTGAGCGCGCTGGGCCGGTCGTTCCGGTCCAGTTCGGGCCGGCTCATGGACAACATCATCCAGACCGACACGGCGTTGAACCCCGGCAATTCCGGCGGGCCGCTGGTCAATTCGCGCGGCGAAGTCATCGGCGTGAACACGGCGGTGATTCTGCCGGCGCAGGGACTCTGTTTTGCCATCGCCATCAACACAGCCAAATACATCGCCGGCTGGCTGATCAAGGATGGCGTCATCCGGCGCAGTTACATCGGCGTCGGCGGGCAGACGGCGAAAATCCATCGGCAGCTGGTGCGGTATCATCATTTGCCGGTGGAAACCGGCCTGCTGGTGATCAACGTCGAACCGGGCAGTCCCGCGGGCCTGGCCGGTTTGCGCGAGGGCGATATGATTGTGGAATATGGCGGACAAGCCGTCACCGGAGTTGACGACCTGCACAAATTGCTGACGGGAGAACGGGTGGGTGTGCGCTCGCCGATCGAGGTGTTGCGGGGTACAGAAAAGTTGCGCCTGGAAATTGTCCCGGAGGAATCCAGTGCGAGGCTGAATTAAGACGTTGCAAAAGATGTAGCGTCGAGGCTGTGCCTCGATTACTCCATCCTGAAACCGTGTATTTCCGGCCACAGGCCGGACACTACAACTCGTGGCAGGGACGCCTCGCCGAGGCGTCCATCGGTCATCGTGGCACGATGACCCTACCTCGGAAATTGAGATAATATCTGACGACAAAATGGAGCTTGTAAAAATGGCTCAAAAAACTGTTCCCATTGATGCCAAGGTCAGGATTGGTCATGTGCACTTGAAAGTGGCCGACCTGGACCGCGCGCTGAAATTTTACTGCGGCGTGCTGGGCTTTGAATTGACGCAACGATTCGGTTCGCAGGCGGCCTTCATTTCGGCGGGTGGTTATCATCATCACATCGGCCTGAACACGTGGGAGAGCGCGGGCGGTTCGCCGCCGCCCTCAGGCACGACGGGACTGTATCATCTGGCCATCCTTTACCCGACGCGCGCCCTGTTGGCGGATGCGTTGCGGCGCGTGCTTGCTGCAGGGATTGAACTGGAGGGCGCGTCCGACCACGGTGTAAGCGAAGCGATTTATCTGCGCGACCCGGACAACAACGGCGTGGAGCTTTATTGGGATCGCCCGCAGGAACAGTGGCCGCGCTCACCCGATGGCGGCGTGGCCATGTTCACGCATCCGCTGGATTTGGATGCGCTGCTAACAAGTTGAGGATAAATGTCTGCATGAAAATGAACATTCTTGGAAATTCGGACCTGGCCATCACCCCCATTGGCTTCGGCGCGTGGGCGATTGGCGGCAACTGGCAATTCGGCTGGGGTGCACAGGACGACGCGCAATCCGTCGCAGCAATTCATCGCGCGCTCGAACTGGGTGTGAACTGGTTTGACACCGCACCGGTCTATGGTTTGGGCCATTCGGAGGAGGTCGTCGCTCGCGCGTTGCACGAGTGGAAAGGGCCACGGCCTTACGTCTTCACCAAATGCGGAATGTTATGGGATAAGCAGGGCGAAATCAGTTACTCGTTGCACACCGATTCCATCCGGCGCGAATGTGAAGCCAGCCTGCGCCGGCTCAAAACGGACGTGATTGATCTCTATCAAGTCCACTGGACGGCGGATGATTTGAACGAGTCGATTGAAGGCTGGAACACGCTCGCTGTCCTGCAAAAGGAAGGCAAGGTGCGCTGGATTGGCCTGTCGAACGCCAGCGTCGAGGAGATGCAGAAGTTGCAACCCATCGCGCGCATTACGTCGCTGCAACCGCCGTATTCGCTCATCCGGCACGACGTGGAATCGGCGCAACTGCCGTGGTGCCAGCATGAGAACGTGGGAGTGATTGTTTATTCGCCCATGGCGTCCGGCCTGCTCACCGGCGCGATGACGCGCGAACGCATTGCCGCGTTGCCGAAAAATGACTGGCGCAATAAAAACGACCAGTTCAAGGAACCGAAATTGTCGGAAAATCTCAAGGCGGTGGAACGGTTGCGAACCGTGGGCGCGCGGCACGACCGTTCGCCGGGTGAAACGGCCATTGCATGGACATTACACAACCCGGCAGTCACGGGCGCAATTGTCGGCGCGCGCAGCGCGAAGCAAGTGGACGGCATCATTGGGGCAATGGATTTCCGGCTCACGCCAGCCGAAGTGGCGGAAGTGGAAGGGAAATAAAAACTGCAAGCGGGCGCATCTTGACACTCGCACCGAAGCGAAGCAACTCCCTCTCCCCGCCAAAGCGGGGAGAGGGAGAAGAAATGGCGCCGGTGTCATAATACGCCCGCTGCCAGCGCGATAATGATTCTCGTTTGACAGCGCGGAAATTGTCCGCAAAATGTAACACTGCCTTCGGTTGCCAGAGTAGCTCAGGGGTAGAGCAGAGGACTCATAAGCCTTTGGTCGGGGGTTCAATTCCCTCCTCTGGCACCAGCTTTAAAGCGCTAAAAATGCTTTATTTTAAAGGATTTTAGCGCTTTTCTCTTTTCATTATCCAATGGGAACCAATAGGACACAAAAGCAAACAATGGGCAAAAATTGGCAACTGTTGGCAACTGCACTAGCATGATTTGAGGCGTAAGAGGCTCGCTCTCCACCCCCCTTTTCCCCTTTTGCGCAAGGAAATGACCCATACATCAGACCTACCTTTAATGGCATCTGCGCGATTGATGGTCGTCTTGCGTGACAAGGCGCACGGCGGCGAATCATGGAATCGGGCTTGCGATTCTCACTCAGCAGCGGCGGCGGCGGACAAGGAGTGCCGTTGCGCCGACGGCCAGCAACCCCAGGGCCGAGGGTTCAGGCACGGGTTGGAAAGCGAGGAAGGCCGGTTGACTCAACCCGGAGGCAAACGTAGTTCGCGTTCCGTTTGGCGTGAAATGATAGATGTTGCCGCTGCCTATATCTGCCTCAAACAAATCTCCCGCACTGCTAAACAGCAGTCCGGAAGGTATATTCAACCCGGAGGCGAAGGTGCTTTGCATTCCGCCCGGCGTGAATTCGTAAATCGTGCCACCGATTTCATCCGCCTCAAATAGGTTGCCCATACTATTAAAGGCCAGTCCGACAGAACTGGTCAGCCCGGAAGCAAAGGTGCTTTGCATTCCGCCCGGCGTGAACTCATCAATATTGCCAATGCCATTATCCGTCGCAAAAAGATCGCCCGCGGCGTTAAAAGCCAGCGCAACAGGAAATACCAATCCGGTTGCAAAGGTGCTTTGTACTCCGCCCGGAGTAAATTCATAGATGTTCCCGCTGCCCGAAGCCGCCGCAAACAGATTTCCCTCACTGTCAAAAGCCAGTCCCAAAGGACCCTCCAGCCCGGAGGCAAAGGTGGAGCGCGCTCCGCCCGGCGTGTATTTATAAATATTGCCGCTGGCCCAATCGGACTGAAATAGGTCGCCCGCGCTGTTAAAGGCCAGTCCCGAAGGGCTGTTCAACCCGGAGGCAAAGGTGCTTCCCATTCCATTTGGCGTGTATTCATAAACGGTGCCAGTTTGAGCATCCGACACAAACAGATTCTGCGCCTGCGCACTGGAGGCGGTCAATAGGACTCCTACCGCACAGAGCGCTCCGCTGAATGAATGACAAGCGGTGCAAAGGGAGGGTTTGAATTGCGCCTTCATACAAGAAAGATTGCCTTGCTTCGTACAGGAAGAACTCTATCAAAACGAATAAGGCATGTCGAGCATTTTTGGCAGTGTATCGGTTTGAATCCATCGCGGCATTAGCCCTTGAGGCTCGCCTTACAAAGAATTTCTCGACTATGGTGGTAATGCCCGGGACCGAAACGTTTGTACCGCTCAAACAGACTGAAAATGTAACGTTGACACTCTGGGCAAACCCTCTTGTAAAGTGTCCAAGCAGACGTGTTATCCTCGCCAATGGGCTGCTTTTCAAGATTGTCGTGGAATGAGGTTAGGCAATGTGGGCAGCGCATATTGTTTCAAGCACCTAATGTCCAAGCCTGAACCGCTACCGCCCAAAGTCAAGCGCAGAGAGAGTCAGCGAACTCAAACACCTACCGGCTCCGATAACATTGAAACGGTCCGGCGCCGTGCCAGGAAATAAGAACCGATTACCAATAGAGCGGCGAGGGCCTGAGCCGCCAGGGTTTCCACGGTCGGGAAAACCGAGAACCACAAGCCGGCCCAATCGGGGATTTTCAACCAGGCGATGGGCGTCGTTGAAATCCACCGGGCCAGTTGCATTTCCTGGGCCTGTTCACCGACCATCACGAGCAACACGAAACCGAGCAGGACGCCGGTAAGAATCAACATTTTCCGGTAAGGCAACCGGCGGTGCGCGACGAAGGCAAGCACCGCCACGATGCCCGAGCAAAACAAGCCAATCATCGCGCCGGCCAGGACAATGGTCCCGCCCATTTGCAGGTAATAGCCCTGCAGGAAAAGCACGACCTCGAATCCTTCGCGATAGAGCGAGGCGAAACCGAGCAGGCCGAGTCCCCAGACCAGCCGTCGTTGGGATATTTCCGCGTCGTTGGCGCTGTTGGTGAGCGACTTTTTCCGCCGATGGTGCATGGCTATCCAGCCACCCCAGTAAATTTTGTGGAAAAACCAGTTCATCACGATGAGCAAAACCACGACGGCCAGCAGACCGGTGGCGGCCTGGAGATTGAGCGCCGAAACACTCCCCGTCAAATTACTGACGATGCCTGCCGCGATGAACCAGGTGATCCAAGTCGCGACAAAAGCAACCGCCGCACCCGCAGCCACCGGTCGCCGGTGAGATTCATTCCGGCCAACCATGCTGGCAGTGATGGCCGAGAGCACCAAAACGCATTCCAAACCCTCGCGAAAGACGAGCACGGCAATGTCGAGCACCGCCACGGTCGGGCTGGTGCGCGGCGCGACGGGATTCGGCGCGCCAGCCGCCGCAATACCCTGCCAGACCAGCAAGCCAACCACCAAGGCGGCAGCGAACAACAGCGCGACTCGAAACATCCACCTGCCGGTCAACGACATGGCACCACGGGACGAGGCAGTCCCGTTCACGTCAAATGACGAAGTCACGGAGGCTGATGGCGAAACCTGCTTCATAGTTTCAATTTGAAGAACTTAACAGGTCATGAGAAACCAGGCATGTGGCCGGTTGCTAAAAGTTAGCCCGGAATTGCGGTATTAACGATTTCAGTAATCCGCTTGACGTTTGGCAGGCCAGCCGATTAACTGAACGCGTTAGGCACATTCATGTTCGCGCAACTTAAAAGCCTGTTTTCCAACGATATTGGAATAGACTTGGGTACGGCTAATTCCCTTGTCTATGTGCGGGATCGCGGAATCGTCCTGCGCGAACCTTCTGTGGTGGCCATTCAAGCGGGTACAACTAATGTTCTGGCTGTCGGTGAAGAAGCCAAACGAATGCTGGGCCGCACGCCCGGCAACATCGTGGCCATCCGCCCGATGAAAGACGGCGTGATCGCCGACTTCGAAATCACCGAGGCCATGCTCCGCCACTTCATCCAGAAGGTCCACCATCGCAAACTCATTGCGCCACGCGTTGTGGTTGCGGTGCCTTCGGGCATCACAGAGGTGGAAAAACGGGCCGTCAAGGATTCCGCCACTCACGCCGGAGCGCGTGAAGTGTATTTGATTGAGCAACCGATGGCTTCGGCCATCGGCGTTGGTCTGCCGGTGCACGAGCCGGCGGGCAACATGATCGTGGACATCGGCGGCGGGACTTGCGAAATCGCAATCATCTCCCTCGCCGGCATCGTCTTCAGCCGCAGCCTGAGGGTGGGCGGAGACGAATTTGACGAAACGATCACGGCCCACATGAAACGTGCCTATAACATGATGATAGGTGAACGCACTGCGGAAGAAATCAAGATACGTATCGGCTCCGCGTTTCCTTTGGAACAGGAATTGACCATGGATGTGAAAGGCCGCGACCTGAGTTCCGGCCTGCCCAAGACTCTGACCATCCGTTCGGAGGAAATTCGCGAAGCATTGCAGGAACCGCTTTCGAGCATTTTGGAGTCCATCCGCCTGACACTGGAACGTTGTCCGCCCGAACTGGCCGCCGACCTTGTGGACCGCGGCCTGGTCATGGCGGGCGGCGGTTCATTGTTGCGCGGCATAGACCGTCTCGTGGCCGAGGAAACCGGCTTGCCGGTGCACCTCGCGGACGATCCCATGAGCGCCGTGGCCGAAGGCACCGGTCGCGTCTTGCAGGAAATCGAATTCCTCAAGCGCGTCGCCACCAACGCCAAGTATTGACTTGATTTCCCGCCAGGTTCGCCTGCGCGCGGCGGAATTGAATCCAGCCGCAGTAGCAGGATGCTTAGAAAAAAACATTATCTCGCGCTCGGCGCGGTGACGCTGGCGGTATTGCTGATTTTCAGCCTGCCGCCGCGCGCCACCAGCCGTCTCAAACTCGCCGCCAGCAGTCTTTTTCTGCCGCTGTTTGGCTTGCTGAACACCGCGCAACAAGTGCCCGCGGGCGCCGCCAACGCGATCATGCCCCGGCGCGCGTTGCTCAAGGAAATCGGGAACCTCCAGCTCGAAAATCAGCAACTTCGCATCCAAAGCGCGCAGGCCGCCGCCATGGCCCGGGAAAACGATCAATTGCGCGCGCAACTCGGCTGGCAGCGGCAGGTGCCGTGGAAACTCAAACTCGCCACTGTCATCCTGCGCGACCCCGCCAATTGGTGGCGCACCGTACAGATTGACCTTGGTAGCCGGGACGGTGTCCGGGAAAACCTGCCCGTGCTCACCCCCGACGGCCTGGTGGGGCGCGTTTCCTCCGTCGGCTTTGCGCGCTCGCAGGTGGTTTTGCTCGGCGATCCTGGTTGCCACGTCTCGGCGCTGGTTCAAAATCCGGCGCATGACATCGGCATCATCAGCGCCAGCGGGCGGCCGATCGACAGTTCGCTCGTCGACCTGACTTATCTTTCCGGCAACGCCGTTTTAAAGCCCGGCGAAAATGTTATCACCAGCGGCGAGGGTGAAATTTTTCCGCCGGGCATCCCCCTCGGCCAAATCGTGGACTCGCGCACGGTCGAATTTGGCCTTTACACCGAGGCGCGCGTCAAACTTTCCGCCAACCTCGGAGCCCTGGACCAGGTGTGGGTGCTTTTCAAATGAACGCTTTCCGCACGATTTTAATTCTGGCCGCCGCGTTTCTCGCCGTGTTCGGCGAAGCGGCCTTCCCCCTGCTGCGCCATTGGCTGGGGGCGCAGGTGGACTTGCTGCCCGTGCTCATGGTGTACACCGCATTGAACGCGGACATCGTGACCCTCTCACTGCTCGCCGGGCTCGGCGGATTGTGGTTTGACGCGCTGTCGGCGAATCCCCTGGGCGTCAGCATTTTGCCGCTCTTCGCCGTTGGATTTGTGATCTATTTGCAACGCGAATTGATTCTGCGCGAACTGCCGTTCGCGCAATTTGTCCTGGGTGCCGCGGCCTGCGCCGGGGTGCCCGCCTTGTCCGTTCTGCTGCTGCTCACCGACGGACAGGAACCGTTGTTGGGCTGGGGCTCGCTCTGGCAATGGCTGGTGATGACGGTGGGCGGCGCGGTGGCGACACCGATCGCGTTCGAGTTTTTCAACAGGTGCCAGCACGCGCTCGGTTATCAGCCGCGAACGGAAACCAGTTTTCGCCCCGACCGCGAAATCCAGCGCGGGCGGCAGTAGCATCATGTTAATTTTTGACGAACTGAAAAAGAACGACCCGCAACTCCGCCTGGTGGCGATAGTGCTGGCCGGCGGCTTGGTGGTTTTGCTCGCCGGTTTGTGGTGGGTGCAAATCGTTTCGGCGCGGGAATATGAAAGTCATCTGGAAACCCAGTCCTATCGCACGGTGCGCATTCCGGCCGTGCGCGGAAAAATTCTCGACCGCAACGGCCGCGTCCTGGCTGAAAACCGTCCGCAATACAACCTCGGCCTTTATCTGGACGACTTGCGAAAGCAATTCGATGCCGCCTACGGCCAATCGCTGGCGCGGGTGCGCGCGGTTCAGGAACAACTCATCGCGGCCCGGGAGAAAAAACTCGGCCGCACATTGACCAAGGTCGAACGGCGTCAGTTCGCGCTCACACCGGAGGCCCGCGAACAACTCCGCGAACAGGCGCGTTTTCACGTGGCCAGCGACGTGGTTATGCATGTCAGCGAACGACTCGATCAGCCGCTGGTGCTCAACGAGGCAACCTTCGACCGCCATTACGACATCAAGCGCGCGTTGCCTTATCCATTGCTGACGAATCTCGACACCGTGCAAATCGCGCGGTTTGAGGAGCAATACTCCGGCATGCTGGGAATTGACCTGGATTTGCAAGCCATCCGGGTTTATCCGTTCGGCACCACGACGGGACATTTGCTCGGGTATTTGCAGCGCGACGATGATTCGCAGGAAGGTGAAGACCCTGTTTTTAATTATCGCCTGCCGGATTATCGCGGCGTGGTGGGCGTCGAAGGCGGCTTTGACGCGCAATTGCGGGGGCGGGCGGGCGCGGAAGCCGTGCTGGTGAACAATCTCGGCTACCGCCAGTCCGAAAACATTCTGAGCCCGTCCGAACCGGGGCACAACGTCGTACTGACGATCGACCTCGACATCCAGCGCGCGGCGGAAGAATCGTTCGTGGTGCATCAAGGCACCAACGGGCGCGGGGCGATTGTGGTGATGGACGTTCGCAGTGGCGACGTGCTGGCGATGGTTTCGTCGCCGGAAATCAATCCGGTTTTTGCGTCGAACAGTCCGGCGTATTTAAACGATCCGAAATTGCAGCCGCAACTCAATCGCGCCAGCTACGCCAGTTACATCCCCGGTTCGATTTTCAAACCCATCGTCGCGCTCGCCGCGCTGGAAAATGGATTGGACCCGAATGAAAAACTTCACAATTTGCCGAATCCAAGAAATCCATTGCATGGGCACGCCGAAGTCGGAAACCGCATCATTGACGACACCGCGCCGCCGGGTGATTACGATTTACGCCGCGCCATCCTGCGTTCGAGCAATTTTTATTTCATCACCGTCGGCCTGCGCACCGGCATCCAAAAAGTCGTTCGCCTCGGCGAGAAATTTCATTTCGGCGAGAAGGAAAATCTGCCGACGTTTCAAGACGCCCACGGAATTTTTCCCACGCTTGAACGGATTGAACAATCCGACTGGCGCGACGGCGATTCGGCGAACATTTTTTTCGGACAAGGCGAAGTGAACGTCACACCCATGCAAATTGCGGTCGCGTATTCGGCCATTGCGAACGGCGGCATGGTTTTATGGCCGCGATTGGTTGAAAAAATCGAGCCCCAAGACCCGGCCAGTGGCGAAGCGCCGATGATTTATCCGTCCGGGCTGGTGCGCGACAACCTCGGTGTCAGCCAGCGCAGTTTGCGGATTCTTGGCGACGCGATGCTGTCGGAAACTGAAGACCCGGAAGGAACTGGACGCCCCGCGGTCGTGGGGCCGGAAATGCGAATTTGCGGCAAGACCGGCACGGCGCAGCGAAAAGATGAACACGGCCAAATGATTGGCTGGAATTATTGGTTCGCGTCGTTCGCGCCATACGAAAATCCGAAATTCGCCGTCGTCGTCATGGTGCAATCGGAAAATCGTGGCAGCGGCACCTCGATGTGCGCGCCGATTGCGCACGACATTTATGAAGAAATTTTAAAACGCGTTAACGCGGATGCTCCCAAAATCCTGGCGCAGGCAAACTGATGTCCACCACCTTGCTTAATCAAGAACACCACGAACGGTTTGACCGGTTGCAACTGGTCGCGCTGGCCGGGTTGATGCTCATCGGCACGGCGTTTGTGTATAGCGCCACCATGGCCAATCCGGCGATGGCGGCGCTGCCGTGGTACGACCAGGCCTGGCTGCGGCAGCTGGTCTGGTACGCGCTCGGCATCGGCGCTGGTGCGGCCCTCTGTGTGTTGGATTACCACACGCTCACCCGCTGGTCCTTCGTGGCCTATTGGGTGGCCATTTTCTTTTTGGCCGTCGTGTTGGTGCCGCACATCGGCTCGATGCGCTTCGGCGCGCGGCGTTGGATTGACCTGGGCCCGTTCCAATTTCAGCCGTCCGAATTTGCCAAACTCGCGTTCATTCTGGCCACGGCGCATTTTCTCAGCCGGCCACCGGATGAATTACGGCTGCCGGGAAATTTCTGGAAAGGCATGGGGCTTCTGTTGCTGCCCTTTGCCCTGATTTTGAAGGAGCCGGATTTAGGTTCGGCGCTGGTTTTGCTGCCGACGGGACTGGTGATGATGTTTGTCGCCGGAACACCGAAAAGCTATTTGCTGAAACTGGTCGGGGTGGTGGGTTTGCTGGCCGCGTTGTTTTTGGTGGACGTGCTCTTTGTGCCGCCGGGCTGGTGGCAGATTTCGATGGAGCCATATCAGCGCGACCGGTTGCTGGTTTATTTTGGAAGGAATTACACTGATTTTGCCTCGTCGAACGCCACTTCGGCGGAATTGCAACATCTCCGGCAACAACAATTGGATGATGAATACAACGTCCGGCAGTCATTGATTTCCGTCGGCTCCGGCGGGTTGACGGGCAAGGGCTGGCGGCAGGGCACGCAGAATGCCCTGGGTTATTTGCCGCGGGCCGTGGCGCACAACGATTTCATTTTCTCCGTGATTGCCGAGGAGGAAGGATTTGTCGGCAGCGTGATGGTGCTCGCGCTTTATGCGGTGGTTCTCTTCACCGGGTTGAGAATCGCCGGCCAGGCGCGTGATCGCCTGGGCCGACTGGTGGCGGTGGGCGTGGTGACGCTCATCTTCAGCCATGTTTTCATTAATATCGGCATGAACATCCGCATCATGCCCGTGACGGGCGTACCGCTGCCGCTGCTTTCCTACGGCGGGTCTTCAGTGCTTGGCTCGTTAATCGCTGTGGGCTTGATGCAAAACGTACACATCCATCGGAAAGGATATTGACATACTATGAGTAACAACAATTTTTCGCGGCGTCGCCGCGGAATGCGTTTCCGCCCCAAGGGCGGTCTCGGCCAAACTCCGCAAAAAACCGACCGCGAAGCCGTTCAGGCGCGCGCCGAGGTGGTGAGCGAACAGGGCGGCGCCGAGGGCGTGTTTGAAAAACGGCATGCGCATGAAATCGAACGCGCCGAAAATCTGGCCGCCGGTTTGCCCGCCGAAAGTGCGGAAAAACCGCAAACGCCCGCGACCCTGCCCGACAAAAAAGATTTCCGCGAACCGCATTCGGATCATCGTTCGACGATGCCGTGTTCCGTTTGCAAAGAAAAACCGGCCACCGTGCATCTGACCCAGATCGTGGGCGGCCGGACGCAGAAGCTGGATTTGTGCGAGGATTGCGCCAGGACCAAGGGCGTTGTTCCCGCGCCGGCGAAGGAAGAAAAGCCGTTCGAGCCCGTG
>Ga0265338_10001063_pt1 | contig 45630 bp, 35 predicted proteins | sample 42126metaG_FD_193579 | JGI IMG/M metagenome (GOLD analysis project Ga0265338, IMG submission 193579) | Rhizosphere microbial communities from Carex aquatilis grown in University of Washington, Seatle, WA, United States - 4-21-26 metaG | ecosystem: Host-associated > Plants > Roots > Rhizosphere... | reverse complement strand
ATGATTTTTTCGTCCAGCTTAAAAAAGCTTCCGTCCGGCGCCTTAGCACGGTTCTTGCTTTTACCATGGTCCATGAAGGAATGGAACGAAGGCGATTACGACTTGGTTGAACCCTTTAATTCGGATGGAAGTTCGTTAAATGGGGTCAGCTCAGAAGTTGCCTTTGCCCTTGGAGTTGAATGGCAAATGTTCCGGCAGCGTCTCAAATCAGGACAGCGATTTCAAACCCTCTGCCTGGCAATGAATACAACCCGGCTCGTTAAAATGGCTGAACGTCAACGCCGTTTTGTTGAAGATCGACCCACGCCTTGGCCGGGTTGGTCAGAAATTTGGGTGGGCGATTATTTGGCCTGAGTTTCCACCACCAGAACCCAGGTGATGTCTTTGCGGTTACCCTTTTCCCGGCAGTATTCACAAGGGGGAAACACGTGTCCTTGAGGAATGACGCGCTCAACCGAATGACCGCAATTTCCTACGGCACGATATACTCCGGCAGTTTCACAAACCTGACCAGTCGTTCGACTCATAAAAATTAACTCCCGATTGCTTTACCCATTGCTCTGGACCCTCCAGTGTTTTGCAAAAATTCGGCCTGTTAGTCAAGAGGCATTGTCTCACGATTATGTCCTGATTTGGGACAGTCGTTGGGGAAGGCTAAATATTGGCCAGACATTACCCTCCGTTGTCTGGCCGGACTGGAGCCTCGGTCAAACCGTAATCTTTTCCCGATCGAGGCCGCTTTTCCAGGAAGGTGATAACTGTGCGGTGAGGCGCTTCCGATGTCACGCCCCATCGAAAGTAGTAAAACGAACCACTGCTTGGTTTTGACCCGTGAGGGGCCATCTCAGTTTTTGGGCAATCGCAAACGTTGTGTCCCAAAGGGATGTTTTGAAAATAGTTCAGCGTTTCTAAGCCCAGACATGACAAGAGAGAACCTACGTCCCATCGGGACGGCCGAAAAATGGCTTTCCCTTTCAACCGTCCCTGCGGGGAGTGGAGTTGTTCCAATCTTTCCTGGGCATTAAAATGCCAGGCTATTCCCGGTGGTTCCTTCGGAACCGAATAGCTGCTTAAAAATTGAGGCGCCCCCCTGGCATTTTCATTCCTGTTCCGCCATTGCAAACCGCCCGCGCCCGATTTAGAATTTTTCGGTTCATGGCGGAATATAAAGTTCAATTCGAGGTCTTTGAAGGCCCGCTGGATTTGCTCCTTTATCTGATCAAGAAGGAGGAGGTGGACATCTATGAAGTCAACCTCACCAAACTTGCCACCCAGTTCATCGAGTACATCGACCTGATGCGCCAGTTCGACCTGGAGATCGCCGGCGAATTCCTCGTGATGGCCTCGACGCTCATGTACATCAAGAGTCGCGAACTGCTGCCGGTGGACCAACAGGTGGCGGTCGAGGGCGAGGAGGAGGGGGAGGACCCGCGGTGGGAACTCATCCGCCAGCTCGTGGAGTATAAAAAGTTCAAGGACGCCGCCGCGCGCCTGCAGCTGCTCGAAGCGGAGCAGGAAAACATCTTTCCGCGCCTGCCCGGCAAGCTTGAGTTTGAAAGCGTCGCGCCGCCGCCCAAGCCCGAGGTTTCCATTTTCGACCTGCTCCATGCCGTCAGCGGCGTGTTGCAGCGCTTCAACCAGCGCGAGAATCTGGGTGAAATTTTTGAGGACAAATGGACGGTCAGTGAAAAGATCGAATTTGTCCTGCGCATGGTTTCCGAGCGCGGCGGGGTGCGGTTTGCCGAACTGTTTGCCGGCGCCGCCAGCCGGGCCGAGGTCATCTGCACCTTCCTCGCGCTGCTGGAACTGATCCGGTTGCGCCGGCTCGTCTGTGTCCAGCCCGAGGATTTCGGCGAGATTGAAATCAGCCGCGCCGACCCGGCTGTAGCGGCGGGCGTCCCGCCTGCCGTGGAGGGCGGCATCCTGCCGCCCGGAAATGCGTCCGGAATACCTGCGAACCCGGAAATTTCGACGGACAGTCCGCCGGGCGGGACGCCCGGCTCTACGGCCGGCGAGACGTCTGCCGCCACGGAGACGCGTCAATCGTAAATCGCAAATCGTAAATTTAAAATGGAACTGAAATACATTCTGGAATCGCTGTTGTTTTCCGCGCAAAAGCCGCTCAATGCGAAGGAGCTCCGGGACGTGCTGGCCGCCGCGGCCGGGGCGGACGAGGCGGAGGCGACGGCCCAATCGCTGGCCAAACTCAAGGAAAACGATTTGATCGCCGCGCTCGAACAACTCGCGCATGAACACGAAGCCGCCGCGCGCAGTTATCGCCTTGCCTGTGTCGCCGGTTCCTGGCAATTCGTGACGCAGCCGGAATACGCACCGTGGCTGAAGGCGCTCGTGGGCATCAAGGCGCGCCCACCGCGGCTGTCGCAGCCGGCGCTGGAGACCCTCGCCATCATTTCGTATCGCCAGCCCATCACGCGGGCCGAGGTCGAGCAGATCCGCGGCGTGAACGTGGACGGGACGATGCAGACGCTCATGGAACGCGGTTTGGTGGAAGCGGTCGGCCGCGCCGAGGTGGTGGGGCGTCCGCCGACCTACGGTACGACCGCCATGTTCCTCGAATATTTTGGCCTGCGCGGCCTGGAAGATTTGCCCGCCGCGGACGAACTCCGCCGCATCGTCGTGGAAAAACCGCCCGGCCCGGTCACGGCTGAACCCGGCCTGGCCACCACGCCGCCAGAACAACTGGCGTTGCAATCGGCCGCACCGGAGCCCGGTGAAGGCGGGAAGCCGGAGGCCGGAAGTTAGAAGTCACTAGACGGAACCTTGAGCTGTTCTGCGAAACGCAGCCTCGTGGTTCGTGTGAACGTAACTATGCGTAACCATGGCCGTTCAATTCATTCGCGGCCCCAGATCAATTTCTCTTCCCAGCGTTGGCGGAAGTGCGCTGTTTCTTTATTTGTAGTTGATTTGCAGCCACTTGCGAGTTGCCTGTTTGACATCGCCGGCCGACATTCGATAATTGGCTCGTATGCAGCCTAAGCTGGCCTGCCTTCCTGCAGGTCAGCGCGGGGGACCCAACCCTCGGATTCCGCCAAGCGGCCCGGGGACGGGGCGAACGACAGTGGTGAACCATTGTCGAGGTCACTTTCAGGACCCAGCCCGTCAGCTAACCTCGTCGGCATCTGGGAGGGCGATCCTCTAGGCCCCGCTGGTGCGGGACACCCACGGTCTCCCCGATAAAAACGCGTTGCAATCGCCCCGGCGATAAACCGGTGCGGTGTGCAACCGCATCGGAGATGGGTTATGACAATGCTGGCAATGATGAACGAAAATTCGCCGGTTCTGATTCCGGCGATTCTGGTGTTACTGGTCTTGGCACTTGCCGGGCCGTTGTTGTTTGGCACGGTGCTGATCCAGGAACGGCAGGTAGGTATTGTGGTGAAACGCTTCGGCAGCCGTGTCTTGGAGCCAGGCTGTCTGATTGCGCTCGCCGGCGAGGCCGGTTACCAGGCAGATACGCTCGCGCCGGGGCTGCATTTTGGCTACTGGCGCTGGCAATATCGCATCATCAAGGTGCCGGTAACCGTCGTGCCCCAGGGCGAAATCGCGCTGGTCATTGCTGCGGCGGGCGCGGCGATTCCGGCTGAACGCATCCTTGGCAAGGTCATTGATTGCAACAACTTCCAGGATGCGCGCAAGTTCCTGGTTAACGGAGGTGAGAAAGGCCGGCAACTCGGCATTCTCACGGCTGGAACTTATCGCATCAATACGGCCCTGTTCTCTGTCATCGCGTCGGTGACGGCAGAGGAGCACGGCATGTCGGGCGACCAGTTGCGGTTGCACCGTGTCGAGCCGGACATGGTTGGCATCGTGACGGCTCTGGATGGCCGTCCGATTGAGGCCGGTGAAATTGCCGGGCCGGTCATTGCCGGGCACGAGAACTTTCAGAACGCGCAGGCGTTCCTGGACGGCGGTGGCCGCCGCGGATTGCAGGAGCAGATCCTGTTATCGGGCACGTGGAACCTGAACCCCTGGTTTGTCCAAGTGGAACAGGTACCGATGGTGCAGATTCCCATCGGCTATGTCGGCGTGGTCATTTCCTTCGTCGGCCAAGCCCACGTGGACGTAAGCGGCGTCGAATTCAAACACGGCGACCTGGTCAATGTCGGCCACAAAGGCGTATGGGTGAGCCCTTTGTATCCTGGCAAACATCCGATCAACACCCGGGTGATGAAGGTTGAACTGGTGCCGACAACGAACATCGTATTGAACTGGGCTTCCCGCACGGAGTCCCACAACTATGATGCCAAGTTGTCGTCCATTACCGTGCGCTCGAAGGACGGGTTCGCGTTCAATCTCGACGTGTCGCAAATCATCCACGTCGGCGCGCTGGATGCGCCGAAGGTTATCTCGCGCGTCGGTTCGATGCAGAACCTGGTGGACCACGTCCTGCAGCCGATTGTAGGGAATTATTTCCGTAACTCGGCGCAGGATTACACGGTGCTCGATTTCCTGAGCGCGCGGAGTCATCGCCAGATCGAGGCCGCGGAACACATCCGGACGGCCCTGGGTGCTTATGATGTGCAGGCGATTGACACGCTGATTGGCGACATCAATCCGCCGGCCCAATTGATGCAGACCCAGACCGACCGGAAGATCGCCGAAGAACAACGCAAGACGTATCAGGTGCAGGAAGCCGCCCAGAAACAGCGGCAGGAACTGGTGCGTCAGACCTCGCTGGCGGACATCCAGCAACAGGTCGTGGGCGCTGAACAAGGTGTGAACATTGCCGAATTGAAGGCCAATGCAAACGTGAAGCAGGCGACCGGCGACGCCGAGTCCACGCGATTGCGCGCGCTGGGTGAAGCGGAAGCCATCCGGGCGACCGGGCAGGCGAAGGCTGAGGCGTATCGCGCGGGCGTGGACGCCGTCGGGACGCAAAGTTACACGGTGATGCAATTCATGCAAACCGTGGGCGAGCGCAACGTGCGCATCACGCCGGACGTGGCGGTGAATGGTGCCAATGCTAATCCGGGCCTGGTGGACGGATTGCTCGGCCTGATGCTGCGGCAACCGTCCGGCGGCAGTCCGCAGGCGAAGCAAAACTGAGCGTAAGAAAAATCAAGGGGCGTGCCCAAGCGGGCACGCCCTCTTTTGTTGGCTGCGCATGTAATTCCAGTGAACGCATTTTTAACCACGGGTAATACCAGCTTAAGATCCATTGCCATCACGGTTTTGCCGCCATGCAGACGCGCCCCACCCAGGTAAATCGTGGGCGCCGCATAAAGTTTCTTGGTGGAGTCCTTGCCCCAATTATGCGCAGTGACGGTGCCGACCTGTTTGCCCAATTTCGACGCCAGCGATTCATCAAGGCACGTAATTCCGGCTCCGGTATCCAACAGAAAGGGCATTTTCTTGCCATCGCTAAAACGCACATTTGTGATGAGCAAATTCCCGCGCCCGGCATCCGGGTTGATGGACGTTTCCGAAGGAACTTTCAATTCGGTGGAATCGTCCGTCGTGCCGTGGCTCTCCACCGGCTGAGGCGAACTACAGCCAGCCAACAGGCAGACGCAGCAGGCAGGGATTACATTGAATGCGCGCATGATTCATTCACTTTGGCGTGACCATAAGGTGCATGGCTGGTCACTCCCACTCAAAGTTCAAACCGCTCAATTTGGACAAGGCTTCTTTCATCGCGGCGTCTCCGAAACAAATCAGCGAATCCTGTCCCAGCGCCACGACGAAAAATTTCTTCCCGCCGGCATGCGCGGCCACCAATTCCTGCAATTGCGTGTAGAACTCCGGCGCCAGCCAATCATCGCTCACTTCCAGATCCCAATGCACCGGTTGGCCGTCCAGCGTGAACTGCACCCATGCTGAGTCGTTCTCGATGTCCACCTGATCACGCAAATCCGTGAGCGGGAGCCGGCCTTTTGCCAGGATCACGAACCGCTCCAGCACGCGGACATAATCTCCCTCGTCCTCGATGCATTCCGCGTCGAGATGCCAGATGTCGTCCGAGATGCGTTGGAATTCGCCGCGTTCCACTTCGCCGCCCAGCACGCACAACAAGCTGGCCCAATCCGCCCGCGAATCCATTGTACCTGCGAGCGACAGCAACAGGTCATCATCCGAAATGCCGTCACGTCGGCGGATGCCGAGAGCGGCGAGTTGTTCTAATGCCTGCCGCACGGAAACGGCTGCCGCCGGAGTCGGGTCTTTCGATCTACGGGAGAAGGGCCACATGGATTCTGAGGGGTTGGGTGGTGGCAGGTTGAGTTTTAACCATTGCAATAGTTGTTGTTGGCCGTTTGTTAAACCCGCCGGGGCTTTAATTGGTGTTAATTCGTGAAATTCGTGTCAAACCTTCGTCAGCGCCTGCTTCAGGTCGGCGATCAAGTCCTCCACCTCTTCCAGGCCCAGGGCGATGCGGACAAGGTTGTCCACCATGCCGATGGATTTCCGATATGCCACTGGATAGTCGAAGAACGACATCATGGACATCTGGGTGACGAGACTCTCGGAACCGCCCAGGCTGGGCGTGATGAGAAAAAGCTCCAGCGCATCAATGAACCGGCGCGTTGCCCGGTCGTTCCCTTTCACCAGGAAGGTGATGACGCTGCCGGATCCGCGCATTTGTTTCCGGGCGACCCGATGGTCCGGGTGCGATTTTAATCCGGGATACCAGACTTTTTTGATTTTGGGATGCGCTTCGAGGAAGCGCGCGATTTCCAGTCCGGCCCGGTTGTGATGTTCCATCCGCAGGCCGAAGGTTTTCAGGCCGCGTTCCAGCAGGAAGCAGGTGAGGGGGCCGGGAATGGAGCCGATCATCCGTTGCAACTTGTTCAACTCTTCGAGCTGCTTGTGGCTGCCCAGGGTGACGCCGGCGAGCAGGTCGTTGTGGCCGCCGAGGTATTTTGTGGCTGAATGGATCACGATGTCCACGCCCAGCTCCAGCGGCCTCAGGTTGAACGGCGTGGCCAGCGTGGAATCCACCATCGTCAGCACCTTGTGCCGTTTGGCCACCTTCACGATCGGCGCCAGATCGAGAACCCGCAGGTAGGGATTGGTCGGCAGTTCGGTGAAGATGATGTTGGTGCCGGGGCGGATGGCTTCTTCAATGGCGGCGGCCGTAGGTGCAACCAATGTGGTTTCAATGCCGAATTTTTTCAGGAGATTGGTCGCAAAATCGCGCGTTTGCCGGTAGCAATCGCTGGTGAAGATGATGTGGCCGTCCCTTTTCATGTAGGCCATGAGCGTGAGGATGACGGCGCTCATGCCGGTGGAAAACAGGATGGCGCGTTCGGCGCCCTCGATGGCGGCGAGTTTGCGCTCAGCCTCCTGCTGGGTGGGGTTGCCGTAGCGGCCGTATTCGTGCTCGCGGATGACGCGGCCCTGGCCCTTGGCCCGCATGAACTCAAACACCTCAGACGTGGAATCGAAACTGTAGTTCGAGGTGTGGACGATGGGCGTGGAAACGGCGTTATGCGCCTTGCGATGTTTGCCGTGGCCGTGAATCGCAAGCGTCGCCGGGCCCCAGGTTTGGATTTTTCTGGTTTTGGAGTTCATGGAACAAATCCGTCTTTCGGAGGGGCGAGTTCTGCGAGTCCCTTACTTTCTTAACCAACAATTTGGGCCTCGTGAAACCCGGTCTTCCGGGGAATTTCAGACATCGAACTGCTTCCTTTCCTTGAGGGCTTTCTTGAGCGCGTCCTTCACCGCGTCCAGACGCGCGGGCAGTTCGATCGGCCGGTTCGCATAGCGGCACGGGAAACCCAGTTTTTTCTGGTGATAGTTCACCTTCATCTCGACGAACTTGAGCCCGTGTGCCGTTGAGATGACGACGACGCGTTCGGATTTGTCGATCTTACCGGCCTTGAGCAGCTTGATGAGCACTGCCAGAGCGACGCCGGTGTGCGGGCAATTGAACATGCCGGTGCGGTCACCCAGTGCCGCGGCGTTGGCGAGTTCCTCCTCGGTGGCCTGCTCGACGATGCCGTTGAACTGTTTCAACGTGCGGATCGCCTTCTGGATGCTGACCGGGTTGCCGATTTGAATGGCGCTGGCCAGGGTCTTCCGCGCCCGGATGGGCTTGAAGCTTTCAAAATTTTTCAGATAGGAACGATACAACGGATTGGCCCGCTCGGCCTGCGCCACAACGATGCGTGGCAGCTTCGAAATCAGGCCGAGGTCCTTCATCATCATCAGGCCCTTGCCCAGCGCGGAGACGTTGCCCAGGTTGCCGCCGGGAATAATCATTACGTCCGGCACCTGCCAGTCGAATTGCTGGGCGATCTCGATGCCGACGGTCTTCTGGCCCTCGACCCGCAGCGAGTTCATGGAGTTGGCCAGGTAAAGCGTTTCGTCCTTGGTGATTTCCTGCACCACCTTCATGCAGCCGTCGAAATCCGTGTCCAACGACAGCACCAGCGCGCCGTTGGCAATCGGCTGGATGAGCTGGGCCAGCGAAATTTTGCCGCGCGGCAACAGGACGATGGACGGAATGCCGGCGGCGGCGCAATAAGTGGCGAGCGCCGCCGAGGTGTCGCCGGTCGAGGCGCAGGCGACGGCCTTGATGGGCGCGCCTTCGGAGATCATCTGTTTGACCTGCGAGACCAGCACGGTCATGCCGAGGTCCTTGAACGAGCCGCTGTGCGTGTTGCCGCAGAGTTTGATCCAGAGCTCGTTGACCCCGATGATTTTTCCAAAGCGTTCGGCCCAGAAAAGGTTGGTGCCGCCTTCGTAAAGTGAAACAACGTCCTTGTCGTTGATCTGCGGCAGGATCCATTCTTTCTTGCCCCACACGCCGGAGCCGTAGGGCCACTCGTTGCTCATGTAGCGCTCTTCGAACAGCTTCTTCCAGCTGGCAGCACTGCGGCGTTTCAATGCGTTGAGATCATGCTGCACTTCCAGCAGCGACTGGCAGCGCTGGCATTGGTACACGATGGAGTTGAGCGGGTAGGTCTGCCCGCACTCGGGGTTGATGCATTGAAACCAGGCTCGATATGACATCGTTGTCTTTCCTGTGGGCGGCCCGGGTGTTTGATCCGGGTCACGCGGCACAATTCATAAAAAAAGGTTTGGTGTCCACGCTTCAGCGTATTTACCAGCTGGCACCCTGAAGGGTGGACACCAAATGTGATCTTTCGGACACGACCTAGAATGGACGCGGTCGGGGTGATTTTCAAGGAAACAGCGGAAGGCGGCTGAAAAATTAGCGCCTTTACTGGCCTGGGTAAGGGGCTCGCCGTCCGCCGGACCTGATTGCAAAATCACCCGGATCTCCTGCAAAGCCCGGGCGGTCTCGGCCCTGGATGCGCGGTGCGGGTCGGACCGGGACAGATCATGATAATCCAAGTCCAAATATCGCGTTCGCGACTTTTCAAAAACCGTGATGCTGTTCCCGTTGAACAGCGCCGTGTCCTGCCAGCTGGCCATCAGGGTCCAGTCCCGGGTTTCCGGCCGTTGGATTATCGTCGCCCCAGCCGTTCCAACAACTTTCCGTGGATCCCGCCGAACCCGCCGTTGCTGAAAACGACGACGATGTCGCCGCCTTGCGCAGTCTTTGCCACGTGCCCGACGATGGCGTCCACGTCGGGCAGATAGGCCGCATTCTTGCCGGCCGTTTTCAAGTCCTGCATCAGCTTTTCCGGGTTGAGCCGTTCCGCGGCGGAGATTTGCTCCAGCCGCGCCACTTCAGAGACCACGACCGCATCGGCGTCGGCAAAGGACGCCGCCAGTTCGGATTGGAACACATTCCGCCGGGTCGTGTTGCTGCGCGGCTCGAAGATGGCCCAGATTTTTTCCCGCGGGTACTTGATCCGCAGCGCCCGCAACGTTTCGCGGATGGCCGTGGGATGATGGCCGAAATCGTCGATCAACGTCACGCCGCCGGCAATGCCGCGCACTTCCATCCGGCGTTTGATGCCCTTGAACGTATCGAACGCGGACTGGATCTGCTGGTTTTTCAGCCCGCAATGCTTGGCGCAGGCGATGACCGCCAGGGCGTTGCGCACATTCAACTCGCCAACGAGGTTCAGGTGGAATTTGAAGCTCGGAATTTCGAATTCCGTCGCCGTCGGGCCGAACCGGAGGTTGAATCCGCGGACGGCGTTGCTCTCGTCCAGGCCGAACCGTTTGACCGGGCAATGCGTCACTTCCAGCAGCGGTGCGAGGTTGGCGTCATCGCCGTTGCCGAGCAACAGCCCGTTGCGCGGAATGAGCCGGATGAAATGGGAAAACGATTTCTTGATGGCGTCCAGGTTTTCAAAGATGTCCGCGTGATCGAATTCGAGGTTGTTGACGACGGCGATTTCCGGCTGGTAATGGATGAACTTGCTGCGCTTGTCGAAGAACGCGGTGTCGTATTCGTCACCCTCGATGATAAACCACTCGCTGTCCGTGAACCGCGCGCCCTGGCTGAGATTGTTCGGGATGCCGCCGATGAGATAGCTCGGATTCAGTCCATTGTGCTCAAACACCCACGTCAGCAGCGAGGTGGTCGTGGTTTTGCCATGCGTGCCGGCGACGACGACGGAGCGTTTGCCGCGGATGAAGAATTCCTTGAGCAGTTCCGGCAGCGAGCAATAACGCAGTTTGTGGTCGAGCACAAACTCGGCTTCCGGGTTGCCGCGGGAAATCGCGTTGCCGATGACAACCAGGTCGGGCTGGTGGGCGAGGTTCCGTTCCGCGTAACCGTTCATCACCGCGATTTTTTTGTCGGCGAGGAACGTGGACATGGGCGGGTAGACGTTCTGGTCCGAGCCGCTGACGGCGAAGCCCTTGTCCTGCATGGCGGCGGCGGCGGACGCCATGGCGGTGCCGCCGATGCCGGTGAAATGGACGGACTTGATTTCCGATGGAAACATTCCCGGGAAATTAACCATCCGGACGCCGGGGCACAAAGTTTTTTAAATTTAACCCGGGATTGCTTTCGCCCGTCCAGAGTGGAATATCCATGGCCGCACAGCCACCTTTATGAAGATTATCGCAATCCTGCTCCGGCCATTGCGGCGGATTGTCCGGCCGAACCTGCCGGGAGTTCCGTTCATCCTGCTGAGCTTGTCTTTGGCCGGGTGCCGGTCAACCGTCGCCCCCGCTGCGATTTCCCCGATTCCCCCGGTGGTGGAGGCCAACCAGACTGCGGCGGCGACGAATTCGGCGGCGGCAGAAATACGGCGGACCTTGCCGGTATTGTTCATCGTCGGCGATTCCACCGTGCATAATGACGGGCCCGGCCTGTTGGGCTGGGGCGACGTCCTCGGCCGGTATTTCGACCCGCAGAAAATCATCGTCGAGAACCATGCCAAACCCGGGCGCAGCAGCCGGACGTTTCAGACCCAGGGCTGGTGGGCACAGGTTCTGGCCGCCGCCCGGCCCGGCGATTTTGTCCTGATCCAGATGGGCCACAACGATGGCCAGCCGCTGGACGACACCAACCGTGCCCGGGGCACCCTTGCCGGCCTGGGTGACGAGAGCCGCGAAATTTACAATGCCGTCCGGCATCAGCCGGAACGCGTTCATACCTACGGCTGGTATATGCGGCAATACATCGCCGACGCCCGGGCCCGAGGCATCACGCCTGTCATTTGTTCACCTGTGCCGCGGATGCCACGACAACCGCCCCAGGCCAGCGACGTGGACCGTTATGTGGCCTGGTCTGCCCAGGTCGCCGCCGACCAGAAGGTTTCTTTTATCAATTTGAATCAGATCATCCTGGGCCATTACACCCGGCGGACCAGCGACCAGATCAAAACAAATTATTTCACGCCGCAGGACAACACCCATTCCAGCCCGGCTGGCGCGCAGTTGAACGCCGCCTGTGTGGTGGCGGGCTTGCGAACGCTGACCAACTGTCCGCTGGACGATTATTTGCTGGAAAAGCCCGGACTGCCGGTGCCGGATTGAACCAAAGCTGCGGCGGCCTTGAACTCGGCTGCAGGCGTTGTAATCGTCATTTCTCTCAATTTTCGTCGGGCCGAAATGGCCATCCTGGAAGGAAAATCTCAAATTTCTTGAAAGAAACACGTCGCTTTTTACGAGCGGTCGTTGTATGACCTGTTTCATGACGTCGCTGGTGGAAGATCCCATTCCCACACGTTACACCCTCCTGAGCCGGCTGGAAGACCGGGGTGATCAGGACAGCTGGAAGGATTTCTTCGACACCTATTGGCGGTTGATCTACTCGGTGGCCATCAAGTCCGGGTTGACGGCGGCCGAGGCCCAGGATGTGGTTCAGGAGACCATCATTTCCGTGGCCCGCGACATCCACAAATTCGAGCGCGATCGCACGCTGGGTTCGTTCAAAGGCTGGTTGCGCAACATCATTCGCTGGCGGATTGCCGACCAGTTGCGCAAGCGCACCCGCGCCAGCTGGGGGGACGCTTCCCAAACCGGAGCGGACCAGCCGCGGCCGGACGTGGCGGAAATTCCCGACCCGACGGGCGGAGGCTCGGAGTCTGTCTGGGAGGAAGAATGGCAGGCCAACCTGTTGAAAGCAGCGCTGGAAGCGATCAAAACCCGCGTCCGGGAGGAGCACTATCAAATCTTTGATTTGTATGTGATCAAGCAATGGCCGGTGAGAGACGTGGCCCAGGCGTTGGGAGTCAACGTGGGACTAGTTTATCTCGTCAAATACCGCATTTCGGCATTGCTCAAGAAAGAGATCCGCCGGCTGGAGGGGAAATGGAATCAAGCCTGAGGGAACCAAAGCCAACGTCATGACCGAACCTGTCCATTCGGCCCGGGACACACCGGACGCGGCAGCTGCGCCGGCCGTGCCGCCCGCTGTGCCCGACCACGAACTGATCCGGGTGATTGGCGGCGGCAGCAGCGGCGAGGTGTGGCTGGCGCGGAATATTCTGGGGACCTATCGCGCGGTCAAGATTGTGCACGCGCAGGTGTTTGAACAGCGCCGGGCATTTGACCGCGAGTTCGACGGGGTGCTGAAATTTGAGCCGGTTTCGCGGTTGCACGACGGGTTGATGGACATTTTGCAGGTGGGACGCAACGACGCGGCCGGATATTTTTACTACGTGATGGAACTCTGCGACGATGTCGACACCGGCCAGGTCGTCATTCCGGAACAATACTCGCCCCGGACGCTGGCCTACGACCATCGCCAACGCCGGCGCCTGCCTATCGGCGAATGCATCCGGCTGGGGGCGGCTATTGGCTCGGCCCTGGGTTACCTGCACCGGCAAGGGTTGATCCATCGCGACGTCAAACCTTCCAACATCATCTTTGTGAACGGATTTCCCAAACTGGCGGATGTGGGATTGGTATCGGAACTGACCGTACCCGGCTCGCAGGTGGGGACGGAGGGTTTCATTGCCCCGGAAGGCGCCGGGACGGCGCAGGCCGACATCTACTCGCTCGGCAAGGTCCTTTACGAAATCAGCACCGGCAAGGACCGCAATGAATATCCGGTGCTGCCGGCGCCACTGGAGGACACCGCCGAGCGACGGGACCTGGTCCAGTTCAATAAAATCGTTCTCGATGCCTGCCGGGCCGACCCGCACCAGCGTTATAAATCTGCCGATGAGATGATGACCGTTTTGCTGGCGTTCCAATTCAGCCATTACGATCCTCGCATCGAGAATGCCCGCCAAAGGTTGTTCCAAGCCATCAGCACCGCGGGTCCCTATGTCGCCTTTTGTGTCATCGTCGGCATGCTCTGGCGGCTCATCTGGCTGCTGAAACACGCCCACCATTGACCGCTTGATCTGCTTGCTTAAATTAAGTCATTGAAGGAAAGGGTGATACGCTATAAAACAGGAATATTTTTGAAAGAATCGGTCTTGTAGTGGACAGTTATTAGTGGGATAAAAGTTATGTTGCGCTGCTGGATTGAATCAGATGTCATTCTAAACAAAATGGTTATTTGTAATATATTGACCCATTAACCTCAGGTATAAAGGGCACCGCACCTTATGGAGATTACTCGGAATTCCATGGGCCGTCCGAAAAATCCGGTTCAAACACATTTGAATCGTGAAGGGACGAGTCGCGCCTTCACGTTGATCGAATTGGTGGTGGTGATGGGGATGTTGGCCCTCCTGGGCGCCATGCTGTTGCCGGCGCTCGCGGCGAACAACCGCAATCCCAAACTGGTTCAATGTCTCTCGAACCTGCGCCAGATCGGCATGGGTTGTTCGGTCTATGCCGCTGACTTCAACGGGTGGTATCCGATCTGGGGCGGCTACGACGCCGCACACCCGGTTAACAAGATAAATGCCATTCATTACACCCGATACCTTTATATGGATGCTGGTCCGAGTTCCGGCGATGTCATGCCACAAGGTTATGCAACCGGGCAGGGACCCCTGAGGGGTTTTGATCAGAATCTGGGTTATCTGTATGGCGGAGGGATGGTCGCGGACGGGCATGCCTTCTTTTGCCCGGCCTATTCTGATGTGGGGCCATCGTCTCCGATTTATACGCTGTCTGCCGACTATTATTCTGCACCCCAGTTCATGAGCACGCACATCAATGCATCCATCCGCTCCAGTTACATGTTCAATCCGCGCATAAACCCTCCCGTCAATGGTTCCCAACGGGCTTATCAAAAAGTCACCGACGTCAAGCAGTTGGATGTGTTCTGCATGGATTATCTGTCCAGTGGTAATCTCGCGGATCCCAATGGAGGAACCACCTCGGTGCCGGGAACACCGTTTGATCCCCAACATTGGTCTCATTGGCCATACAAAGGATTGCCGGCTGGGTTTACCGACGGTTCGGCCAGGTTTTGTACCATGGCTCCCGTCGCTTTCGCCAACATAGTGCAGTTCTTAAATAGCGATCAGAATAACAACTCTTTTGGAGGTTGGGCGGCTCAATATAATTACCTGCTGAATGCTCTTCGGGATGCTCCCTGAACGATGAATAGAAACTTTCAAATCTACCTGCCATGAAAACAAGAACTTTTGACAATGGTGAATCCTCCAATCAAAACCCGCGAATGAAATCGGCGGTTCCGAAGACTTTCCACGGCAGTTTCAGCGTGGTGGTCGGGCTTCTGGTCCTGGCAATGTTTGTTCCCCTGGCCAGGGCGGTGCCGGCGCAATTGATTTCAGCGCGCAGTTCCGCCGTGCCCCTGCCGGCGGGCGGGAACGACAATTCCGTTGCCCCGAGCCTCAGTCCCGACGGCCGTTTTGTGGTGTTCAGCAGCACGGCCAACGACCTCGTGCCCGGCGGCAAAAATTTTTACAGCGAGAATGTGCTTTTGCGCGACCGCGCCAGCAATAGCACCGTGCTGGTCAGCCGCAGCTTGAACAATACCGGCGGCGGCAATGGTCCTTCGCTGCTCGGCCAGGCCTCCACCAACGGGCAGTTCGTGGTCTTCCAAAGCGACGCCAGCGACCTCGTTCCGAACGATACCAATGGATTCACAGACATCTTTGTGCGCGACGTGGTGGCCGGCACCACCACGCTGGTGAGTGTGTCCGCCAATGGTGGCCCGGCCAACGGACCCTCGACTTACCCGGTCATCACGCCGGACGGACGGTATGTGGCTTTTATCAGCGGCGCATCGAACCTGGTGGCCGGCGACACCAATGGCATTTTGGACGTTTTTGTGCGGGACCTGGTTGGCGGGACGAGCGTTCTGGTGAGCGTGGGCGCGACCGCTTCCGGCAGCGTCAACCCGGTCATGGCTACGCCGGTCATCACGCCGGATGGCCAGTATGCCGCGTTTTTCAGCAGTGCAGCGGCTTTGGTGTCTTCCGTGCCGGCTGGTTCCCCGGGTGAAGTGTACCTCTGGAACCGGACGGCGTTGAAACCGGCGCCCAAAGTGATCTGGGCCAGCACCAACGCCGGTGCCATGGTGTCCGCCGCGCTCGGTTTGAGCGGTGTTCCAGCCTATCATCCCCAGTTGAGTGACGACGGGCGCTACGTCGCTTTCAAAGCCGGGTCGTTGAGTCCAACCGGTGCGGTGATGATTTTGCGTTATGACGCGGTCGCGGCCACAACGACGGCAGTCAGCACCAACGACCTCGGATGGTACATTGGACCCGATGACAACGGCGGTCCCGAAATGACGCCGGATGGGCGCTTCATCGCTTTTGCCCGGCACGAAGGCGCCCTGAGTTTAGGTGCTTCCAGCATTCATGTCTGGGATTCCCAAGGGGCGGTGGATACATCCGTCAGTGACAACGGCAGCGGTGTTGTAACCAATGTATTTTCACAGTCGCCGGCGATCAGTCCGGATGGCCAATTCGTGGCGTTCGTGAGTAACGCCACCAATCTGACCGGCAATGCCATATCCAATGGTTTTCATGTTTATCTGCGCAACCTGACTTCCAGCACCACGCAACTGGCGGACGCGGACACCAATGGAGTGGGCTCGACCGATGATACCTTGGCCTCCTTGAGCCTGAGTGCGGACGGTCGGTTCGTGGCCTTCGACAGTCCGGATGGCAGGCTGGTCGGCGGCGACAACAACCGTGCCGAGGATGTATTCGTTCGGGACCTGGTCGGCGGGACCACGGAACTGATTTCACCAAGGGATGCGACGGTGATTCCGCAGGCGGCGAATAAATTCAGCCTGATGTCTCCTTTATCGGTCAGTGCGGACGGTCGTTGGGCGGCCTTCGCCAGCGCGGCGGATGACCTGGTTCCCAACGACACCAACAAGCTGGCGGACATTTTTGTGCGCGACCTGGTGAATGGCACCGATGTTCTGGCCAGTGTCGGATTTGACGGCAGTTCAGCCTTGGGCGGCAATTCCGGCAGCGCGGTCATCAGCGCAGACGGCCGTTACGTGGTGTTCGTCAGCTCGGCCAGCAATCTCGTCGCGGGCGTGACCCTCATCACCAACAACGTGTTCCGCCGCGATCTTCAGGCCGGGACCACCGCCCTGGTCAGCCTGGGGTCCAATGGGATCAGCCCCGGAAACAGCGATTCGTCCGACCCGGTGATCAGCACCAACGGTCGGTATGTGGCTTTCCTGAGCCTGGCCAACAATCTGGCGCCCGGAGCCACCATCGGCATGAACACGTACTGGCGGGACATGAATCTGACGCAGGTGGTGGGACTGACGAATGGTAATCCTTCGGCCGTGTCAGTCTTCCGTCCCTCCATGAGCCGCGACGGCCGTTATGTCGCCTTTGGGTATTATTCTAATTCTATCTCCGCCTTGGGGATAAAGATCCAGGACACCCAACTCGGCCTCAATATCTACACCAATACCGCCAATACCACGGCGATCTCGCTGGTGGCCATCGATCCATCCGGAGCAAAAATATTTTACCAAAAAACCACTTTTCCCGGTCTCACGGGTGCCTATGACTTGCATGTGGACAACATTGCCACCCGGTCAAATCTGTTCTCAATTACCAGTCAGGCTTCGCCGTGGGGCGCCGCGAGTTGGAGCGATGATGGCCGCTGGCTGACGTTTGTTTCCACCACCAATCTGAGTGGGGGCGACGACGGTGTCAGCAAAGTTTACTTGAAGGATTTCCAGACCGGCACGCTTTCCCTGATCGGTTTGGCAGGCCCGGGCACCAACGGTGGGGCGGCATCGTCGGACGGGCCGGTCATCAGTGGCGACGGCCGGTTTGTGGCCTATCGCAGCGTCGTGACCAATACGGTGATTGGCGATACCACCGCACCGCCGAACCTGTTCCTCCTAGACCGCCTGACGGCATCCAACATCGTGCTGGCTGCCGGGACCGCCATGCCCGGCCAGTTGTCCTGGATGTCCCGGCCGGTCATCAGCGACGGCGGCGCAACGGTGGTGTTCCTGAACCTGGGTTCCAGCCTGACGACCGGTGATTTGAATCGCGCGGTGGATGTTTTTGGGGCTGCGGTGGACGTCAACGCCGTCCCGGTGGACAGCGATGGGGACGGGATTCCGGACTGGTGGATGATGCAATATTTCGGGCACCCGACCGGGCAGGCCGGTGACCTGTCGCGCGCGTCGGATGACGCCGACGGCGACGGCGTCTCCAATTTGCAGGAATATCTCGCCGGCACGAACCCGATGGATCCAACCTGGAGATTCCAGCTTACGATCGACGGCCCCTCCAACGACAAAGTGCGACTGACCTGGCTGCCCGTCGCGGGTAGAAACTACCAGGTGCAATACAAGACCAATTTGAATGATCCTCAGTGGTTGGTCCCCACGGGCAGCATCGGGGTGTTGGGCAATCTGTACTACTATACTGCTCCGGCGGATCAAACTCAGATTTTTTACCGCGTGCGCGAATCCAATTGAGCGTGTTATGAACCAATCGATTTATCCCAAGCTCTTGCTGCCGACAAAACGAAGTCGCGGCTTCACCCTGATCGAATTGCTGGTGGTGGTGGCCGTCCTCGCCCTCCTGGCTGCCACGCTGTTGCCGGCGCTGGCGGCGAACAAGCGCAACCCCAAAATGGTTCAATGCCTGTCGAACCTGCGCCAGATTGGCATGGGTTGTTCGGTCTATGCCGCTGACTTCAACGGTTGGTATCCGTTGGTTACGATTGGAGGCTTCAACAGTGGGACCTATAATCACTTAGGCAGTATCGCTTACACCCGGTACATCTATGCTGATGCCGGTCCGGCTTCCGGCGATGTCATGCCGCGCGGTTATGCGTTGGGGGGAACTTCAGCTCCCTTTCAGGGCGTGGACCAGAACCTGGGTTACCTGTATGGCGGTGGGATGATTCCGGATGGACACGCCTTCTTTTGTCCAGGCTTTGCGGACGCGGAGCCGTCATCGCCCATTTATTCGCTATCCGCCGACTATTATTCCACGCCACAATTCATGAGCACACATCTCAATTCAGTCATCCGCTCCAGTTACCTGTTCAATCTGCGCATGAACCCTCCCGTCAATGGTTCCCGACGCGCGTATCAAAAAGTCGCCGACGTCAAGCAGTTGGATGTGTTCTGTATGGATTATCTGTCCAGTCAGGACACAACGCCGGGGGTGCCATTCACTCCGGATAATTGGGCCCATTGGCCATACAAAGGGTTGCCGGCTGGTTTCACCGATGGTTCAGCCAGGTTCTGTATTTTCGCTCCCAACGACTTTAACACCATAATACGCGCCTTAAATAGTGACCCCGCTAACACCGCATTTGGAGGTTGGGCGGCTCAATATAATACCGTGCTCAATTGGCTTCGAGACGCGCCCTGATTCCGGCCGGGTGGTCCCGCAAGATTTCTTCGTGGGTATCCAGCCTGAGGTGTTTTAGGCTTAACCTTGGATCGCTTTCGGGCGTCCAAGAGAGGAGAAATGTACCCACCCACAACCTTGAACCGACTTCAGCTCAAACGACTTTGCTCCCTTCTGTTGCCCGGTGTCTGCGGGCTGGCCCTTTGCGCGCGGGCCGACACAGCAACCAACCTGCCGACCGAGTGGACCGACCCGGACACCGGCCATCGCGTGGTCCAGCTTTCCCGTGAGCCCGGCAGCGAAAGCCTGTACTTCAACCTCAACCCGTTTACTCCGGACGGGAAAAAAATGGTATTCACTTCGCCGGGGGGCATTTCGCTGGTGAATCTGCAGACGCACGCGGTTGAAAAAATCGTCGAAGGCCAGCGCTTGCATGTCATCATGGTCGGGCACCAGACCGGGCAGATTTATTATGGCACGACGAACCGGACTATTTTCGCGGTTGACCCGAATACCAGAGTCGTGCGTGAAATCGCCCGGTTTCCACGCGGCCAGCAGGTCGCCACCGTGAACGCCGACGAGACGCTCCTGGCCGGCACCCTGGTTGAACGCACTGACTGGGGGACCAACGCGGATTTCTTCGACGGCGGTCCCAACCGGCGGACGGACATGCAGACCGCCGATGCCTATCGCGGCCGGAAAGGCCAGATGATGGAGGAACGCCTCGCCAAACATTACCCGATGGAACTCTTTTTTTACAATATTCAGACCGGGGAAACCAAAAAATTCAACCGCGGCACCGATTGGCTGAACCACCTCCAGTTTTCGCCGACCGATCCCAACCTGCTCATGTTCTGCCACGAAGGACCGTGGCACAAGGTGGATCGCATCTGGACCATTCGCACGGATGGCACGGATTTGAAGCTGGTTCACCGGCGGACGATGGCGATGGAAATCGCCGGGCACGAATTCTGGAATGCCGACGGCAAGACGATCTGGTATGACCTCCAAACGCCCCGCGGCGAGGATTTCTGGGTCGCCGGCTGCAACGTCTCGACGGGTGAGCAGACTTGGTATCATCTCCCGCGCGACGAATGGGGCGTGCATTTCAACGTTTCGCCGGACGGCAAACTGTTTTCCAGCGATGGCGGTGACGAACACATGGTGGCTCATGCCGACAACGGGGAATGGATTTATCTGCTTCGGCCCGAACTGCTGGCCGACCGGTCCGACGACGACATTGACACCAGCAAACTGATCCGGACTGGCGTGTTCCAGCCCGAGAAACTGGTTAACATGAGCAAGCACGATTACGCGCTGGAACCCAACGCCATGTTTTCGCCGGACATGAAATGGCTCATCTTCCGCAGCAACATGAGCGGCGCGAGCCAGGTCTATGCCGTGGAATTGAACAAGGCGGATGCCAAGACCGGTCCTCCCGCCAAGGCCAACACCGGGTTTTACTAAAGCTTCCGGGGCAAAATCAGCCCCGAAGTTTGCGTTCCAGGATTTCGCCGGCGAGCGCCGGGTTCGCCTTGCCTTTGCTCAGCTTCATTACCTGGCCTTTGAGGAAATTCAGTGCGGCGGCCTTGCCGGCCTTGAAATCGGCCGCCGGGCCCGGATTCGCCGCAATCGCCTCGTCGCAGAATTTTTCAATCGCGCCGGTGTCGCTGACCTGCGCCAGGCCTTTTTCCTGGACGATGGCGGCCGGTGCTTTGCCGGTATCGAACATTTCGGCAAACACCTGCTGCGCGGCGGAACTGCTGATGGTTTTGGCGTCCACCAGACCGGCCAGTTCCAGGATGGCTTCCGATTTGAATTTTAAATCCGCCAACGTCGTCAGCTTCATGTCCGCCGGTTCCAACCCCATCGCGGCCTGTTCGGATTTTTCGCGGTCATTGGCCTCGGTCAGCTTGGCCCGCAGGTTGTTGATCACCCAGTTGGCAATGGCTTTCGGATTCTTCGAATTTTTGGCGATCCCTTCGAAATAATTGCCGAGCGGTACGTCCCACACGAATGTCTGGGCGTCGGAGGTGGGCAGGCCGTAATCCTTCATGAAGCGTTGCTTGCGCGCCAGCGGCAGTTCCACCACGCGCGCTTTCACCTCGGCCAGCCAGGTGTCTGTCGGCGCCAGCGGCATCAGGTCGGGGTCGGGAAAATACCGGTAATCGTGCGCGTGCTCCTTGGTGCGCATCTCCTCGGTGATGCCCGTCACGTCGTTCCAGCGGCGCGTGGATTGCACCAGCTTGCCGCCTTTCGTCACTACCTCGATCTGGCGCGGGATTTCGTATTCCAGCGCGCGGCGCACGCCGGAAAAGCTGTTCATATTCTTGATTTCAATCTTCGCGCCAAGTTCCTTCGTGCCCTTGGGTCGCACGCTCACGTTCACGTCGCAGCGCACCATGCCCTTTTCCATGTCGCAATCGCTCACCCCGCCGTAAAACAGGATGTCTTTGAGCGCGTTAAGGTATTCGTAGGCCATGTCCGCGCCGGTCAGGTCCGGCTCGGACACGATTTCCATGAGCGGCACGCCGGCGCGGTTGAAATCCACGCCGCTGTTGCGCTCGAAATGGATGTTCTTGCCAACGTCCTCCTCCAGGTGCGCGCGGGTGATGCGCACGCGCGACAAACCGCCGTTGAATTCAAACTCGACGTGGCCGTTGGCCGTGGACGGCCGGTCGTACTGCGTGATCTGGTAGTTCTTCGGCATGTCCGGATAGAAATAACTTTTCCGGTCGAACTTGGCGAAGCGGGGGATCTCGCAATTCAGCAGGAAGCCGGTGAGCACCGTCAGGCGCAGCGCCTCGTCGTTGGGCACCGGCAGGACGCCGGGCAGGCCGAGGCAGACGGGACAGACATTCGTGTTCGGCGGCGCGCCGAAAGCATTGGCGCAACCGCACCACATCTTCGATTTCGTCTTGAGCTGGACGTGGGTTTCCAGACCGATGACCGCTTCGTATTCCATAAAGGCGGGGAGATTTAACCATGTTCTCCGTGGTCCCGCAATGCGGGACGAAGGCGGATGCACACGGATGCACACAGATTTTTCAATGGCCGGGCGGCAGCGCCACTTTCAAAGATTCCGCCCAGGGAACCAGCGCGGGCAGGATGGTGGGATGCAGTTGGACGCCGTGGGCGAGCTGGTCGGCGCGGCGCGCGAGCCCGGCGTGACCGGGCAGACGCACGGGCGGTTTGCCCGCCGGCACGGGCGTTTCGACACAGACCTGGCTGAAAAAACTGGTCTCGCGCAGGAACGCATCACGTCCGCCGAATTGGTCCGGATTGATGAGCTGCAAAAACACCGAGGCGCCCCAGCGCGTTTCGCCGGTCGCGCGGCCGTGACCGCCGAGGGCGTTGGTGAGAGCTTCGACGAACAGACCCAGAGCAAAACCCTTGTAGCCCAGGTCCGTTCCGCCCAGCGGCAGGATGGCCCCGCCGCGATTGTTGAACAGCACCTGCGGATCGTCTGTCGGTTTTCCTTCGCGGTCCACCAGCCACGGCTCGGGCAACCGTTCGCCCGCCGTCGCCCGCCGCTGGCAAAGCGCATTCGCGGTCGAAGACAGGCTGATATCAATGAGGATGGGTTCGCCACTGGTGGGAATGCCGACCGCCAGCGGGTTCGGGCTGTAACGCGGTGCGGCCCCGCCATGCGGCGTGACGGTGCGGGATTGCGGGTCGGAACAGGTCAGCAAAATGAAATGACCCGCGTCGGTGACCGGTTTGAGGTAAGCCTGCAGGCAGCCGATGTGATGGCTGCGCCGGATGACGACGGTCGCGACCGGATGTTCGGTCAGGCGTTCGCGGGCGAGGTGGAGGGCGCGCCGCACCAGCCACGGGCCGGGCAGGTAACGTCCGTCCCAAGTGAGTGCCGCGCCGAGGTCCGCGACGACCGCCGGTTCGCCGTGTTTCTCCATCGTATCGTCTCTGAGCGCCTGGAGATAAGCCGGCAGCAGGGCGAAGCCGTGAGTGGTGTGGCCGAGCAGGTCGCCCTCCAGCAATACTTCCGCCACGTCGCGGGCGCGGGCGGCCGCGAGTCCGGCAGCCGCGAGGAGCGCCGCGCCGAATTGCCGTAGTGCCGCAGCGTCAAATCTATCGTTGTCCGGTGGTTTCATGGAAGCGAACGCATTGATTTGAGCAAATCGCCTCGCGGCTGGCCATGCCGAAATCGGCGGAAAAACAGTCGGCACGGGTGTGCGCCCGGCACCGCCTCCGGAGCGCCGAACTCCGGTTCGGCGAGGTTCGCAGGGAATAGCCTGTTCATGCCGATTCGGAGATCGGCACTCCGCTTTCGGTCATGTCGCAGGGGAACCGTGTCAGATGCGCCCGGCGGGTGTCCGGCCGAAGAAACCTTTTCGCTTTTTGGTGCCAATTTATTATGCTGGCGACTATGCAGAACTGGTAGAAGGACGCCCCATGCGAATACTGATTATTGATGACGAGGAAAATATTCGCCGAGCCACGGCGGTCGTGCTCGAAGCGATCGGACACGAGACGGTGAGCGCGGAGAATGCGGCCGCGGCATTGAAGCAGGTTGAAAACGGCGCATTCGACATTGCGTTCCTGGATTTGAAATTGAGCGGGGACAACGGGCTGGACCTGCTGCCCGAACTGTTGCGGATCAATCCGCAGCTGGACGTGATTGTCTTTACCGCCTATGCCTCGATTGAAACGGCGGTGGAGGCGATGAAGCGCGGCGCAGCGGATTACCTCTCCAAACCGTTCACGCCCGAACAGATCCGGCTGACGCTCGGCAAGCTGATCTCCGCCCGCAGGCTCCGGGGCCGCGTGGCGGAGCTGGAGTCCCGCCTCTCGAGCGAAGCCGTTACGATGGATCTGACGACGGTCGAACCGGCGATGCAAAAGGCGCTCGACCTGGCGTTCAAGGCCGCCGCCACACCCGCCACCATCCTGTTGCTGGGTGAAAGCGGCACCGGCAAATCCGTGGTGGCCCGCGCGCTGCATGAGAACAGCCCGCAAAAGGAAAACGCCTTTGTGACAGTCAGCTGCCCGAGCCTGTCGCGGGAGTTGCTGGAGAGCGAATTGTTCGGCCACGTCAAGGGCGCCTTCACCGGCGCGGTGATTGACAAGCTCGGCAAGGTCGCCCTGGCGAACGGCGGAACGCTGTTTCTCGATGAAATCGGTGAACTGCCGCTGGAAATCCAGCCCAAGCTGCTCCGCTTGCTGCAGGAGAAGGAATACGAGCGCCTGGGGGAAACGAAAACGCGCCACGCCAATGTGCGCGTCATTTCGGCGACGAACCGGAACCTGGAAAAAGCCGTGCAGGAAGGGCGTTTCCGGGAGGACTTGTATTACCGGCTCCACGTCATCGCCGTTCAAATCCCCCCCTTGCGGGAACGCCCGGGCGACCTGCTGAAAATCGCGGAGCGTTACCTGCAATTTTTCTCAAAGCAATGCGGCAAACATTCCGACGGGTTTTCACCGGAAGCCGAGGCGGTCCTCCAGCAGTACCCCTGGCCGGGCAACCTGCGCGAGTTGCGCAATGTTATCGAACGAACCGTCATTTTGTCCGACACCACCGAAATCAGCCGGTTGGACCTGCCGGAAAAGCTTTCCGAGGGCTCGCCATTGACGCCGGTGTCGGGACTCCAGATCGGCGCCAAGGTGTCGCTGAAGGAAATTGAGACCGAACACATCTCCCGGGTGATGAAACAGGCTTCCACGATGAGCGAAGCCGCGAGGATTTTGGGAATTACCCGGGACACGTTGCATCGCAAGAAGAAAGAAATGTCCGGCAACCCGGATGTTCCGGCCGGATAACCGCCTTCCCGAGCCATGTTGCGCACGCGCCTGTTCCTCTACCTGCTGCCTTTCGTCGTCATCCTGCTCGCCGGCGGCGCCTATGCCATCGTCCTCTTCGCGCGCCTGGCCAATACCGTGGACGCCTCGGTGACGAACAGTTACCAGAGTTTCACCGCGGCCTCGGCGATGAGCCTGGCGCTGGCGGGCATGGAACGCGAGGTGTCTTGGGTGGCTGGATTGCGCACCGGCGATAAAAACAACGTGATGGTGTACCCGAAGCGCAACATGGACAAAAAAACCTTCGCGCAACACCAGCAGCGCTTCGAGGAAAACCTCGATTTGCTGCTCAAGGCCAGCACGTTGCCCGGGGAAATGGCTTTGAGCCAGCAGGTGGCGACCAATTACCAGGCTTTCCTGAAGGCGGTCAACGCCATCAACTCCCTCGATTTTCCCGAAAACCAGCGCCTGGTGTATGAGCAGGACGTCCTCCCCAACGGGCAGACGATCAATTTGTCGCTGGAAAAAATCCATGACCTGAACCACCAGGCCATCCTGGCCACCAGCCAGAACATCCGGGGCATCACTCGCAACGCCACCTGGCTTATGATTGGCGGCACGGTCATCGCCCTGTTGTTTTCCGGCTGGGCCGGTTATCAATTCAGCCGCTCGATTTTAAAACCCATCCAGCTGCTGACCCGCGCAACCCGCGAATTGGGTGAAGACAAACTGGGCCAGCCCGTGCCCGTGGCCACGCGCGACGAATTGGGGGAACTGGCCCTGGCCTTCAACAAAATGGCCGGCCAGCTCCAGGAATATCGCCAGAGCACCACGGAAAAAATCGTCCGCATCCATCGCACCATGGAAACGACGCTCGCCTCGTTTCCGGACCCCATTTTCGTCCTGGACCAGGCGGGACGCATCGAACTGAAAAACCCGGCGGCGGAAGGCCTGATGTCCGGCCTCCAGCTGGAGGGCCAGTTGCCCGACCGGTTGCAGGCCATCGCCCGGAATACCCTCGCCAGCGGCGAAAATTTCCTGCCCCACAGCTTTGACGAGGCGATCACCTACCGGATCAAGGGCGAGGACAAATTTTTCCTGCCGCGCATCCTGGCCATGCGCAGCAAGGAGGACACGCTGTTCGGGGTGGCGGTGGTGTTGTACGACGTCACCCGCTTCCGCCTGCTGGACGCCGCCAAGACCGACCTCGTGGCCACCGTCAGCCACGAATTGAAGAGCCCGCTGACCAGCGTGCGGATGGCCCTGCACATCCTGCTCGAGAAAACCGTCGGGACGCTGACCCCCAAGCAGGACGAACTTCTCCAGGCGGCGCGGAACGACAGCGAGCGGCTGTTGCGGATTTTGAACGACCTGCTGGACCTCGCCCGGTTGGAGGCCGGCAACCCGGTGTTGAACATGGAGCCGGTCGCCCCGGCCACGCTGCTGGCGGGTGTGATGAAGGAGATGGCCGACAAAATTTCAGCCAAAAATCTGGACGTGAATTTCACGGTGGAGCCGGATTTGCCCGCCGTCACGGTGGACCGGCAGCGCATCAACCACGTTTTCACCAACCTCATCAGCAACGCCGTCAAACATTCGCCGGCGAACGGCGAAATTACCTTGAGCGCCGAGCCGACGGAGGACAACAGCGTTGAATTCAGCGTCACCGACCATGGCCCCGGCATTCCGGAGGAGTATCATACCCGGATTTTTGAGCGTTTTTTCCGCGTGCCCGGCCAAGCCCAGTCCGGCGCCGGCCTCGGCCTGTCCATCGCCCGGGAAATCACCCTGTCGCATGGCGGCCGCATCGGCGTGCGCAGCGCCCCCGGCCAGGGCTGCACGTTTTATGTAATCCTGAAAAGCACCGCGTCCCCGCTCGCGTGATTGGATTGAGCCGCTCGAATACTGCCGATGGCGGCGAGGTCAAAATACTACAATACCAGGAACCGACCCGTTTGGCGTTTGTGCAAGCGCACCAAGCTTGGATTAATCGTCCCACGACCAGGTTAAACTCCAATTTGCGACGGATTGAATAGGCAGAATGCTATTGTCGTCCGGATTGAATTTCAGCGGCGGACTCCAAAATTGAAAGTCATGCCCCTTGATACCATCCGGGGCTGATCGCCAGCCGTCCGCCATCCAGATAAAAAGCGGCCCTCCGGCCATTGGAATTTTTACGATCCAAGTCTGTTGTGCCGGTATGAGCGGCTTGTTCTGATAGGTGCTGTTTTGATAGTTGATATTGTTGGTCATCGAGTAGACGAATGTCCCTCCGGGAACGGCCACATTTAAGGTTTGTTGTGTCCAAACGGTCGGAGCATCACTTTCGGGGCGACGATTAATGTTCGGGGCTTTGTCAAAGGGGCCCAAAGGTGAGGTGGAGATGAGAACGGCCACATCGGTGCCTTCGGGACAAAACGCGCAGCGTGGTCCTAAGAGGACGTAATACAGGTTGTTTCGCCGGAAGAGCAGCGGGGCTTCGCACGCCGCTCCAAGAACACTGCTGGTTTCGCCAGTTGCACTCAGATAATCCGGGGTCAGACGCTCCACACGAACGGTGTATCCCTTGTCAATGGCAGTATAGATGTAGTAACCGGTTCCGTCGTCGTCCACAAACAGACTGCCGCCGCCAGGATGGGAGCAGGAAAGATGCACGTTCGGATTCACAATGGTAAACGGTCCGACCGGCGTGTCACTGATGGCTATTCCGGTCTGGCCTTCCCATTGTTTGGGGTACCAGTTGTACCAGAGCACATACTTGCGGGTTTTCGTGTTAAAGACCACGTAGGGACGATAATAAACACCCGCCGGCTGTTCCTTGAACAGGTCGCCGGCAAGCGTCCATTGCCCTAGGTCCGGCGAACTGTAAACTCGGAAGTGGTTTGCCGTGGTGTAACCGTCATTCGTTCCATAGGCCGTCCCGTATAGATAAAAGAGCGGGTCAAACGACTGGAGACAGCCGTCGTGCGCGTCGATGATGTTTCCGTCAACATCGCGCCGGGGTTTGATATTATCGATAGTCACGACTTGGAGTCCCTTCCGTCCTGCTGCCACTTTTTGCGATGGGTGGCTATCGTCACACGAAATTGTAAAAACCGCCAATAACAAGACGAGCAAGACTGACGGACAATGCGTTGCCGATACCCGGCAAAAACGAAAACGAAAACGGGTCAGTCCCGAGTATTTACTCAGATTCATTTTTTCAGGCAGCAAACCTGATTGGCCGCGTGAGTCCATATCCCCATTTGTAATCGGTCCGTTATCCGTTGCAATGTCATTGTTTTCTCTGGCCACCAAAAGTCTTGCCGTGCCGTGCCGGTTCGAAACATGATGTTCCCATGCCGCGAACGATGCTTCTCCTGCTGGCGCTCCTCTTCGGAGCGTTGCGGTCCAGCGACGCGCAAATTCCCAAACTCACCGGGAAACCCACGCCGGCCGACGCATCCTTGGCTGATTATTTTCGTGCCGAAACCGCCGCCCTTTCGCAGCATGGCCTGGCCGATATCAACACGCTTGATGAATGGAAGGCCCGGCGCGATGAATTCCGCCAGCAATTGCAGGAAATGCTCGGGTTGTCGCCGATGCCGGAACGGAAGGATTTGCAGCCGGTCATCACTGGCCGCCTGACCAACGACGAGTTCACTGTCGAAAAAGTTGAGTTCCAGGCGTCGCCGGGCCTTTACTGCACCGCCAGCCTGTTCCTCCCGAGAAATCTGACCAATCCGGCGCCCACCATTCTTTATGAATGCGGCCACATCCGCGCCGTAACCAACGGGATCAGTCTTGGCAACAAGGGAGTTTACCAGTCGGACGGCGCGTGGTATGCGCGCAACGGTTATGTCTGCCTGGTGCTCGACACGCTGCTGGCCGGCGAGATCCAGGGCATCCACACCGGCACCCGCAACAACGGCCTGTGGTGGTGGAACTCGCGCGGCTACACGCCGGCCGGCGTCGAGGCGTGGTTCGGCATCCGCGCGCTGGATTATCTTTGCACGCGGCCGGAAGTGGACACCAACCGGTTCGGCATCACCGGCCATTCCGGCGGCGGCGCCTACAGTTGGACCATCACCGCGCTCGACGATCGCATTAAGGCCGCCGCGCCGCTGGCCGGCATGGCCGACGCGCAAAGCCACATGCTCGACGGGGTCATCGACAGCCACTGCGACTGCAATTTTTTCATTAATATCTACCGCTGGGATTTTCCGCAGATTGCCGCGCTGGCCGCGCCGCGCCCGCTGCTGATCGGCGGCACCGACGAGGACCCGCTTTTCCGGCTGCCCAGCACCCTGCGCATCTACGAGCAGATCCGCCGGATTTATGGCCTCTACGACGCGAGCAACCGGCTCGGTCTGGTCATTGCGCCCGGGCCGCACAGCGAGACGCCGGAATTGCAGTTGGCCGTGATGCGCTGGTTTAACCTTTATCTGAAGGGTGGGGAAGCGCCGGTGGAAAGCACCGCCAAAAAATTCTTCGCGCCCGAACAACTCCGGGTGTTTGAAACCCTGCCCGCCAATGCCATCAATACCAACATCGCCGACACCTTTGTGCCGGCGTCGAAGCCGGAGAAACAATCCGCCGCCGAATTACGGTCCGCCCTGCGCGGGAAGGTTTTTGCCGGCTGGCCGGACGAGGGAACATCGCTGGGATTGAAGCGCGCCTTTGCCATCGAGCGGGATGACCTCCGGTTCAGCGCCTGGGATTTCACCAGCCAACATGACGTTCCCTTGCGGCTCTACCTGCTCGAAAGCACGGCGGTGAAACCGGAACAGGTACAACTCGACGTACTCGATGACTCCGGCTGGACGAACTGGCTGGCGACGATCCGGACGGAATTTGGTGGTGAACTGGCGCCGGAATTGGCCGGTTCGGATGCATCGGTAACCAACCCGGCGGTGTTTGCGGCCTGGCAACAGGAACTGGTGGACCAACACGTCGCCCTGGCGTTTTTCGCGCCGCGCGGTGTCGGGCTGTCCGCCTGGTCCGGCGATGACAGCCGCCTGACCAAAATCCGGCGGCGATTCATGCTGCTCGGCCAGACCCTGGACGGGATGCGCGTGTGGGACATTCGCCGCGCCGTGCAGGTGCTGCCGTCCGCACCCGGAATGGACGCGGCGACCATCAAACTTCATGCTGAGGGGCCCATGGGTGTCAATGCACTTTACGCTGCGCTGTTCGAGCCGGGCGTGCGCAAGCTGGACCTGGTGGACCTGCCGCAATCCCAGATGCAGGGACCGGATTATCTGGGCGTGCTCAAGGTCACGGACATTCCCCAGGTAACCGAAGCCGAAGCGGCCACTTTGAATTAAAACCCACCCCGTAGCCGCCGACGTAAGGAGGCGGACATTCTACGCTGCCCGTTGGAAATCCGCCTCCTCACGTCGGCGGCTACCGAATCACACAGCTGCCGGCTTGATAACCGCCTGGATTGCCGCACGTCTATCGTGTCGGTGCAAAAACCATTGGTGGAATCCTTCGAGATAAAGATAGACCACCGGCGTGATGTAAAGCGTCAGGCATTGCGATACCACCAATCCGCCGACGACGGCCAGGCCGAGGGATTTGCGGGATGCACCACCGGCGCCAAGTCCCAGGGCGATGGGCAGAGTGGCCATGAGTGCGCACATGGTGGTCATCATGATGGGCCGGAACCGCATCAGACAGCCTTCGTGAATCGCTTCGGCAGCGGATTTTCCGCCTCGTTGCGCCTCGATGGCGAAGTCCACCATCATGATGGCGTTTTTTTTCACAATGCCGACGAGCATGATGAGGCCGACCAGACCATAAATGTTCAGGTCGAAGCCGAACAACATCAAGGTGACCAGCGCGCCGAATCCGGCTGACGGCAGGCCGGACAGAATCGTTAGTGGGTGGATGAAACTTTCGTAAAGAATGCCCAGGATGATGTAGATGACGAGAATGGAAACAGCGAGCAAGACCATGAGTCCTGCGAAGGACGATCGAAAAACCGCCGCCGCGCCTTGAAAGCTTCCGGTGATGGTCGCGGGCAGATGCATATCAGTTTCGGTTCTCTGCAATTGTTCGACGGCGGTCCCGAGCGAGGTTCCGGGCGCAAGATTGAAGGAAATTGTCACCGATGGAAGCTGGCCGACATGCGAGATGCTCGTGGGGCCTACGGTCCGCGTCAATTTTGCAACGGCACTCAATGGTATGAGTTTGGGCGTGCCGTTGGTGCCCGTCACGGAACTGGCGATGTAAAGTTGCGCCAGCGCGGTTGGGTCGCGTTGGAATTTCGGCAGAACTTCAAAGATGACCCAGTATTCGGCCACGTCGGCATAAATCGTGGAAGATTGTCGTTCGCCGTAAGCGTCGTAAAGGCCGTTTTCAATCTGTTCCGCCGTGACGCCGAGCGCGGCGGCTTTGTCACGATCAATGTCCACATTGATCTGCGGCGCGGCGATTTGCAGGTCGGTCGTCACGTCCTGAAAGCCGGGCAGATGGGCGATTTTTTCCGTCAAGAGCGGCGCCCAATGAAAAAGTTCCTTCACGTCGGTGTCCTGCAGGCTGTATTGATAAAGTCCCTTGCTCTGCATTCCGCCAATGGGAATGATCGGCGGATTTCGCAGATAAACATTCAAGCCCGGCATCTGCGCAAATTTCGGGCGCAGTTCCTGGATGATCTGGTTCGCGTTCAATTTCCGTTTGTCTTTCAAGCGAAAAAACATCCGGCCATTGTTCAGCGTTCCGCCGCCGACGACCGATATGAAACCATCAATATTCGAATCGGCGGCGACAATTTTCATCGCGGCGAGCTGATGTTCGCGCATTGCGTCGAACGAAATGTCCTGCGCTGCTTCGGTTGTAGCCAGAATCCGCCCGGTATCTTCGTCGGGAAAGAACCCCTTGGGAATTACGACGAGCAGTACCACCGTGGCGATAAAAATCGCCAACGACACCAACATCGTCGCCCGGGGATGGCGCATGACCATCTGCAAAGTGCGGTCATAGCTGTTACGCATCCCGTCGAAAAATCGCTCGAAGACGTCGTAAGTTTTCCCGTGTTTTTTCTCGCGCACCGAATGCACGAACCGGCTGCACATCATAGGTGTCAACGTCAGCGAAACGAAACCGGAAACCAAAATCGCCACGACAATTGTCACCGCGAATTCATGCAGCAATCGCCCCAGCAATCCGCCCATGAACAGGACCGGAATGAAAACGGCCGACAGCGACAATGTCATCGAAATGATCGTGAAACCGATTTCCTGGGAACCTTTCAACGCGGCCTCCATCGGCGGTTCACCGTTTTCCATGTGACGCACGATGTTTTCGAGCATGACAATCGCATCATCCACGACGAAACCCACGCATAACGTGAGCGCCATGAGCGATAGATTGTCGAGGCTGTAGTTGAGCAGTGCCATGGCGGCGAACGTGCCGATGATGGACATTGGCAGCGCGAGGCTTGGAATAATTGTCGCTGATAAATTCCGCAGGAAGATGAAAATGACCATGATGACGAGGCACACGGCGATAAACAATGTGTGTTCCACGTCCGACACCGATTTGCGGATGGTCAACGAACGGTCAATGAGCACATCCAGGCTCACCGACGCGGGAATTGCGGCGCGGAATCTGGGCAGCAATTTTTTGATGTTGTCCACCACTTCGACCGTGTTGGCGCCCGGTTGGCGCTGGACGGCCAGCACGACGGCGCGCGTGCCATTATACCACGCCATGCTTTTGTCGTTTTGCACGCTGTCGAGCACGTTGCCCAATTGCTGGAGCCGGACGGGATTGCCGTTGCGATACGCGACAATCATCGGGCGAAAATCCGCCGCGACGTAGAGCTGGCCGTTCGCCTGGACGGTGAACGCCTGGTTTTTGCCGTAAAGCGTGCCGAGCGGCTGGTTCACGTTGCCCGCTTCCACCGCCTGTTCGACCTGATCAATGCCGAGTCCGTAGGCCGCGAGCTTGTTCGGATCAACCTGGATACGCACGGCGTAAGGTTGCGCACCGAACACGCCGACCTGCGCGACGCCGTTGACCTGGGAAATCTGCTCCGCGAGTAGATTCTCGGCGTAGTTGTCCACGTCCGATATCGGGAGCGTCGGTGACGACATTGCTAAAAAAATGACCGGTGAATCCGCCGGATTGACCTTCTGATAAGTCGGCGGCGTCGGCATGTTCGGCGGCAATTGTCGGGCCGCCTTGGCGATGGCCGCCTGCACGTCCTGCGCCGCCGCGTCAATGCTGCGGTCAAGCGAGAATTGAATCGTGATTGACGCGCTGCCTTGCGAACTGATGGACGACATCGAATCCACACCCGCAATGGTGGAAAACTGCTTTTCCAGTGGTGTCGCCACCGCAGAAGCCATCGTTTCCGGACTCGCGCCGGGCAGACTTGCCGAGACCTGCACCGTCGGATAATCCACGCTCGGCAAATCGCTGACCGGCAATTGTTGAAAGCCGACGAGGCCAAAGAGCAAAATGCCCGCCATGACCAGGGTGGTCATCACGGGCCGGCGAATGAACAGTTCGGGAACGCTCATGGCGCGTTGGTGGACGAGATTGCGCTCTTGATGCTCACTTTCACGCCGGGTGCCAGCCGCAACTGCCCGTCCGTCACGACGGTTTCGCCGGTTTTCAATCCCGATTGCACGACGGTCACGCCCTGATACGTGATGCCGATGGTCACCGACCGTTCCTCGGCGGTTTGATCCGGCTTCACCACGTAAACGAACTGGTTGTTCTGCCCGGTTTGTACCGCCTGCGAAGGCACGACGATGGCGTTCGTCAATTCCGACAGCGTCAGGGTCACCTGCACAAATTGTCCCGGCCACAGCACGCTGTTATCGTTCGGAAAGGTCGCTTTGAGCTGAATTGTGCCGGTCGTCATGTCAACGCTGTTGTCCACAAACGTCAATTCACCCTGGGGCGCCGGCCCGGCCAGATTTTGAAACGTCGCCGTCACCTTCAACGTTTTTTCGACCATCTCCTTTTTGATGATCGGCAGGTATTGTTCCGCCACGGCAAAATTGACGTAGATGGGATGGACTTGGTTGATGGTCAGCAACGTGTCATCCGGGGCCTTGACCACATTGCCTTCATGAAATTGCAGGCTGCCGGTCCGGCCGTCAAACGGTGCGCGGATTGCGGTGAATTCCAGGTTCAGCTCGGCATTGGTGACCGCCGCTTCGTCCGCCGCCACCGTGCCTGCCAGGGCGTCCAGGGTCGCCCGGTTGGTATCCAGCTCCTCCTGCGAAATCAGTTTCTGATCGAATAATTTCTGCTCCCGGTCAAATTGGATTTTGGCATTTTCCCGCTGGGCCTGGTCGCGGGCCAGGTTCGCCTGCGCGGTGGCCAGGGCCGCCTGCACCGGTCGCGGATCGATCGTAAACAGCAGGTCCCCTTTTTTGACCTCCTGGCCCTCCTGGAAATGGATCTCACTCAAAATGCCGCCGACCTGGGGACGGATGGTCACCGTCGAATAGGGCATTACATGGCCGACCGGGGGCGGGTCAATCTGCACCGGTAAATTGGTCTCGACCGCCTGGGCCACGAGCACCGGCGCGCCCAGGCCCCCGCCTTTGTTCGCGCCGGGAGAACAGCCATTGGCCAGCAGCACGGCCACGAGGACCCCGACCGGAATGGAGATGGAATTTTTCATGGCATATTCAACCGGTGAAATTGATTTTGATGCGCTGGCCGTCCGCGGGCTGAAACACGGCGGCGATTTTTTTCAAAAACGCCGCATACTCCTTTTGAAAACGGGGCTCCCCGATCGACCGGCCCATGACGAGCTTGGTCAGTTGCGGAAAGGCCACGGGAAACATGATCAACGACCGCATGGCCAGCACGACATGGCGCGGATCCAATTCGCCGGAGATCAGGCCGCGCACCTGCCACTGCCGGATGCGTTTCAGCCCGCCGGCCACCGTGGCGAGCCGTTGTTTTTCGTCGATGACCTTTTGGGCCTTGCCCTGCAACGCCTCCCATTCCAGCATCCGGACCCAGTCCATGTCCTGGCAGGTGGCCGCGAACCAGAAGGGCAGGCTTTCCGACGGGTCGCCCGACCGGCTTTCCGCCCAGGCCTGGCGCTCGGCAATTTTCCGGCGCAGCACGGCGCGGAACAGCCCTTCCTTGTCGCCGAAATAGTGGTAGAGCATCCGCTTGTTGATGGCCGCCCGGCGCGCGATCGCGTCCACCCGCGCGCCGGCGAAGCCGTTCGCCGCGAATTCCTTCAACGCGGCGGACAGGATGCGGGCCCGGGTGCGTTCGGGATTCCGCTCCGCTCCTTTGCTGTTCGATCCGGCCGGTCGGGTCATGTGTCCCATAAGTAACCATCAAGTTACTTGGAACGCAAGCCGAATGAGAAAGGAAGCCCGGGGGGCCGGGTCAGCCCGGCGGCCGCTCGGCGCCGGGCCGGTTGAATTCCTTGATTTCGGCGGCCATCTTGTCCGCCGCTTCCCGGGAAAGCCCGTGCGAGACGGAAAGCCCGAACCGGCGTTGCAGGTATTCATCCAGGCGGATCCACTGGCCCTCGTATTTGACCTGGCCGGTCCAGGCGCAGATGGTGACGACCTGCTGCAGTTTTTCGAGCCGGAGCAGGATGATGATGATGAACATCAGGACCATGGCCACGGCGCCGATGAGGATCACCGACGTGACCTGGCTGGACATGGCGTTGGCTTCGGCACGTTGCTGGCTCAAACCCAGCGCGTATTCCTCGTCCTGCCCCATCCGGAACAGCAACCGGCCGATATCCTCCATCGTGTTGCGGCCCTGCTCGGTCAGCGCGATGGCCAGGGTGTCGTGCAGATTGGCCTGATTGGTCTGGCCATTGACTATCTTGTCCGGCTCAATCCCCAGCCGTTTGCCGATGAGGTCCTGCAAGGCCGTGATGCTGGTTTGTTGTCCCACGTTGTTGCGTGAAAGTTCCAGCAGTTGATCGATGTCATTGCGGACGGACGACATGGCCCGGCCATAGGAGCTGAGATAATCCTCGCTCGTGGTCAACAGGTAGCCGCGTCGCTCGGTTTCCGCGTCCAGGAGATGCAGTTGGGTTTGCTGGACCAGGTTCAGGACCTTGTAGGTTTTTGCCACCTTGTAGAACGAATCCTGGAACTGCCCGGTGGACCGATGCACCAGCCAGCTCATCAAGATCAAGGCAATCAACGGGAGGGACAACCCCATGAAAAAAAGTATCTTATTGGTCCGCGGCGTGAATTTCATATCGATGTATTCCCTTCGTATCGAATGATTCCATTGGGGCTTATGGATTTACTATAGCCGGCTTCTCCTTGTGCCACAAGCTGTTCTGCTCATAATTATGGGCGAGTTTCAGGAGGGTTTCTTCTCCAAACGGCTGGCCCAGCAATTGCAGGCCGATGGGCAGTTGGCTGCCGGGTAAAGCCGCACGGCAGGCTGATGCCGCAGATGCCCGCCAGATTGCACGAAATTGTGAAAATATCGCTCAGATACATTTGCAGCGGATCATCGGACTTTTCGCCGATTTTGAACGCGGCAGTCGGCGTGGTGGGCGTGATGATGGCGTCCACCTTTTCAAAAGCCTGCAAAAAGTCTTGGCGGATAAGCGTGCGGACCTTTTGGGCCCGCAAATAATACGCGTCGTGGTAGCCGCTGCTCAAAACATAGGTGCCCAGGATGATGCGCCGTTTGACCTCCGCGCCAAAACCCGCCCCGCGCGTCCGGCAGTACAACTCCACCGGGTCCGCGCCGTCCACCCGCGCCCCGTAACGGATGCCGTCGAATCGCGCGAGGTTGGCCGACGCTTCTGCCGTGGCAATGATGTAGTAAACGGACACGCCGTAGTCGGTGTGCGGCAGGGAAATTTCCAGGATCTCCACGCCGAGTTTTTGAAATTGTTTCACGGCCGCATCCACGGCGGCCTTCACTTCCGGGTCCAGTCCGCCGATCAGGTATTCCTTCGGCAGTCCGAGTTTTAAACCCCGGATGTCGCCGGTCAACCCGGCGGTGTAATCCGGTACCGGGCGCGGCACGCTCGTGGAATCGCGCGGATCGTGTCCGCTGATGGCCTCCAACATCGTGGCCGCATCGCGAACGTCCCGGGTGAACGGGCCAATCTGGTCGAGCGATGAGGCGAAGGCGACGAGGCCGTAACGCGACACGCGGCCATAAGTCGGTTTCAAGCCGACACAACCGCACAAGGCCGCCGGCTGGCGGATCGAGCCGCCGGTGTCCGAGCCGAGTGTGGCGATGGCCTCGCCGGCCACCACCGCCGCCGCCGAGCCGCCGGAAGAGCCGCCGGGAATGCGAGTGATGTCCCAGGGATTGCGCGTGACCCCAAAGGCGGAATTTTCCGTCGAACTGCCCATCGCAAATTCGTCCATGTTCAGCCGGCCAAAAACAATCGCCCCGGCGGCCTTCAGCTTTTCGACGACCGTGGCGTCGTAGGGCGCGATAAATTTTCCGAGGATTTTCGAGCCACAGTTCAACGGCTGGTCTTTGACGGCGAGCACGTCCTTGACCGCAACCGGTACGCCGAGCAGGGGTTTTTGCTGATGCGTCGTGCCGGAGGCCAGGGCCTGGTCGGCGGCATCAGCCTGCGCCAATGCATCGGCGGCATCGTGGCTGATGAAGGCATGGATCGTTCCGTCCACGCGCGCAATCTGGTCGAGACATGACTGCATGGTTTCGCGCGCGGAGACCTCGCGTCGGGCGAGTTTCGCGGTGAGTTCCGAGATGGTGAGCTGGTTGGTCATCCGTGAGTTTTATTTTGTATTTGCCGGTGCGAACGAGGTGATGCGTTCGCCGGGCCAGCGCGACAGCAGGAAATCGTTCAGCCAATAGGCGGCAGGAGCGTAAAGAAAAGAGGCGAGGACATCCACGAGATAATGGTAGCGCAGGTAAAGGGTGGCGCCGCACATGAGGACGACATAAATGAGGGCCGGAACGAACAGCCGGCGGTAGTAACGATAAAGATAAAAGCTCAAAAGCAGCGGGATGCCGACGTGGAGCGAAGGGAAGCAATCGTAGGCCACGCGCCCGGTATTGATGATGTAATCCACGCCCCGGCTGAGGGCGTGACCGTTCAGATCGCGGGTGTAATGGTCGGCGAAAAACTTTTCCGGCCCGGTCGCCGGCACAAACAGATAACTGGTGATGCCCAGCAACATCAGGGTGAGATAGCCCATCATCACCCGGCGGAAGACCGCCCTTTCACGGGCCACGTACAAGCAGAGGGCGACCGCCGGCAGGGAGAAAACGTACGAAAAATAGATCAAACTGAAAAAGTCGGTCACCCACGGATTGATCCATCGCTCCAACAGGAGGGACGGTTGGTCGCCCAGCAGGGCGGCATCCATCCGGGACAAGGCCGCATCCGCCAGGCGCGGGTTGACGCGCAGCATCAGGTTCGTGTAGAGCGCATAGTAACAGGCACTCAACAGGAGGAAGGGAAACCAGTCGCGGAAAAGCCGGGCCAGGGGCCGGAAGAAGGCAGCCAGATATTGGCCGGTGCCGACATTGGCTGCGTCCCCGGAATCCTTCGCAAAAAGCAGTTCAAACAGGCACTTCAAGCCCAGTATTCCCGCCGGCAGCAGGATGAAGATGAAATCATGGCCGTTGAGATTGAAGGTGTGGAACACCCGCTGGGTCAGGAAAAAAACCAGCAGCGTCGCTGAAAACCCGGCCGCCATGACATCTTCCAGCCGGCAATGCAGGATGAATGAGATGGTTTTCCGATACATACAGTTCAATCCTGCAATTGCCGTCGCAATTTTTCAAAACGGGTTTGCCACATGGGCGAAAGATCCGCCTCCGGAAATTTTTCGAGCAGCGCCCGGGCCTCCGCTTTGTTGCCGTCCGCCAGCTTCAGCGAGGCCAGGATGTAGGCCTGGTCGAATTCCGTGACTTCCGCGTCCCGGAAGGATTTGAGTTGATCCGCTGCGTCCGCCGCGCGGTTTTCGTCCAGCGCGATGATCGCGAAAAGTTTGGTGACGGGCCAGCGGTAGGTGTAATCCACGGATGAAGCCTGCAGCAAGGGCACCGCCGTGCGTGTGTCGCCCTTCGTAAAGTAGTACAGCCCCGCGTAAAAATTCTCGAAGGGCGAGCCCTGGTCTTTGCGCCGGGTGCGGGCCTGGGCGATCAGGGCCAGCCCGCGGTCGGTATCGCCCGACATCAGGAGACAGACGCCCCTTTGTCCCAGGGTGTCGGCCGTGCGCCAGTCTTGATCGGCCGTTTGGAACAAGGCCAGCGCTTGCGGCAACCGCCCGTTCTGAAAAGCCTGCGTCCCATAGTAGGAATAGAGCGAGCCGAGGCTCTGGCGCATGGAAACGCAGCCGATGACCACCGCCAGGGCCGTGGCCACACCCGCGGTGAGCAGGCCGCCGGCATTGTGGGCCGCCGGAATTTTTGCCCACCGCCGCCACAGGCGGATGGCCAGCACGCAGAACACCAGCAGGACAAAATACTTGCTCGACTCGAGCAGCACCAGCTTCGTGTCCTCCGTATAGTTGGCTATGTTAAACATGATTCGGCCGCGGTTTTGAAATCATCCAGCCGCGCGGATCCGCCAGATTTTTCCTTGCCGGGGGGTGAACGGCAACCGCGTGAGGTGCGCGACAGCGGGAGCGTCAAATTGAGACACGGACATGGGTCGAAATTAAAGTCCCGAGCCTGAAGTTCAAAGTTCAAAGTTAAACCGATTTGGGTCCGGGCCGGGAAGAAATGCAATGTTCCGGCGCTAGTGCGCTTCCGGCTGGGGGGGGCGGATTTTTTGTTCGGCGGCGCGGGTGGCGGCAAACACGATGCGCTCGCCCGGCCAGCGCGACAGCAGGAAATCATTCAGCCAGTAGGCGATGGGAGCATAAATGAAAGCGGCGATGACATCGATGAAGTAGTGATAGCGCAGATAGACGGTGGCGCAACCCATGAGGACGACATAAGCCAGAACGGGAATGAACGCTTTTTTACGATAGTCTCGCAGATACAATGACAGTAAGAACGGGATGCCGACGTGGAGTGAAGGAAAACAATCGTGCGCCACCCGTCCGTTCCAGATGATATAATCCACGCCCCGGCTGATGGCATGGCCGTGTAAATCATGGGTGAACCGGGCTTCAAAATACGTTCCGGGACCAATGGCCGGGACCAATATATAACTGGTGATGCCCAGCAACATCAGGGTGAGGTAACCCATCATCACCCGCCGGAAAACCGGTTGTTGTTTTCCCAGGTAAAAATACAGGGCGACGATGGGCAGCGAAAAAACATAGGAAAAATAGACCAGGCTAAAAAAGTCGGTGACCCAGGGATTGATCCACGGTTCCAGCAGGAAGGACGCCTGGTCGCCCAGCAGGGCGGCGTCAATCCTGGACAGGGCGGCGTCGGCCGTGTGCGGATTGACGCGCAACAGCAGGTTCGTGTACAGCGCATAGTAACAGGAACTCAACAGGATGAAGGGAAACCAGTCGCGAAAAATCCGGAGCAGCGGCTGGAAAAAGGAGGCCAGATATTTTCCCATGCCCACATTCCCGCCGGCCTCGGTGTCGGTGGCAAACAGAAGCTCAAAGAGACATTTCAACCCCAGTACGCCCGCCGGCAGCAGGAGAAAAACGACATCATGGCCGTTCATCTCGAAAGCGTGGAACACCCGTTTGGTCAGGAAGAAGGCGAGGAGCGTCGCTGAAAATCCGGCTGCCATGACATCTTCCAACCGGCAGTGCAGGATAAACGATCTGATTTTTTGAAACATAGGGAAGGGGGTCTATTCCTGGAGTTTTGCCCGCAGTTTTTCAAAACGGCCTTGCCAGGCGGGTGTGAGGGGTGCCTCGGAATATTTGTCCAACAATGCCCGGGCCTCGGCCTTTTTGCCCTCCGCCAGCTTGAGCGAGGCCAGGATGTAAGCGTGGTCGAATTCTGTGACCTCGACCTGCTGGAAGGGTTGCATCAGCCCGGCGGCGTCCCCGATATGATTGGCATCCAGGTTGATCACCGCGAAAGTCTTGATGACGTCCCAACGATAAGTGTCGTCCGTCGAGGCCACCTCCAACAACGGCACCGCCCGGTTGACATCCCCCTTCACGAAGTAATAAATCCCTTCGTAAAAATCCTCGAAGGGTGTGCCTTTGTCTTTGCGCCGGGCCCGGGCCTGCGAAATCAGAGCCAGCCCGCGGTCGGTATCGCCCAACATCAGGAGACAGACCCCCTTTTGTCCCAGCGTGTCGGCCGTGCGCCAGTTTTGATCAGCGGTCTGGAACAAGGCTAGCGCCTGCGGCAACCGCCCGTTCTGAAACGCCTGCATTCCATAGTAGGAATAAAGCGAGCCAAGGCTCTGGCACATGGAAAGGGTGCCGACAACCAGGGCCAGGCCGGTAACCGCCAGGGTGCCGGAAAAACTGCCGGCATTTCGCGAGGCGGGGATTTTCAGCCACCGCCGCCACAGGCGGATGGCCAGGATGCAAATGACCAGGAGGACAAAATACTTGCTCGACTCGAACAGAACCAGTTTCGTGTTCTCCGTATAGTTGGCTATGTTAAACATGATTCGGCCGCGGTTTTGAAATCACCCGGCCGGGTGGAGCCGGCAATTTTTCCGGGCGGCGTCATTCAACGATCTTGGGGACCATAAAAAGTCCGTTGGCCTGCGCCGGAGCGTTGCGCAAGGCGGCGGCGTGCGAGAGCGACGGGCGGACTTCGTCCGGGCGCGAGACATTGACCAGCGGCACGGCATGGGCGGTCGGTTCGACGCCGGTGACATCCAGTTCCTTCAGTTTTTCGATGTAGCCGAGGATCCCGCCGAGCTGGGCGCCGAGTTTTCTTTCCTCGTCGGGGGTGAGCTGCAACCGCGCGAGGTGCGCGACATAGGGGGCGTCAAATTGGGGCGCGGACATGGGTCGAAATTAAAGTCCAAAACCTGAAGTTGAAAGCCCAAAGTTGAAAGGAGGCCTGTGATCCGGGCTGCGGATTGCGGCAAGAACAGGCTTCGTCGCGACCGTTTGATGAAACACAGGGCAGGCCACCTGGATGATTCCTCGTCAAACTTCGGTTGGCCACCAGTTTCAAATTTGCCGGTCTTGCCGGGGGAGTTTGTTTTTGATTTCAGATGACAAATCCGAAATCTGCTCGCCCGGCCAATGAGCGAGCAGAAAATCATTCAGAAAATATGCCGCGGGTGCGAAAGCGAAAGCGCCGACAACATCCACAACGTAATGATAGCGGAGATAGATAGTGGCGAAGCCCATGACTGCGACGTAAACCAGGGCCGGAATGAATAATTTTTTGCGATAGTCGCGCAGGTAAAAACTCAAAATCAGCGGGATGCCGACGTGGAGCGAAGGGAAACAATCGTAGGCCACGCGCCCGGTATGGATGATATAATCCACGCCCTGGCTGATGGCGTGACCGTTCAAATCGCGGGTGTACTGGCTGGCAAGAAAGTTTTCCGGTCCGACGGCAGGAACAAGGAGATAGCTGGTGACCCCAAGCAACATAATGGTGAGATAACCCATCATCAGCCGCCGGAACGCGTTTCTATCGTTAACCAGATAGAAATACAAGGCAACCCCGGGGAAAAAAATCAAATGGGAAAAATAGACGATATTCAGGAAGTCGGTAAGCCAGGGATTTATCCACGATTCCAGCATGAGGGAGGCCTGGTTGCCGAGGATAAAGGCGTCCATCTTAGCCAGGGCGGCATCGGCCGTGTGGGCATTGACTCGCAACAGCAGGTTGCAGCCCAGGGAATAATAGCACGCGCTCAAGAGCAAAAATGGAAACCAGTCGCGGACAATTTTCAGCAACGGCCGAAAATAGTCGGCAAGAAATTTCATCGGATCGGAATTTTCTCCCGCTTCGGTTTCTGACGCCAGAAGCAGCCCCAGAAAGCTTTTCACGCCCAAAACGCCGATGGGCAGCATGATGAAGACAAAATCCAGCGGTCCGAAACCAAACCCATAGAACAACCGGGTGGTGAAAAAAAGAATCAGAAACGAACCGGAAACAGTCACCGCCATGACGTCTTCCAGTCGCGAATGCAGGATGAAAGAAAAACATTTTCGAACCATGCGATTCAATTTTGAATTTCAGCCCGCAATTTTTCAAAGCGAATCCGCCAAAAGGTCGGGAGCTTTTCGGATGGGAACTGGTCCAGGAGCGCTTTGGCCGCCGTCTTTTTTCCCTCCCGCAGATCAAGCGAAGCCACGATGTATGCCTGATCGCATCCTTCCGGTTTGGCTTGCGGGAAAGGGCTCATCAACCGCGCGGCTTCCGCCGCTTGATTTCTTTCCAGTTGAATAATGGCGAGCAGTTTGGTGGCGCCGTAAAGATAAGCCGGGCTCGCGGATGCCTCTTCCAACAGGGGCATGGCCTGGTCGGGTTGGTCGTGGAAAAAATAATGCGCGCCTTCGTAATATTGCTCAAACGAACTCTGACTCCGGCGCATGGCTTTCGCCTCATCAAGCAATTGAATGCCTGCTTCGGGTCGGCCGGATAAGAGCAAGCACACCCCCTGTTTTCCCAAAGCGTCCGCAGTCTGCCAGCAGCCTGAAGACGTCTGGAAAAGGGAAGACGCCGACCCGAAATTGCCGGACTCGAAAGCCCGTGTTCCGTAGTATGAATAGAGCAGGCCCAGACTCTGGAGAACTGAACAATAACCGATGCTGCACGCAATCAGGCTGAAGAAACAGGCCAGCAGAAGAGTCTTTCGACGGTTCGGGCCGGAAATTTTTGGAAATCTTCGCCAAAGACGAATGGCCAAAACGGAGATGATTAGCAGTGAAACATACTTGGCGGCTTCCCAGAGCAGCAATTTAATCAAAACTATGTAATCGCCCATACTCGGCATAATTGTCCTGCCATTTAAGGTGGCTTTACCCCCTTGGTCTGGCGATCAAGGCATTAGTCCTCGTCGAACTTCCGTTGGATGAGGGCTTCGATTTCCGCGATGGCGGCATGGGCGTCCGCGCCGCGAACGTGCAGGGTCAGTTTGCTGCCGGGGCCGGCGGCCAGCATCATCAATCCCATGATGCTTTTGCCATTGATCTTTTCCCCGTCTTTTTCCACGAAAATATCGCAGGCAAACCGGTTGGCGGTCTTGACGAACAGGGCGGCGGGCCGGGCGTGAATGCCCAATTTATTGGCAATTGTGAGCTCCTTGGTGAGAAACTCGCCATCCGTCAGTTTTTTCGCGCTCATCGGTTTGTTCATTTTACACTAAACAATGGAAAAATAAAGGGCCACGGGAACTTATTTTGCCGGCGACAGGCCCTGGTTCATGTGGGCGATCAGACGATCGTTCAATTCTTGCGCGGCGTTGTGGCCGGACATTTTCAACTTGGTCTGAAACGCGGCGACCTCAATGAGCCGCGCCAGGTCGCGCCCGGGCCGGACCGGAATGAGGATGTGCGGGATGTCCACGCCCAGAATCTGCTCGAATTCCTGTTCCATGCCAATCCGGTCCACGTCCGCGACCTCGTCCCATATCTTGAGCGTGACGATGAGGTCCATGCGCTTTTTGTTGCGGATGCTTTTGATGCCGAACATTGCGGCAACGTTGATGATGCCGATGCCGCGGATTTCCATGTGATCGCGTGTCAATTCCGCGCAGGTGCCCACCACGTCGCGGCCGTCCACCAGGGTGACCTTGGTCACGTCGTCGGAAACCAGGCTGTAGCCCCGCTCGATGAGGGCCAGGACGGCCTCACTCTTGCCGATGCCGCTTTCGCCGCGGATCAGCACGCCCACGCCGAGGATGTCCACCATGCTGCCCATCTCGGAGCCGCGCGCCGCGAACATCGTTTCGAGCTCGAGCGTCGCGGCATTGATGAATTTCATGGTGACCATCGGGCATTGAAAGACCGGCACGCCCGCCTTTTCGGCGGCGGCCAGAAATTCCTTGTCCGGGCGGAAACCGCGGCTGAAAACGATGCAGGGGACCTTGAAGGCGAAGAAATGCCGGTAACGTTTGGCGCGTTCCGAGGCTTTGATCGACCGCAGGTAATACACCTCTGCGTTGCCGAAAACCTGCACGCGCTTATAGGCGAAATAACGGGTAAACCCGCTCAACGCCAGGCCGGGGCGGTTGACGGTCGGTTCGCGGATGATGCGCTTCAGTCCGTGCTCGCCCGCCAGCAGCCGCATTTGCAGCGCGCTGGCGTGGTCCCGGTAGAATTGTTGAACGGTGACGGTTTGGCGTTGCATGTTACAGGTTAAATTCCGGTCCCAGGTAGATTTCGCGCGCCTTCGGGTCATTCGCCAGAAATTCCGACGCGCCTTCCACGAGCACCTGGCCCTTGTGAATGATGTAGCCGCGGTCGATTAATTTCAAGGTTTCCCGCACGTTGTGGTCGGTGATCAAAATCCCCAGCCCGCGTTCCTTCAACCGCCGCACAATTTTTTGCACCTCATAAACCGCAATCGGGTCAATGCCGCTGAACGGTTCGTCCAGCAGCATCAACCGCGGGCTGGTGACCAGCGCCCGGGTGATTTCCAGCCGCCGTTTTTCGCCGCCGCTGAGCGTGTAGGCCTTGTTTTTGGCCAGCGGCGTCAAATCCAGCTCCTCCAGCAGATACTTCAATCGCACCTGGCGTTCGTCCCGCGACAGGATGCAGGTCTCCAGGATGGCCAGGATGTTTTGCTCGACCGTCAGCTTGCGGAACACGGACGGTTCCTGGGTCAGGTAGCCGATGCCCAGCCGCGCGCGCCGGTGCATGGCCAGGTTGGCAATGCCGCGGCCTTGAAATTTCACTGCGCCCCGGTCCGGTTTCACCAGCCCGACCACCATGTTGAAGGTGGTCGTCTTGCCCGCCCCGTTCGGACCGAGCAGGCCGACGATTTCGCCCGCGCCCACAGAGATGGACACAGCGTCGTC
>Ga0265338_10001062_pt1 | contig 45690 bp, 27 predicted proteins | sample 42126metaG_FD_193579 | JGI IMG/M metagenome (GOLD analysis project Ga0265338, IMG submission 193579) | Rhizosphere microbial communities from Carex aquatilis grown in University of Washington, Seatle, WA, United States - 4-21-26 metaG | ecosystem: Host-associated > Plants > Roots > Rhizosphere... | reverse complement strand
ATCACGTCCTATTCCTAAAACGCCAATCATTGTATTATTTTCATTAACAATCGGTGTTTTTATTGTTTCCAAAAATTCTGAATGACCATCTACAAATGTTACAAATTCTTCATTTATTGTTGGTTTTGCAGCATTCAAAGCAATTGAATCATTTTTTCTAAAGAAATCGGCTAAATCTTTTTCTACAAAATCATAATCGGTTTTGCCCAAAATATCTTTTTCTTTTTTCCCTAATAATTCTTCAAATCGCTTGTTGCATTTCAAATAAATACCATCAGTGTCTTTTAACCAGATTAAATCGGGAATGGTATTGATTAAAGAATTCAAAAAAAGTTCTCGTTGCTTTATTTCTTCATTTGCACGTTTAATGTTTGTAATATCATGACCTTCGGGAATAAGATAAATAACTTGTCCCAAATCATTCAATATCGGACGTAGGGTAAAATCTATATAATGTATTAATCCGTCAATTCCTTTATTTATTGCCTCGTAAGCAACTATCTCTCCTTTTGAAGCTTTTGCTATTGAATCTTTTAGTTTTTGTTGTTCTTCAATTGAATGATTCCACCACGGTGTTTCCCAAAATAACTTTCCAATTACATCTTCTAATTTTATTCCAGCAAATTCCAATGCCATTCTATTGACTTCAATCAATTCTCCTTCTATTGTAAGTAATCCGATAAAGATAAATGAAAGATCAAATGATGCTCTTATTCTATGATCTTTTTCTTGAAGTAGTCTTTCTGATGATTTATGTGCAGTTATATCGTTATAAACGGTTATAATTGCCATTTGTCCTTCATATTCAATTCTATTTGCCGATAATAAAACCGTTTTTACAACATTATCGCGACTATTTAATAAAACTTCCATATTATTAACATTGTGTTGTAATACTATTTCATTAATGAACATTTTTCTTTGTTCTTTATCTACCCATAAGTCGTTTGCGTTTACTTTCAACATTTCAGTTAATGTCTTTCCATAAAACTGTTCTGTTCGCTGATTAACGAATAATAATGTTCCATCGATAGTTGATACGATTACAGGGAAAGCTGTATTTTCTACTAATATCCGGTAATTTTCTTCACTGATCTTCATTTTATTTTGAGCTAACTCTTGTGTTTTTGTCTTTTCATGTAATTCGTTTATAGTAAAAATAAAGAAATCATTAAAGGTTCTAAGTACATAAACAGTTACAATTAAAATAAAAATAATTGAAATAAATAATGATAGTAATGTTGTTACATTGTTATTGTATGTATTAAAATCTGTTTGAGTATGAAAATTTGATATACGATAAACAATTATCGAAATAAATGAACCGATTATTGAAAGTATAAGATATCTCAACCCTATTCGTTTACCTAAAATTAATGTTGTAATTATAACAGATAATACACAAAAAAAATAAGGACCCGATATGCCATTCTTAATTGTTCCAATAAACGAAATCAAAAATAAAAGAAGTGCTAGAATATGAGTTTTAATTGTTGCACTTACTTTGTGACGAATTATATATAGATAAATAGTAGCTATAGATACTATTGTATGAAATAAGAATATCCATTGCCATCCGGTTTCAAAATATCTTGATACAGATGCAAGTAATGTTGGAATTAACACAATTATAACACTCAATAATGTTGTATCGATTAGTTTGTTTTTTATGTTATTCAGTTTATTATCCATTGAGAAATATCGCATTAATATATATTTTAATTGATTGTTTAAATATAAATAAATAGTTTGTTTATATAAAAAGGAACCAACAAAAATATTGTTGATTCCTTTTTATAAAAACATTAAATTATTTTGCGTATTTCACTGAGTTTAGACGCATTGACTGTATTTAAATTGTATAACCATGCATTTTTTTTACATCGTTATACGTTAACATATAATTAGAATTTTTCATAATCGCTATCGGCATAATCTGAACCCATATCAATTTTTATTCCTTTTGATTCTATACTTGAAACTTTCGAATTTTGTTTTTTTGTTAATACTGGTCTTGAAAATTTAGAAACGGCATGTGAACTGTTTTTTGAAGTGTTTTCTAGTTTAGAAGCATTAACTTTAAAGAATCCGATCATTTCGCGTAAATTATCAGCTTGACTCGATAATTCTTCGCTACTGGTTGCCATTTCTTCGGCCGAAGCCGCATTTTGTTGAGTTACTTTATTTAATTGATTGATTGCATTGTTAATTTGATTTGCCCCAGAGTTTTGTTCAAGACTTGCCGCTGTAATTTCTTGAACCAGTTTTGCTGTTTTTTGAATATCGGGTACAATCATTTCAAGCTGTTTACCTGCTTTATCGGCAACTTCTACGCTTGATTTAGTAAGTTCATTTATTTCACCTGCTGCAATATGGCTACGTTCTGCCAATTTACGCACTTCAGCAGCAACAACAGCAAATCCTTTACCATGCTCTCCCGCCCTCGCAGCTTCAACAGCAGCATTAAGTGCAAGAATATTAGTTTGGAAAGCGATATCACCGATAATAGAAACTTTTTCAGCAATTTTTTTCATTACCAAAACAGTCATACTTACATTTTTACTTCCTTCTAAAATATCTTCTGCTGCTTTTGCTGCTATTTTTTCAGTTTGTTGCGAATTGTCGGTGTTTTGTTGAATATTCGATGCCATTTGTTCCATACTTGAAGATACTTGTTCAGCAGCCGATGCCTGTTCCGATGCACCTTCCGAAACTTGTTGTGAATTGGAGCTCATTTGACTACTTGCATCGGCAATATTATCGCTCGAATTTTGCACTTGTATTACAATATCGCTTATCGATTTTATCATTTCGGTTAATGCAATTATTTGTTCATCTTTTTCCGAACGAGGTTTAATAGCTATGGTCATATCGCCGGCTGCTATCAGTTTTGTTTTTTCGGTAATCTCTTTTGTTGCATTAACCATTTTAATTAACGATTGAATCAATTCGTCTTTGTCTGAACGCATTTTCAATTCAACATTAAGGTCGCCTATAGCCACTAATTTTGTTACGTCAATAATTCCGTTGATAACAGATATTAACAAATTAAGATTGTTTTTAATGTCGTTGAAATCGCCGTTAAAATTTTCGGTTATAATAGCAGGCATATCGCCTTTACTTATTCTATCAACATAATTAGCGGCAACATTTAAAGGACCGATAACTGAATCTAAGGTATTATTAACACCTTCAACTACCGCTTTGAAATCGCCTTGATGTTTTGAAGTATCGGCACGTGCTGACAATTTACCTTCTACCGTTGCTTGTGCCAGCATTTTAGCATCAACTACCAAAGAATTAATAGCATTTACACATTTATTAAGAGCATTGTTAATGGTATCGAATTTTTCTTTTACTTCAAGTGTCTCATTATCGGAGACATTACTTTCAGCTACAAAATTTATATCACCTTTCGACAATTTTTCCAAATTATCTATTACATTTTTTGTTTCTATTGCTTGATATTGGGCAATCTTTTCAGCCAAACGAACAGCTTTTTTAATTGTTGTCTGATCAAAAGCCACTTCCATAGCTCCAATAATTTCGCCACCTTTATTTTTAATTGGAATTGCAGAATAACTAATATCAAGAACATGATTTCCCGGCTTAGCCACTGTTTCACTCTGAGAGAAAACGCCATCTTGCATTGCTCTTGCTACTGCACATTTACTTGTTTTACAGTCTCCTGTTTTGAAATGGTTATAACAATTAGCTCTTTTCTCAGATAATTGTTTACCGGTAACATTATCAAGACCTGCACCGGCAATATTCATATATAATACTTCGAATTGTTTATTCACAATCATAATTGGTGTAGGTATAAATTCAATGAGTCCTAATATGGTATCGAGCGTTGCATTTACCCCATTTATTATTTCTTTAAAGTCGCCTTGATGTCTTGAGGCATCAACACGTGTGGTCAATTTTCCTTCTATTGCTGAATCCGATAATTTCACTGCATCGGAAATAAGTAGGTTAATAGCATCGATACATTGATTCAAGTTGTTTTTTATATCATTGAAATCGCCATTATATGTTTCGGTAATTTTATCGGGAATATCGCCTTTTGATATTCGTTCTACATAATGAGCTGTCGATTGAAGGGGTGAAATTAAAACATCCAAAACATTGTTGAAACCATCGACAATCGGTACAAATTCTATACTAAGATTTTCATTCGATGCACGTTTTTGCAAATCTCCATTTAATGTACTTGAAATTATCGATTTTGTAACTTTTTCGAGAGCTGAAACATTTGATGTTATTTTCCTTGATACCCTATAACTAATAACGAATAAAACAATAAATAATATTATTCCGAAAAGAATAATAATATAAGCTTGTTTCATTGCCGATGCTTTATAATCATCTTCATAAACGCCTAACACAATTATCCACTGCATTGGTTCGAAATATTTAAAAAACGAAATTTTTGTGCGTGCTGACGATTCATCAGGATTTTGCCATAAATAGGTTAACTCTCCATTTTTTTCAGAACAAATGGTTTTAAAGATAAAGTCTCCTTTTGCATCTGTTTTGTCTTTTACATTTTTGCCTTCCAATTTGGGATGAATTATAAACGTAGCAGCCGTATCAATTACATAAAAATAACTACTTATACCTATTTTGTGTTTTCCAAGTTCTTCTTTTAAAACATCATTTGTATTATCGGGAAGCCCTACATACAATACTCCAATGATTTTCTTTTTAGAATCAAATAATGGACGGTAAGCGGTAATATACCAGTTTCCCATAACATTAGCTCGTCCGGTAAAGTCGTTTCCTTGGCTTATTGCTTTATATACCGGCGATGTTTTTGAAATAAATGTATTAATTGCCCTATCTCCATTATCTTTTTTTACTGTTGTCGATATTCGTAATATACCTTCTGGTAAATAATAGAAAATAGTGGCAGAACCTCCTTGTTGGTTTTTAATTTTATCGACCAAGGTGAAATTATTATATACCTCTGTTCCGTTTATTTGAAACGATCCGATATCTGCTGTATGACTTTCTTTTGTGGTTTGATTGGTAATTGAGATATTGTGTCGTTGTTTTTCATTTATTTCGATTGTGTTTCCAATTATATAACTGGCAGTATTGAGCTTGTTTTTTACCAATTCTATGTTTTGTTTATAAGTCAACTCCAAATTACTGTACATGGCATTCAACATTTGGATATCATGTTCTTTCCCAATTTTTTTTGATTCTGAAACAGAATCAAAATATAAAAAGATTGTGAAAAGAGAAATTGAAATAATTAAAGCAGCAGTCATGGTAAACATCATGTTTACTCCCATTTTTCGTTTGTTTGATTTTATGCTCATATTTAATATAACTTATGAAATTTCGAAACTATTCTTATTTGTTAATCAATACATTTTTCATAAATAAACGACCTCGCAGCAGAGCTGACGAGGTATTGCTTGAAAACTATTTTGTTTCGAAGCAGAGCTTCGGGGAATTAACCCAATAGAGATTAAAATTCCTTTTCTTTCTTTTTATACTATTGTTTTTAATGAATTCCCAATATATATTGACAGATAGAATTATATACATTTTTTGTTTTAATTATTTATCTAGATTAGATATTGCCCACCTATACAATCAAATTACTTTTAAAGTTACACTTAAAGACATTTGAATATCTAGCTTGTTAGTAGTATTCACAAAGCTGGAATATTTATATATTATTTTACACTGTTGTCCGGTAAAATGTTTCTATAATTGGGCTAAAGCCCATGGTGACTGCATTTTCAATACCCCCCGACTTAAGTCGAGGGTTATTAATAAAACTGCATGAAATGGGCTTTAGCCCAACGTGTAACTTGGTATATTGAATTAAAATTTCTCATAATCATTGTCATTAAAGTCTGATCCCATATCGATCTTGATTCCTCTCGATTCAATATTTCCAGATTTAGTATTCTGTTTTTTCGATATAATAGGCTTATGAGATGTTTTTGTAATTGCAATACTTTTTGAATTATGAGTTAATCCCGAATCTTTAACTTTAAAGAAACCTATCAATTCGCGTAAATTGTCTGCCTGACTCGAAAGTTCTTCAGCACTGGTTGCCATTTCCTCTGCCGAAGCAGCGTTTTGTTGTGTTACTTTATTAAGTTGATTAATGGCATTATTGATTTGATTTGCTCCTGAATTTTGTTCAAGGCTGGCAGCTGTAATCTCTTGTACTAGTTTTGCCGTTTTTTGAATATCGGGAACAATCGATTCAAGTAATCTACCCGATCTATCGGCAACGTCTACACTCGATTTTGTCAATTCGTTAATTTCGCCTGCAGCTATATGACTACGTTCTGCCAATTTACGAACTTCAGCGGCCACAACTGCAAATCCACGACCATGCTCTCCCGCCCTTGCTGCTTCAACAGCTGCATTTAATGCTAGTATATTAGTTTGGAATGCAATATCGCCTATAATCGAAACCTTTTCGGCAATTTTCTTCATTACCAAAACAGTCATACTTACATTTTTACTGCCTTCCATAATATCTTCGGCAGCTTTGGTTGATATTTTTTCTGTTTGTTGCGAATTATCGGTATTTTGTTGAATGTTCGATGCCATTTGTTCCATACTCGATGACACTTGTTCTGCAGCCGATGCTTGTTCCGATGCTCCTTGCGAAACTTGTTGTGAGTTAGAACTCATTTGTGAACTGGCATCAGCAATGTTATCGCCCGAAACTTGAACTTGAGTAACAATTTCGCTGATTGATTTAATCATTTCAGACAGTGCTTTAATCAATTCGTCTTTTTCAGAACGTGGATGCATTTCAACTGTCATATCACCACTGGCAATTAATTTGGTTTTTTCGGTTATTTCTTTCGTTGCCTTAACCATTTGAATCAATGCTTTCATTAACTCATCTTTGTCGGAGCGGGTTCGCAAATCGACATCCAAATCGCCTATTGCCACAAGTTTTGCATGTTCTACAAGCGAAAGATTTGTATCAATTATATTATTTGCAGCATCTTTCAAATCGCCAAATACTCCACCATAGAAACCGGTTACCCTTTCAGTCAAATCGCCGATTGCTAATTTTGACATTACTTTTGTTGTTTCATTTAAAGGCTCTTGTATTACTTGTGCCGATTTATTTAATCCTTGTGCAATCGATTTGAAGGTTCCATTATAGATGCTTTCGTCAATATTAATACTTGCAAATTCACCCATTCCACAATACGAAATATACATATCGAGTGAATTGCTGATAGAATCGATTGTTTCAATTGTTTTTACAATTATAGGCACTAATTTATCTTGATTAGAGCGTTGTCCGATTGTTTTAAATGTTTGTAAATCGCTAAAATCGCCATTAGAGATATTTGAAAAAACACTTTCAATATTACGTAATGTATCAATAACTTCATTTGTTGAAAGAGATACTTCGGCAAATAGCCCTTGATAATGACCATTTACAGAAGTCGTATAATCGTTTACAGCAACACGTTTTAATATTGTATTTACTTCGACCAATCCTTGCAAACCGTCGATGCATTTGTTTAGATTATTTTTTATTTCATTAAAGTCACCATTATAATTTTCTGTAATTTTAACGGGTATTTCACCTTTCGAAATCAGATCAACATATGTTGCTGCATTATTTAAGGGACTGATTACTGCATCAAGCGTATTATTAACTCCAACAATAATAGCTTTAAAATCGCCTTGATGTTTTGATTCTTCGGCTCTTATCGAAAGGTTTCCTTGAACAGCAGCATCGGCTAAGTTTTTTGCATCGAAAACCAGAGTATGAATAGCATCAATACAAAGATTCAGACTATTTTTTATATCATTAAAATCGCCGTTATATTCATCCGTTATTTTAGAAGGAATATCACCCTTCGATATTCTTTCTACATATCCGGCAGCCATATTAAGTGGTGTGATTACTGCATCCAATGTTTGGTTCATACCCTCCATTATTTCTCTAAACTCAAAGTTTATTTTTTCCGGTTCACCCCTTCTTTTTAAATGTCCTTGAATAGCCGATTCTGTAATCTCTTTTGTTTGTTTTACAATTCCTGTTATTGCATTTGTAATAACCGAAATAATAAACAATTGGAATATAAGAATCAAAATAGAAAAGACAAGTACTATTGCAAGTATTGTAATTATTCCTAAAATATATTTATCATGGCTTTTCTTATCATATTCTTTGGTCTGATCTTCAATAGTTTTAATTAATGACGTTACATCAGTTACTATTGATTCTATCGTTTTATTCGAAGCGTTATACTCATCTAATGTTATATCTTCAAGTGTTTGAATTTGTTTATCATCATCGGCAATTCCTGTTTTCAAAAGCGATTGTTTTTTATTTCTATCGACTATAAGTTTTTGAACTAATGGTTGTAATTCTTCCAATTTCGTTTTAATAGTTGCTTCTTGTTCTTTAACTACATCGTTTTTAGGAATTGAATCGAGTTTTGCAAGATCGCTATAAATGAAACTGATTATTTGCTTTGCTTGGTCGGTTTTCGATTGAACAATCGAATCAGGTTTTGATAATCTTTTGTGAACCAAAGTAAGCATTATACCACGTAGTTTAAGCGAATTACCTCTAACTCTTGCTGACGCATTCATTGTGGGAATTGCATTGGAAGCCATAAAATCTTCCGATTCTTGTATGGAACTCACAACATTATAAATAATAATTAAAATACCAATGATGAAAATGATAAACGCAACGGTTTGAATCATCATATTCTTTTTGATGGTATTGTTTGCAAAATATTTTTTCATCATTCTATTTTTAATAGGTTATAAATAAGATGAATTATACATAATCGATTCTACGCATAGAAATACGATTACGAAAGAAGACAATAGTACAACTCAATTGCTTAATGCAATTAAAGTATGTTGTATGTAATTATTAATTATTAATTATTGTTTAATGTACACTTTGAGAAGACTCGTGTACTTCAATAAGTTCATCGGCAGAGAATACTTTATCCATATCGAGAATCATAATAAACTGTTCTTCGCTGGCTTTATACATTCCCGAAATAAACTCTGAATGATATTTACTTCCAATGTTAGGAGGAGGAAGAATTTGATTAGGTTCAATTTCCAAAACTTCTTGAACAGCATCAACCAATCCTCCTACTTGCAATGAATCGTCTCCAATTTTAATATCAAGAACTAAAATACAAGTATTTACGGTAAATTCTGTTGCAGTTAATCCGAATTTAATTCTGGTATCAACAAGAGGAAGTACTGTTCCTCTTAAGTTAATTACCCCTTTCATATATTCGGGTGCTTTAGGTACCTTGGTAATTTTTGTCATTTCCAAGATATTTAGCACTTTGCTTACGTTTGCAGCAAATGTTTCATCACCAAGCTTGAATGACAAATAAGACGTTAATGTAGATAATTCATTCATAATTTTAAATTTTAAATTTAAACCAATTCTTGATGACCAAAGCGTTTAATTATCTTATTAGAATCAAGTACTAATGCTATTGTTCCATCTCCTAATATAGATGCTCCTGATATCATATCTTGTTTTTTATACATTTTACCTAGAGGTTTCAATACTGCTTGATATTCACCAATAATAGTATCAATAACGATTCCTATTCTATGTTCTTCGTATCTAACTACAATAATCTGAGCTAAAACAGGTGGAGGTGTCGAACAATTAAATTCTTCACGCATATAATAGAATGGAATTTGTTCGCCATCAAGAACAATAATATTATTATAAGCCGATACTATTCTTGAATGTTCTACTGCATAACATTTATCGACTACCGATAAAGGAATAATATAACTTACCGTATCAATTTCAACCAATAAACCATCGATAATAGAAAGCGTTAATGGTAACCGAATAGATATTGATGTTCCCGCACCCGGTTTTGTATCAACATCAACTTCACCTCTTATGTCCATTATCTTGCGTCGAACAACATCCATACCTACTCCACGACCTGAAACACCGGTGATTTTTTCGGCTGTTGAAAAACCTGGCAGGAATAGCAATTCAATGATATCTTTTTTTGTCAAATTCACATCAGCCGAAACAAGTCCTTTACTGATCGCTTTGCTTCTTACTTTTTCCAAATCAATACCGGCTCCGTCGTCGGTAATTTGTAAAATAACATTTGCACCCGAATAAAATGCACGAATATGAATAGCTGCCATTCTTGGTTTACCAAGTTTTTCGCGCACATCGGGCATTTCAATACCATGATCAAGACTGTTTCTCAATATATGCATAATAGGATCGGACAAACTTTCGATCATCGATTTATCAAGTTCGGTTTCTGATCCTTCAATATATAATTCCACATCTTTTTTCAATTCGGCCGAAAGGTCACGAACCAAACGTTGAAACCGTGTTAAAAGATTTTGAATAGGAACTAAACATATATTAAATGCTATATCGCGAAGTTGACGAGTTAATTTTTGAACGTTTTCTGCAATTGCCGTTACTTCGGTATTGTCTGATGTTTCAGCAAACATGCTAAGTCGAGCTTGTGTAGTAACTAATTCGCTCACTAGATTCATCAATGTATCGAGTCTTTCACTTGGAACACGAATGCTTGTTGCTGCAGCATCTTTAGCTGCTGTCGAAGTTTTTTCAACCTTTTTAATTTCAACCGGAGCAGCTATTTCTTCAGTTACGGTTGCTTTTACAGTAGGAATAGCAGCTTTTTTCTTTTCTTCTTTAACAACAGGTGTGGTTATTATTTCAAATGAATGATTAAATTCTAAAAGCGATTTTGATGAAGTTGTTTCGAGTATTTGATATATGAAAGTTTGTGCATCAGATTTATCAAAAACATTATCATCAGCTATTTTTTTAATTTCAAGATCACAATCGCTTTCAACAAATATAAATACATCTTTTATTGCATCTTCACCTTGACTTGTAGCTAAAATAACATTCCAAGTCAGATGACATTGGATAGGATTTAGAGCAATAAAATCGACAGAATCTTTTTCAATTCCAACATAAACCTCCGTTTTACCTAATTGGGCTAAATCGTCGAATAGAAATATTGGATTTGTACCTAATTGCAACATTTCTTTATGTGCAATTATGGTAATTAGGTATGATATTATTTGTTCTTTCGTTTCTTCAACTACAATATTTTCGGTCTTTTCTTCAACTTTCGATTGAATTATAATTTCAGCTTCAACGGGTTTGACTGGTTCAACTACGTTTTCAATTGGAGCTTGTTCTTTAGGTGTTTTAGCTGCATCTAAATCGATAAATGAAATTCCCGATTCAATAAGGGCATTTATCTTCTTTACAAAATCAATTAATTCGTTTAATTTAGCTGTATGACGGGTTTTATTAGCTTCTTCAGCTAAATTAACATCCTCTAACAATAGATTTAAATGATCAACAGAATTAAGCGTTAAATCAAAAATATCTTTGTTTAGTTTCAGTTTATCATTTCGCACCAAATCGTAGATACTTTCGATGTGATGTGTATATTCAGCAATATAATCGAAGCCGAACATCGCACTATTACCTTTTAAAGTATGCATAATTCTAAATACTTTAGAAATATGATTCTTATCATCGGAATTATCTTCCAATACTAAGAGCGATGCTTCAAGGTCGGCAATTAACTCGTAGGCTTCTTCGATTGCTTTCTGTTTAAACTGATCCATAATTTTAGAATTATTATCGTGCTACTTTTTCAACAACAGCTAATAGTTTTTCGGGAACAAATGGTTTAACAATCCATCCTGTTGCTCCGGCTTGTTTAGCTTCAAGTTTTTTTGATTCTTGCGATTCGGTAGTTAAAAAAAGAATAGGTATAAATTTATACATATCCATTTGTCTTACTACTTTAATTAATTCGAGTCCATCCATATTTGGCATATGTAGATCGGTAACCATCAGATCAATTTTCCTTCCATCGAGATATTGTAAAGCATCTTGTCCGTCGACCCCGGCAAAAACCTCATAACCGGCACTTTCAAGAGTAAAGCATACAACGGCACGAATACTTGCTGAATCATCGACTATTAATATCGTTTTTCCCATATTGTTGTTATTATTTGCAAATTATTTTATCAAAACCTGACTTTTCTATAACTATTTTACATTCTTCGTTCAATGTTGAAGAAGCAATTTGAAGGTTTATTGTGTTTTTTTCACAATAACTTATTACAGAATAAACCAATTGTAAAAAACAAACATCAAAACTCGTTACACCATTAATATCAATAACTATTAATGTTGAGTCATTCAAATTATTCTGAATTTCGTCTTTTGTTGTTTCTACATTCTGGATAGAAAAATCACCTTCGAAAATAATTGTTTTTTCAGTTGGTTTGTTCTTTATTACAGAAATACTATGACTCATACCGTTACTCTTTATTTATTATCATTTTCCCAACAACAACATCCTTCATATTTCCTTTTTATTTTTTGAAAGTATAATGAGTTACTTTCAAATTCTTATTGGAAACATAGCATTTATAGCTAAAGACAGAGTAAAATGTTTCACTTTTCACGATTATATTTTTCTTATTCTGTTGAAACGGTAAAAAGATTAGTTATTTCAATGCAAGCCTTTCCAAATAAAATTTTAAAAATCAATTTTATCAGCTTACCTTTGTATTTCAAAAATAAAGGACATTTACATATGAGCAATAACTCATTAATAGAAAAATTAGAAACACTCGTTCTTCGTTATGAAGAAGCAGGTCAACAGTTAAGCGACCCATCGGTAATATCCGATTCTAAAAAGTTTGTTAAACTTAATAAAGAATACAGGGAACTTGGTGATGTTGTTGCAGCATACAAAGAATATAAAAATTCTTACGACAACATTCAAAATGCCAAACAAATATTAGCTGAAGAAAAAGATGAAGAGCTAAAAGAAATGGCAAAGATGGAACTTGAAACGTTAACTGCCGGTATTGACGAAATGGAGCAAAACCTTAAATTGATGCTCATTCCGGCCGATCCGCAAGATAATAAAAACGCCATTCTCGAAATTCGTGGTGGTACCGGTGGCGACGAAGCTTCAATCTTTGCCGGTGAGCTTTTCCGTATGTATAATCGCTACTGCGAAAAAAAAGGTTGGAAAGTATCGGTTAATAGTTTTAGTGAAGGTACTTCGGGTGGTTACAAAGAAATTATTGCCGAAATATCAGGCGATAAAGTTTATGGTACTCTTAAATACGAATCGGGAGTACATCGTGTGCAGCGTGTGCCGCAAACCGAAACCCAAGGACGTGTTCATACTTCTGCTGCAACAGTGGCTGTGCTTCCTGAAGCCGAAGAAGTTGATGTTGTTTTAAATCCTAATGAAATTCGTAAAGACACCTTTTGTTCTTCAGGTCCCGGAGGACAATCGGTAAATACAACCTATTCAGCAATTCGATTAACGCACATTCCATCAGGCATTGTTGTATCTTGCCAAGATGAGAAATCGCAACTTAAAAACCTTGACAAGGCAATGAACGAGCTTCGTACCCGTCTTTTTGCACTTGAGTATCAAAAATATATGGATCAAGTTGCAAGCCAACGTAAAACAATGGTTTCAACGGGCGACCGCTCTGCTAAAATCCGTACCTATAATTATCCACAAAGTCGCGTTACAGATCATAGAATCAACCATACAATGTATAATCTTCCGGCAGTTCTCGATGGCGAACTTCAAGAAACCATTGATAAATTGATAATGGAAGAGAATGCTGAACGATTGAGAGAAAGCAATATTTAATAATGGTAAATTATGAATTATAAATTATTATTTGAACAAATTAAAAAAAAAGAAAGCTTTCTTTGTGTAGGCTTGGATACCGATATAACAAAAATTCCAAAGCATCTATTACGTAACGAAGATCCTATTTTTGCATTTAATAAAGCCATTGTTGATGCTACCGCCCCCTATTCCATCGCTTTTAAACCTAACATTGCTTTTTACGAATGTTATGGATTAAAGGGATGGCAGAGTCTCGAAAAAACGGTTTCTTATATTAAAACGAATTATCCTGAAATATTCCTTATTGCCGATGCTAAACGTGGCGATATAGGAAATACTTCGGCAATGTATGCTAAAGCATTTTTGGAGAATTTACCATTCGATTCAATCACCGTAGCTCCTTATATGGGCGAAGATTCGGTAACGCCATTTCTATCGATAAAAGATAAATGGGTTATTCTGCTTGCTCTAACTTCAAATAAAGGAGCCTTCGATTTTCAGTTTATGAACGAGGATGGTGAAAAGCTCTACGAAAAGGTTTTAAAAACATCGCAAAACTGGGGAAACAAAGAAAACATGATGTATGTGGTTGGTGCCACTAAAGCCGAAATGCTTGAGAGTATAAGGACAATTGTTCCCGATCATTTCTTATTGGTACCTGGTGTTGGTGCTCAAGGTGGAAGCCTTCAAGAAGTAGCTAAATATGGTATGAATAAACAGTGCGGATTGATTGTAAATTCATCGAGAGATATTCTTTACAGCGATTCAACAGAATCGTTTGCTACCGTTGCTGCAAGCAAAGCAATGACGTTACAAACACAAATGAAAGAATTATTAGTACAATACAACGTTTTGTAATTCTTTTGTTAGAAAGTTAATAATTGTTAAACCCCATTTCAATTTCCGAATACCTTATTTGTAGAGACGTTGCACGCAACGTCTCATGGTAGTACCTATCTTTGAATCAAATAAAAAGAAAATTAAATAGATATTTGAATGATATATAATGAGACGTTTAAATCGTTGCACGCAACGTCTCATGGTAGTACCTATCATTATAGCAAATGAAAATGCTATTCAATTGATATATTGAATCACTATTGTCCGATAAGTCGATTTCTAATGTAATGACAAAAAGAATCATTCAGTATACCTGCAAGTTACACGTTGGGCTAAAGCCCATTTCATGCAGTTTTCTTAATACCCCCCGACTTAAGTCGGGGGGTATTGAAAATGCAGTCACCGTGGGCTTTAGCCCAATTATAGAAACACTTTACCGGACAACAGTGATATTGAATAGCATTTCTAGATATTACATACAATGTCTAAAGAATAACCTACTATATCAATAAAACAACAAAAGCGTTCATAAATACTAATGAACGCTTTTGTTGTTTTATTTTACCGATATATTTATTTATTAACCATAATGGTATGTGTTTTATTAATAGAAGCATTCTTTAGATTAATCGAATAGCTTTGTGTTTCAAAAAGAATTGCATAATTACGTAATACCGTTCCGGTTGAGTTGATTTGATCTGAAACTAATACTCTACCGCTTGCATCACGAATCTCGATTGTTGACGGTTCTGTTACAGCAAAAATACAACGGAGATTGTTTGTCTTTAAGTTTGGAAACACTAAGATAGGATTGTATTCCGTAGCCTTTGCAGTATCTGTTTTGGGAAGATTCGATAAATCGGGGAATACAAGTTTTGATTGCGGATTAAGAATCGGATCGCCGGCTTGATTTTTCTCAACGGCATCAATCCCACAAATAACGTTCACAAGAGCAGCATTCCAGTTTATTGCAATTTCGTTTGTACTATAACTGCATACTTCGTCGGTATAGTTCTTAGCAGGAGCTTCCCAAGGGTATGAACAACCATCTTCTCTACCCGGTTGCGGACCTCCAACAAGTAAGCCGGGAATCGGTTTAACATTAGCATCGCCTTCGCTTAAACGATGATGTGGAAATACCGGAGATTTTGTACCTTGTCCGGTTATGAAACAATAATTTAAAGCATTGCGACCCAATAAGTAATCGAGATTAGCTAAAGCTGCAGTATAATACTTTTTATCTTTGGTCAAAGAATAAGCTTGTAACAGTAATACTGCTTGATTGGATACCATTGAATTGCTTCCCCACGAAAAATCATGTGGATTTTGTCCCATTGGAATTCTAAATGCAGAAGAATTAGAGTAATCAACCAAAACATCGGTCATTTCAAAAAGCTTTTTCTTTAATAGTGTTGTATCAAGTTTGTCGGCTATATATTTCTTATATCTCAATAGCGACATTAAACCTAACGATTGCACATTAGCCCAATCTTGAATCTCATATTTGCCTTTAAAATTGAGTATATCGGGAATCATCAAATCATTGCCGGTCGAAATAAACAATTCGCTTGCAGCCCACATAAACTCATCGGCAAGATAACCGTCGCCATAGGTACCGGTAAAGATTTCGGGCTTAAACTTTTGATTATTTTCGTTTTGATCGTAATATGCTTTTGGATTTAATTTTGCCCATGTCCAAGCTTTGATAGCTGCTTTCATACAGGTATCGGCCAATCCTGGTAATTGTTTATTGAAAGGTCGTAACACTCTTGCTGCTTGAGCCATAACGGCACAAAAGTCAAGTGATGCTGCAGTCGATTTTTGAACAACATAGCGAGGCAGATTAATTTTATCGGGCAACACCATTGCTTCAAAATTGGCATGGGTGAGTTTATGATACACTCCACCATCGTTATAATCTTGCATAGTTAACATCCAACGGAGATTCCATAAAATCTCATCCAATAAATCGGGAATATTGTTTTTTGTTTCGGGGATACTTACCTTTAAGGAATTGGTATACGTTGAGAAATTTTCGAGTGTACTCATTAATAAATAAACGGTAATACCTGAGTTTACTATATATTTATTATAATCGCCCGCATCATACCATCCTCGGGGCGAACTGATTTTTTTACCTTCTGGCATTTTAGTCGAAACCGCCGAGGAATGTATAAATACAGCAGTATCCAATTCACCGGCTTTTCGAGCCCAAATGCCGGCATAATCGGCTGTCAGTTCTGCCGAACAACGTTGATAATAAAATGCTTTGATTGTTACTTCTGTCAATGCGTTAAATGCATTTTTTGAAATGGTAAATGGATAAGAAGACCCTAAACCTTCAACATTTATTTTATAGGTTCCTGTATCTTTAACATTAGTAAATGTAGCACGTCGAACCGTTTCGTCGGAAGGAGACCAGTATTGCGGTTTTGATAATGTATCGGAATAAACTACTTTATTATCTTTTACTCTTATTACGGTAAAGGTTTTTGCATTAGAACCATTTACAATTGCAATTTTTTCTGATGACGGATAATACCCTATTTGATTAAGATTTATATATTTATCTAAACGTTTACGAGGAGGTACAGCAGCTTTCCCAATTGCAATACTATCGAAGGTTACCTTACCGATAAATGCTGCACCGGGATTAAGAATAATTGCTATTCCCGTTAAATTCTTTGTGTTTAATGACGCTGGATCGGGCCAGGCTTGATCAAAATGTCCGGAATAATCGAGATACATATATACCCACTGTCCATTGCCTTTGATACTCTTACTTATCGGTACTGCATTGCTTACTTTTACGTTCGATCCATTTTGCTCAACAAGATCCAAACGAATGGTAACATTAGCATCACTTTTTACTTTGAAGCTTATAAATGTATGCTTACTCATATCGAATGTTTGAGTATTCAATCGCATATCTTCCCATGAGGTCTTACCCGTTGATACAATCGTTAATTCACCATTTTCAACTATTGCCTTTAACTTATCAGAATACGTGTAAAACATTTGGGGATTATAAACGGTGAAGTTTTCAACAAGACTATCGGTTTGCGAAAAGACCAAGAGACCGACAAATAAAAACGATAATAAGAGTAGGATGTGCTTCATAATATTGGATTTAAGTAAAAGAACACCGTGCTATACGGGAATAAATTACATAGGGTTACCAATATAAGTAATGGTAAAAATATAATGTCGCAGATTAAACTCTTAGCTTGCGCGGACTTGTAGTCCGTGCATTCAAATATTACAATATTATAATGAACGGACTGCAAGTTAGCTCGCAATGTCATTAAGTTAAAAAATATTATTTATTGATAGTACGAAAAGCACCCCAAACCCCTAAAAGGGGCTTTAACAAGCTCTCTAAAAGATTTAAGATATCTCACTATTAATTCCTTTATCTTTAAATAAAAAGATATATAATTACCAGCAAAAAAAGAAACAACCTATCCTAACAGTTAGGCTGTTAAAGCCCCTTTTAGGGGTTTGGGGTGCTCACCTTACATAATAAATTATCATATTTCTATTCCTATATTCCTTAACTTAATGACATTGAGTCTGCTCGAGCCTTCAATTATCACTGTAACATTTATTCTATTTATAAGTCATCGCAATTTTAGAAAATTGAACATCTAATTCAGATAACATTGTTTTAGTTTTAAGTTTTTAATTTTAAGTTTTAGTTATATAGTAGTATATTCTTCATTATGGCCATGAAATAGCCACCAAATTCAATCGATTATCGATTTAACGTAAAAGGAAGCGGGCTACTCGATTTGCTTTAGCCCTTCTGTCTTAAGTTGTCTAATCTGACCGCAACCAATTGTTCGTTTGACTGTCGTAACTGTCGATTAATTGCTTTTTGTTTCGTAGTGCAGTGCAATTACTCCGCAAGAAAATATTTTCGTTTCTATAAGCTTCAGTTTAGTCGTTTCGATCACACCTTTATATAACGGTATGCCGTTTCCAAGTAAAATCGGATTAACAAATAACCAAAACTCGTCAATGAGACCTAGACTTAGTAATGAATGTGAAGCAGTTGGACTTCCGAAAATGAGAATATTCTTCCCGTCTTGGTTTTTTATTTTAGTTATCTTGTCGGTAAGTTGGTCGCCAATAACGATGGTGTTGTCAAGACCTTTTTCGTTAAGTGTCTTTGATAAAACAACTTTTGAAACCTTGTTGTACCAAGCCGAATGTTCTTTATCGTGCTTTGATGCATTTGGTTGTTCGCCAGCAGTTGGCCAGTAACTTTGCATCATTTCGTAGGTTACCCGTCCATAAAGTGCTGTGTCGGCTTTGTTTGTCATCGTGGCAACAAAGTCAAACATTTCTTCGTCTATATTTATCCAGTCCATTTCGCCATTAAGTCCTGCTACGAAACCATCAAGTGAAGTGTGCATAAAGAATATTAATTTTCTCATATAGTTATTTATTTAAATAATTATATTGTTTAACTGCTCATTTTATTGTCTGACGTTTGATGCTTACAAAGTTATCAAAGACAATATCCTAAAATTTTCCTGAACTTTTTTATGACAGAAATAATTAAATCGTAAGCTCCATGTTAGGTAATGAGTTCAACCTTTGTCGCCTTTATAATTTTAGGCTATAACCTATTACTATAGTACGATGACCACCAAACCACGCTCTTTTATTCGATAGTATTGAGCAAAGCTATGAGTATTGTCGAACGGCGAAAACCATAGGTGAATTTTCGAGTTGGTTTCCGTTTTGATAGTATTATTCCTATCCACGAAAAAACCAATGCTAAAACATCGCTAAAGTTGTGACCAGCATCGGCAATCAATGCCATTGAATTTGAGAAATATCAATATAGTATTTCAATCCCTATAAAGATGATATTTATGGTAATGCCTATTTTAAAAGCGTTGCCAAAATCATGTTCGTGTGTGTGTAAATGATTATATTCCATACTTTAAGTTTAAATGTTATCCTCCACAACTCATTCCACCAGCATTTTTCTTTGCCGATAGCAAATTATATGCTCCTTTTACTACAACTTTAGACGTTTTTATATCGAAATTATTCGGTAAAATAATTTCAATAAATCCTCCATCGGAAACCCCTTTATGCACTTCAATCATTCGGTATTCTGTAAAGGGTTTGCCTTCTTCTGTTTTGTTTTTGTCGAATACAAATATATAATCTTTATCCTCGAAACTAACAATAGCTTCCGATGGTAAAGCTGTTACTTTATTGCTCATAGCTTCAATAATTGCATTGATATACATTCCCGGCATTACATTTTTACAAGCTCCCGAAACAGTAGCATATACTTTGTATGTTTTATCGGCACTCATCGACTTACCCGTTAGTTTAATAATGGCTTCGTGTTGTTCGGTTTCGTTATTGATATAAAAGCGGATTTTTTGACCTACAGATACCTTTTGAATATCTTTATCGAAAAGGGTAAGTTCGAGAAGTAACTTATCGGTGTTTACAATTTCAAATAACACATCGGTGGGATCGACATATTTGCCAATGTTTATATTTACTGTTTTTATATAACCCGTAATTGGTGAAATAACTGCAACTGTACTACTAATATTGTCTTCGTTAAAATTTGCAACTTTTATTCCAATGAGTATAAGTTTTTGTTCCAAAGCTTTAACTTGCGATTTTAGACTTTTGTAATAGGCTGTGACTTCCTGTACATTCTTTTGCGAATACACATCGTCTTTGTATAATTCATTGTGTCTATTATATTCGGCTTGGGCATAATCGAGCTTGCTTTTTGCTTCCAAATAGCTTTGTTGAATATTTACAAATTCTTGATTTTCGACTATCGCCAAAACTTGTCCTTTGCTTACCGAATTTCCTGCCATCATTGAGGTGCTTTTGATAAAACCGCCCAAAGGCATACACACTGTTGCCAGGTCTTGAGGAGCAACGGTAATTGTTCCGTTTACTTTTAATGTGCCACTAAGCGAATGTAATTCAATGGAAGTTGTTTCGATGTTTGCAAGTTTTACTTGGTCGGCTCGAAGTTCAACAATGTCTTCGGGAATTACTTCTGTTTCTTTAGCGTCATTGTTGGCTTTTTTACCAGCATTGCACGAAAGTAAAACAATGAATAAGATTGAAATAACGGTTGATGATATATATTTATATGTTTTCATAACGATTGGGGATTAATAGGTTTTACCTGTAAGAAATTCAAGATTTATAATGGTTTGATTATAATTATTGAGAGCATCAAGATAATTTTGCTTAATGTTCAAAGCATGATTAAGACTGACAATATAATCAAGATAATCCATTGCTCCAACTTTGTAACTTCGACCTGCTTGTTCAATTATTATAGTTGCTTCGGGGAGAGCTTGTTTTTCATAATATTCGATACTATTAGAATATTTTGTGAATTCACCAAGCATTACATTATAATTTCCCGAAAGCGATTGCTCATAATATTCGGCATTTGTTTGTGCAATTTCTACTTTCAATTTTGCTGCTTTCGATTTTGCTGTATATGGTGTAAACCACAAAGGAATAGCAATGCCGGCTTGGTAACCTGTAAAACGATTGCTTACCCCGAATGTACGAGGCATACCATTTACATCTTGTACTCCTTGCATTGTTTGACTAAAGTACCCGATTCTAAAATCGGGTAACATTCGACTTCGCTCCAATTGTTTCTCGTAATGGGATATTTCAATCTGTTGCTGAATGTACCCTATCGTAGGATTTGTGCTTACATCCATATTCTGTTGCGAAGTTGGAAAATCAGCACGTTTCAATATTGTATCGGTTATAAGTATCGAAACCTTTGTATTCAAAATCGTTTGCAGTTTTTGATTGTAAATAATCAAGTTTGCACTAACTTCCTGCAATTGATTCTTTATTTCAAGACTTTGTGAACGTGCTGAAATCATTTCCAGTTGATTTGTTTCTCCAATTTTAGCACGAAGTTCGGCTGCTCTAAAAAAGCCTGAATACAAACTATCTTGATATTGTAGTAATTTTTGTTTTGAATAAATATATGCCAATTGCCAATAGACTTGTTTTACCTGTGTTGCAATTTCGAGTTGCGATGTTTTTAACTGCCATTCGCTACTTTTGACATTTGCTTGTGCCAACTTATTTTGGTTGATATACACCGTTGGAAATGCAATAGATTGCGATACGGTAAAACTATTGTCATTTGTATAAGAGTTAAATTGTCCGTACTGTCCTTCGATATTCGTCTTGGGAATATCCCACGAAGCAGCTTTCGAAGCTTTTTGCACATCGACCGAGTAAGCCGATGACTTTACCGATAAGTTACTGTCTAATGCTATTTGAATAGCTTGTTTCAAATTTATCGTTTGTATTTGTGCTTCGGTTTTATTGAAATATGATGTACCCATCAACAATAATAAAAGCATAACCAACGGTTTTACTGATTTACGTTTTAAGATATAACGGAATCGGCGAGTTGAAACTATGATATAAAACACGGGTAAAATTATCAAGGTTAGAAATGTTGCGGAAATAAGTCCACCAATGACAACCGTTGCCAAAGGTTTTTGTACCTCAGCTCCTGCCGATGTTGATAATACCATTGGCAAGAATCCAAGCGAAGCAACGGCTGCAGTCATTAAAACGGGACGTAATCGAATATGTAACGCTTTCTTAACTCGTTCGGTTATGTCAGTAACACCTTCCTTTTCGAGACGGTTAAACTCGGCAATCAGTACAATTCCGTTGAGTACCGCAACTCCGAACAAAGCAATGAATCCTACACCTGCTGAAATAGAAAAGTTCATACCACGCATCCAAAGTGCAATCACACCACCGATTGCCGACATTGGAACAGCAGAAAAGATAAGCAACGATTGAACTACCGAATGAAATGTAAAATACAACAGTACAAGAATCAAAAGTAACGCCACAGGAACAGCTATTGCCAAACGATTTTTTGCTGCTTCGAGGTTTTGAAATTGCCCGCCATACGAAACATAATACCCTATTGGAAACTGAACTTTTGTGTCGATTTGTTTTGTTACCTCTGTAATTACCGTTTGTACATCACGGTTGCGAACATTAAAGCCTATGGTGATTCGGCGTTTGGTATTTTCTCTCGAAACTTGTGCCGGACCCGATTTTATTTCAATATTGGCAATTTGTTCAAAAGGAATCTGACCTCCATTAGGCAAAGACACTGAAAGATTTTTAACATCATCTAGGTTTTTTCGATAATCTCTATCTAATCGAACCACCAATCCAAAGCGTTTTTCTTCATCAAAAACAACACCTGCTTGACTTCCTGCAAATGCAGAGCGGAGTGTACGATTAACATCTTCGATTGAAAGTCCATATTGAGCCAAGCGGTCACGATTATAATCGACTTGTACTTGAGCCAATCCTGTAACTTTTTCAACGTTTATGTCTTCAACACCTTCTATTCGCTGAATTATCTTTTCAATCTTTTGAGCTGTCGTTTCAAGAACGTTCAAATCATCACCAAATACTTTAATAGCTATATCTTGTTTCGAACCCGACAGTAATTCATTGAAACGCATCTGAATTGGTTGTTGAAACTCAAACTTAACGCCTGCCAATGGAATAAGAGCTTCCTCCATCTTTTCAACCATTTTTTCACGCGTTTTAGCGGTTTTCCATTCGCTTTTATCTTTTAGTGTGATAATATAATCGCCCGTTTCCATAGGAGTTGGGTCAGTTGGTATTTCGCCTGCACCAATTTTACAAACAGCGTGTTTTACTTCGGGGAAATTATCGAGTAATATTTTGTTTGCTTTCTCAACTTGTTCGATGGTATTACTCAGTGAACCGCCTTGCAAGGTTACTACTCCTGCGGCTAGGTCGCCCTCTTCGAGTTGAGGAATAAATTCGCCACCCAAACGAGTAAACAAGAAGAGACTAAATAAGAATAATGCAATTGCAGAAATAGAAACAAGGCGTTTTCGTTTTAACGCAAATGAGATTATAGGATTAAATGCACGATGAAATCCATCCATTAGCCTATCAGAAAAATTGCGTTTGTGTTCGGTTTTCTTACTTAAGAATAATGCCGATGCTAATGGAACGTAGGTTAATGAAAGAATTGCTGCACCAAGTAATGCAAATGCTACAACTTGTGCCATAGGTCGAAACATTTTACCTTCAATACCTATTAATGCCATAATTGGAAGATATACAATAAGTATAATAACTTGCCCAAACGTTGCTGAACTCATCATTCGTTTGGCAGAATCGAATACGTTTTCATCTATTTGTTCCTGCGTGAGTTTTTTAATTCCTGTATGATGATGCTTGCTCATGATAATTCGATGTACAACACTTTCGACAATGATAACTGCACCGTCCACTATTAAGCCAAAGTCGATAGCTCCTAAACTCATTAAATTGCCCGATACGCCAAAGAGATTCATCAACGAAATAGCAAATAACATTGCTAAAGGTATCACCGAAGCAACAATAAGCCCTGCCCGAAGATTACCGAGCATAAGCACAAGAATAAATATTACGATTAATGCACCTTCAATAAGATTTCGTGAAACGGTTCCAATTGCTCGTCCAACAAGGTCGGAACGATTAAGAAACGGTTCAATCGTTATACCTTTAGGCAAAGATTTTTGAATAGCCCCTATTCTCGTTTTTACGTTTTCTACAACTTCGTGTGCATTTGCTCCTTTTAGCATCATAACTACACCGCCAACAGCTTCGGACGTATCGATAACTAATGCTCCGTATCGGGTTGCACTTCCATACTGAACGGTAGCTATATCCCGAATCAAAATTGGAATGCCTGATGCATTGTTTTTAACGACAATCTTTTCGATGTCGTCCAACGTTTTCACTAAACCGATGCCACGAATAAAATAAGCAGTTGGTTTCTTATCAATATAGGCACTTCCTGTATTTTCATTATTGCGTTCTAATGCTTGAAAAATATCAGTAAGCGAAAGGTTCAAACTTCTTAATCGATCTGGATTAAGAGCAATTTCATACTGTTTTACAAATCCACCGTAACTATTTATATCAGCTACACCAGCCGTTCCAAGCATTTCACGACGAACAACCCAATCTTGAATGGTTCGCAATTCCATTGGATTATATTGCTTTTCATAAGCTTTATCAACGGCAAGGCGATACTGGTAAATTTCACCTAATCCCGATGATATTGGAGCAAGTTCAATTTTAGCCAGTCCAGCAGGAATTGATTCTTCGGCTTCTTTAAGTCGTTCGCTCAACTGTTGTCGAGCCCAATAAACATCAACTCCATCTTTAAAAACAACCGTAATAACTGACAATCCTAAACGAGAAATGGAGCGAAGCTCAATTATATTGGGTATGTTTGCTACTGCAACTTCTACTGGTGCAGTAATGAAACTTTCGACCTCTTGAACTGCTAATGATGGTGCTAATGCTATTATTTGTACTTGATTATTGGTAATGTCGGGGATTGCGTCAATTGGTAACTTCGTTAAGGAATAGGTTCCCCAACCAATTAATACTACCACAAACAATCCAACGATAAATTTATTCTTTATCGAAAAATGAATGATACGTTCTATCATAAATAAACACTTGAAAAGTTAATACAAAGAAGTATAGTTTTCCACAAAATGGGAAAGCTACTAAAAGCAAATTCTGTATTAGCTTATTTTAGGCGGTTGCCAAATGCTGTTGTGCGTTGAAGAAATATACGAAGAATGATATTCAGAAATATATTCTTGCACGATTGAATAATATTCAAATTGTATTGTAGTATTTTGGAAAACGACAGGCGAAGCACAACAAGTACAAGTGCAAAATGGAGAACAATGATCAGATTGGCTATGCTGTGTATCGGATCTGTTTGTTGATAGTTCAACTTTTTGATTAGTAGTATCTTCATTCATATCAATGCATGGCATTATTGTGAGAATCACAACATAAACAGATAATATATAGGCAAAAAGTTTCATCATTCAGATTGCAAATATAGGAGAATAGTCGATAGTCAGAATCTTTTCTTGCAATAAAGTTTTTTGCAATCAGAGAACACTCTTAAAAACGAATCAAGTTACGAAAAGCTATCATAAATCGGGTGTGGTGGGAAGAAAAGCAATTATTTGTTTGACAACTGAGAACATCAGTCGAACGTTGCTTTGTTTATAACCTCTGTTTAACTGGGGCGAGCTTCTTGATTAGCTACTGGTATTCTTTTCGGTGCAGTTAGTTCGGTTGGTGCATATCCAAAACGTTTTTTGAAAGCAAATGAAAAGTGCGGTAAAGCTTCAAAACCTAAATCCAAATAAATTTCAGATGGTTTTTTATGTTTCTTTTCAATCAGAAAATGTGCTTCCTGCAATCTTCTTTGAACTAACCAATGATTTGGAGTATCGTTGAATATGCTTTTGAAATCTCTTTTAAATGCCGATAGACTTCGTCCTGTTAAATATGCAAATCGTTCAACACTTACATTAAAGGTAAAGTTTCGATTCATGAACTCCTCAATATTTATTTTTTGAGGAATGCCGTAATCGAAAAACAGACCTGCTAACTCAGGTTGTTCCTGTAATAGTATAATCAGCAGCTCTTCTCGTTTCAAATCAGAAAATGGTTCGCTTATTATTCCATGAGCATAATACGGTTTTAACGAATTAATATAATTAGGCATCAATTTATTCGGCTTTAATTTTATAAATGTATCAGCTAAATTGAATTTTGTTTTATTTATTTTATGTTTCTCTTGGAACATTTTAAGAAACGTTTCATCAAGTGCTATAATTATTTTTTCTAATTCATTGTTTTCTTTTATCTTATTGAAACGACCCAATCGGTTTTTGCGGGCAATGCAACATTCGCCCGATTTCAATACTACATGTTCGCATCCGTCAAATAGGTTCATTATTCCTTTAACAATGTAAACAACGAAATGTTCAGCGATAAAATGCTCTGACGAAATTTCCGATTCTTCTATTTTAACAGTTTTCATTCAAAATGTAATTATACATTAGCCATAGACAAAAATTCACGCGTTTCGGCAACAACAAGATCTTGAAATTTTGGGTCACGCACTAACTCGGAGCCAAACATTGGCTGACCTTTCTCATCAAAATAAATTCCCGACTTTCCTGTTTTATCGGTTAGAATTTTAGCAATGACTTTTGCCGACTTTTTGGGTGTACTACTATATCGGGAGAAAGGTGGGATTGCCGCCATAATTAAACCAAAAAGTAAGCGTATGATAGCATTAGTGCTTTCGCCACCAAGATTTGTTCCACGTGTTATCCCAGGTTCTACTGCATTGAAATGCAACCGAGGGATTTCTCTTGCAAAAGCCATTGTAGAGGCCAGAATACACTGCTTTGAAGTAGCATAAGCATCGACGCCTGCCATTTTGGAACCACCTTCTTTCCATTCGCCCCGAGTGCTTGCTTCGACAGAAATATAACGACCGCCTTTCATTCCCATTATTTTTGCAGGCTTACGTTCAGAGTCTTCTATTGCCGATGCAATATTCACTACGTTTGCTCCGTCCGGAAGATGAGCACTTAGAGCTTCTATAAAAGCAAATGCTCCAAGATGATTTGTGGCAAATGTCATATCCCAACCCTGAGCACTCTTTGTTGCTTTTGTAGGCATAATCCCTGCATTGTTGAGCAACCCAACTATCCTTAATTTAAGTTCTATGATTTGCTGTGCAGCAAGCCTCACACTTGTTATATTTGAAATGTCGCACACTATCGATACGGCATTTTGCCCCTTTTCTTTTATGGCATTTTGTAATAGGTTAAGCTTTTCACTATTTCGCCCAACAAGTACTACTGTACCGTACTTGGCAAGTTCAAATGCTGTAGCATAGCCTATGCCAGAAGTTGGTCCAGTAATAATGTACGCTTTTCCTAATGCTGTATCTGAATTTTCCATATGTTTTATAGTTTTTAAAATGTATGTTACAAATGTCAGCATAAAACAGATAATCTACTTTCTTGAAAAGTCCAAAGTTAATGTATTTAAAAGTCCAAATAACAGATATTTTGTCTGTCATTTGAAACCTGATATATTGGCCGATAACGACTACTGGAGGCTCTGGTTGTCAACAACTGGTAATTTATATCAAACGACGATAGAGCCGAAGCTAGCTACAATATTAAAACCGGCAAAGCTACGAGGAAACTTTAAAAGAATGGCGAATTATGAACGGCGAAGCCCTCTACGAAGTAAATGGTGAATTTCAACTGCTAGTGGGAGATATTGTTGGAAAGGAGGTACCCAAGGTATCTTGGGTTTATGGCAACAAACTTTCGGGTCTTTTAATTAATCTAAATTGAAAGGTTTATGGTATAACTTATTGAATAGTGGTATTCGAAGCTTATATGCATGTAGGAGAGTCTCTCCTACTATACTTTACTCACAAGGAGAGCTCAAATAAAAAACATACTTACTTTATATCATTCTATTATCAAACTTTTTACACTAACGTTCTTTTCTGTAATCATTTTTACCAGATATAATCCTCTGGGCAATGTTGTAATAGAAATTGGCTGATTGTCTAATACAATTGTTTGTAAAACCACAGTGCCACTCAATGAATAAACCAAAACGTTTACTTTTTCTTGTGTGTTAATTATAAAATACGTTTTTGCCGGATTTGGATATAGAATTATATTCTCATTATTTACCGTTTTAATAGCTGTTTCAATTCCCAATTGTTTTACAATGATAGATTGATAAAATAAGCCTTTTACATTTGAATCGGAATCGGAGACTATTGAAAAAGTAGTACATCGTGAATAACTTGAATCTTGTAATGCTGTTATTGAAATACTATCGTTTCCTGTTCCTGAACGTGGATTTATTATTAACCAATTATTATCATTACTTACAGACCAACTACCATTTGTTACTATAGCAAGCTTTTTCGTACTTCCTAATAATGGAAAATTGATTATTGAGTCCGAAACAGTAAATCTATCTACTTCTATAATGTTAGAGAAATCTTTCCACTGATTTGCATTTTGATATGCCGTTTTTGCACCAACTGGAACATAGAGTTTACATTTTGCATAGTCTGTATTTAAAAACACATTCAAAGAGCTCGTTAAATCTATTGGATTTTTTGATGCTTCGTAAATTGATCGTAATTGACAAGATGAAAATGCATTTGAACCTATAAATGTAACCGATGCAGGTATTGTAGCTGAAACAATATTACATCCTTCAAATGCATTACTTCCAATAGAAGTTACTTTTGGGGGAATTGTTATATTCGTTAGGTTAACACAATTTTCAAAGGCATAATCTCTAATAGTTATAATTGATGTAGGTAAAGTAATATTTTCTAATGCCCAACAGTACGCAAAAGCATTACTTCCGATTGTAATTACCGATTGCGGTATCGTAACTGATTTCAACGTTTCACAACCTGCAAAAGCTGAACTACCAATTAAAGTATCTGATATAGGAATTTGAATACTGGTTAGCTTGACACAATTTTCAAAAGCCGATTTTCCAATTAATAAAACTGAATTAGGAATTGTTACTGAACTCAAAGTATGACAATCTGAAAATGTTGATTCTTCAATGGCTGTAATCGATGGTGGAATTATAACTGACTTTAATGAATAACATTGACTAAAAGCATTGCGTCTCATTGATACTACTGATGATGGGATCGTTAATGACGTGATATTATTACAGTTATAAAAGGCAAACTCTCCAATAGATGAAACCGAAGAGGGAATGTCAATTTTGCCCGTTAATCCAATACAATCTTGAAAAACACTATTATTAATTACCGTTATTGATGATGAAATAACAATAGAATTTAATCCACTACAACTAGCAAAAGCTCCGTCGCCAATACTAATTACTGATGAAGGAATATTTAAAATACCACTTAATGCAGAACAAGTATAAAAGGCATAATTTCCAATAGATGTAACAGACGATGGTAAAACAAGATTCCCTGTTAAACCAAAACAAAATTGAAATGCTGAATTACCTATTTTTGTAACTGATGTAGGTAAACTAAGAGTATTTAAACTCGAACAACTTTGAAAAGCATAATCATCAATTACTTTTACTGAAGATGAAAGTGAGAGTGAAGACAAAGCGGTACATCCATCAAAAGCATGCTTTCCAATTACTTTAATTGACGATGGAATAACTATGGATGTCAAATGATTACACGCTATAAAAGTATAGTCTTTTATTGTATCTATTGACGATGGTAGCGTTACCGAAGTTAAACTGCCACAACTTTCAAAAGCGTTATTCCCCATTACAGTTACTGAAGACGGAATAGAAATTGAGGTAAGACTACTACAATATTTAAATGCAGAAGCCCCTATTGTTTTTAGTGATAATGGCAATGATACAACAGATAAACTATTGCAATTTAGAAATGCATTTTCGTCTATAGATGTAACCGATTGAGGAATGGTAATCGAAGTTATTTTCATACAATTCATAAATGCCGAATTTCCTATATTGGTAACTGTTAATGGAATGGTATAGCTTCCTGTTTTTGAATTAAGACATACGATAATGCTGTCCTTATTTTTCGAAAATATAACATTATCAACGATAGAAAATCTTGTATTATTATTATCAATCAATAATGTATTAGGATACCTTGCAAATGAAGAAACAGCAATAGACGTTACTGATGATGGAATAGTTATCGAAGTTAAATTATTACAATCACTAAATGCATCATCTGCTATTACAGATACCGTAGAAGGGATATTATAATTACCCGATTTTGCCGTTGGACAAAATAATAATGTATCTTGCTTTTTAGTAAATAAAACACCGTCAATACTTGTAAATGATGTATTATTAGCATTAATAGTTAATAAAGCATTGCATCCCGAAAATGCATTATCACCTATTGAAGCAACAGAGCTTGATATAGAAATTGAAGTCAAGCCGCTACAATTTGCAAAAGCATTTTTACCAATAGAAACAACATTATTGGGTATCGTTAGCATTCCTGATAAACCACTACAATTTGCAAAAGCAGATTCTCCAATTTTTTTTACTGATAATGGAAAGTTAATTGATAGTAAAGCAGTACAATTAATAAATGCATTTGTTCCTATAGTCGTTATATTTGATGATAATGTAATTGAAGTTAAACCGGCACAATCGATAAAAGCTTCATTTCCAATAGCTATTATTGAAGTTGGAAGAATTACGTTTTTCAGATTTGAAATTGGTACTGGATTAGCTTCCAATACAGGCATAAATCGAAATGCATCTTGAGGAATAGTATTTGCTGGAGAACTATCGTACGATGCAATCGTTACATCACTTAAATCCAAATCGGTGATACTGTGTAATTCATTTAAGGTAAAGAAATCACGAATATCTATTGTTCCAGTTATTTTAAGGTTGGTAACAGTATATATGTTAGTATTAATTAAAGCTGCAGATAATCCGCCAGCAGTATCGACTTGAATAGTCGTTGAACTTTGTACTTGTAGAAAAGTAACAAAACAGATAAAAGTAATCACTATTCTTCTTTTCATATTTTTTGAAATTTTAATAGTTGTTCAGTGAAAACAATTCAACGTTGTTAAACCCTATGTATACTTATTCTTTTTATTGCTTATTTTTAATCAGCTTACTAAAAGATGAATTAGCAGTAACTCTTCTGTCATACGTCTTCTTGTCTGTCCACTGCGAATTTTTTTTTTGTATGTTGCAACTGTCGATTAATTACTTTTTGTTTCGTAATGAAGAGCAATGACTCCACAAGAAAATAGTTTCGTTTCTATAAGCTTCAGTTTAATCGTTTCTGTCACACCTTTATATAACGGAATACCATTCCCCAGTAAAATTGGATTTACAAATAACCAAAACTCGTCAATGATACCTAGACTTAGTAATGAATGTGAAGTAGTAGGACTTCCGAAGATGAGAATATTTTTCCCGTCTTGGTTTTTTATTTTAGTTATGTTTTCAGTAAGTTGGTCGCCAATAACTATGGTGTTGTCAAGACTTTTTTCGCTGAGTGTCTTTGATAAAACAACTTTTAAAACCTTGTTGTACCAAGCCGAATGTTCTTTATCGTGCTTTGATGCGTTTGGTTGTTCGCCAGCAGTTGGCCAGTAACTTTGCATCATTTCGTAGGTTACCCGTCCATAAAGTGCAGTGTCGGCTTTGTTTGTTATCGTGGCAACGAAGTCAAACATATCATCGTCTACATTTATCCAGTCCATTTCGCCATTAAGTCCTGCTACGAATCCATCAAGTGACGTGTGCATAAAGAATATTAATTTTCTCATTTTGTTAATTATTTAAATATTCATTTTGTTTGACTGCTCCTTTTATTGTCTGACGTTTGATGTTTACAAAGTTGACATAGACAATATTCTAAAATTTCCGGAACTTTTAGTTACCCTCGAACAATCGCTCCATGTTAGGTAATGGGTTATACCTTCGCCATTTTTATTATTTCAGGCTAATGCTTGTTACTTTAGTACGACAGCGGCAGAACTGACCGCAGAACCACACTTTTTTTATTCATTAGTATTTAATTGAAATGTTTTAACCTCTGGCGAACTGGGAATCTTTATCAACTAGAGATTCCGTTTATAAACTCCTTTTTGTCCTTGTTTTCAAACGTTGAAAGCTTATCAGCTTACGAACTTGTTTTCAAATGCAATATACTAATTCTTTTAAATCTCGACGACTTATCAACCAAGTAGTTTTTTATTATAGACCTACATTATATCCATACAAATAGGACTAAGTTTTAGTTAAACACAGACTTCCCTTTAAGGCTTCCAGCCTATAAGAAGTCCTATTTATGAGATTTGTTACTTCATTGGTTCAAATCCTTCTTTCTTAGCAACAGACACCATTTCATTATATAAATTAATAATCGCACCATTGTTTGAATTTAATAAAAAATCAACATTCAGTTCTTTACAAAATCCTTTTTTTGAATTAATTACAAATCCCAATGAACGATATGTTTTTGAAAAAGTCATCATTTTTTTTACTCCATCTTTTGTCTTTACAAATGGAATATCACATTCAATTGTTGCATATCCAATCAAATCTGCTTTTGGGTCTTCTTTATAATAAAATCCAGTCTGATATCCTTGATGATTTCCTGCATATTTTTTTTTGTCAACTTTTTTATACCCATTTTCCAACAATTCCTGAAGTATTACCGAGTTTTTTAGTTCATTTAATAATCTTATTTGTTTCTTTCGTCTATAGATTATATATCCAATACTTAATACGATAAATCCTAAAGCAATAATGTATTCCATGAAATCTTATTTTAAATCAATATTTATTCTATTTACTATTTAAAAATGAATATTATATTTAACGGCAAACTCGTGTAATTAAACGTAATCTTTCGACCGTGAAGACTTGTCAAACTACAAACCGTTATTTATTCAAACTTCCTGTCACCTGAGAATACTTATTAGATTACGAACTCGTTTGTATTGTCAGTTTTCTAAAGAACTACAACCTATCAGCCATAACAGTTGTCAAACTACAAATCCGTTGACAACTGTTATGAAGTCAGCCACGTCTCGCTTTCTTAATTGGCACATTAAAAACCTATATCAGTTAGACCACCATTCTCGTTCAAAAGAGAAATATGTTGGCAAACGTACTTTATTTTGGCATCTTAACTAAAAATGATTCTATCTCCAATTTATAAATTTGTTTTAAATCGGAAGTATTAAAATATGTCTCATCTGATAAAGTTGGATTTAGCCTCAATATTTCTTTACCATTTAAAATTGACAAAAAAAGATACGGATTGATTTCAACTATCTTCTTCCCCAAATCAACACCTTTTGTAGATTCTTTAAATTTATCAAGGGTTGAAAATACAGGTATAAATGATTTTCCATTTTCTATATAATCCTGAACATTGATATTCTTCGATTTAGTATCAATTTCACCTGCAAGTATAATTGTCACTTTATCCAAAGTGAAATATTTATCCGACTTTACTTTAATAGACTTATTTAAACTATCTGTCATACTCCTATTTTTTACTCTATCATTATTACTTTTTAAATTGTTATGTCAAACTACGAACCGTTATTTATTCAAACTTCCTGTCACCCGATAAAACGTATCAGATTACGAACTCGATTGTATTGTCAGTTTTATAAAGAGCAACAACTTATCAGCCGTGAAGACTTGTCAAACTACGAACCATTGTCAACCGTTATGAAGTCAGCCACGTTTAGCTTTTTTAATTGGTACATAACTACAGGGTGGAAACTCCGAAAACAGAGAACGGGTGACTTCGTATCAACCGAGGACAACGACTAAGCGAGTGACGAGGTTGCACTTGTGACGGAACGGGATTCGTCCGTTTTCTATTTCTTTAATCAACTCGCTCATTTATCCTATAAATTTTGCTCCTGCAATTCCAATTCCTGCTCCAAGTATCAATGAAAAGACAATCATTGGAATTATTGCTTTCTTGTCTTTCGGATAAACAATTATCATAAAAGGCAAAGCTGTCGTAAATGCAATTACAATACCTTTGATCCATGGAGTTATCCCGCAATTTACAAATGGAATAATTAATCCAAGTGAAAAATAGTGTACAAAAGCTGAAATCGTATCCCTTTTGTCAAGTTTCCGAAGTATCATCGGAATAATGTCAATCAATCCAGCAATTAATCCTATTGAAATTGCAATTAAAAAATTATTCATTTCGTATCTAATTTAGTTGCATTGTTTTTGTTTTTCATGGTATAATTATACTCTTAATTTGAGATGCATTAAGATTTAATCCAGGATAAATAGTCTTCCCAGTATTTATATCAGTATAAGTTGTACCAAGAGTTATAGGTTCTCCATATGCAACAATATATATTTTTGTTCCAGATGCATAAGAATTGTTTAAAGTTATTCCTCCAATCGAAACAGAATGAGTCATCGTATCATTTACAGCCAATTTATAAACTCCGATTCCAACAGAATAGTCATAATTTGTATAAGATACCGTATCACTAGTTCCATAAAAAAATCTAACAAATTCATTTGAACCTTTGGGAGCATCACTATGCAACTTATAACTTGCTTTTACTACATAATTAACTGTATCGGGTGTCAGACTCAATAAATTAACACTTGTCGTTGTTGGCTTACTCATAGACTGTGTACTGATGGTCGGAGTTGTACCACCAGTAAAACTAACTAATCGCTTTGTTTCGGCAAACCCTTGTTTTGTGAAATTTACATTATAAGTACCCATTGGTAAATTGTCAATCTCGAATTGACCATTGTTTGTACTTGTTGTATTATAAGATGATGAGCCTATCGCATTTATATTTACGCCTGATTTATCTTGAAGCAAATTCCCATTCTCGTCGTAGAGTGTAATAAAACCTATCAATTTGCCTCTTTGAATATTTTCTTCTTTTTTACAAGCAGTAATCATAATTCCAATTAGGAATATTAAAAATAGTCTTTTAGTCTGTGACATTTCTTTATAATTTTATATGTTATATTGTTTTGTCTAAATAACTGCTAACAGTATATATCAACAATAGTTGTTATTTCTAATATATCTATCAACTCTCATATATCAACAATAAAAGAACAGCTAAAGTAACCTATTTTCACAATCAACAATAACCATTGAGTAAATAAATTTATTTATACACCTTAACCACTATTTAAAGTCGGACAATACAAAATAAGTAGTTTCGAGCATTCTAAAAAACTTATTGTTAGGCAATGGTTCTACCTTCGACTAGCTCAGGTTGATTATAGCCGGCTCTAAACTGGGCATTGCATGCCACATTAAATCCTAGGTATTATGGGCAGGTTTTAATTAAAAATAATAACATAATCCTAGACTAAATGTTGCCGGATTTAGATTTAAACCATAAGGATTAGAATTATCATGATTATCGTATGGAGAATCTTTAGTTTTAGCTTTATTTATTGAATAAAAAAGATTACCAAATGTTGTTTGAATTCCAAATTTAGGTGTCACAAAATAAACTAAACCTGGTGCGATCGAAAAGGTCGTAGAGTTAGTAATAAAATCTCGATTAACTGAAGTCGATGATGTTGATTTCTGTTCTGTATTTAAATAAGAAAATCCACCATGCAAAAAGAATTTAAATTTGTCCGTAATGTCTGAATAGTAACGAACAAATCCACCTATGCCATATCCAATTGTTGTTGATTTATAATTATATGAAAGATTTGCATCAATTAAATTTCCGTCTGTTTGATTTAAGTTTAAATACGAATAAGTTACATTCACTCCAATTGCTAAATGATCTTTTATGAAATAACCAAATGTTGGAGTCAGTGTGAAACTATTAGAATGAATGTTGAGTTTGAATTGATTATCTAATTGAGATTGTGAATTTCCTAAAAAACTAACTTGTCCACCAATAAACATTTTTCCTTGTTCCGTTTGTGAATAACCCAATTTAATTGCACAAAATGCAATTACTAATAAAAAACTTTTTTTCATTTATTTAAATTTTAATATCCTACTCATTAGGCTTTTCGGTATCGCCCCGTTTTATGGTTTCTGGACTCCTTTTTTATCTTTTCAAGAAAGTATATCTAATTTTATAGTTAGTTGTCACTTAATTGTCTGTGTTTTTAAACTTGCCTATAAAGGACCGGCTGGATGATAAAGAAGCTGAAAGCGAGCGACAATTTATCGCTCGAAAACACCGCTGAAACGGGGATTCGTCCGTTTTCTATTTCTTTAATCAACTCGCTCATTTATCCTATAAATTTTGCTCCTGCAATTCCAATTCCTGCTCCAAGTATCAATGAAAAGACAATCATTGGAATTATTGCTTTCTTGTCTTTCGGATAAACAATTATCATAAAAGGCAAAGCTGTCGTAATTGCAATTACAATACCTTTAATCCATGGAGTTATCCCGCAATTTACAAATGGAATAATTAATCCAAGTGAAAAATAGTGTACAAAAGCTGAAATCGTATCCCTTTTGTCAAGTTTCCGAAGAATCATCGGAATAATGTCAATCAATCCAGCAATTAATCCTATTGAAATTGCAATTAAAAAATTATTCATTTCGTATCTAATTTCGTTGCATTGTTTTTGTTTTTAAAATGCATGGTAACAATTCCATATCAGCAATTGCTGATATATCCACTTTATAAAAAGCTGTCCATTTATCTGATGTATCATTGCCATTGACTATAAAATGGGAAATCTATTTTCATTGTTACGTTTTACTATATCGGTTTATACAGTCAAAGCTAAGCATAATATTTAAATATCCAAACAATGGAATACATTTTAATAGATATAGTAGAGGCAGTTTAATTGATTATAGAGTTATGGTATTTATTCTTAATTTACCTTGTTAGGCAAACTTCTACCTTCGTCGTTATTATCATTTCAGGCTCTAGCCTGTTAACATAAAACGACGGCGGCAGAGCCGACCGCCGAACCCCACTCCGATTATTCGTTTTCGCTTAACATTAACGTTTCAACTTTTTGATATCCTCTATTATATTATAGCCTCAAGAGAACAGGGCTGGCAAAGTATTGCTTTTGTGTTCGGGGTTGTTTTTTGTTTTAAATCTAGTAGTTGTTATAAACCGTTAGACTTTTTACATTGACCGTTTGTTACAAACTGGGCTTTATTATTTTCCAATCGGTTTTAATCCGCTTGAAGAAATTCGTTTGTCAATATATTTCTTTAACTCTTCAAATGACATATTTTGAGTTTCAGAACTTATCTTATCGCGGATTTCTCTCATCATTTTAACTGAGTCAAATGATTTTACTTTTTCTTTAGTCTTCATAATGTAATAAATCTTTAGGGCTTCTTATTTCAATCATTGGGTAACCTAATCGGTAATTGACAGAGTTATAACCTTTAATTCTATCAAGATTCACGATATGTTTAAAATTCCAACTCGCCAAAACATCAACTCTGTTGATTGTTGCAAGTGCAATATGTCTGCAATCTTCGAGACTTGTTTTACCAACTACTTTTTCAACAATGTATCTATCAGCGAGTAAAATTGCTTCTTCTGTTAATTGAATTTGCTCAAATTTATCCGACGAGAATTTATATAGTAATTCTCTAACATTTTGAGGTGCACCAATCAATTCTAAATCGAGTAAGTTTGAAACAACAAAAATAATTTCACCGTTCTCAAATCGCTTGAATAATTCTCGTGTGGCATCTTTGAATTCTTTGTCAAAGTATCCACCGACAACAGACGTATCAATATAAATTCTTTGTTTCATGTTCTTTTTTTACAAATTTACGACAATTTTCTCGGTTTGGTAAATCGTATCAGTTTGTTTTTTAGCCTTGTTTATAACGGCTTATTGGTCGAGTAAGCCGAGGGAACTTCCCCCTCAGCTTCTCACAGAACCGTGCTTGATAGTCCTTGTTAGGCGAAGGTTCTACCTTTGTCGTATTTATTTTTTCAGGCTTCAGCCTGTGAAGATAGAAGCGAATGAGGTCGGAAACTCAGCCGAACGTAGCTTTGTTTATAACCTCGGCTTAACTGGGCAGACCGCTTGTTGTGTGCATGTGCTTTCTACTCTTTAAAATATTGACATTCTATCACTTGCCTTATATTTTTCAATTACCACTTTAAGTATCTTTGAAATTTCATCCAAAGCTGAAATACCTTCTTTATTTTTTATCAGGTAATCAATTTGACCGTCAATCATATAAAGTACGGTTGAGAATGATTTCCCATCTTTAAACTGCTCTAAGTAATCATTTAATTCCTTAATTGAATTTTCTTCAAGTTCTTTAAAATCATAAATAACTAATGTTAAATCAAATATAATCTTTTTGTAAAGCTCTTTTTCCTCAGATGAATTAACACTGATAATGTATGATTTTATTTTATCCTTAATCTTTTCATTTGCTATATCATAAAGATTTAGTACAAAATTTTGGCATATTTCTATTTTCTCTCTTGTACCATAATTATCAATCTCATGAAGCAATTTGTCTATTAATTTAATGTTGTTTAATACAGCTTTTCTTTCTCTTGCATAGCCATAGAGATTAGACAATTGATTTCTGGTTAAAACATGATATTCATGTCCATTGAATTTTTTATAGACTACTTTATTGATTAAATCTTCAATAATTCCTAATAGTGTATTTTCTTCAATTTCTTGTTCATATAGATTGTATTGAACTCCAAGAAAGAGATTTATTGATTGAAATATACCTATTGAATTATTACCTTGAGAAACTATTCTTTTAATTATTTCAAGTACATCATCAATCTCTTCTTTTGTCAAATTTGACAAGGATAATAGGAACAAACAATTTTCAATAAGATTCTCAAATCGATTAAATGGGTATTTAGATTCAATATATTTGTTTACAATATTGTTTATTGCTGTTTTAATTAACCATTCTTTATTCTCCTTTGAAATTTGGAATTTACCTTTCTTGCTCGATTCATTATCATAATATTCATCAAGCAATAATTTCAATTCTTTATGGTCGAAATATTTAATGCAAGTAAAGAGTTCAATTTTACTAAGAGAAACATCTTTTTCTTGAATTTGTCTAATAATTGCAATTTCAACAAAAGACTTATTTATCTTCTTAAACTCTCCGTAATTCTCTAGCATTATTTTATTTCTAAATATGAAATTAAGGAGATTTTCATGTTTAGATGAAAACTTGAAAACATCAGAATTTAAAACGATTCCACCTGCTTCAATAGTTCTTTTCGAATCTTCCGTTTTTTTAAGTTCCTCTGCTACATTGTATGCGTACTTATAGATAAAAGAGAAATCAATAAATTCATAAATAGGTTCTAATGCCAGCCTTAAATCTTTCGGTAGGTTATAATATCTATCTTTTAAATTGTATTCCTCAATATTTTTATATTTGTCACGGTTAAAGTCAATACCATACTTTAAACTTCTCAGCAAAATATTTCTATTAAACATTGCAACAAAAAGCATAGTATAATTGCGTTGTTTCAAACAGAACGCAACGGCTTCTTCTAGTAATGAGAAGGCTTCCTCATATTTACTTAAATTATAATATTTAAAAGCAAGTTCAAATAACTCACTTAATTCAGACGATTGTTTAATTAACTCACTAAAATCAAAATTTAAATATATTTCGTTCGAATCCGTTAATTTACCGTTAAGATATGGTTCAAATGGCAAGTATTCTTTTGAAAGTCTTGATGCATCATCTGATGAGATAACTATACCTTTAATTCTAGCTTTAGACAATATCTCAAATATCCTTAATATATTTGCATTGGGAGTATTTCCTTTATCTATGGCTTTTAAAATCTTGACAAACTTCTGGTAAATAGATCTTTTGTTTTTATCAAGGTCTCCAGTTAAAATAGTATCATAAAACTCTAAAATAGGGCTTGAGTCGTTGTCAAAGACGAACCCACAATTGGAAAACGATTTTTGTACTTGTTCAATTAATAATCCATTTAAATCGTTTAAAGGTTCTATTTTCTTAAGTACATATTCTATTGTTTCTCTATCGGAATTTAACAACCTCTGTTCATCATTATTTTTAATTCGGCGTAAAAACGTGAACATCTTTTTTGAATAATCATCAAATCCAATGGCATCAGCATCTATTTCTTTTAGAACTATGGAAGTGATTCCATGATTCTCCAAATATCTATTTTGCGTTTGATTCTCCTCAAAGGTTGTCAGATACATTGGAGGTCTTACTACTGAGTGGTTTTTAATCCAATTCAGAATTTGTTTCAGATTAATATCATTGTACGAGTAACCAATAAATAGAATTGTATGTGTAGATAGAATACTTTTTACAAAGTTTTCAATTAAAGGAAAATTGAATTGGTAATTTATATAATCGTCTTCTTTAAACACAATATTATGATTTTTAAAATCACCATGCATCTTTATCAATTTATTCTGTAATGAGGATTTTACAAGGTCATTATCAGAACAAATAGTATCAAAGATATATGCATTTTCTTCAATTGTCCTTTCAAGAATGTTATCCCAATTTGTTGTTAAAATGATATGAGGATTAATCTCAAAGATTAATTTATGAACTTCAGAAGGAGGTATAAAATCAGGAAAGTATTCTTTAAGTTTTTTGTAATACGTGTATTCACCAAATGCCAAATAATATAATTGAGCAACCTTCAAGTAATCGCTTTCATTTGTATCATTTAGTTCATTTTTTAAATCAACGATTAAATCATACCAACTTGGAAGTTTGAAGGATTTTGTTTCAGAGCTTTTTGAAATTCCAGCACCTACAAATATTGCTAGACTATTATCATTATTTGCTGAAATTAGGTTTTTTAAATATTTCAATTCAAAGTTCATAGTTCGTTATTTTTGTAGCATTGCTCACATCAGTATATATCAGCAATAGCTGATACAATCCTTTACAAGCATTATATCAACAATAGTTGTTATTTCTAATATATCTATCAACTCTTATGTATCATCAATAAAAGAACAGCTAAAGTAAACTATTTTCACATTCAACAATAAATATTGAGTAAATAAATTTATTTATTTATACACCTTAACCACTATTTAAAGTCGGACAATACAAAATCAGTAGTTCCGAGCATTCTAAAAAACCTATTGTTAGGCAATGGTTCTACCTTTGACTAGCTCAGATTGATTATAGTCGGCTTTTAATAGGGTGTTTAAAATTTAAAATCTATTGAGTTTCATTCCTTAATAATGTCAAAGGATGTACAAGCCACCTTGGCAGTTTGGGAAATAATGTCAATGGATTTCTAAATCATTAAAATAGTTTGGATAATAATGTTAATGAATTTTTAGATCATTTAAATAGTTTAGAAAATAATGTTAATGATTTTCTAAATCATTTAAATAGTTTAGAAAATAATGTTAATGAATTTTTAAATCATCTTAATAGTTTGAAAATTTATGTTAATGAATTTTATTCATCTTAATGTTTAGGAAAATAATGTCAATGAATTTTTAAATCATTTTAATGGTTTGAAAAATAATGTCAATGAATTTTTAAATCATTTAAATTGTTTAGAAAATAATGTTAATGAATTTTTAAATCATTTAAATTGTTTAGAAAATAATGTTAATGAATTTTTAAATCATTTAAATTGTTTAGAAAATAATGTTAATGAATTTTTAATTATTTAAATAGTTTGGGAAATAATGTCAATGAATTTCTACTCCATCTTAATATTTTGGGAAATAGAGTCTATACAATAAGCTATGTATTAATGCTTTTGATGTATTTAAAAATATTTTTAAAATAACTATGCAAGCTATGCAACCATAATTAAATCAAGCTTGTCTTCTATGTAGATTGAGTGTTTTAAATATATACATTACGTAGCTATAAATTTATTTTATTATATATTAAAATAAGAAATATTGTTCAATAAAGACTGAATAAGTATATTTATAATACGTATAAATTATATATTAAATATCAATAAAAATAAGATATTGACAAGAATTAGCTTATCGTGTCAGTACAATACCAGAATAACGAATTGATCAATCGAGGTTCTGCAAAAAATCATAAACAAGGAGTGATAAAACTTGCATATGAAATTCATTACCCTGTAATAGTTATTACAGAAATAGTTTTATTAGTACTATAACCTTTAAAAAGTATTGTTATGAAAACATCATTTTTTGCAGTTCTTCATATTGCTTCGTCAAACGATTTAATGGGAGTGTTACTAGTAGGTGGTCGCGTATTAGCAGCACTTACTACAAATCAAGCAACGTTTCCGGGTTTAATTCCTACCCTCGATATCTTTGCAAAAGCGTTTAATCTTTTAGAATCGTCTATTAATACAAAAGATGGCAGTATAAAGATGAAATTTGTAATTGAACAACAAAGCGAAATTGTCTACAATTATTTGAGAGATTATTGTAATTATATTAATTTCATGGCTAAAGGCGACAAGGCTATTATCATCTTGTCGGGTTTCGAGACCAATAATGAAGCTACCGTGCATTCAATACCCGATAAAGCTGTTATTAAACGTATCGAAAATGGAAAACTAGAACATAGTGCTAAAATCTATGTGATTATTGACAATAATGCCGATCGTTATAATGTAGAAATGACAACTACCCCCGGAGATCCTAACAGTTTTAAATTAGTTATTATTTCGGGTTCGAGCAACAACTTAGAAATAAACTCGCTCGTTCGTGGAGTTGAAGTCTTCTTTCGTATTACGGCAGGTAATAGGCATGGCTGGGGACCACATAGCGATATTGTAGGGTTTATTCCTCAATAGTAAAAGTCTTCAACAGGATTTTCTTTATTGCATTGTTCGATTATCGAAGCACTGCTGAAATACTAATAATACCTGTCAACGACAAATTGAAACGCTTGACAGGTTTTTTATGTCGTAGAGCTATTTAAGCCTTACTGAAAAAAATCATTGTCAATGAGAATCGATATTCAACCCCATTCGGGGTTGTTGATGCACCGCTTTACTAACCACCGGTTACACCGGTGGTTAGTAACATTCAAGTCCTTCGGACTTCTGTCTCTATATTTTTAGATTATAACAATAGGTTTTTATTCAATAAAATAGAGATAGTAGCTTAATCGTTATTAAGTAGACCCTATTTATTAAAATACCTCACCTACACCAATGCTCGTAATGCAATTAATGTATCAACAATTGAAGGATCGGCTAAGGTAGAAATATCGCCTAAATCGTTTGTTTCGTTGGCAGCAATTTTACGAAGTAAGCGACGCATGATCTTTCCCGAACGTGTTTTAGGTAATCCCGGTACTATCATTATATAATCGGGTGCAGCAAAAGCTCCGATATGTTGGCGTACCTCGTGTTTCAATTCGCCGAGCAGTTCATCGCTTTTTTCGTACCCGTCTTTAAGAATAACATAGGCAAATATTCCTTCACCTTTTACTTCATGTGGATACCCTATTACCGCTGCCTCAGAACAATATGAATGCGATACCAACGCACTTTCTATTTCGGCCGATCCAAGTCGATGTCCCGATACATTCAAGACATCGTCGACACGTCCGGTTATCCAATAATAGCCGTCTTCGTCGCGACGGGCTCCATCACCGGTAAGATAATATCCTTTGAATTGATCGAGATAGGTATTTACAAAACGTATATGATCGCCTTGTATTGTTCGTGCCATTCCGGGCCATGCATTTTTAATTGCTAATAATCCCGAAACCGAGTTTCCTTTTATTTCTTCTCCTTCAGCACTGAGTAAAACGGGTTCTATTCCGAAAAAAGCTAAGGTTGCCGAGCCCGGTTTCATTGGTGTTGCTCCCGGTAAGGGGGTGATCATTATTCCTCCTGTTTCGGTTTGCCACCAGGTGTCGACAAGGGTACATCGTCCTTCTCCTATTACATCGTAATACCATTTCCATGTTTCCGGACTGATTGGTTCGCCTACACTTCCTATTATGCGTAAACTTGATCGATCGTATTTCTTCACCCATGCATCACCTTCACGTTGAATTGCACGAATTGCCGTTGGTGCAGTATAAAATTGATTAATCTTTAATCGTTCCACCATTTCCCAATATCGTCCGGCATCGGGGTAATTGGGTATACTTTCGAATAAAACGGTTGTTCCTCCATTTAATAATGGTCCGTATATTACATAACTATGTCCTGTTACCCACCCTATATCTGCCATACAGGCAAATATTTCATTTTCATGGTAATCGAACACATATTTATGGGTTATTGCTGCAAATAATAGATATCCGGCTGTTGTATGCGATAATCCTTTGGGCTTTCCGGTACTTCCTGATGTATACAATAAAAATAAGGTATCTTCGGAATCCATATGTTCAATCGGACAATATGGTCGTTCGCTTTCCATTGCTTCGTTTAACCAGATATCGCGATGTGGATAAAATGGTACTTTATTACCGGTTCTCTTTGCTACAAAAACATGTTCTACCGATGGACATGCCATTACTGCTTCATCGACCAATCGTTTTAATGGTATCGTTTTACCACCACGTATTCCTTCATCGGAAGTTATAACTGCTTTGCATTGCGAATCGTTAATCCGATCGCGTAACGCTTCTGCACTAAAGCCCGAAAACACCACCGAATGCACTGCTCCTATTCGGGCACAGGCTAGCATTGCATAAACTGCTTCGGGTATCATTGGCATATATATTGCCACCCTATCGTGTTTGCGTATTCCATTATGACGTAATACATTGGCAAGTCTCGATACTTGTCGTTGCAATTCCTTGTAGGTGATCCGCTTCTCGTGTCCCGGTTCGTCGGCTTCCCATATTATAGCTACTTGATCGCCACGAGTCTTTACATGTCGATCGACACAATTTTCGCAAGCATTTAATTTACCTTCTAGAAACCACGAAATATGGCCTTCGGAAAAATCGCAATCTTTCACTACTTGAAAATCGTGATTCCAATGTAAGAGCGAATGTGCTTGTTCCTCCCAAAATAGTTCAGGCGATACTATGCTTTTTATATATATCGCTTTATATTCTTCGAACGAAGCTATATGCGATTGTGCAGTCGATTTACTTTCGTATATAGTTCCGGATTGTTGTTTTACTTCCATACCTAACTTCTTTAATAAAATACCTAATTATATATTTTTTCGCAATGTAATAAATTTACAAAAGAGAAAAAAGAATTTAGATAAATATCCTATCGAAGAAGTAGGAATTTGACAGAAAATGGTGAATGATGAATTATAAATGGTGAATGATGAACGGCGAAGCCCTCTACGAAGTAAATGGTGAAAGTTAAATGGTAAATTGTTTTAGCCACAAAGACAGAAAGACTCGAAGAAACACAAAGTTTAATGATGAAGGTTAACCCATTTAATAACGTAAAAACCCAACCACAATGCATTCCCCTCCTTTGGAGGGGTGTCCGGCAGGACGGGGTGGTAAATGAGAATGGTAAATTATGAATGGTGAATGGTGAAGCTCTCTACGAAGTAAATGGTGAATCAATGTATGTGAGTTAAGGAACTACAATAGAAAAGATAGGTGTGGAATTCCCCAAACCACTAAAAAGGGCTATAACAACCTCTCTAAATAATTAAAGATATATATCTTAAGATGCCTTTTATTATGAAATGATATATAATTACCTATAAACAAAGAGACAAACTTGATTAACAGTGAGGCTGTTAAAGCCCCTTTTAGGGG